>Ga0256832_1001956_pt1 | contig 14015 bp, 25 predicted proteins | sample 134614metaG_FD_190534 | JGI IMG/M metagenome (GOLD analysis project Ga0256832, IMG submission 190534) | Hydrothermal vent microbial communities from Lau Basin, Pacific Ocean - 134-614 | ecosystem: Environmental > Aquatic > Marine > Hydrothermal vents | place: Pacific Ocean: Lau Basin | collected...
ATGGTTCGGAAGGCGAGCGTCATCCTTCCGATGATGAGCCGTATTCGGCCCTGGCGTTCAAGATCGCGACGGATCCGTTCGTTGGAACCTTGACGTTTTTCCGGGTGTATTCCGGGGTGCTGAATTCTGGCGACACCGTTTTCAACCCGGTGTCGGGAAAAAAGGAGCGGATAGGGCGGCTGCTGCAGATGCACGCCAATCACCGCGAGGAGATCAAAGAGGTTCGCGCCGGCGACATTGCGGCGGCGGTGGGCCTGAAGACGGTAACGACCGGCGATACGCTGTGCGACCCGGCCAACGTGATTACGCTGGAGCGGATGGATTTTCCGGAGCCGGTGATTTCGGTGGCGGTTGAGCCGCGCACCAAGGCGGATCAGGAAAAGATGAGTATCGCCCTGGCCAAGCTGGCGCAGGAAGATCCGTCTTTCCGGGTGCATACCGACGAGGAGTCGGGGCAGACCATTATCTCGGGGATGGGCGAATTGCATCTCGAGATCATTGTCGACCGGATGAAGCGCGAATTCAGCGTCGATGCGAATGTCGGCGCGCCGCAGGTGGCGTACCGCGAGACGATTCGCAAGAGCGTCGAGGCGGAAGGCAAGTTTGTTCGGCAGACCGGCGGGCGAGGCCAGTATGGTCACGTCTGGCTGAAGCTGGAGCCGTTGCCGGAAGGCGGCGGTTTCGAATTCGTCAACGCCATCGTTGGCGGCGTCGTGCCGAAAGAGTACATCGGCGCGGTGGAAAAAGGCGTCGAAGACCAGATGCAGTCGGGCGTGGTTGCCGGTTATCCGGTCATCGATGTCAAGGTGACGCTGTTCGACGGCTCGTACCACGATGTCGATTCGAGCGAGATGGCGTTCAAGATCGCCGGCTCGATGGGTTTCAGGAACGGCGTGCTGGAAGCCGATCCGGTCTTGCTGGAGCCGATGATGAAGGTCGAGGTGGTGACTCCCGAGGAAAACATGGGAGATGTCATGGGCGATCTGAACCGGCGACGCGGCGTGGTCAGCGGCATGGATGACGCTCCGGCGGGCAAGATCATCCGCGCGGAAGTTCCGTTGTCGGAAATGTTTGGGTATGCGACGGACCTGCGGTCTTCAACCCAGGGGCGAGCGACCTACTCGATGGAGTTTTCCAGATATGCCGAGGCGCCCGAAAGCGTCACGGCGGAAATCAAGAGAGCATCCTGATAGTGATTTTTTGGATTTAGGTAAAAGATAATGTCGAAAGAGAAATTTGAGCGCACGAAACCCCACGTAAACGTGGGCACGATAGGACACGTTGACCACGGCAAGACGACGCTGACGGCGGCGATGACGAAAGTCATGGCGGAAAAGATGGGTGGCGAAGCCAAAGCGTTCGACGAAATCGACAACGCCCCGGAAGAGCGCGAGCGCGGCATCACGATCGCCACCTCGCACGTCGAATACGAATCCGACAAACGTCACTACGCGCACGTTGACTGCCCGGGCCACGCCGACTACGTCAAGAACATGATCACCGGCGCGGCGCAAATGGACGGCGCGATCCTGGTGGTTTCCGCGGCGGACGGCCCGATGCCGCAAACCCGCGAGCACATCCTGCTGTCGCGTCAGGTCGGCGTCCCGTACATCGTCGTCTTCATGAACAAGGCCGACATGGTCGACGACGAAGAACTGCTCGAACTGGTTGAAATGGAAGTGCGCGAACTGCTCGACCAGTACGACTTCCCCGGCGATGACACCCCGATTATCACCGGCTCCGCGCTCAAGGCGCTCGAAGGCGACCCCGCCTACGAAGAAAAGATCGTCGAACTGGTCAACGCCATGGACGAATACATTCCCGAGCCCGAGCGCGCCATAGACGGCGACTTCCTGATGCCCGTGGAAGACGTCTTCTCCATCTCCGGACGCGGCACCGTGGTTACCGGTCGTGTCGAAAGAGGCGTCGTCAAGGTCGGCGACGAAATCGAAATCGTCGGCATTCGCGAGACCCAGAAAACCACCTGCACCGGGGTGGAAATGTTCCGCAAGCTGCTCGACGAAGGTCAGGCGGGCGACAACGTCGGCGTCCTGCTGCGCGGCACCAAGCGCGACGAAGTCGAGCGCGGCCAGGTGCTGTGCAAGCCCGGGTCGATCACCCCGCACACCAAGTTCGAAGCGGAAGTGTACGTACTGAGCAAGGAAGAAGGCGGTCGTCACACCCCGTTCTTCAGCAACTACCGACCGCAATTCTACTTCCGGACCACCGACGTCACGGGCGCGGTAGACCTTCCGGAAGGGACGGAAATGGTCATGCCGGGCGACAACGTCAAGATGACGGTGAGCCTGATCGCGCCGATCGCGATGGAAGAAGGATTGCGATTCGCGATCCGGGAAGGCGGGCGCACCGTGGGCGCTGGTGTTGTGTCCAAGATTATTGAGTAACGATGATGAAAAGCCAGAGTATCCGAATCCGTCTTAAAGCGTTCGATCACCGACTCATCGATCGTTCCGCGCGCGAGATCGTTGAAACAGCCCGTCGCACCGGCGCCCGGGTCAAGGGGCCTATTCCCCTGCCGACCCGCAAGGAGCGCTTTACCGTGCTGATTTCTCCGCATGTCAACAAGGATGCGCGGGATCAATACGAGCTGCGTACGCACAAGCGCCTGATGGATATCGTCGAGCCGACCGAGAAGACGGTTGACGCCCTGATGAAGCTGGATCTCGCCGCTGGAGTGGATGTGCAGATAAAGCTTAACTAAGCGAAGATATTCTGGCATAATGCGCGCCCTTTAGCGGCCCGGGTCGGATTTCCGACTCGGGCCGCGAGTTTCTAGGAAATTGAAAATAGCTGGTTTTTGTCAGCTGAGGTTAATGAAAATGTCGATCGGAGTTGTTGGAAGAAAGCTTGGCATGAGCCGGGTTTTTACCGAAGACGGCGCTTCTGTTCCCGTCAGCGTTATCGAAGTGCTGGCGAACCGGGTCTGTCAGGTCAAGAACGAGGAGACGGATGGTTACACCGCGATCCAGGTGACTTCCGGCGCCCGAAAGGCTTCCCGCGTCAACAAGCCGATGGCCGGCCATTTCAAGAAGGCGGGCGTCGAGCCGGGGCGTGGTCTGTGGGAATTCCGCGTGGACGGAGACCATGGTTATGAAGTGGGCGCTGAAATCGGTTGCGATATTTTCGAGCCGGGCCAGGTTGTCGATGTCAGCGGCGTGACGATCGGCAAGGGCTTTGCCGGCACGATCAAGCGCCACAATTTCGCTGGCAAGGACGCAACGCACGGTAACTCGATCAATCACCGGACGCCGGGTTCGATTGGTCAGTGCCAAACGCCGGGCCGCGTGTTCAAGGGCAAGAAGATGTCGGGCCACATGGGCAACGTCAAGCGAACTCAGCAGAACCTGGAAGTGGTCAAGGTCGATGCTGAGAGAAATCTGGTTTTGATCAAGGGCTCGGTGCCCGGGTCGAAGGGCGGTGATGTCATCATCGCTCCGGCAGTCAAGAAGAAAGGTTAGTTATGGATCTTCAGGTTGTAGGCGGCGGTAGCGTGTCGGTATCCGAAGACGCTTTTGGCAAGGCGTTCAATCCCGCGCTGGTGCATCAGGCCGTTGTGGCCTATCTTGCGGGCGGACGCGCGGGAACCAAGGCGCAAAAGAACCGTTCCGATGTGTCCGGCGGCGGCGCCAAGCCGTGGCGTCAAAAGGGCACCGGTCGAGCTCGCGCGGGTACGATCCGCAGCCCGCTGTGGCGTTCCGGCGGCGTAACGTTCGCGGCGCGTCCTCGCGACTATTCGCAAAAGCTGAACAAGAAAATGTATCGGGGCGCGATCCGCTCGATCGTCTCGGAGCTGGCGCGCCAGGAGCGGCTGGTGGTTGTCGATTCGTTCGCTTGCGATACGCACAAGACGAAGGATCTGGTGAAGAAGCTCGCGGATCTCGGTCTGAATGACGTATTGATCGTTGTCGAGTCGGTCGATGACAATCTCAAGCGCGCATCGGGCAATCTGCATCGCGTCGATGTGTCGGATGTGTCTGGCCTCAACCCCGTTTCCCTGTTGCGAAACGAGAAGGTTTTGATGACTTCCGGAGCGGTCAAGAAAGTAGAGGAGTGGTTGTCATGAATCAAAACAGACTGCTTCAGGTGCTGCGGATGCCGCATGTCTCCGAAAAGTCCGCGCTGGCCGCTGAAAACAGCAATCAATATGTTTTCAAGGTTGCCGTTGACGCCACCAAGAAGGAGATCCGCAAGGCGGTCGAATCCATCTTCGATGTCAAGGTGGAGCAGGTGCGCGTCGTCAATGTGAAGGGCAAGACCAAGCGTTTTGGCATGCGCGATGGCAAGCGATCCGACTGGCGCAAGGCGTATATTCGCGTCCAGGAAGGTCAGGAAATCGAATTCGCCGGAGTCGAATAGTCATGGCTACTATCAAGGCAAAACCCACATCGCCCGGTCGGCGATTTACCGTTAGCGTCGCGCGTCCTCATCTGCACAAGGGTGAACCGCATGCGCCGCTGGTAGAGAAGAAAACCAAAACCGGTGGCCGCAACAACAAGGGTCGGATTACCACCCGTCATGTTGGCGGCGGTCACAAGCAGCGCTACAGGGTCATTGATTTCAAGCGCAAGAAGGACGGCATTCAGGCCAGGGTTGAACGGATCGAATACGATCCCAACCGAACGGCGCATATCGCGTTGCTGGTGTATGCCGATGGCGAGCGGCGTTATATCATCGCGCCCCAGTCTCTGCGCGCCGGCGATACCGTTCAATCGGGCATTACCGCGCCGATCAAGCCGGGGAATGCGTTGCCGTTGAGGAACATTCCGGTCGGCACCGTGGTTCATTGCGTGGAGCTCAAGCCGGGCAAGGGCGCGCAAATGGCGCGCAGCGCGGGGACGTCGGTTCAACTGGTGGCGCGCGAGGGCAACTATGCCACCTTGAGGCTTCGTTCCGGCGAAATGCGCAAGGTGCTGTCCGAGTGTCGCGCGACGGTTGGCAGTGTCTCCAACTCGGAGCACAACCTGATAAAGCTCGGCAAGGCGGGCGCCAAGCGCTGGCGCGGCGTTCGGCCCACCGTTCGCGGCGTGGCGATGAATCCGGTGGATCACCCTCATGGCGGCGGCGAAGGTCGTACCTCGGGCGGTCGCCATCCGGTTTCGCCCTGGGGGATGCCGACCAAGGGATACAAAACGCGCAAGAACAAGCGCACGGATAAACTGATTGTGCGTCAGCGCAAGAAACGCAAGTAAGTGAGGTAGTCAAGTGCCACGTTCGCTGATTAAAGGCCCGTTCGTCGACCATCACCTGGAAAAGAAGGTGAGGGCGGCTGTCGAATCGGGCGACAAGAAGCCTATCAAGACCTGGTCGCGCCGCTCCATGGTGACGCCGGACATGGTGGGTCTGACGATTGCCATTCATAACGGGCGTCAGCACATGCCGGTTTTGATTAACGAGAACATGGTTGGCCACAAATTGGGCGAGTTCGCCATGACGCGCACCTATCGCGGCCACGTAGCCAACAAGAAGGCGAGGTAATCACAGTGTCTATCGAGACAGCAGCCCGACTGAAAATGGCGAGGATTTCGCCCCAGAAGGCGCGTCTGGTTGCCGACCAGGTGCGCGGCCTTGAGGTCGAAAAAGCGCTGGAAGTGCTGACATTCAGCCCGAAGAAGGCGGCCAGGATCGTGAAGAAGGTGCTGGAGTCGGCCATCGCCAACGCGGAAAACAATGAGGGCGCCGACATCGACGAACTCAAGGTTTCGACGATTTACGTAGACCAGGGGCCGGTTTTCAAACGCATCCAGGCGCGGGCGAAAGGGCGCGCCAACCGCATTGTCAAACGCACCAGTCATATTACTGTCTGCGTCAGCGATCAGTAGGAACAAACTATGGGACAAAAAGTACACCCAATCGGTTTTCGGCTCGGGATTTCCGCCGACTGGAACTCACGCTGGTACGCGGATGGTCGCGACTACGCCCGGAATCTGCTGAGCGATACGCGGATACGCGAATTCTTGATAAAGAAGCTGGCGAATGCTTCCGTCAAGAAGATCGAGATTCAGCGGTTCGCCGGCAATGCGCTGGTGACGATTCATACCGCGCGTCCCGGCATCGTTATCGGCAAGAAGGGCGAGGATATCGAGCGCTTGCGGAAAACGGTCGCCTCCATGATCGGCGTGGATGTCGACAAGCTCAAGATGAATATCGAGGAAGTGCGCAAGCCGGAAATCGAGGCGCAACTGGTCTCCGAGAGCATCTCGCAGCAGCTTGAGCGCCGCATCATGTTTCGGCGCGCCATGAAACGCGCGGTCAGCAACGCGATGCGTCTGGGCGCCCTCGGCGTCAAGGTGCATGTGTCGGGACGTTTGAACGGCGCGGAAATCGCGCGGGCGGAGTGGTATCGCGAAGGTCGCGTTCCGCTGCACACGCTTCGCGCCGATATCGATTACGGTTTTACCGAAGCCAAGACGACCTACGGGATTCTTGGCGTCAAGGTGTGGATCTACAAGGGCGAGGTTTATGACCTCGAGTCCAAGCGCCAGGCGTCGAAAAAAGCCGCGCCCAAAGGACAGCGTAAGGGTAACTGATCATGTTGCAACCAAAGAGAACCAAGTATCGCAAACAGCATAAGGGCCGCAATCGCGGACTTGCCCAAAACGGTAACAAGGTCAGTTTTGGCGAGTACGGCCTGAAAGCGACCGGTCGGGGTCGGATCACGGCGCGTCAGATCGAGGCGGCTCGTCGGGCGATGACCCGTCGCGTCAAGCGCGTTGGAAAAATCTGGATTCGCATTTTTCCCGATGTTCCGGTGACCAAGAAACCACTGGAGGTCCGGATGGGTAAAGGAAAGGGCAACGTGGAATACTGGGTTGCCAAGATCCAGCCGGGCAAGATGCTGTACGAGATGGAAGGCGTCGATGAGGAAACCGCGCGCGATGCGTTCAGGCTCGCCGCGGCCAAGCTCCCTGTTCCGACGCAGTTTGTTACACGCCAGGTGATGTGATGAAAGCCGCTGAATTACGTAACAAGACGATCGACGAACTGAATGAAGAGCTCGTCAGTCTCCGGCAGGAGCAGTTCAATCTCCGGATGCAACAGGGGACGGGGCAAACGCCTCGGCCCGACCAGATCCGCAAGGCGCGCAAGAATGTTGCCCGGGTCATGACGATCATCCGTGAAAAGCAGCTTCAGGGTAAAGAGTCATGAGTGAAGAGCGTAAAGAAGAATCGAACAAGATCGAACGGACGGTCTCCGGACGCGTGGTCAGCGACAAGATGGACAAGACCATCACGGTGCTGGTCGAGCGTCGGGTCAAGCACCCCGTGTACGGAAAATTCATCCGTCGATCCAGCAAGTTCCATGTGCACGATGAAAACAATTCGGCGCGGGTTGGCGACACGGTCGTCATCAAGGAGTCTCGCCCGTATTCCAAGACCAAGTCGTGGGATTTGGTCCGAGTCGTCGATTAGTCAGTTATTAATTCGGACGGAATACTGAAATGATTCAGATGCAGACAGTACTCAGCGTTGCTGATAACAGTGGCGCGAAAAAGGTACAGTGCATAAAAGTGTTGGGCGGGTCTCATCGTCGTTACGCGGCGATCGGGGACGTCATCAAGGTCAGCGTCAAGGAGGCCATCCCGCGCGGGAAGGTCAAGAAGGGCGATGTCTATAATGCCGTGGTTGTGCGCACGGCCAAGGGCGTGCGTCGCAAGGATGGTTCGCTGATCCGCTTCGACAATAATGCGGCGGTTCTGCTGAACAATCAGAATCAGCCGATTGGCACACGTATTTTTGGTCCGGTGACGCGAGAACTCAGAACCCAGCAGTTCATGAAGATTATCTCGCTGGCCCCGGAAGTTCTTTAACGGAGAGATCGATGAACCGTTTACGTAAAGGCGACGAAGTCATTGTCATTGCCGGAAAGGACAAGGGGCGTCGGGGAACCGTTGAAAAGGTTCTTCGCAATGGCCGCGTTCTCGTGCAGAACATCAACATGGTGAAAAAGCACCAGAAGGGCAATCCCAATGCGGGCGTTCCCGGCGGCATCATCCAGAAGGAGATGCCGTTGCACGCTTCCAATGTCATGTTGTTCAACCCGGCTACCGGCAAGGGCGACCGGATTGGCTACAAGACGCTCGAAGATGGTCGCAAGGTCCGTTACTTCAAATCGAATAACGAAACCGTTGACCAGTAGGTGAATCATGTCCAGGTTACAGACACTGTATAAAGAAGAAATTGCCGGAAAGCTCCAGGCCGAACTCGGGCTGAGCAACCCGATGGAAGTTCCGCGCCTCGAGAAGATTACCCTGAACATGGGTCTGGGCGAGGCGGTTTCGGACAAGAAGATCATTCAGAACGCGATTAACGACATGTCCCTGATCGCGGGCCAACGCGCGGTGCCCACGCTGGCGCGGCTGTCAATCGCGGGGTTCAAGATCCGCGACGGCTGGCCCATTGGTTGCAAGGTCACGCTGCGTCGGGAAAGGATGTATGAGTTTTTCGATCGGCTGATCAATATCGCGATTCCCCGGGTTCGCGACTTCAGGGGGTTGAGCCCCAAGAGTTTCGATGGCCGCGGGAACTACAACATGGGTGTGAAGGAGCAAATCATTTTCCCCGAAATCGATTATGACAAGATCGATGCGCTGCGGGGTATGGATATTGCTATCACCACGAGTACGAACAATGATGATCACGCCCGGGCCTTGCTCAAGGCGTTTTCATTTCCATTCAGAAACTAGAAGCGGGATTTATGGCTAAGGTATCAATGCTTCAGCGCGAGAAGCGCCGGGTAAAGGCTAACAAGCGGTACGCCGCCAAACGCGCCGAATTGAAGGCGATTATTCGCGACCCGAATGCTGATTTCGAAGTTCGGATGGATGCGGTCATGCGCCTCCAAAAGCAGCCGAGGGACGCCAGCAAGTGCCGGCAGCGGAATCGTTGCGGTCTGACGGGGCGTCCGCATGGGTACTATCGGAAATTCGGCCTGGGACGCAACAAGTTGCGTGAACTCGCCATGCGCGGCGATATCCCCGGTCTGGTCAAGGCTAGCTGGTAAGAGGTGAATCATGAGTATGTCTGATCCCATAGCGGACTTCCTGACGCGGATTCGCAATGCCCAGCGCGCGGGCCTGGAGTCCGTTTCCATGCCGGCCTCCAAGCTCAAGGGCGCGATCGCACAGGTCTTGATGAATGAAGGCTATATCCAGTCTTTCGCCGTCAGCGATGACGCCAAGCCGACGCTGACGATCGAGCTCAAGTATTTCGAGGGCAAGCCGGTGCTGGAGCATATCAAGCGCGTGAGCCGCCCGGGGTTGCGTATCTTTAAGGGCAAGGATGAACTGCCGGTTGTCAACGGTGGTTTGGGCGTTGCGATCGTTTCGACATCCAAGGGTGTTGTCAGCGATCGTGAAGCTCGCGCTGCGGGTAACGGTGGCGAAATTCTTTGTACCGTGAGTTAACAGGAAATTTGCGATGTCTCGTATTGCCAAGGCGCCCGTCGAGGCGCCCTCCGGAGTCGATATAAAAGTTGATGGGCAGAATCTGTCGCTGAAAGGCCCGAAAGGCGCCTTTGAGTACACGATTCATCCCGATGTTGTCGTTACCCAGGAGGGCAACGTGCTCACGTTCGCCATGCGGGAAGGGCAACGCAAGGACGCAATGGCGGGGACCATGCGCTCGGTGGTCAACAATATGGTGATCGGCGTTTCGCAGGGATTCGAGAAGAAGCTCGAGCTGGTGGGCGTGGGTTATCGCGCCGCCGTGCAGGGCAAGAAACTCAACCTCTCTCTCGGCTTTTCGCACCCGGTTGAGTACGAGGTTCCCGAAGGCATTACCGTGGAAACGCCCAGCCAGACCGAGATCGTCATCAAGGGCGCCGACAAGCAGGTCGTGGGCCAGGTGGCCGCGGAAATCCGCGCTTACCGCCCGCCGGAGCCTTACAAGGGCAAGGGCGTCAAGTACGCGGGTGAGTACATCATTCGTAAAGAAGCGAAGAAGAAGTAGGTTTTATCCAATGCACAGCAAAAAGCAGTCCCGAATTCGTCGCGCGCGGAAAACCCGCGCCAAGTTGCGTCAGCTGCGGGTAAACCGACTGACGGTTCATCGCACGCCTCGCCATATCTACGCCCAGATTATCGGGCCGGACAGTGCGACGACGCTGGTCAGCGCCTCGACGCTGGACAAGGATGTGCGTAAAGACCTGAAGTCGACCGGAAACGTCGAGGCCGCCGCCGTGGTGGGCAAGCTCATCGCCGAGCGCGCCCGCGAAAAAGGCATCGAGCAGGTGTCGTTCGACCGTTCGGGTTTCAAGTACCACGGTCGGGTCAAGGCGCTGGCCGATAGCGCTCGTGAAGCTGGATTGAAAATTTAAGGGTATTGACGATGGCGCGTACAGAATCTAACGAACCAAATGATGGTCTGATCGAGAAGCTTGTCACCATCAACCGGGTAGCCAAGGTAGTCAAGGGCGGTCGTCAGTTCGGCTTTACCGCGTTGGCTGTGGTGGGCGATGGCGATGGTAAAATCGGTATCGGCTACGGCAAGGCGCGGGAAGTGCCCCTGGCGATCCAGAAGGCCATGGAAAAAGCCCGTCGCGAGATGGTGACGGTGTCGTTGAACGACGGCACCCTGCATTACGCCATGACCGCCCGTCACGGCGGCGCCAAGGTGTACATGCAGCCCGCTTCCGAAGGCACCGGCGTTATCGCGGGCGGCGCCATGCGCGCCATATTCGAGGTGGTGGGTGTACGAAATGTCCTGGCGAAGTGTATTGGCTCCACCAACCCGATCAACGTGGTTCGCGCAACCCTGAAAGGCCTGCAACAGATTGCTTCTCCCGAAGCGGTCGCGGCCAAGCGGGGGAAGACCGTGGAAGAGATACTGGGGTAGCAGATCATGGCTGAAAGCAAACAACTCAAGGTAACCTTGTACAGGAGCCTGAACGGGCGTCTCAAGTCGCACAAGGCCTGCGCGCGGGGGCTCGGCATCCGTCGAATCCACAATCCGGTGCTGGTCAAGGATACGCCCGAAAATCGCGGTATGATCAACAAGATTTCCTACATGCTGAATGTAGAGGAAGTGTAACGATGCATTTGAACACGTTAAAACCGGCTGAGGGCAGTCGCCGTAACCGCCGCCGGGTGGGGCGGGGCATCGGCTCCGGGTTCGGCAAGACCGCCGGGCGTGGCCACAAGGGCCAGAAATCGCGTTCGGGCGGCTATCACAAAGTCGGTTTCGAAGGCGGACAAATGCCCATCCAGCGGCGTTTGCCCAAGGTGGGTTTCCGCTCCCGCAAGTCGTTGTCCTCGGCTCAATTGCGGTTGAACGAGTTGAGCGCTGTCGAGGGCGATGTCGTCGATATCGCGGCGCTGAAGGCCGCTGGCGTTATCGGCAAGCATATCCAGCGTGTCAAGGTGTTCGCCTCGGGTGAGATCGACAGAGCGGTTACGCTCAAGGGCGTTGGCGTGACCAAGGGCGCGCGCGAAGCGATTGAAGCGGCCGGCGGCAAGGTCGAGGATTAACCGTGGCGAAGTCCCCTAAAGCGGCCGCCCCGTCCATGGGGGATCTCGGTAAACTCACCGAGCTTCGTCAGCGCCTGATGTTTGTGGTGCTGGCGTTGATCGTCTATCGCATTGGCACGTTTATCCCTGTGCCCGGGATCAATCCGGTCGCGCTGGAGCAATTTTTCAACCAGCATACCGGCACCATCCTGGATATGTTCAACATGTTTTCGGGCGGCGCGCTGAAACGTCTGAGTCTCTTCGCGCTCGGCATCATGCCGTACATCTCCGCCTCGATCATCATGCAGCTGCTGGCCGTGGTCGTTCCTTCTTTGGAGCAGTTGAAGAAAGAGGGCGAGGCGGGACGGCGCAAGATTACGCAGTACACGCGTTATTTCACGGTGGTTCTGGCGACGTTTCAGGCGATCGGCGTTGCGGTCAGCCTGGACGCCCAAAGCGTTGGCGGCCTCTCGGTCGCGATCAACCCGGGTTTCTCCTTCATTTTCACCACGGTGATTTCGTTGGTAACCGGCACGCTTTTCCTGATGTGGCTCGGCGAGCAGATTACCGAAAGGGGATTGGGGAACGGCATCTCGATTATTATTTTCGGCGGTATTGTCGCCGGCCTGCCTGCCGCTGTCGCCGGGACGCTGGAGCTGGCTCGCACGGGCGAGCTGTCGCCGGGTCTGGTGCTGCTGATTCTGGTGCTTGCGGTGGCGGTGACCTTTTTCGTTGTCTTTGTTGAAAGAGGGCAGCGTCGGATCACGGTAAACTACGCGAAGCGGCAGCAGGGGCGGAAGCTGTATGCGGCTCAATCGAGTCACTTGCCGCTGAAACTGAACATGGCGGGCGTTATCCCGCCGATCTTCGCGTCGAGCATCATTCTGTTTCCCGCGACGCTGGGGCAGTGGTTCGGTCGTTCGGAAAGCATGCGCTGGCTCCAGGACATTACCTCCATGTTGTCGCCCGGCCAACCGCTTTACATCATGTTCTACGCGCTGGCGATTATCTTTTTCTGTTTTTTTTATACCGCGCTGGTGTTCAATTCGCGGGAGACCGCGGATAACCTCAAGAAATCCGGGGCGTTTATTCCGGGTATCCGTCCTGGGCAGCAAACAGCGCGCTATATTGATGGCGTCATGACCCGGCTGACAGCGGTCGGCGCCATCTACATCACGCTGGTTTGCCTGCTCCCCGAGTTTCTTATTCTCAACTTCAATGTTCCGTTCTATTTCGGTGGAACTTCGCTGTTGATTATCGTGGTTGTCGTCATGGACTTTATTTCCCAGGCTCAGGCCCACATGATGTCGCAACAGTACGAGGGGCTGATGAAAAAGGCCAACCTCAAGGGGTATGGTCGATCCGGAGCCTTGCGTTAGGAATTCATTAGTCGCCTGGCTTGGCTTGTCCGGGGGGGCAGGGCAGTCAGATTTTATATCGGAGAGTAACGATGAAAGTTCGCGCTTCAGTCAAAAAGATGTGCCGGGACTGCAAGATCATTCGCAGAAACCGCACGGTAAGGGTGGTCTGCAAGGATCCCCGTCACAAGCAGCGTCAGGGTTAGTGCTTGATGTTTATAGGTAAAGTCACTAGAATTGCGCCCCTTTCGGCGCGGGACAAGTTGGAGATTAGGTGAATGGCACGTATTGCCGGTATTAACGTACCTGTTCATAAACATACTGTGATCGCTCTGACGGCTATTTATGGGATTGGTCGGACGCGCGCCAGAAAGATTTGCGACGCCGCCGGTGTCGAGCCTTCCGCCAAGATTCGGGATCTCACCGAGGCGGAGGTCGCCAAGCTGCGCGAGGAAGTCGGCAGGTACACGGTGGAAGGCGATCTTCGCCGCGAAGTGTCGATGAATATCAAACGATTGATGGATTTGGGCAGTTATCGCGGCATTCGCCACCGGCGCGGACTTCCCCTGAGAGGTCAGCGGACTCGCACCAACGCGCGGACCCGCAAGGGCCCCCGGCGGCTTATCAAGAAATAGAGATCAGGTTTTCAGACTATGGCAAAAAAGGGTACTACGCGTAAGAAAAACAGGCGCAGCGTATCGGATGGCATCGCGCATATCCACGCGTCATTCAACAATACGATTGTCACCATTACCGACAATCAGGGCAATGCGCTGGCTTGGGCGACCGCAGGTGGTTCCGGTTTTCGCGGATCTCGCAAGAGTACGCCATTCGCCGCGCAGGTCGCGGCGAAACGCGCCGGTGAAGCCGCCAAGGATTATGGTCTCAAGAATCTGCAAGTGCAGGTCAAGGGGCCCGGTCCGGGGCGCGATTCCGCTGTTCGCGCGCTCAATGCCGTTGGCTACAGAATCACCAGCATTTCGGACGTGACTCCCATTCCCCACAATGGTTGCCGTCCTCCAAAGAAACGTCGAGTATAAGGGTAGGCGATCATGGCTAGATATATTGGTCCCAAGTGTAAACTCTCACGTCGCGAAGGAACTGATCTGTTCCTCAAGAGCCGCGCGCGTTCTCTGGATAGCAAATGCAAGATCGACAAGGTTCCCGGCGTCCATGAGGATCGTCGCACCAAG
>Ga0256832_1001957_pt1 | contig 14009 bp, 11 predicted proteins | sample 134614metaG_FD_190534 | JGI IMG/M metagenome (GOLD analysis project Ga0256832, IMG submission 190534) | Hydrothermal vent microbial communities from Lau Basin, Pacific Ocean - 134-614 | ecosystem: Environmental > Aquatic > Marine > Hydrothermal vents | place: Pacific Ocean: Lau Basin | collected...
GAATTGGGTTGACACGGCAAGGCGACCCGCTTTCTGGAATCCAGCGAGGCGCGGCAGCGCGCAAAGGAAAACGCCGCTCGAAGCGAGCGGCGAAACGGCCTCCGGCCGGAGGGCTTCCATGCGCCTGGAGCTCCCTATCCAGAAAAGGATCGTTATGTCGGCACAACCGTTACGCCGGCCAGTGCCGGGTGCTGGCATAGGCCCGGCTGGCTTGGCGTCCCTGTTGCAGTCGATCCAGCTCTGTGGCCAGTTGGTCGCGTCGAGCCCTTCCCAGGGCGAGAATCGCGCGGTCGAGCTCGAGCAGTTTGCGGATGGTGCGGGATGCCAGCCCCCGGTCCTGTATCCGGTGATCATGGCCGAAACAGCTCTGCAACACGCCGGCGCGCAGCCGTTCCATCTCGGCGACCTGCTCCCACTGCCGGCCACGCGCCGCCGCCAGCATGCGTTCGCTCAGGCGCAGGGCATCGGCCAGCAGGGCATCGGGGGCCGGCACGGAGGTTTCAGCCATTGACCGAGGCCTGACGCGCGACCGGCGCGGCGCGATCGAGGCCGGGCTGCTTTACCTCATCGGGCAGGGCATCCCAGGCCGACTTGATCTCCAGCATCAGGGAGCTGACTTCGTCGAGAATCGCGATGTCGTTGCCGGCATTGGCTTCCATCAGCCGGCGCGTCATGTATTCGTACAGGTTATCGAGGTTCGCGGCAATCTCGCCGCCGGCGTTGAAATCCAGGCTGCCACGCAGACCGTTGAGGATCGATACCGCCCAACTGATATGGCGGCTCTTGCCTTCGAGATCGTTGCGCGCGATCTGCCCCTTGGCGGTGGCGATCTTGTCGGTGACGCCTTCCATCAGCATCTGCACGAGCCGGTACGGACTGGCGTAGGCGACTTCGGCGGCGGTGGCGACCTGGCCATACTGGGCGACCGCGCCACGCTTGCGGGAATAGCTCATGCGTTGATTCCTCTTGTGGATGGTTCCGGCTTACTTCTTGTTTAGCGACGAAAGCCCGGATAACTGTTGGGACAAATAGTCTCCGGTTGCATTCAGATTGGCGACGATCGAGTCCATTGCGGTGAATTGCGCGCGCAGACGCGCCTCGGTGCCGACCAGACGGCGGTCGATGCGGTCGGCCTGCTGATCGAGCGAACGGATGCGGGTGTTCAGACCGGACTCGCGCGCGTCGATCAGACCGCCGCTGGCGAGCACCTGATCGCCGAGGTTCTCGAGGCGCGCGGCGATGCCATTGTCGGCGTCCGAGAAGAAACGCGAAACCCCGTCGAAATCACGCGCCAAGGCGGTTTCGAAGCGACCTCGATCGAGGCTCATCTGGCCATAGCGATCGATCTCGATGCCGAGCTCGGTCAGGTAGTTGAAGTTCGATCCCGGGATGCCGGCACGCGTATTGATCTGGCGCAGCACACTGTTGTCGATGCTCAACAAGGTGCTGTCGGCCTCCAGATCGCCATTGCGCAGGTTCTTGATGGTATCGCGCAGCTTGTTGAAGGCATCGACGAAGCTTTGCGCCGAGTCTTCGATCGCGTCCCGGTCGGTCGCGACCGTGAGGGTGCCGGAACCGGGCGCGTCGAGTTGCAGCGAAACCCCCTGCAAGGCGCCGCTGACGGTATTGCTCGCGCTGGTCACGGTAAAACCGTCGATGTTCACGACGGCATCGCTCGCGGCCCGGATCTCGTTCAGGTTCCGGCTGGTGGCGTCGAAAGCGAGCCGCGACAAACCGTTGGCATCGCTGTCGCCGCCATCGCCGTCGCCGCTGACCGAGACCCGAATGGCATTCGAGGTTCCGCTGTCGCGACTGGTCAGTACCAGGCGGCTGCCAGCATCGTCACGCAGCACGGTGGCGGTGACCCCGGTATTGTCGGCGGCCTGATTGATGGCATCGCGGATACCCGCCAGGGTGTGGTTGCCGGCATCGATCGCCACATCGAAGGAATCGGCGCCATTGGCGAGCGTCAGGGTCCCCTCGCCGACCACGCTGTCGGCATCGCTGAAGGCCTCGCTGGCCAGCTTGTGCCGACTTGCGAGCGAACTGACCTCGATCGCGTAGGAACCGGGCGCGGCGTCGACGCCGGCCGAGGCGGTGAACGCCGATTCGTTCGACGAGGAAGCCCGGAAGATCTGAAAACTGTCGGCCGACGACAGCCCCTGCATGGCGTCACGGAACTCCGCGACGACGCTCTTGAAACGCCCATACGAGCTGAGCTGCGCCTGGATGTCGGATTTTTGCCGTTGCACGGCTTGCAACGGCTGGCGTTCGAGCGTGACCAGTTGGTCGACGAGCGAGTTGATATCGAGTCCGGAGCCGACGCCGGGAGCCTGAATTGCGGGCATCTTGAATACCTCCTGACGGATCATGACGGCAAGGGAACCAGCGCCGGCGATCCCGCCATGGAGCGCCGCCGACGGTCATCCGACAAGCGCGGAGGGCCGCCGCCTCATCCGCTGGATTGCGTCCTTGCCACCGTGTTTTTCCGGCCGTTCGGTCGAGCGGCCGGAAAAACACGCCGACCGGGGACAGGCCCCGGCGGACGTGGCGCGGATCACTGCAACAGGCTGAGTGCCTGTTGGGGCACCTGGTTGGCCTGGGCAAGGATGGATACACCGGCCTGTTGCAGTATCTGTGCTCGGGTCAGTTTCGAGGTTTCCATGGCGAAATCGGTATCCTCGATACGGCTGCGCGAAGCGGTCAGATTCTCCGCGTAGTTCTGAAGGTTGGCGATGACCGATTCGAAACGGTTCTGCACCGCGCCGAAGGTCGCGCGTTCCTGGGCGACGGTATCCAGATCGGCATCGAGCTGACCGAGCGCCGCCGAAGCCGCCGAGGCCGACGAAACATCAATGGTCACGGTCGCGGTCAGGTCGCTGACATTGACCGAGTTCAGCGCGCTCAGCTCGACGGTATTGACCGTGACCTGTTGATCGGCGTCGCCATCCTGACCGATCTGAAAGTTCAGCGAGGCGGTCGCGGTCAACAAGGTGACGCCGTTGAATTCCGAGGTGGCGGTGATCCGCGAGATCTCCTGGGTGAGCTGGTCGACCTCTTTTTGCAGACCCGAGCGGTCCTCGACGGTGCCGTTGGCGGCCTGCACCGCAATCTCGCGCACGCGCTGCATGTTGGCGGCGAGCTGGCCGAGCGCGCCCTCGGCGGTCTGGCCCAGCGAGATGCCGTCGGAAGCGTTGCGCACCGCCTGGTTGATGCCGCGGATGTCCGCGGTCATCTTCTCGACCGTGAACAGGCCGGCGGCGTCGTCCTTCGCCGAATTGATGCGCAAGCCGGAAGACAGCCGCTGCAAGGAGGTTTGCAGATCGCCCTGGGTCCGGTTCAGGTTCCGCTGGGCGTTCAGGGAATACAGGTTGCTGTTGACGATGAGTGCCATTCTCTTTCTCCTCATGTCCGGCGATGCCGCGCATCGAGCCTGGACCGCGAGTTAGTTACTAGCGGATATACCTTCGGGGCGAGGGTATTCACCGCTTCCAAGCTGTGTAACGGCAGCGGGCGAAGGCACTTGACCCGAATTCCGCGTTCGCGAACGAAACGACCGGCTCGCGTTCATACCTCGGTGCGCAACAAGCCGCCCGCCGATTCCTCCATCTGGCGCGCCAGCCGCACCACCTCCTCGGGCGGAATCTGGCGGATGATCTCCTCGGTCTCGGCGTCCACCACCTTGATGATGACATCGCCACTCTGATCATCCACGGAGAATTGAATCGCGCGCTGACTGTTCTGCACCGCGTTGTTGAGTTCGTTCACCGCGCTCGTGAGCTCGCCATGCGACGGTGGCGTGGGGTCGCGCCCGGCCGCGGGCCGCGCGCGCGAATCGGGAGCCGGATTCACGGCCCCGACCGGATCCGGCGGCTTGACCGGCTCGCCTCGCGCCACCTCGGTCACGGGACCCAGGGCGCCGGCGATGCCATTGAAGATTCCAGCTGTCATCTCGGTATACTCTCTCTATGATGTCCTTCGGAGCGGGGCGGGCCCGGCCCGCCCCATCCAGTGCCAGGCGCGTCCCTGCGCCCGCATCGATCAGCCCAGCAGGCTCAGCGCTTGTTGCGGGAGGGTGTTGGCCTGCGCCAGGATCGAGACCCCCGCCTGTTGCAGGATCTGCGCCCGCGTCAGCTTCGCGGTCTCGGCCGCGAAATCGGTATCCTGGATCCGGCTGCGCGAGGCGGTCAGGTTCTCGGCATAGTTTTGCAGGTTCGAGATTACCGCGTCGAAGCGGTTCTGAACCGCGCCGAAGGTGGCCCGGTCCTGCGCCACGGTGTCGAGATCGCTGTCGAGGCTGGCCAGCGCGGCGGAAGCCGCCGCCGCCGAAGACACATCGATCGTGGTCGTCGCGGTCAGGTCGCTGACGTTCACCGAGTTCAAGCCACTGAGCTCGAGCGTGGTGATGCTGATCTGCTGATCGGCCGAACCATCCTGGCCCACCTGAAAGGTCAGCGAGGCGGTACCGGTCAACAGCGTCTGGCCGTTGAACTCGGTGGTCGAGGCGATCCGCGAGATCTCCTGGGTGAGTTGGTCGACCTCCTTCTGCAGGCCCGAGCGGTCTTCCACCGTGCCGTTGGCCGCCTGTACCGCAATCTCGCGGATACGCTGCATGTTCGACGAGATCTGGCCGAGCGCGCCTTCCGCCGTCTGCCCGAGCGAGATACCGTCGCTGGCATTGCGCACCGCCTGATTGATGCCGCGGATGTCCGCGGTCATCTTCTCGGTGGTGAACAGGCCGGCGGCATCGTCCTTCGCCGAGTTGATGCGCAAACCCGACGAGAGACGTTGCAACGAGGTCTGCAAATCACCCTGGGTCTTATTGAGGTTTCGCTGTGCATTCAGCGAGTAGAGGTTGCTGTTGACTACAAGTGCCATTGATTTTCTCCTGGCCACGTCCTGCAAGGCGACGCGACCGGCGGCTTTCACGCTGTCGCGTGAAAGATCAGTACCTAGCGGATATACCATCGGGACGAAGGTATTCACCGCTTCCGCAATGGCTAACGGCAAGCGGGGGGCGGGCTTTAGCCGCAAGCGGCAAGATCCTGCCGCTTGCCCCCGCTCAAAGATAGACGAACAAACAGTTGAAAATCAATGAGTTGAAAACCCCGCCTCGGGCCATCGGGATGCAAAAGCCGTGAATTAACGGACTGGATTGCCGCCCCGGAAAACGCCCGGCGTGAGCCGCCGGCGCAAGCCCGGCGACCCGGATCAGGCCGGACGAGCGGCTTCCAGGCTGAAACCCCGCAGGCGGCGCGCGAAGTCCTGCAAGGCCTGAACCCCACTCGCCTCGGCATTGCGGCACCATTCCTGCAATGAGCGCACCAGCGCCTCCTGACTGCTCGCGGTCTGTCCCCATACCGCCTTCAACTGTTGGCGGTAGCGGTAGACCGTTTCCAACGCCTGACTCTCGCGCAGCAACCGGCGCAGGTGCTCGCGCGCCTCTGGCGCAAGCCGGTTTTCATCGTTCTCCAGCAGGCGCCGGAAGCGACGATAGCGGCGCCTGCAATGCGCCGCCGAGGCGCACAACTCGCTGCGCAAAACCGGCTTGAGCACCTCTGAGGCATAGTTCGCCATGACATGCATGCGCCCGCGGATCACCGCGCGCACTGTGTCGAGGTCGACCTGCTGCTTGTCAGCGACGATCACCGGTCGCGGCGCGACACGGCGCACATCGGCCAGGCCGAGCAACGCCATCAGACGGATATAGAACCAGCCGATGTCGAACTCCCACCATTTCGACGACAGGCGCGCCGAACTCGGGAAGGCATGATGGTTGTTGTGCAGTTCCTCGCCACCGATCAGGATGCCCCACGGCGACAGGTTGCGCGAGGCATCCGGCGCGTCGTAATTGCGGTAGCCCCAGTAATGGCCCAGGCCGTTGATGACGCCGGCGGCCCAGAACGGGATCCAGATCATCTGTATCGCCCACAAGGCGACGCCGGGAAGACCGAACAAAATCGCATCAATCACCAGCAGCAACGAGATGCCGCCATAGGGGTGGCGCGAGTAGAGATGGCGTTCAAGCCAGTCGTCCGGAGTGCCGTGACCATAGCGCGCGACCACCCCGGGGTCCGCGGCCTTGTCGCGATACAGCTCGGCTCCTTCGGTGAGCACCTTGCGCAGACCCAGCACCTGGGGGCTGTGTGGATCTTCCGGGGTCTCGCAGCGGGCGTGATGCAGGCGATGCACCGCGACCCACTGGCGCGTGACCATGCCGGTGCTCATCCACAACCAGAAACGGAAGAAATGGCTGACGACGGGATGCAGGCGCAGCGCCCGGTGCGCCTGGGCGCGATGCAGATAGATCGTCACCCCGGCGATGGTGACATGGGTGAGAGCCAGCCCCAGGAGCACGATCTGCCACCAGGACCAGCCAAGAATACCGTTCGTTAACATAGCGTTACACTCAATTTATACAAAACACAGAAACGGGCCCGGAACCCAGACGCTCTCACGGCGCAACGCGGCGCGCAATCACCACCACCGTTTCATTCCGAACCTCCATGATCGGACAACCGTTCGCCCGCGCGGCCGGGATCAAGAAAAACCCCAGACTGACGATGCCCTCTCCAACCACAGGGTTTCCTCAGCGAGCACATCATGCAGGCCGCGGCCATGCGCAACAACAGCTATGCCATCCGGATCGCCCGCCAGGCCATCCATGACAGGAACAACCGGGTGTTCGGCTATGAACTGCTGTACCGCAACAGCGAGGACGAAGGAGGGGCGAATGGCGACCAGGCGTCTTCACGCGTTCTGATCAACAGTCTGATGGAGATCGGGCTCCCCCGGATAGTAGGCGATCATTACGCCTTTATCAATCTGACCGACTCCCTCTTCCACACCTTTCTCGATCTGCCGCTGGATGGCAGCCGCGTGGTGCTGGAGGTACTCGAGCACATCGAGCCGACGCCGGAGGTGCTTGCGGCCATCGCCGAGCTGGCGCGCCGCGGGATGCCGATCGCGCTCGACGACTACGCCTTCGAGCCACGCTGGGATCCGCTGCTGCCGCTGGCCTCGATCGTGAAGGTCGAGATCCCGGCGGTGGACCTCGAGCGGCTGCCGGCGCAACTCGACGGCTTGCGCGCGCGCGGCCTGAAACTGCTTGCCGAGAAGGTCGAAACCCCGGCCGAGTACCACCGCCTGCGCGCGATGGGTTTCGATTACTTTCAGGGCTTCTATTTCGCCCGTCCCGAGATCGTCGCCGGACGCCGCCTCGGAGAATCCCAGCATCTGGTGCTGCGCCTGATCGCCACGTTAAACGATCCGGACTCCAGTCTCGATCAGATCGAACGGCTGATCGCCGGCGACGCGGTACTGAGCCTGAAGATCCTGCGCTACATCAACTCCGCCGCGATCGGCGGCGGCCGCAAGATCGCCTCGATCCGCCAGGCCACGGTGCTGATGGGGCGCGAGCGGCTGCGCGCGCTGGCCTCGCTGGTCGCGCTCTCGCGCATCGAGGGGAAATCACAGGAGCTGTTCAACCAGGCTTCGGTGCGCGCCAATCTGTGCGCCTCGCTCGCGCGGGAACTGGGATCGGCGCGCGAAGACGCCGCCTATACCGTCGGGCTGCTGTCGATCCTCGATGCCCTGCTCGGCGTGGCGATGGATGAGATCCTCTCCGGACTCGACCTCGACACCCCGCTGGAGCAGGCCTTGCGCCACCGAGCGGGGCCGCTCGGCGAGATCCTGCGCTGCGTGCTGTCGCTGGAACGCAACGACCTGAAACGCGACGATTCGCTTCCGATCGGCGACCAGCAACTGCACGGCCTGTGGCTCGATGCGCTCGAGAAAACCTACGCCTTGGAGCAAAGCGTGCTGAAAGACGGGGAATGATCCATCGCGACCATCACCCCATGCGCTCCAACAATTGCCGCGAACCGGTCGAGAAACCGGCATCGGTCAGGCGCGCGTCGAGAAAGGCGCTGGCGCTGTCGATCCAGCCTTGCACCTCGCTCTCGGGGCGCTCGAAGCACAGCGCCAACGCTTCCACGCCGACCCCATCGGTGGCGTTCAGCCACAGCGCGCGACGCCAGTCGATCGGCAAGGAGCGCATCAGCTCGAGCAGGTAGAGCGCCTCCTCGGCTTCTTCCTCGAGCTCTTCGAGGGTCTGCTCCGGCGCCTCGGATTCGGGATTGGCGACAATATCCTCCACATGCAGGGCCTCGTCGGGCTGCCAGAATTCGGTAAACTCCTCGCCGACCATCTCTTCCGCCTGATCCTCGGCGTCCTCACCGGGCGCCGCCTCCAGCGATACCGCCTCGCCGAAGACCCGGCTCGCGCGCACCTCGCGATCGAGGATCTCGTGCATCGCCTTGAGCATGCGCGCGTACAGGGCCTCGTCGCCTTCGTCGTTCCAATCGGCCCGTACCGCCAACATCACCTCGTCGCGAATATCGTCGAGCGTCGGATAATCGGCCGGCAGATCGCCCTGCGCGCGCAGATAGGCCAGCTCGCGCCGGATCACCCGTTCGAGACGCGGACGCAGCGATTCCGACTGCCGGTCGGCGCGCGCCAGGGTCTCTTCCGGCAGCGCGCCGAGGCGCGACTTCCGCTCGTGCAGACGCTTGCGCCGCGCCTTGCGCTTGTAGGCTTCCTGATGACGCACCCGATCGATATGGCGCTTCAGTTCCCGCCGCAGGCGTTCCAGTGCCCCGCGCACGATCTGGAGCGGCTCGTTGCCGTCCGCGCCGGCCACCAACACCTTCTTCGGCGGCACATGCAGATGCAGCTTCAAGCGATACTTGCTCGCCCCCTTGGCGCGTTTTTCGACCACCGCGTGGAGTTCGGCATTGCCGAATCCGAACTTGTTCAGCATCGGATCCAGGTGCTCTTGCGTCCATTCCCCGATGGTCTGTTTCAAGGCCTCGTGATCGGCCCGATTCCCCTCTTTGAAACTCACTCTTGTTTTCACGGCTCGTACTCCTGTCAGCTTTTGTCTTCCACCGAGATGCGTGGCTTCGGAGCGCCCGCGCGCTTCGGCAGCTCGACACGCAATACGCCTTTCTTGTAACGGGCGTTCGCGCTTTCCGCGTCGACCTCGGCCGGCAGCGGAATCGCGCGCTCGAAACGACCATAGGCGCATTCGCTGATGCGGTAACGGCCTTCGGTGCGCTCGTTGCGCAGCTTTTTCTCGCCGGAAACGATCAGGTGGTTGCCGACCACGCGCAGATCGAAATCCCCGCGCTTCATGCCCGGCGCCTCGACCTGCACGACCACCCGGTCGTCGTCATCGAAGACCTCGGTCGCGAGCAGTCCCCAGCCGACATTGCGCTCGGCCAGTCGCCCGCCCCGGCGCTTTTGCTTGCGGCCCGGTTTGTACCGGGTCAAGGCGCCGGCCGCGCGCCGGGAGAGCCGTTGCCAGCCTTCCACCAGGTTGTCCCAGGCCTCGCCGACCCCTTCTCGAAACTGTTGCAATGTAGCCATCCGCGTTCTCCCATCGTTGATTCACTCCCAGTGTAGATGGGGACAATGAGAGCGCTTCGCAAGCCGCGCGCAGGCCCGATCTCAAGAATCCGCCGCAGGCGCCGCTGAATCCTGTCCCAACGACGCGATCCCGTTCTCCCATGTTGACAACACCGAAACACTGGAAGATCTCGACCAAGCTCTGGGCCGGCGCGCTGTTCTTCTTCCTGCTGCTCGCCGCCCTGGGCTTCGTCAACTACCGCTCGAGCCTGCGCGCGGCGCACAATGTCGACGAGCTGGTCAACCACTTGCAACCGACGGTGCTCCAGGCCAAGGATTTTCAACAGTCCCTGCAACGCAGCGTCGCCGATCTCGGCCTGTTCCTGATCAGCCACGATCCCCGTGACGAAGCGGCCTTCCGCAAAACCTTCGGGCAGGCGCGCGAACAGCTCGATGCGCTGCGCGACAATCCGTCGATCCAGCGCGATGCGAAGCTGCGCGAACCCGTCGAACGCAGCGCGCAATGGCTGCCACGCCTGGAAAAGGATTATGACGAGGTCATCCGCCTCAGCACCGACCCGATCGCCAACGTACCGGCGCGCGCCTATGCCACCGATCATCTGAACCCGATCAATCTGCAGATGCTGCAACTGGCGAACCAGATGATCGACAACGAGCTGAACGAAGAAGCCCTCGAAACGATGACCCCATCGGCCCGCGATCGCCTGGTGAAGCCGCTGCGCAACCGCTTCCATGAGCTGCGCTACACCTGGTCACGGGTGTCCAGCGCGGTTCGCGCCTACCTCTCGTTCCGCAACCAAGACTCGCACGAAAACCTGCACGTCCAGCTCGACCGGGCCGGCGCGCTGATCGACAAAATCGCGCGCCAGCGCAAGCTGCTGGGTTTCGAGCAGCAGGATGCGCTGGACCAGATCGAGGCGCTGGCGACTACCTACACGAAGCATATCGCGACCCTCGAAAAGCTCCATGGAAAGCGTTACTGGCGGCGCGACATGGCGCTGGTCGCCACCGGAATCAAGCCGACCCAACAGGCGTTGATGCGCGAGATCGACAGCCTGCTCGACGACCTCGGTCAGCGCTTCGCCGAGCACAATCGCCGCACCCGCGAGGAAGCCGAGGACAACCTGAAGCTGGTGATGGTGCTCGCGCCCGGCGGCATCCTCGCCGGCATGCTGTTGTTCTGGCTGATCCTGCGCATGGTCACCACGCCGATCGACCGCACGGTCGCCGCGATGTGCGACATCGCCCACGGCAGCGGCAACCTGAACCATTCCCTCGACGACTCCGGCAGCGACGAGCTGGCCGACCTGGCGCGCGCCTTCAATCAATTCGTCGCCAAGATCCGCGGCGTCGTCGAGCTGGTGATCGCCTCGTCCGTCTCTTTGGCGCGCGAGGCCGCCTCGATGAACGAGACCATGCACCGCAGCCGCGACGATGTAACCCGCCAGCAAGAAGACATCGGTCAGGTCGCGGCCGCGATCGACCGCCTCTCTTCCTCGAGCGAGGCGATGTCGGACAGCGCCGGACAGGCCGCGCAATCGGCCAGCGAGGCGCATGAGCAGGCCCGCCGTGGCCGGCAGGTGGTACATCAGGCGGTCGGCTCGATCGAGCAGCTTGCCGCCGAGGTGGAAAGCGTCGCCGGGGTGGTCGAACGGGTGGAACGCGAGAGCGACGAGATCGGCTCGGTGCTGGCGGTAATCCGCTCGATCTCCGAGCAGACCAACCTGCTCGCGTTGAATGCCGCGATCGAGGCCGCGCGCGCCGGCGAACACGGTCGCGGCTTTGCCGTCGTCGCCGACGAGGTGCGCGCCCTGTCCGAGCAGATCCAGAACGAGACCAATCATATCCAGCAGAAGATCGAAGCCCTGCAAAAGGGTTCGCGCCAGGCGGTCTCGGCGATGGCGCGTGGCCGCGAACAGACCCGCCAGAGCGTCGCGCTGGCGAACGACGCCGGCGCCGCGCTGGAATCGATCAACGGTTCGGTAACGACGATCACCGAGATGAACGCGCAGATCGCCGACGCCGCGCGCGAGCAAACCGATGTCACCATACAGGTGCGCGAACGCACCCGGGCGATCGCCGGGATCGCCACCGAATCGGCGCGCACCACGGAACTCGCCGCGGCAAGCTGCAACGAATTCACCATCATGGCCGATCAACTGCGCGACCTGGTCGAACAGTTCCTGCTGGACGGCGCGGAAGACGACGACAGCCACGCGCGCCATCCGGCCGGAACCCAGGCCGTGGACGACGATATCGAGTTGTTTTAGCCCCCCATCGGCCTTGTCGGTATAATCCCCGCTTTCATTGATCGCGGTCGGACGAGGCGCATGGACAAGACATTCAATCCCGAGAACATCGAGCAACGTTGGTACCAGACCTGGGAGGAAAACGGCTGGTTCGCGCCAACGATGAAGCCGGACACGCCCGCCTACTGCATCATGATCCCGCCGCCGAACGTCACCGGCAGCCTGCACATGGGTCACGCCTTCCAGGACACCATCATGGACGCGCTGATCCGCTACCATCGCATGAAGGGAGACAACACCCTGTGGCAGCCCGGCACCGACCACGCCGGCATCGCCACCCAGATGGTGGTCGAACGCCTGCTGGAGCGCGAGGGCAAAACCCGCCACGACCTGGGCCGCGAGCGTTTCATCGAGCGGGTATGGGAATGGAAACGCGAATCCGGCGGCACCATCACCCGCCAACTGCGCCGCATGGGCGCCTCGCTGGACTGGGCCCACGAGCGTTTCACGATGGACGAGGGCCTTTCCGCGGCGGTGCGCGAGGTCTTCGTGCGGCTCTACGAAGAGGGGCTGATCTACCGTGGCAAGCGCCTGGTGAACTGGGATCCGGTTCTGCATACCGCGGTCTCCGACCTCGAGGTCATCCAGGAAGAGGAACCGGGCCACCTCTGGCACATGCGCTACCCGCTGACCAACGGCACCGGCCGTCTGGTGGTCGCCACCACCCGTCCCGAGACCCTGCTCGGCGACTGCGCGGTCGCGGTCCATCCCAACGACGAGCGCTACACCCACCTGATCGGAGAACAGGTGGAACTGCCGCTGACCGGCCGCCAGATCCCGATCATTGCCGATGAGCATGTCGATCCCGAGTTCGGCACCGGCTGTGTCAAGATCACCCCGGCCCATGACTTCAACGATTACGAGGTATGGAAGCGCCACCGCGACGAGGTCGCGATCAGCGAGCAACCCCACGGCGGCCTGATCAACATCTTCACCGTCGATGCCTCGATCCGCGCCAACGACGAAGAAGAAGGCGAGCTGATCCCACCAGCCTATATCGGCATGGATCGCTACGCCGCGCGCAAGGCCATCGTCGCCGACCTGGAATCCCTCGGCCTGCTCGAGAAGGTCGAGGATCACAAGCTGATGGCGCCACGCGGCGACCGTTCCGGCGCGGTCATCGAGCCGCTGCTCACCGACCAGTGGTATGTGCGCGTTGAACCCCTCGCGCGCCCGGCGATCGAAGCGGTCGAAAAGGGCGAGATCCGCTTCGTGCCCGACAACTGGAAGAACACCTACTTCGAATGGATGCGCAACATCGAAGACTGGTGCATCAGCCGCCAGATCTGGTGGGGCCATCGCATCCCCGCCTGGTACGACGAGGCCGGCAACATCTATGTCGGGCGCAATGAACAAGAGGTACGCGAACAACACGGGCTGAGCGCCGACTACCCGCTACGCCAGGACGAGGATGTGCTCGACACCTGGTTCAGCTCGGCGCTGTGGCCATTCTCGACCCTCGGCTGGCCCGAGCAGACCGACCGGCTGAAGACCTTCTACCCGACCAGCGTGCTGGTAACCGGCTTCGACATCATCTTCTTCTGGGTTGCGCGAATGATCATGATGGGGCTGAAATTCACCGGCGAGGTGCCCTTTCGCGAGGTCTATATCCACGGCCTGGTACGCGACAGTCACGGCGACAAGATGTCCAAATCCAAGGGCAATGTGCTCGACCCGATCGACCTGATCGACGGCATCGACCTCGAATCCCTGGTCGAGAAACGCACCGCCGCGATGCAGGTACCTCAGAAGGCCCGCGCCATCGAGCGCCAGACGCGCAAGGACTTTCCCGACGGCATCCCCGGCTATGGCGCCGACGCCTTGCGCTTCACCTTCGCCTCGCTGGCCTCGACCGGGCGCGACATCAAGTTCGATCTCAACCGCATGGAGGGCTACCGCAACTTCTGCAACAAGATCTGGAACGCCGCGCGCTATGTACTGATGAACACCGAAGGCCAGGACTGCGGCCAGAACGGCGGCGAGCTGGCGCCCTCCGCGGCCGACCGCTGGATCCGCTCACGCCTGCAACACACCATCCAGCAGGTCAGCGGCGCGCTCGATGGCTACCGCCTCGACCACGCCGCCCAGGCGATCCACGAATTCACCTGGAATGAATACTGTGACTGGTACCTGGAGTTGTCGAAAACCGTATTGAACGACGCCAACGCCAGCGCCGCCGAGCAACGCGCCACGCGCCAGACCCTGGTCGGCGTGCTCGAAGCGATCCTGCGCCTGGCGCACCCGCTGATGCCCTTCATCACCGAGGAGATC
>Ga0256832_1001958_pt1 | contig 14005 bp, 13 predicted proteins | sample 134614metaG_FD_190534 | JGI IMG/M metagenome (GOLD analysis project Ga0256832, IMG submission 190534) | Hydrothermal vent microbial communities from Lau Basin, Pacific Ocean - 134-614 | ecosystem: Environmental > Aquatic > Marine > Hydrothermal vents | place: Pacific Ocean: Lau Basin | collected...
GTAACTCTTTTTCTCCTGCTCCTGCATTCTTATAGATTTCATACATTGCAATAATATCACTTTTATCATTCTGAAAATTTTGTCCTACAGAATGATTTACCATCTCAGATAAAATTGCATAATCAGTCAATGCACCTAATAAATAAAAATCTTCCTCACCATGAATTAGTATTAAATTATCTTCATTAATCCAATTTGTTGAACTAAAATCTTTTTGTAATAATTCAATTAACTTTTCAGGTGATGTAGATTCTTTTATATAGTCAGCATGAACATTACTAAATATTCCAACTATTAATAATAAACCGACAAAAAACTTCCTAAACCACATAACCACCCCTTCCATTACTCATGAATTAAATTGTCTATAAAAGAGTAAACAACTTAAATCATAGGTATTTATTCTATTGAAAATAAAAAATATAATAGTAATATTACTTTTATATTTAAACTTTATTTTTATAATCATCATAACGTATCAATATATTATTTTAAATAAAAAGTATATGTATAACCTAAGAAAAGTATGTAAAAATATTAGTAAGTATCTATTTAAAAACAATATTTAATCTATTTTAATATATTTTTATAAAAAATTTGTAGAAATTATTTTTTTAAGCTAATAAAAAGAAAGGGTATAAAAATTAAGAGAGTTAGTAAAAAAGCAAGACTATATGAAAAGAGAGTATTTCAAACTCTCTTTTCAGCTATTAAATCTTCTCTGCTCTTACATCACCAAATAAAATCAAATCTTTTAAAACTGCTTTTTGAGTTATACCATCTTCGCCTATACGTAGTAGAAGTTCACCTTTATCACTTGAAAATATATCTTGATTAATAACGGCTCTTGCATACCATCCATTTTTATCTTTAGCACCTACAGACTCTTCAAATTTATTTAACTCATTACTTTCAGGAATAATAACATCAACTGAACCATTTTGCTTCTCTGCACCTACAGCAGTAAATGTATAAGAGGCACTTTTTTGTTTATCTTGAATCATTTTATCTAAATTAAAATAGAGTGTTAGTAGGTCATTTTTAGAGTAGTAGTCCATTGTAGTGTTTGAATCATCACTTAATTTCCCATTTTTCCAATGTTTGTAACTCTTTAAAACACTTTTGTTTTTATGGTCTATATAGTAAACTTTATTGGTTGTTTTATCACCATGTGATTTAATAACTTGATAAAGGTCTGAAACCATTACGCCATCTTCTATATGTCCTTTTGAAATATGATGCTCTTTTCTATCTCTAGAAAGTTTTTTAGCCAATCCAGTTGCTTCTAACTCCACATCTATAGTATAAGAGTTTTCATCTTTGGTCAACGTTGCATTAGCGACTCCTATTTCACCAAAAATTCCAAACTCAACTTTATAGTTTGCTTCTATCGTTTCAGCCTGTACGCTTGTGCTAAATAGTGCAAAAGCACTCAATAATATTAATAACTGTTTCATAATAATCCTTTATTATTTCAATATGTGCATTTAATCATATATATGTGTATAAACCGTGTCAATATGATATGACATCATAGTTTATTTTGCTAAAATTAAAGTTAATCTAATAAAACTACTATAAACTAAAGAAAAAATATGAATGAACACAATACTACAAATACAGAAGAGATTATTAAGCAATTAGATATTAATTTCTTCCCTCAAATACAGAGTTATTTGAATGAACTTTACTTATCAGAAAAGGGTACTTTTTTTAGTAAACTATATTTTGACATACCTTTAGGTAATATTCTTGCAGCCATATTTTCACTCTTTTTCTTTCTTCTGCTTAGAAAGATGTTTGCAAAATTAGTCATTCAAGTACTTCAACCGTTAGCTAAGCAAACACAAACGTATTATGATGACCGTATTCTCTCTGCACTAAGAGGACCACTTTCTTTTGTATTTTTTACTATAGGGGTACGACTGTTTTTTGCTCTACTTTTTTTAGAAACTCCTATTGTTGAGAAAATAATCAATACCATGATTATGTTTAACCTCTTTTGGGCTATTTATGCTATGGTACATGCCCTAAGAGGCGTTATCTACCACTTTACAGAACGGTTTAACCCTGAGTTGTCCCATGAAATGGGTAACTTTTTGTTAACCGTTATAAGAGTGATTGTACTCTCTATTGGATTGGGTGCTATTTTGCAACTTTGGGGAGTTAACGTGGCAGGTCTCATGGCAGGTTTAGGGATTGGTGGTTTAGCCTTTGCCTTAGCTGCAAAAGATACTGCTGCCAATCTTTTTGGCTCTATCGCCCTACTTTTAGACAAATCTATACGCATAGGTGAATGGATAAGAATAGATGAAGTCGAAGGAGTAGTCGAAGATATAGGTATGCGTACCACCAAAATCCGTACGTTTAAAAAGTCACTTATCACCCTACCCAACCAAGTCATAGCCAACAGCCCCATTGAAAACTTTTCAAGACGTGGAATAAGACGAATTAAAATTAAACTTGGACTTACCTATGATGCTAGTAGTGAGCAGATTGAACACGTAATTGCTGATATAAAAACCATGTTAAGAAATCATAAAGGCATAGCACAAAATGAAATGATGCTGGTCAAATTTACTACCTTTGATGACAGCTCACTGGGGATTTTAGTCTATACATTTACTAAAACATCAAAATGGGAAAAGTACTTAAAAATCAAAGAAGAGGTCAATATCAATATTATGAAAATAGTAGAGAATAATAATGTAGCTTTTGCTTTTCCTTCTCAGTCTCTTTATATTGAAAGTATGCCTAAAGTTTTAGATAACCAAAAATAACTAAAAGTCTGCTATAATTTCAATAATTTTTAACCGTAGGGTGTAGTCCCCGACTACACCGTTAAAACCAAACTCAAACAAAATTCAATTTTTAAATAATAAGTTCTTATTTGATGGTGTAGTCGGGGACTACACCCTACACAAATATAGAAACAAACATAGAAAGAATAAGCATGACACAACTCAAAAAAGTAGCCATTTTAGGGCGACCAAACGTAGGGAAAAGTTCCCTTTTTAATAGATTATTAAGAGAACGTGATGCTATCACTTCTGATGTAGTGGGAACAACCCGTGACATCAAAAAACGCCAAGTGACTATCTCAGGTAATCGTGACTTTGAAGTGATAGACACAGGGGGGATAGATGACTCAACAGAGATGTTTTCAATTGTAAAAAAATTATCTCTTCGTGCTGCTGATGAGGCTGATATTATTGTTTATGTTGTTGATGGTAAAAATATTCCAGAGGCAGAAGACAAAGAACTCTTTTACAGTCTACAACAATTAGGGAAACCTATTGCTTTGGTTGTAAACAAAATTGACAATGATAAAGATGAAGCTTTACGTTATTGGGACTTTTTAGAGTTTGGAGCAGAGAGAACTTTTCCAATGTCGGTCAGTCACAACCGTTATATGAATAAATTTTATGCTTGGCTAGAAGAGTACATTCCTGAACGTGAAGAGGAAGAGAGTTTGGAAGCTGATGAAGATGAAGATTTAAGCTTTGAAGATATTGTTGAAATGGTTCAGGTTGCAGATGAAGAAGAAGAGGACAATGAGATAAAAGTAGCCATTATAGGACGTGTAAATACTGGTAAAAGTTCTCTTCTAAATGCCCTCCTAAAAGAAGAACGTGCTGTTGTTTCACCTGTTGCAGGTACTACTATTGACCCTATAGATGAAGAGATGGAGTATAGAGATCATAAGATTACTTTTGTTGATACAGCAGGAATTAGAAGACGTGGTAAAATTTTAGGAATAGAGAAGTATGCTTTTGAGAGAACAGAGGCTATGTTAGCCAATGCAGATATTGCTCTGCTTATGATAGACTCTACAGTAGGTGTTCTTGAACTAGATGAGAGAATAGCAAACTTAGTAGAAAAATACAAATTAGGTTGTCTAATTGTTCTAAATAAATGGGACATACATAAAGATGATGAAGAGAGATATAAAAAAGCAGTTGAAAATATTCGTGATGAGCTAAAGTTTTTACACTATGCACCACTCATAACTGTTTCGGCAAAAACAGGTTTAAGAGTACATAAAATACTCGATGAGATAGTAGATATTTATGGACGATATAAACAGAGAATACCAACATCTAAATTAAACGAGGTGCTGAAATATGCTATCAATAGACACCATATTCCTACGGTAAATGGTGGGGTTGTAAAGATTAAATTTGCAACACAATATGAGACAAAGCCACCTAAAATAGCCATTATTATGAACCGACCTGATGGTTTACACTTCTCATACAAACGCTACTTAGCCAACATATTTAGAGAAAAGTTTGATTTTGAAGGAGTACCACTAGATATAGGTGGACGTAAACGTGGACAGAGAATAGATGACGATTAAAGATGAGTTTTGTCTAACTCATCAAAAGGAAGTGCTTTAGAAAAATGCCACCCTTGTCCATACTCAATATACATCTCTTTTAAAATATCTACTATCTCTTCATTCTCTACAAACTCAGCAATGACCTTAATGTTATTGTTTTTACAGAAAATCCCTAGTGCTTTAACCAGCGTATGAGCACGTTTATTATGATGTATCTCTTTAATAAGCGAACCATCTATCTTTAAAAAATCAATAGAAAGATTTAACAGGTGGCTCATATTGGCATAACCAGCACCAAAATCATCAATAGCTATTTTATATCCAAACATTTTTAATTTTTGAATAGAAACTTCAAGTTTCATATAATCTATACTTTTATTTTCTAAAACCTCTATTTGAAGTCTATCAGCCAAGTCAGAGTTTTCAGCAAGTAATGCAAGAATAGCATCATTTAATAAATCATCAACACTTAAATTAATAGAGATTTTTATATTTGTATACTCTCTTAATTTTTGTATATTAAACTCAATCACTCTCTTTGAAAGAAAACTATAAAGATGACTGTCTTCTAAGTCAGGTAAGATTTTATCTGGAAAAATCATATTACTACCATCTTTTATACGCAGTAATGCCTCGTAATGGTGTATTGACCTATTATTTAAATTCACAATAGGCTGATAGTGACAAATCAACTTATCGGACTCTATTAACTCTTTTAATCTGTTTCTATAGAGTTTCTGACTCTGTGTCATGTCAAAATAAGCAACAGAATTTCGTCCTCGATGCTTTGTCTCATAGAGTGCTGTATCTGCCTTATGAATGACATCTTGCAGCGATTTCTCTAACTCTGTCTCTATCAAAGCTCCAATAGATATGGTTAGTTTCACCCTCTTATTGGGTAGCCTAAAACTTTTTCTTTCAATATGAAGACAAATGGTTTCTAAAAGCTCTTTAAACTCTTGTTCACTTGTTTTACTTTTCAAAATAAATAGCAAAAAAGATTCACCACTATACTCAATAAATACATCATCTTTTTTCAATAAAACATTAATAGTTTTTATAACAGAATCAATTAAAATATCCCCATTTTTTCTACCATACATTGTATTGATACGTTTAAAAAAATCTAAATCGGCCAAGGCAATATAATATTTTTTGAATTCAATTTTTTCATAATTTTCACTTAAGTAGACTCTATTTAATGTGTGGGTATTGGTATTATAATAGATTTTATATTTTACATATTTACGATAACCTAGATAATAGATAATAAGTAAAAAAATAATAAATATAAAAAAGAGTGCCATATTGATACTGTTTACACTTAATGTAAGTAATTTACTTAATACTGAGAGACTCTTTTTAGTATAATCGACAACAAGAAAAGCTTTAACCTTTTTGTTTTGGATAATTGGTTTAATTAATGTAAATCCTAAACTTTCAATATTATCTTGAATATATGTTGTTTTTTTCCCTGTGTGTAATACCTCAAGAAATGCATTCGAAACTTTGGGACTAAAGAGTTCATCCACTTCTCCTCTATCCTCTTTGGCTGTATCGAGAAGGAAAAAAAGTTGATTATTGGAAGGGTAAAGGACATAAAGTTCTTGAATATCTTTATTACGCAGAAGTGATAAGGTTTTTTCATTTTTAGCTCTTAATTCATGACTTTTCAGATTTGTTTGAACAAAATCTAAATTCTTATCAATAATTTTATCTAAAATATTCTCTGAGGTTTTATCAACAATCTCAATAGAGTGGTTTAAAAGTAAATTTTTTAATTTACTTTCATAACTGTCTAAATTTTGAAAAAAATATAAAAATAGAATAAAAATGCTAATCATAAATAAAAATAAAAAATAATAATGTTTATTGTTTTTTAATATAATTAATTTTTTATTCAAATTTATTCCCTAAGACCATTTTTATATTTATGGGATTTTAGCATAATAATGTGCATAAAAGTGAATATATTGCGTAAATATCTTGGGAATTAGCTAATTTTATTGATTTTCATATATACATGTAGAGTAAAGATGACAGGCAGACACCATATAATTATTAAATTTTTTTTCTAAACTTATACCCTTATCTTCTAATCGCTCTTTAATAAAAATTACTTGTGTTCTATCTTTTTTTAAATAGATAGCACCTATACTATTTTTATTCTCTTTTAATGCTCTATAACTATTAACAATCATTATATTATTGTTAAAGTTTTCTCTAGGGAAAAGAACAATATCTGCATCTTCCAATGAAGTAAATTTTATTTTTTCATCAATACTATTATTTATTGTAGCACTATAGTATTTTAATTCTTTTGAAGCATGAATCCCTAAAAGTACTCTACTTACTTCATTCATATCTAATCCTGCAAAAGTCACTATTGGTAAAAATAAAAACATAACCATTGTTTTTTTCATAATGTATCCTTAACAAAATAATACAATAGAACATCATAAAATATGATTAAACATTAAAGAATTTAAAATTAAAATTGTTAATTTCTAAAATATTTTGATATAATCCAATATTATTTAATCAAGGATTTAAATGCGTGTATTAACAGGAATCCAAGCCTCAGGAAAGCTTCATATAGGTAACTATTTTGGAGCCATGAAACCCATGATAGAGCTTCAAGAGAAAGAGGAGCTTTTTACATTTATCGCCAACTATCACTCTTTGACTACCTCTAAAGATGCAAAACTTTTAAAACAACTCACTTTTGATGCTGCTGTAGATTATTTGGCTTTGGGTATTGACCCAAACAAAACAACCTTTTGGGTACAAAGTGATGTACCACAAGTACTTGAACTCTACTGGATGCTCTCTAAATTTACCCCCATGGGTCTTCTTGAAAGAGCGCACTCATATAAAGATAAAGTTGCAAAAGGAATTACAGCTAACCATGCTCTATTTTCTTATCCTGTGCTTATGGCTGCAGACATTTTACTCTTAGATACCCAAAAAGTACCCGTAGGAAAAGACCAAATTCAACATGTTGAGATGACTCGTGATATTGCCACTAAGTTTAACAATGAGTATGGAGAGATATTTACACTACCTGAGCATGTGGTCAATGAAAACGTTGCTACCATTCCAGGGATAGATGGTCAAAAAATGTCAAAATCTTATGACAATGCCATAGATATTTTTATGGAGACCGAGAAGAAACTTCAGAAACGTTGTAACAAAATAGTCAGTTCATCTACCCCTCTTGGTGAGCCATTAGAGTATGAGGGGTGTAACATCTACAACTTAGCATCTCTCTTCTTAGATGATGAAAGAAAAGCAGAACTTCAAGCACGTTATAAAAGTGGCGAAGAGGGGTATGGACACTTTAAACAGTACTTAAAAGGTCTTATTTGGGATGAGTTTGCAGAGGCTAGAGCAAAGCGTGAAGAGTACATCAATAATCCTGATTTGGTAAAAGATATTTTATCTGATGGGGCTAAGAAAATGCGAATCATTGCTGATGCTAAAATGGCTCAAGTTCGTGATGCAATAGGGATTTTATAAAATATTATATGGTCGGTAAACCGACCCTACAACCACCTATCTGCAATTTTACGTAATCCAGCTACATTATCAGAAGCGAATATCTTTAATTGTGCTTCCTTATCTTTAGATTTTAGCTCATAACGAGCTTCTAAATACTCAACAATAGCTTCACCAGAATGAATTAGAATAGGTTTGTTTACAAAATATCGCTGTAAACTCTCTCCTATAAGAGGAAAATGGGTACAACCTAAAATAATAGCTTTAGGCTCTACTATATCTGAAAAATAATGGTTCATTGTAGCATTTAAAATCTCACCATCAAAAATACCTTCTTCTACCAAAGGAACGAAAAGTCCTGTCTGCAATGATGTAATATTGGTGTGTCCTAATTTTTCAAGAGCATCCTCATAACGCTTAGAAGTAATAGTCGCACGAGTTGCAATAATCAAGACATTATCATCTTTTTTTAAACTTTTATTCTCTAGTGCCAATACACCTGGTTCTATTACTCCTAAAACAGGATATTTACTTTGAGCATTCATTTCAGGTAATGCATAGGCAGAAACGGTATTACAAGCAGTAATTAGTAAATCAATGTCAAAGTTGTTAAAAAATTCTAAGGCTTCAAGGGAGTAACGAATAATGGTGTTTTTATCTTTTGGACCATAGGGAACACGAGCTGTGTCCCCATAATATATAACCTCCTCAAAAAGGTTATCTGTTAAAAGAGATTTGACAACAGATAGACCACCTGCTCCTGAATCAAATACTCCAATTTTCATACACCCTACCCGTTCATTATCGCCAAGAACTCTTCATTATTTTTAGTTTTATTCATTTTAGAAAAGAGGAACTTCAAGCCTTCTACATCTTCCATGCCTTGCATAGCATTTCTAATTGCCCATACTTTTTGCATGGTTTCAGGGTCTACCATAAGCTCTTCTTTTCTAGTTCCTGACTTAGTTACATCAATAGCAGGGAAGATTCTTCTCTCAGATACATAACGGTTTAAGACAACTTCTGAGTTACCTGTACCTTTAAACTCTTCAAAAATCACCTCATCCATACGTGACCCTGTATCAATAAGAGCCGTAGCAATAATGGTTAAAGAACCACCCTCTTCAATGTTTCTTGCTGCACCAAAGAAACGTTTTGGTTTGTGAAGAGCATTCGCATCGACACCACCTGAAAGAACTTTTCCTGAACTTGGAGTTACCGTATTGTAAGCACGTGCAAGTCGTGTAATAGAGTCTAAAAGAATAACAACATCTTTTCCACTCTCTACACGTCTTTTTGCTTTTTCTATTACCATCTCTGCTGTTCTAACATGGTTTTGTGCAGGTAAATCAAAAGTTGAAGAGTAGACTTCACCTTTTACACTTCTTTGCATGTCTGTAACCTCTTCTGGTCGCTCATCAACCAAAAGTACCATAAGTGAAACATCAGGCGTGTTATGAGAAATTCCATGAGCCAACTCTTTAAGAAGTTCGGTTTTACCAGTTCGTGGAGGTGCAACAATTAAGGCTCTTTGCCCTTTACCAATAGGGGTAAAGAGGTCAAGCACACGTCCTGTAAGTTTCATTGGGTTGTATTCAAGTTTCAGTTGTTCAGTAGCATAAAGAGGAGTAAGGTTATCAAAAAGAGGTCTCTTTTTAGACTCTTCAGGTGGCAGATAGTTAATCGCTTCTATTTTGAGGAGAGCATAATATTTCTCCTGCTCTTTGGGTTGCCTAACTTGACCTGTAACAATATCACCATTTCTAAGTGCAAAACGTTTAATCTGTGTACCACTTACATAAGTGTCATTTTGAGAGTTAGCAAAGTTCCCATCTTCTGAGCGTAAGAAACCATAGCCATCATTCATAACTTCTAAAATACCTGTAAAGAGAATAAATCCTCCCTGAGAGACTTGCGACTTTAAAATTTCAAAAATTAAATCTTTTCGTTTAAACTCATTTGGATTTTCAACTTTTACCTTTTCAGCAATGGTTACCAGCTCCTCTAGTGGCTTCGATTGAAGATTCTCAACCTTATATCCATCTACTGGTACATGTGTTCTATTGCTCTTTTTGTTGTGATTACGTTTTTTATTTTGTTGTTCGCTCATAAGTCCTCTTGAGTGCCATGTTAAAAGCTATCTTGAAATGTATTGAAGTATTTTTTACTTGTAGTTGTGTCATTATAATGAACTTTTTGTTAATCTATGATGATATTGCCATAAATAGTAGAGGTACATAGGTAAAAACCCCTAGCAAACTCATCCATGGAGCCAATTTGGCATTTAACATTTGACCCAATTCTCTATCCATCTCTTTAAAAAAATAGCGTTGCTTAATCATCTCTATTTTAAAAAATATATCAAACAGTTTAAAAAGTAAAATTGCAATAATAAAAAAATTAAAAATATCTAAATAAATAGCTACCCACAATACAAAATAGAAACTAGGATGAGCAATAAAAAATAGAAAAATACTCCTATTATAATAGCCATAGAGTCTATCTATCATTTCACCCAATGTACCTGCTCTTTGAAGGTGTGCTTCTATCAATTCTAAAAAAATCATTATTGTTATTAGTTGAGTTACTATGTCCATGGTCAGAATAGTATCAGATAATTAATAGCAAATAGGTATAATTCTTTAAAAAAAAGAAAATATTCATGCCAAAATTCTATATAACTGATTTAGACCATACCTTTTTACGTAGTACACAAACTGTAAGTAACTTCTCCAAAGAGATTTGGAATGAGAAATCTCATCATGCTCTACTATCTATTGCTACAGCCAGAAGCTTTTCTAAAACAAGTGAATTTTTAGAAGGGCTACAGCTCAAAGCACCTCTTATTGTAATGGATGGAGCCATGGTTGTAACTCCAGAGCAAAAACTTATCGATTTAAAAACACTAAACAAAGAGATTGGTGATGCCATTATTGAGGAGAGTATACAGTTTGGAATCTTTCCCTATGTTATATCACTTAATGACCATAAAACACTCGATGAGACTTTTGCTATTCCTCCTATTTTAAATAACTACCAAGAGTTTCTCATCAAAGAGAACTATGCTTCAGACAAACGCCTGAGTTATAAAAAGAGAATAGAGGGTGCAAAAGATACACTAAAACTTGTCTATATGGGTGAAGAGAAAGTTTTACGCCCTTTGGCCCAACATCTTATAAAAACTTTTGGAAGTGCTATTGAAGTAAAATTGGCTCCTGAGAACTACATGAAATGTTATTTCTTAACCATACTTCACCCTCTAAGCGATAAAGCACATGCACTTACTAAAGTGTTGGAGTATTTAGGTAAAGAGCCAATAAATACTACTGTTTTTGGGGATGGACTAAACGACATAGGAATGTTTAGGTTAGCTGGTACAGCCATTGCTGTTGCTAATGCACTAAACGAGGTTAAAGATGAAGCAGATATTGTTCTAAATGAAAACAATGATGAAGATGCAGTTGCCAAATATCTACAACAGCATGTTAAAAGTTAATTTTATACCCTACTCCATATTGATTTTTAAGCAAATCTTTGGGAATTTTTTTTCGTAAGTTTTTTACTAAGGTACGAATAGATGAATTGGTAATGGTTTTATCAAACTCATCACCCCATACATGAAAAAAAATCTCATCATCACTACAAGGCACACCTGCCTTTTTAACTAAAAGTTCAAAAAGTTTTGATTCTCTTTTGGTTAGCATTACAGATTTATTGTTGACAAATAACGTTTTACTCTTTCCATCCCACATAGAATCGCAAGGCAAAGGAACATTATGTCCACCATCTATCTTTTTAGAAACTTTTAAAAGTGCTTTCATTAAATCACTTCTACCTACAGGCTTTATAAGATAAGATGAAAAATTAAGCTCAACAATCTCTAAAAGAATCTCTCTATCTGAGTGTGCGGTTAATGCGATTATAAACACATCTTCATCTATTTTTCTAATCTCTTTAGCCAGTCCTATACCATTTAGCTTAGGAATGAGTAAATCCATAACAATAAGATGAGGCTTATGCTCTTTATAGAGTGCTAATGCCTCTTCTCCATCACGTGCGACATGTAAAACTTTAGAACAATCTTCTAAAAAGTATGCATATTTATCAATAATTGACTCTTCATCCTCAACATATAATATGGTTAAATTCTTTAAAGTTTTCAATATTCTTATTCCTACATGACTAATAATTTATTTCCCAATATAATTACATAATAATGTGAGATAAAAGTGAAACCTTATATCAGAAACATAAAAATATATTAAAAATTATTATATTTCCAGTTTACTTCCCACATTTTTCAAATTTTTAGGTATTATAATTTTAAAATTAACTCCACTGTTTTTATTAAAAACTCGAACAGAACCAGACATGCTCTCTTCTATAATCATCTTTAATATATAAAGTCCCAAACCTGTCCCTTGTGATTCATGTTTAGTTGTAAAATATGGATTAAAAATATCTTGTAATATCTCCTTTGAAATACCACCACCATTATCTTCAACATTGATATGTACTCTATTATTAAGCTCTTTAATATCTATTCCAATAATAGCCACGACTCCTTTCTCTCTTGCTGCATCAATCGAATTATGAATCAAAATCAATAGTGCCTGTATAAGTTCTGATTCATAGCCAACCATTTTAATATTAAGATTTTTAGTGCAAGAAATTGTAACCTCTTCCTTAACAGACATTGATGCTAACCTTTTACAGCTTGTTATAGCATCATTTAAAAAGAACTCTTCTAACTCTTTTTTGTGTGAAAAAAGATTCATAAAGTCATGAATAGTTCGAGAAAGGTAAGAGGTAACATCTTCTATATTGTTTAAATGAATATTCAATTTTTCATGAGTTAATTTATCTTTTTTATAATCCATATCCATATTGATAACAATACCATTAATCTCTGTCAATGGTTGTCTCCATTGATGTGCAATAGTAGATATCATCTGCCCCATAGAAGCCAACTTACTTTGTTCCACCAACATCAACTTTTGTTCTGATTTCTTCTTTTGCATCATTTTAATTTTATATGCCAATATAAATGAAAAACATAAAACCTCAAATAGTGTTAAGAATTGAAAAATATAATCAAAAGAGAGATTAAAAGGGATATCAGTTTTTAGAATATTTAAATAGATAAGAGGAAGAAACATTCCAATAGCAGATATCACTGTCCAAACCAATGAATAAAATTTAGCTATTACATCTTTTCTAAAATAAGCCAAATAGTATGTTGAAAAAATAACAATTATTACATAAAGGGGAACCAATACAAAAAATAGATTAAAGAGCATTTGAGCATAAATAAACTGTTGAAACTTAAGCATAAAAATATTAATAACTGTTGATACGATAAAGTAACCTATAAAAATATTTAAAATTCTATTTATCTTAGGTAACTGCTCTTTTAAATTTAAAATAGATTGTACAAAAAGCGTCATAGAGACAAAAAATGCTCCAGCACTGAAATAAAATATCAAAGTATAACCAGCAAAATAACGTTGAGAAAAACCAAAAAGAGCAGTAAAGTAAACCGTTAACCAAAAAGTATAAAAAACATAATATAAGTAGCCCCGAAACTTTAAAAGAAAATAGAGAAAAAGATTATAAAACATCATTATCAACATTCCACCAAAAAAAATACCTTCAATAAGATTATAGGTCTGATAAAAATCTATAAGATACTCTTTTGTCACTAAAAAAAAACTAATATCTACTTTGTTGTAATTTTGTATTTTAAAAAAAACTTTAGCCTCTTCATAAGGTTCTAAAGTAACAGGGAAAATCATATGGTTTACATTGAACTCTCGGTTTTGATTTTTAGAGATAACTCCATCTTCTATATAGTCAACTACTTTACCCGATTTAGATAAAAAAAATTCAATATGATAAGTAAATTGATTCTCAGATTTAAGATAGAAAGTTTTTCTCTTAGAAGAGTTATTTTTTAACTCTAATTTTGCCCAATAGGCCTTAGTATAGTTGGAGAGCGTATTAAAAGACTTTTTATTCTGTTCCCATTTTTTTGTAGCTAACATATCAGGTGTTTCATTTAAATCTTCTGCCAATGTATAAAGCATATACCTTTTAGTTTTATAAAAATCTTTAGAGCCAATCTCTAATGTTTCAGCATGAAGAAAATGCAACAAAAAGAGAAAA
>Ga0256832_1001959_pt1 | contig 14002 bp, 12 predicted proteins | sample 134614metaG_FD_190534 | JGI IMG/M metagenome (GOLD analysis project Ga0256832, IMG submission 190534) | Hydrothermal vent microbial communities from Lau Basin, Pacific Ocean - 134-614 | ecosystem: Environmental > Aquatic > Marine > Hydrothermal vents | place: Pacific Ocean: Lau Basin | collected...
CTTATTCCAACAATCGCCGCAGCCACTATAAAAGCGAATATAAAAAATCCCACATGATAGTTTCCAAAAGCCGCTTTACTCCATCCAAGAGTCTTAACTAAAGCAGTTCCCCCCAAACCTCCGGCACATCCGATAATACCGGTCATTATACCCATATCTTTGCCAAATCTTTGAGGCACAAGCTGAAACACAGCTCCGTTTGCCATTCCCAAAAAGGCCATAATGATAAACAAAACCGCTATAGCAAAATAGAAATTGTGGACAAAAGCAGCATTTATAACCGCCATAGCCGCAACAACTCCAAAAAAGATATACAAACTCTTAACTCCCCCCATCTTATCGGCTATCGCTCCCCCCACAGGTCTTAACATAGCTCCCGCAAAAATACACAAAGCGCCAAAATAACCGGCTACAACCTTTACGTTGCTCTCTCCTAAAATATTCATACCTATCTGGGCCATCTCTGGTTTATAAACGCTCATTAAATATACTTTCATATAGTTTGCAAATCCAACAAACCCTCCAAAACTTACTGCATAAAACAGACTAAACCACCAAGTATCTTTATCTTTTAGAAGTTTTAAATAATCGCTTACTCTCTTTTTTCTTGGGGTATAAACCTCAGGCGGGGCGTCTTTTGCCATAATTATATAAGTTATCAAAATAATAGCAGATAAAATGCCTCCAACCAAAAACACAGCAGGCCATCCCCAAATTTCGGCAATTTTAGGAGCAAAAAGGAAATCTATCACAACGCCTATATTTCCAGCTCCCGCAAGTCCCAAAACCACTCCTTGAAGCCTTGGCGGATACCACTGCCCAGCCTGCGGCAGGGCAACCGCAAAACTCGCTCCCGCAAAGCCAAGCCCGAAAGCAACAAATAAAAGCTCTCCATAAGTGATGCTCTCTCCCTTAAAATATGTATAAAACAAAGAAGAGATTACTATAAGCTGAGCTATTATAGCCGTTTTTTTAGCTCCTATATTATCCACTAAAAAACCCAAAACTATTCTCAAAATAGCCCCTCCCAAAATAGGAACGGCTAAGAGAGTAGCTTTTTGATTTGGATCTAAAATATAACCGTGTTTGGCCAAAGACTCCCCTATCTCAGTAGCAAGAGGTCCAAGCATCGTCCAAACCATAAAACTAAAATCAAAATATAAAAAAGCCGCTATCAAAGTAGGCAGATGACCGGCGCTTTTTAGCTCGCCAAGTTTCATAAAAACTCCTCTTAATTTTTGTTTTTAAAATGGTAGCAAAAAATAGAGTAAAAAAGATGACTTAATCTGATTAATAAATAAGCAAAAAATTGTAGATTTTTAAAAGAGGAAAAGGCAAAAAGAGATTAAACTCCGTTCTCTTTTGCCCAAGAGATAATTTTTGCGGTTATTTTGTCAGGAGTCGGGATAGAGGCTAATTCAAGTTTTCTATTGTAGGGAATGGGAACATCTTCTCCCGCTATTCTCAAAACGGGAGCATCCAGTTCATAAAAGAGCTCTTCGCAAATCCTTGCGCAAACTTCGGCGCCGTATCCTCCGCTTTTATGGTCTTCTTCCACTATAACAGCTCTCTTTGTCTTTTTTATGGAATTAGCTATAGTCTGCATATCCAAAGGTCTTAGAGAGTTTAAATCTATAAGCTCGCAGGTAATATTTAAAGACTTCTCTATTTTCTCTATCGCTTTTAGGGAGTCTTTTACCATTTTAAGATAGCTTATAACAGTTATATCCTCTCCCTCTTTTACCACTTTTGCTTTGAAAGGATCCAAATCCTCATTAAAATCAACTTCCCCCTCTTCGTTATACAAAAGCTCATGCTCCAAAAAGATAACCGGATCATTTAAAAATATAGCTTTTTTTAAAGCATGATAGGCATAATTTGGATTAGAAGCGGCAAAAACGATAAGTCCCGGAATTGAAGCGTAAATAGTCTCATAGCTTTCGCTATGCTGGGCTGCAAGCTGGCGACTAACCCCTCCTGGCATTCTAACGGTAAGCGGTATGGCAAGCTTTCCTCCGCTCATATATCTAAATTTGGAAGCATGATTTATAATCTGATCTAAAGCTAAAAGAGAGAAATTTACTGTCATTATCTCGGCAACCGGCCTAAGTCCGGCAATAGCCATACCTATTGCGTTTCCAACGATAGAGAGCTCGGCTATTGGAGTATCTATAACCCTCTCCTTTCCATATTTGGCAAAAAGCCCTTCGCTTACCCTATAGCTTCCCCCGTATCTTCCAACATCCTCTCCCAAAATAACAACGCTTTTATCAATCTCCATAGCTTCATCTATGGCTTTATTTAAAGCTTCACGATACAACATTTGAACATTCCTTGCAAAACAGGTCTTCATAAAGTTCAGAAATTTCAGGCTCAGAAGCTCTCAATGCAAATTGCACAGCCTCTTCTACCTCCATTTGAGCTTTTCTATCAGCTTCTTTGAAAAAACTCTCCTCAACAAGTCCATCTTTTAAAGCTTTTTTTCTTAAATTTTCTATCGGGTCTTTTGATTTAAATATCTCAAGCTCCTCTTTGGATCTATACTGTCCGCTATCGCTCATGGAGTGCCCTTCATATCTGTAGCACTCAGCCTCTATAAAATATGGCCCCAAACCGTTTTCTATATAATTTTTGGCTCTCATAACCTCTTCATAAACTTCGCATACATCCATTCCGTTAATTCTAACTGCAGGCATATAGTTTTTAACTTTATTATAAAGCTCTACAAAAGGGCTAACCCATGAAATATGGGTTCCGATAGCGTAATAGTTGTTTTCCAAAAAGAAGATAATGGGAAGCTTCCATGCCGCAGCTATATTTATCGACTCAAAAAAAGCTCCGCTATTTGAAGCTCCGTCTCCAAAAATTGCAAAAACTCCGGCATTCTCACCTTGTATCTTTCTTGCATAAGCGCATCCCACGGCTATTGGAAGATGGCCGCCTACTATCGCATCTCCCCCATAGAAGGAAAGTTTCGGCTCAAAAAGATGCATAGAGCCTCCCTTTCCTTTGCTAACTCCCTCCCTTTTTCCAAAAAGCTCGGCCATTACCAATTTTGGATCCATACCTCTTGCTATAGCCAAGACATGCTCTCTATAATGAGTAAAAACATCCCCTTTCATAAAAGCTTTCATGCTTCCAACACTTACAGCCTCCTGGCCGATATCCAAATGCAAAAAGCCGGCAATATTGCCCTTCATATACTCCTCTTTAGCCCTTATCTCAAACTCCCTTCCAAGTTTCATTAAATAATAAAACTCTTTAACTCTTGCACTATTCATTTTCAAACTCTTCCAAAGCTTTTTCAACAGGAGTCATATACATCAAAGCAGGGCCTCCATGCATCAAAACAGCCTGCATTGCCGCATCCAAAATCTCCTCTCTTTTGCATCCAGCTTTTAAAGCTTCGCTGACATGCAAAACTATGCACCATTCACATTGAGCTGCAACGGCTAAAGCTACATTTATAAGCTCTTTTTGCTTTACGCTTAAAGCTCCCTCTTTTGTTACGGCTGTCATAAAACCTAAAAAAGATTTTATCTCCTCAGGCTGTTCTCTTTGGAGTTTACCTATAAGTTTTTTGATATCAGTTAGCTTCTCCTTCATCTTCCCCATTTAATTCTCCTTTTAATAAACATTATCCAAGAATATAATTGATTATAACACATTAAAAAACAAATAAAATAAAATAAAAAGTTAGTTAAAAAAATAAATCGTCAAATTTATAAAAAGGTAAATATAATTTTGCTACTATTTCTAAATAGTAAATTATTATTTACAAAAAGGATTCGATATGAAAATGTTAAGCTCTGTTTTACTGCTTTTTTGGAGTATCTATCTATTTGCCCATCCTCATATATATATGTCCAAAACATCTTACAAAGAAGGGGAGAGTGTAGTGGTATATTTTTCCGATTTGCCCGGAAACGCAAATGACTGGATAGGAATATATCCTGCAAATTCTCCTTCAAATGATTTGGAATATACTGAAGCTTGGGCTTTTACAAATGGCGGAGTGGCTCTAAATGAAGAAAGCGGATTTAAAAACGGCCATCTAAGTTTTTATAATATAAAAAGCGGAGAGTATGAAGCAAAACTCTTTTTAGACAACTCTTACGAGGAGATTGAGACAATTCCTTTTAAAGTAACAAAAATAGATAATAAAACAGCTCTTGAGTATAAAAACGATATAGAAAAAGAGACTTTCAAAAACGGCGCTGTATATTATCCATCCTCTTTGAAAGATAACTATCCAAAACCTGCAATATTTTTTCTATCAGGCTGGTGGACAAGAAGTGATAGAACTTATGAGACTATTTTGAGATTTTTAGCCTCAAAAGGATATATCGTAATTTTTTCAAAAGAAAATGAGAGATACGATTCCAAAACTGCTGCTGAAAATATTGAGAATTTGTTAGAAAAAAGCAATATTGAAAAATATATAGATAAAAACAGATTGGGAGTGGTGGGACACTCATCAGGCGGAGGCAAAGCCTTTTTTGTTTTGAAATATTTTCTAAATAAAGGATGGGGAGAGGATGCAAGATTTGTTTTTGCGATGGCTCCTTGGTATCCTTTCGATATGAGAAGAAGCGATTTTGAAAAAATTCCTCCATCCACAAAAGTGGTTATCCAAAAATATGGAGAAGATTTTGAAAACGATCCAAGAATCTCTATGAAAATCTACTCTATGCTGACAACCATTCCAAATAGAAATAAAGATTATCAAATAATAGAGGGAGTAGATCACTATTTTCCTCAAGGAGACGGTAATCTAAATGAGAAAGAGGCTATTTTAAAACCTCTTCAAGCATTAATTGAATACACCTTCAATAATAATGAAAAGTATTACGGAGAAGCTTTGGAAAATGGAAGCGATGAACCATATGCCTCTTTTAGAAATTTAATATTTCCAAAAGAGAGATACGATTTTCCATGCTCTCCCAAAATGGAAAACCTAAAAAGAGCTGTTGAGAAAACGGGAGTTGATTACTGTGCAAATTAATAAATTTTTTGAAATTTTGAGCCATATAATTTAATGTATCTCTCCAAATCATCCAAACCCTTTATCCCTCTCTTTTTCATCATTAAAAAAGAGAGGGTATCGCTTTTTAAAATCTCAAATATTCTTTCAAGAGAGTGAATATTGTAAAAACTTACTATAAAATCTATCAAAAGATATAGTTTATCCTCTTTTTGAATTTTTTCTCTCTCTTTTCGAAATTCTTTAAATTCACCCCACTCTATATGCATAGGTATAAGCCTTTTTTATTTCAAAATCGTCCTTATATAAATATAATTTACTTTATAACTTTTATCTTACCGTTATTTATCTCTATCTCACCCATAAGCTCCGCTTCAAAAACTCTATCTCCAAATTTTCTCAAAGCTTCTTCTAAAGAGGGAGAAGTTTTTAAATATTCCAAAAATTTATCTTTTTTATTCTCTTTTATAAAAACCTCTTCTCCAAAATTATCAGCAAACTCTTTTATATCCAAAATAGGCTTTGCCAAAGAGTTTTTCAAAAGATAGTTCGTCCCTTCGCTCTCATTTAATCTGTGAGGCAGAACATATATCTCTTTACCCATTTCTAAAGCAAACTCTACGCTTCTCATGCTTCCGCTTTTTAAATCAGCTTGGGCTACCACAAGAACTTCCCCTAAAGCTACAACTATTTCGTTTCTTACCACAAAACTCCATTTAGTGGCTTTAAATCCTTCATCAAACTGACTCAAAACAAGCCCTTTCTCTTCAATATCTTTTATTAAAGAGGCATTTATAGAAGGATATCTAATATCAAGAGAGTTTCCCATAACAGCTATCGTGTTATTAGCCCCAGCTCCCAAATGAGCCTCTCTATCAACTCCCATAGCGCACCCGCTAACTACAACCACGCCTCTTTTACTAAGCTCGTTTGCAAGAAGTCTTGTATAGGTTTTGGTATAAGGATAAGCCCGTCTTGCTCCAACAATTGAAATTTTTCTTTTTTTTAAAAGATTCAAATTGCCTATATAAAAAAGTTTTGGAGGATATTTTTGCATAGAGAGAAGTTCGTTAATTGTAAAATCTACCTCTTTTATCATAAAACTCCTAAAGCTCGTTTACATAAACTACATCGACTCCTTTTAAAATATCTTTTGCATCCCTTAAAGCCTTTAGAGTAGCTCTTCTTGGATGTCCTATCGCTATGGCGTATCCCCTTTTTTTGGCCAGTCTCACAGCTTTTCTTAATTGATTTTTGATATAGTCCACATTTGCAATATTATCCAAAAATATATCTCTTGAGAAGATAGTTTCATTAAACTCTTTAGCAACAATTAAAGCTTTGGAATAGGGAGAGGTTTTGCTATCCAAAAACTTAAAATCATACTTTTTTAAAATATGAAAAAGCTCTTCCATAGCTTTCTTATCGGAAGTAAATTTACTGCCGGTATGATTATTTATATAAACGGCTTTTGGAAACCATTTTCTGACTCTCTTAATGATTTTCTCCATAGTTTTTGAAGAGTCTTTAACTTTTATTGTATTATCTTCAATTCTTGAAAATTTATAAGCCTCCATGGGAAGATGAATCATATAAAATTTAAAATCTTTAGCAAATTTATAGGTATCTGGATGTCTTTTTGAAGGAGGAAAAAAGGAAGGGGTGATTTTAAAGGGAATTTTTTTTATATCTCTAATCTCATGCAAAAAAGCCACATCGTCTATAATGATGGCAAGTTTTGGAATTTTAGGTCTATGAAAAATTTTATTATTATCAATTTTAGAAATTAAAGCCTTTTTGGAAGTAGATAGTTTTTTCTCTTCGTTAGTTTTTTTTTCAAATTCAACACTATAAAGATAATCCTCAATCTCAGAAATTCCGTCTTCTCGCTCTAACCTATCCCTCTTCTTTAAAAATTTTATCTCTTTTTGATATTTTTTTATTTGAATATTTTGCTGTTTTAGCGCACTTCTTAGCTGAGAGATTAAAAACTCTTTTGTTTTTAGCTCTTTTTCTATAGTAGAAACCTTTTCGCTAAGAGAGAAATATTTGTATCCTACTCCTATTAAACAAATCGATAAGACAATTAAAACCAAATAAAAATATTTAACATTTTTCCTTCTAACTCTAAAAGCAAGCATAAAAAAACATTAATCCTTAGAAGGAGAGTTTAAAACAATCTCCACCTCCAAGAAATCTATATCTTGATTTTTCTCGGTCTTTATCTTTATATCGTTTACCTCGGCATACTTCTTTACCACCTCTATAATATCCTTTTTCAAATCGTCTATATAAGGTAGAGCATGAACTCTCTCATGCGCTAACATAATTTTAAGCCTATCTTTCGCAGCTTCGGCAGATTTCTTCTTTCTTCCAAATAATGCCTCAAACAAACTCATGAAAACAGTCCTTTAATAATTCCCAAAAGCCCTCTTTTGCTTTTTAACTCCAAAAATTCCAAATCTTCGCCCAAAATTCTTCTGCTAAGCCTTCTAAAAGCCTCCCCGGCTAAAGAATTTTTATCATAAACTATAGGCTCTCCCACATTTGTCGCGCTTATTATTTTTTTATCTTCGGGAATAACACCGATTAAAGGAATAGCTAAAATATTTAAAACGTCATCCACGCTCATCATCTCTCCCGATTCTACCATTTCGGGCTTGATTCTATTTATGACAACATGCTTTTTAACCTCTTTGCCCTCTTTTGCCTTTTCGCTTTTTGCGTCTATTATTCCAATAACCCTATCGGCATCTCTAACAGAGCTTACATCGGGAGTGGCTATTATCAAAGCTTCATCAGCCAAAAAAATAGAATTCTCAAAACCGCTCTCAATACCCGCGGGAGAGTCTATCACTATATAATCGAAATCCTTTTTCAAAACCTCCAAAAGCTCTCTTACCTTCTCCTTTTTCAAAGCGCTTTTATCTTTTGTCTGAGAAGCGGGAAGAAAAAAGAGATTTTTGCTTCTCTTATCACTGATTAAAGCTTGGGAGAGCTTGCATCTTCCTTCCATTACATCTATCGAATCATAAACTATCCTATTCTCAAGCCCCAAAATCATATCAAGATTTCTAAGACCTATATCAAAATCCACAGCCACAACTCTTTTTCCAGCCTGTGCAAGACCGACGGCCACATTAGCCGTCGTTGTGGATTTTCCAACTCCCCCTTTTCCGCTCGTTACAGTGATAATGGTTCCCATCTCTATCCTCTGAAAAATTAATTTTTCTCTTTATCTATAATTTTATTTGCCGTAATCCAAGGCATCATCTCTCTTAATTTCTCTCCGGTTTTCTCTATAAGAGAATTTTTGGCGTTATTTCTCTCGGCGTTCATTCTCGTATAACCGGCCTGTTTTTCCAAAATGAAATCTTTTGCAAATTTTCCATTTTGAATCTCTTTTAAAATCTCCTTCATAGCCTTTCTGCTCTCTTCTCCAATAACTCTGGGGCCGCTTACATAATCCCCATATTCTGCAGTATTGCTTATAGAGTATCTCATATTTGCTATACCGCCCTCATACATCAAATCAACAATCAATTTAAGCTCATGCAGACACTCAAAATATGCCATCTCCGGAGCGTATCCAGCCTCAACAAGCGTATCAAATCCAGCCTGAACCAAAGATGTAACTCCGCCGCAAAGAACAGCCTGCTCTCCAAAAAGATCCGTTTCGGTTTCATCTTTAAAGGTAGTTTCTATAATTCCCGTTCTTCCGCCGCCGATAGCAGAAGCGTAAGAGAGAGCCAACTCTTTAGCCTTCCCCGTATAATCTTGATAGACGGCTATTAAATCTGGAATTCCGCCACCCTTTACAAACTCATTTCTAACGGTATGGCCGGGAGCTTTTGGAGCTATCATTATCACATCTACGAAAGATGGAGGCTGAATCTGTCCAAAATGGATATTAAATCCATGTCCGAAAGCTATAGCGTCTCCCTCTTTTAGATTATCTCTTATTTCATTTTCAAAAACCTCTTTTTGAATTTCATCCGGAAGCAAAATCATAATAACATCGCCCTCTTTTGCCGCTTCGGAAACGCTTTTTACGTCAAATCCTTTAGCTTTAGCCTTTTTCCAAGAAGAGCCTCCCTCTTTTAAGCCCACAACCACATCAACGCCGCTGTCTCTTAAATTCTCCGCATGAGCATGTCCCTGGCTTCCAAATCCTATCATAGCCACTTTTTTGCTTTTAATGATATTTATATCACAATCTTTATCATAATAGATATTAACTGCCATTATTATCCCTCTTTATAAAATTTTCGGTTAATGCTACTATAATTATACTTTATTTTGAATGAAATATGTAAAACAAAACTTGCTATTTTACGCAGTTTAGCCGAAAATTTGGATATCATTGCAGCGTTTAAACACTTTAGGAGGCAAAATGAAAATAAAAGCTTTGGCTATCTCTTTAAATAAAAATATTTCAAAATTAGACAGAGGGATATTCTATATGATTTTAGCCTCCCTTTCGTTTGCTTTTATGGGAGGTTTTGTAAAAACTTTGGGAGAGACGATACCACCTTTGGAGATTACCTTTTTTAGAAATGTATTTGGAGTTTTTATAATTTTAACCATATTTTTGAAAAATCCCCCAAAAAACAGGGGAGGAAAACCTTTTTTGCTCTTTTTTAGAGGTTTTATGGGATTTTTGGCTCTTCTTGCCTTTTTTTATGATATGGCCTATATTCCTCTAAGCGAGGCTGTAACCTATAACAAAACATCTCCTTTGTTTTTAGCCTTCTTCTCCTGGCTCTTTTTAAAAGAGAAGTTGCCAAAAAGCGCTGTCTTTGCTTTGGTATTTGGTTTTTTGGGAATCGTGCTTATAGCAAAACCTGAAGGGGGAAGTTTTGACAAATATGATCTTTTAGGTATCTTTTCGGGAATAGGAGCCGCTTTGGCATACACATCTATAAGAGAGCTTAGAAAATATTACGACACCAAAACAATAGCTCTATCTTTTATGAGCGTTGGGACTTTAGGACCCGTTATTTTAATGATTATCTCAAAAAATATAGATATTTCGCCAAATCTTGACTTTCTATTTGCCAATTTCGTATTGCCAAAAGGGATAGAGTGGCTCTATATCACAATAATAGGAGTTAGCGCAACAATATCTCAGCTTTTAATGACAAAAGCCTACTCTTTAACAAAAGCTGGGATAGTTGGAACGATAACCTACTCTCAAATTCTCTTTGCCACTTTAATAGGAGCGGCTCTTGGAGATAAGTGGCCTGATATCTACAGCTGGATTGGAATATTTTTAATCATTTTAGCGGGAATTTTGGTCTCAACAAAGAGGTGAGAAATCACCTCAAGCTTATCTGATATTTCTCAGAAAGCGCCTTAAATTCATCCGAACTTAAAAATCTATCCAAAACGTCATCTCTTGAAAGAGTTTTGGAATTTAAAAGATTAACCCAATACAAAAGTCCGCTGCTTTCAGGCTCTCTTCCCAAAATCGCCATATAGGCTCTTTTTACAAACTCTTCGTTTGAGATTTTATTTTGCAAAAACTCTTTTGAATGGAAAAATCCCTTTACAAGAGAAGTGGCACTCGCCTCTTTGTCTAAAAGCATTCTTTTCCAATCCTCCATTCCTTTTGGATCGGAATTTCTGTTTAAAATCAACACATACATTCTCTCTATAAAAGCTTCAAGCTGATCTGAAATTGAATAGTTTGTAATATTGCACTTATCGCAAAAATTGGCAAACTCTTTTGAAAAGATAAATTCATACAAAACAAGCTCTCTGCTTTTCCCGTTGGAAAGCTCTTTTAGCCAATATTTTTTGCCCTCGCTATCTGGATTCCTTCCCAAAACGGTTTTATAGGCTTTCTCTACAAACTCCTCATCGCTAAAGCCTTTCTTTTTAAACTCTTCGCTTTTAAAAAAGTATTTAACCACATCAGAAGCGCTCCATCCCCTCTTTAAGGTTGAAACCCAATATCTTCTACCCTCTTTATCCGCATCTCTATTTAAAATATTTCTGTAACAATTATTTACAAAAACCTCGGAAGGCTCGCTTTTATTTGATTTTGAAGATGAAAAAAGAGCTATATCGTCAAGCTTTAAATCTCCTCTGACTAAAAAGAGCTTAAAAGATACCACAGAATCGTTTGGATAGACTCTTTTTAGATCTTCATTTAAATTTCTTCTTACCGTATGCCATCTTCCATCGCTTATATCGCCCAAACTTATCCAGACATACTCTCCCTCTTTGTTGTTATAGTGATGTTTGTTAAAACCAGAAGGCTCATAAGTTAAATATACATTATTTTTATTTACAGTTTTTACAGCTACGAAAATTACAAAATACCCTCTTGAATTTAGCGAAAACTCTATATTTTTATAAACTCTCTCATCAAATCTTTTATGTATCATAAAACCGATACCGTTTGCATCGTTAGTGGTATTATCGATAAAATGAGAGTTTGAGAGCTTAATTACCCTGCTTTTTCTTTGTGAGTCGTAAATATTCTCTATCTTTCCGTATCCCCAAGGAATATGATCATATATTCCCCATTTTCTTGTAGTAGCGCTTTGGGCATCTTCCAAAACCTTTCTTTTTATATAAGTATTCTCATTACCATAAGTATCTTCATTGTTATCGGAACTATTATCATTGCTGGAAATCTTCTTGGTTTTCACTCTCACAAACAAAGAAGGGGAATCCCCTTTTGCGTTAAAAGCTTTAATCTCATAGATATATTCGCTATCTTCCTTTAAACCGCTATCGGTAAAAGAGGTTATATCGGCGTTTGTTATATGAATAAGTTTTGAATTTCTGTATATCTTAAATCCCGCCTCATTATCGGAATTATCCTGCCATGAAAGCTTCACTCTCGAATCATCTATCGCAAAAGCCTTGAAATTTGAAGGAGCCAAAGGGATAGTTAAATTATTTTCAGTATCACTATTGCCTCCGTTATCGTTATCATCCCCATTATCTCCATTATCCGTATTATCATTTTCATTTTGGCTTGGTTTTAAGTCTAAATATCTGTTTGAAGCTATCGCAAAACTTTGCTTGTCGGTAATTATCTCATGCCCCTTTACAAACAGTGTATAAACTCCTTTTGAAGCGTTGTTTATAACTATCTGCTCGGTATTGTCAACTCTGTTAAAACCGTTTGCGGTAGCCTCTTTTGTGGGATTGTCTTTATCCAAAGAGAAGGGATAGTATATTTTTCCATCCTTTTCAATCCACATATCGATATCGTTTACCAAAGTTTTATCCTGATTATTTGGATCTCCGGCTGGATCTATCCAGTTTATAGTAACTTTGATATTGGAAGGATTGGAGAGATTTATATAATATTTTTTAACTTCACCCTGCTTTATCTCATCCTCTCTAATAAGAGGCTTATCGCTTTTTATCGTATCCAAAACTCTAACTGCCTCCAAAGGCTCTATATTTCCAAAACCAAACTCAAAATCAGGCCCCTCTCTTCCCGCATCGCTTGCGGTATTTATCAAAAGAGCCTTTAAGATATCCTCTCTTATTTTATCTTTTTGAGTAAGTTTTCTATACTCCTCCAATATCAAAGCCGCCGCTCCCATAGCTCTTGCGGTAGCGGAAGATGTTCCCCCTCCGTCTTTATAAGCTGTATCGCTCTCGATACTTGTAGAAAGAAGCCTTCCGTTTCCGGGAGCTGCCGCACACAAATCCGGTTTTATTCTTCCGTCGTTAACGGGGCCTGTGTTGCTGTAGTATTTTATTGTTTTGCCACCGTTTATGGAAAGCCCGAAAGTAAAAACATTTTTGGCATTTGTAGGCCCTCTCATCATTCCCCAATTTGGATATTTGGGATTTGTTCTGTCATTCCCTCCTGCCATAAAAATAATCAAATTAGGATTTGAACTTACAAGCTTGTCCAAATCACTCGCTTCCTCATCATAAACTCCGGAATATGCCGGATCCTGATATAAATAGGCATGGTGAGAGAGAGTTATCCCCTCGTCAAAATAAGCTTTTGCTACGGCTCTTGTATAACTTATCTCAGGAGCAAAATAGTTATATATCAAAGCTTTGGAAGCTCCGCCGTGAGCCTGGGGATTAACTCCCGCCGCGGCTATCGTTCCGGCTATATGGGTGGCGTGAAAACTTAACTCTTTCATATCCCCTTTTATCTTTATTCTGCTAACTCCATCTTGAACAAACTCTTGATGAGTCGGCCTTACAACTCCCCAATCTACAAGAGCTATCTTAATCCCCTCTCCGTTTAAATTGTAAGGCTCTCTCCACAAAGAAGAGACACCCATCAATTCGTAAGCTTTCAGATTTGTAGTGGGAGATAAAGAGCTCTCGTCTCTTCTCATTTTAATAGGAGCGAAACTTTCAATCGGAGGATTTTTTGTTTCAATATGCCAAATTAGAGGAATTTTTGCCAAATCGTAAATCTCTTTGTAGGGAATAGAGATTAAAGCTTTAAAATTGCTGATTTTTAAAATACTAACATCAAAATCTTTAAATATTCTCTCTATCTCTTCTCTATCTATCTTTTTAAAAAACAAAACATTTAATAGATAGTTTCCATTATCGTCTATGGCATAAGATTTTACATCTTTTTTTAAAATATTTTGAGAAATCTTATAAATTGGAGAGAGTTTTGCAAAACCTTTTGCATCCTTTAACGAAAGCCTATTAAAAATACTGTTTTTAGCATAAAAATAGTAACTCAAATCGCCTGCGTATTTGATAACTTCCACCCCTTCTTTTAAAAAAAGCCTCTTTTTAGAAGAATTTATAGGAGTGTCAAATTTGATAAGATAGGTAGCATACTCGTCGTTTGAAGGGAAAGTTATGTTATTTTTAAAATTAACTTCATTGCCGTTTAGAGTAAGAGCAAAAGAGTTATTTGCCAAAAAAGCGGCAATCAAAACAAAAGAAAAGTAAAAAAATTTCATTATTTATCCTTTTTGTATTTTTTTATTTAACTATGTTATATAAAAATAACTTAAATTTTTGTAAATTAGTTAAATTTTTTGGAAGAAACTAAAATATAAA
>Ga0256832_1001960_pt1 | contig 14002 bp, 14 predicted proteins | sample 134614metaG_FD_190534 | JGI IMG/M metagenome (GOLD analysis project Ga0256832, IMG submission 190534) | Hydrothermal vent microbial communities from Lau Basin, Pacific Ocean - 134-614 | ecosystem: Environmental > Aquatic > Marine > Hydrothermal vents | place: Pacific Ocean: Lau Basin | collected...
GATACACTCATTGCAACATTCATGAAGCTTCTGCCGCGCCTCCTCCTTCCTTTCCTCCTCCTAACCCTCACCTTCGCCAATATCCCCCGCCATGACACCACCCGGGAGCTCCTGGCCCCCCTGAGCCAAGGGGCCGACAAGCCGACCCAGCGCTTCGTCTCCTCCCTCATCGGCCTCACCGCCGGAGCCATCGCCGGCGGCGACCGGGGGGCCGAGATCGGCTACGCCGTGGCGCTGAGCGCCGAGGCGAACAACCGGCAGCTGCATCAGAAGGAGATCGCGTGGATCAAAAGCCATGCCGCGGATTTCAGCAGTGTAACAGGCCTCAGCCCCGAGAACGCGCAAAGACTCCTCACCCTCGCCGCCAAAACCCTGGTCGACGGCAAGACGGCGCTGGGCAACCTGCTCGATATCCAGGCACTCCTGGAACGGGGCTTTACCCAGGAACAGGTAGCCTACGCACAGAAGTATCTGCGCAGCAATACCCACGGTGAAACATTCTATAATGCGTTTGCCGAGAGAGAAGAGACACTCTTTACCGTCGATAACCCGGTAGAGTTCCTCTCCAGCTATGATCCCAACCGACCCGCCGCCGGACAGATCGCCGGAACCGTCCTCACCGACGCCGCCGGCACTGCCGCCGCCGGCGCCCTGGCCAAAATCGGGGGCACCCTTTTCAAAATCGGAGGAAAATACTACACAAAGCTCAGGAACGGTACCATTGTGGAGGTACCGAAGAGCGCGGTGGGTAAAGAGGGGAGTCGTGTACGTCTTGAATTCGACTCAAAAGGCAATGTGATAAGCCGAGAGCCAGATAAGGCATTTAATTATTCTCAAAAGGTATTGGATCAAATGGATAGGGATATTTATCATGGCTTCCCTTCATTAATAGATGATATAGCTTTGAAACATGGTGTGCAGAAAACAATACAGGGAGGCGATGGAGTTATGAGAACAAAAGTTACTCTTCCTGGCTCTATAAATGGAAAATCCGGTGCATACGAATGGATAGTTGAACCTAACGGAATTGTCAATCATAGGTTATTTAATACAAGGGAATAAAAAAATGAAATCTGATGAGTTTTTAAGCAAAAAAGGGTTTATTGTTGATCCTACAAAAGAATATGCACTCAAGAAGGATGATGCCTTAAAATATATTAGACTCTTGAAAGAAGAAGGAAAAATAATTCTTGGCGGGGATGTTTATAGCGTTGATGACAAATCGGGAGAATTAATACCAACATACGACAGTTGGTATTTGCCTGACAATGAACTGGAAGTCAAAAAAGGATATGAAATTAGTAAAAAATATATAGAAGATTATCCAAAAAATCAAAAAACGAAAAATTCTGTCTATTTTGTTATAGTTTCCAGCACATACGATAAGATTAAGAACAGAGAAAAATAAGGTTTTAAGCGTTAAAAAGTAAAGTACATATTATGGTTAGATGATGCCAATGATAGATACACTCATTGCAACATTCATGAAGCTTCTGTCGCGCCTTCTCCTTCCTCTTCTCCTCCTAACCCTCACTTTCGCCAACATCCCCCGCCACGCCGGAGCCGCCGCCGGACTCCAAAGCGCCCTCACCGGCGCCGATTTCAAAGATCTGCTGCTGGGGGAACTGGCGCAGGATCTAAGTGACCGGGCCTTCTATGAGGTGGGCAGCGCCTCGATGGCGGCCTCCCTGGGTGAGGGAGTGCCCGGCTTCGGTGAGGGGGGACTCTTCAAGGTCCTCTTCCACGGCCTCACCGGCGGAGTAGCCGCCGCGGGGAGATAGGGGTCAGGTGATGCTAATGCTAAGTTCTTTTTCGCTATTCTCTTTCAAGCATAAGAAAATACAGGAGCCATAGATGCCGAGAAAGCCCCGTATCGAAATAGCAGGCTTTTACCATATCGTCAACAGAGGTGTGGAGCAAAGAGTTGTCTTCAAAGAGAAAGAGGATTATGAAAAGTTCGAAACGCTGATGTGCACGTATGCCAAAAACCACCGTATCACTATCCATAATTATTGCCTGATGAGCAACCACTACCATCTGCTCATTGAGATCACACAACCCAATCTCTCGAAATTCATGCGGCAGCTCAATATGAATTACGCCATTTACTTCAACAAAAAGTACCAAAGAACCGGGCACCTGTGGCAGGGGCGGTATAAATCATGGTATGTGACCGACGAAGCCTATCTCTACAGCCTGATGCTCTATATAGAACAGAATCCGCTCAAAGCCGACATCGTACCGGTACTCGAAGAGTATCCATACAGCTCATACAGCCATTTCATGGACATGGACAACGTGCCCGAATGCCTGACAGACTCATGGGTGGTTCGATACTACCGGGACGATACGGAGGCGATCAGGGCTTTTCTCAACAGCAAGATAGATGTTTCGCAATTGGAGGAGATGAGAAAGGCCTCTTCGCTGGTGGAGGCGCCCGATACTGACAATGAACCGGATATGGAGAAACTGAGAAGAATGTTTGAAAAAGTCAAAGAGAAGCAGGAGCGAAACAGGCAGATCGTCCATGCCTATCAACAAGGGTATTCTCAGCACAGGATCGCTAAAGTGCTGGGGCTTAACCAGGCAACGGTACAGAGGATCATCAAGCGGACAAAGATATGATGCATTAGCATCACCTGACCCCTTTAATATAATATTGGAGGCGGGACTTCAGTCCCGCAATAATACTTGTAATTTAAGACTTTCAACTTGGAACCAATTTCAAACGACAAAGAGGGGCGCAGCCCCGTTCAAACGACTAACGACAAATTTCTCTCCTGGTACCTCGAAAACGGCCGCCACGATTTGCCCTGGCGGCGTACGAAGGACCCCTACCGGATCTATCTCAGTGAGATCATGTTGCAGCAGACCCAGGTCACTACGGTGCTGGAGCGGTTCTATTTTCCTTTTCTGGAGCGTTTCCCGACGCTCAGGGATGTGGCCGAGGCGGAGGAGGAGGCGGTGCTCAAGGCCTGGGAGGGGCTGGGGTACTACAGCCGGGCCCGTAACCTTCACCGTACGGCCCGTCTGACAGGCGGTGAACTTCCGGCCAGTGCCGGGGAGCTGGAGAAGCTGCCCGGGATCGGGCGTTCCACGGCCCGGGCCATCGCCTGTTTCGCTTTCGGCGAAGCTCTGCCGATCCTCGATGCCAACGTCCGGCGTATCCTCTACCGCTATTTCCGCCGACGGCAAGCAACGGAGCAGGAGATGTGGCGGATGGCGGAGCGGCTTTTCGATCCGGCGCACGCCTATGAGTGGAACCAGGGGATGATGGATCTGGGGGCGACGGTCTGCACCCCCAGGGCTCCCCGCTGCGAGGGATGCCCTCTGGCGGAGAGCTGCAGGGGCCGGGGGCATCCCGAACGCTATCCGACACCGAAAAAACGGACGGCTGTTCCGGTACGTCGCCGCAGGATCCTGCTCCATCAGCGCGACGGCTCCTGGGCGATGCAGCGCAGCCGTGACCGTTTCCACGGCGGACTCTGGCACTTTCCCCAAACGGAGGCGACGGTGGAGGGGGAGCATCTGGGGAATCTGCGCCAGAGCTACAGCCATTTCACCCTGGAGGCTGAGGTGTGGCGGGTGCCGTCGCTGCCGCCGGAGCTTTCCCCAGAGGTAACCTACCATTCCCCCGAAACGATCGACGCCGCCCCACTCGGGGGGATCGATCGGAAAGTTTTCGCCGTTTACATTCGTTGACAATCCCTTCACAGCGTATTGACACAGCTCTCCTATCATTGCAGTATCCCCTTCCCGAATCGGGCAGAGGAAATTTAAAAACCCAATCTGCGCATTGGCCAGTACACCATCTGCATCGATCATCGGTGGCAGGAGCGACCGAAGCGAATGCTCAACGCACTTTCCAAGTGCGCCTGCGCTTCTCTTCGACACTCTTACACACCGAGCATCGACGCACCTGGCACACTTTCTACTGCGCAGATTGGGAGAAAAGGATCGACAATGAAAAAAGGAAAAGCAATCACAATCATGACCGCCGCGACACTGGGACTGGCCACCGCCGCCTATGCCGGACAGGGGATGGGCCCCGGAAAAGGTCAGGGCATGGGCCAGGGGATGCATGCCGGAGCGGGGCAGTGCGGAAACCGGGGAATGCAACGGGGCCACGGCAGGGCCAAGGGTATGCAGAGACACGGGATGCGGGCAGAGATGATGCAAAAGGTTATGAGTCAGCTGGATCTGACCGACGAGCAGAAAAAGCAGATCCGTCTGATCCGGCTGGAGGCGCAGAAAGAGCGGATCGAAGCGAAGATCGCACGGGTCCGGCAGGGAAAAGGCCCCGGAATGCATCGCGGAAAGAGAGGCCGTCATGCTATGGATCTCTCCCGCTTCATGACGCCGGAAAAATTCGACAAAGCCGCCTTCAAAAAAGCGATGCAGGAGCGCTGGGCCGCCCGGGAGAAGATGCGTCAGCAGCGGCAGGCCGAGCGGCTGGAGCGGATGGCCGATCGCATGGAGAAGGTCTTCAACGTCCTGACCCCTGCCCAGCGTGAAAAGCTGATAAAATTGTCCCAGAAGAACTGAGCGCCCGGAAGGAAGCAGACCCTGACGGGAAAAGGGAGACGCGGTGGCGAAAGTGCTGATGGTGGAGGATGATCCCGAGATCACCGAACTGCTGGAGGAGTATCTGGCCCGCTACGGGATCGAGCTCTTCAGCGTCCGCTCCCCGACGGTGGGGCTGGAGAAGCTGGCGACGGAACGTTACGATCTGATGCTGGCGGATCTGGGGCTTCCGGAGATGGACGGCCTGGAACTCTGCCGCCGGGTCAAAGAGCGCTATCCTCACCTTCCGGTCATCGTCTCCACCGCCCGGGCCGATGTGAGCGACAAGGTCGTAGCCTTCGAGATCGGAGTGGACGACTACATCGCCAAGCCCTACGAACCGAGGGAACTGGTGGCCAGGATCCAGGCCCTGATCAAACGCTACCGGCGCCTTGCCGCAAGCGATGAGGCGTCGTTCTTCGGTCTCGACCGGGCCCGGATGCGGATCACCCGAGAGGGTGAACCCCTGGAGTTGACCCCCGCCGAGTACGAGATCTTCGCGCTGCTCCTGGAACGCCGGGGCGAGGTGGTCAGCCGTGATTTCATCGCCAACAGTGTCGAGTCGCTTCGCTGGGAGAGCAGCGAACGCAGCATCGACGTCATCGTCAGCCGGTTGCGTCGCAAGATCGGCGACGACCCCCGCCACCCCCGATTTATCCGATCGGTCCGGGGGGTAGGCTATCAGTACATCGGACCCTGAATGAACCGCCACTCCATCTTTTTCAAACTCAACCTTCTCTTCGCCACGGCTCTGATCGTCACCCTCATCGCCGGGGGGCTTCTCTACCGGCAGCTGGAGCATCGGGACCGGATGGCGCTGCTCCTCAAAAGCCGCCTGATCCTCCAGGAGCTGCGCCGGGATGGCCGACTCTCCGAGACACTGCTGCAGACCCTGGACCTGGAGCGGGTTCCTCCGGCCCGGGCCGCCCGGTTCCTGCCCCGTAACGGGAGGCAGACGAATCTCCGCGGGCACAAGCGGCGCTATGGGCGACGCCTCATCCGCCACGGGGGCGAGGTTTACCTCCTGATCCGTACACCCCAAAAGCACCTGCTGCTCCACGCCCGGCAGAATACCTTTCGGCGCTATCTCCTCCCGGGTCTGCTTCTGGGGGCGATCCTGCTGATTCTGAGCCTCAGCTACTGGGCACTGCGCCGGACTCTCAGTCCTATGCGGCGACTGGAGGAGGATATCCGCCGCTACGGCCGGGGAGAGCCGCTGCGCTATGCGGAGCGTTTCCGCAGCGGAGAGGATGAGATCTCCCGGATCGCCCGGGCCTTTTACGATTCGGCGGAGCGCCTGAAACGCTACGGCGAGGCGAGGCGGCTCTTTCTGCGGAATCTGCTCCATGAGCTCAATACCCCGGTGACCAAAGGCAAACTCCTGGCGGAGCTGAGTCAGGAGCCTCGGACCCGCCGGATGCTCGGCACGATCTTTCAGCGTCTCTCGATCCTCCTGGGAGAGCTGGTGGAGGTGGAGCGGATCGCCGCCGGATCGGAGCCCTTCGCCGAGCGGGAGGAATTAAATGTAAAGGAGCTGGCCCTGGAGGCGTGCCGCCGGCTCTACTGCGAAGCGGAGGAGGTCGGTATGGAGATCCCGGAGGAGCTGACCCTCTTCGCCGATCGGGAGGCGATGGTGATCGTCATCAAAAATCTCCTGGACAACGCCCGAAAATACGGCCGCGATCCGCGCATCGGAGTCGAAGGGGGCCGCCTGGTGATCCGCAGCCACGGGGCGCCGCTCAAACGGCCCCTGGAACACTACACCGAACCCTTCCGACAGGAGTATGCAGAGCCGAAAGAGGAGGGCTTCGGCCTGGGGCTCTACATCGTCCGGGAGATCCTGGAACGCCACGGGATGGAGCTGGGCTACCGCCACGAGAACGGGGAGAATCTTTTCACTGTCGGGCCATTGAACCGGGAAGGGTAATCCCTGCCGGGGTCATGGGTCCATCCCTTCTTAACCCCCATTTGGATATAATCCTTCGCATTTGCCCTGAGGAAAGCTCCGCAGGGTGAACTTTGACGCAAGGATAGGCTATGCTCCTCTTTACCCCCGGTCCCACCCCCGTCCCCGAATCGGTCCGTCTGGCCATGGCGGGGCCGACCCTGCACCACCGGACTCCGGAGTTCGAAGCGATCTTCGCCGAGGCCCGGACGAAACTCTTTGAACTGATGGCTACCGATGAGGTGGTGATGCTGGCCTCCAGCGGCACCGGTGCCATGGAGGCGGCGGTCGTCAATCTCTGCCATCGCAAACTCCTCAATGTCAACGCCGGGAAGTTCGGTCAGCGTTTCGGACTGATCGCCCGGGCCCACGGCCTGGCCAACACCGAGATCGTCCATGAGTGGGATACCCCCGCTACCGTCGAGGAGGTCCTGGAGGCGTTGCATGCCGATCCCGAGATTGACGCGCTGGCGATCCAGATCAGTGAATCGGCCGGCGGGCTGCGGCATCCGGTGGAGGAGATCGCCGCCGCCGTCAAAGCGGAGCGTCCCGAGGTGATGGTGATCGCCGACGGGATCACCGCCGTGGGGGTCGAGCGGATCGACACCGCCCATATCGACGCCCTCATCGCCGGGAGCCAGAAGGCGCTGATGCTTCCCCCCGGCCTGGCGATCCTGGGACTGAGTGACGCTGCGGTGGAGAAGATCGGCGAAGGGAAGGGCTACTACTTCAACCTCGCCTCCGAGATCAAAAAACAGCGCCAGAACACCACCGCCTATACGGCGCCGACGACCCTGATCATCGGTCTGCGGGCCATCCTCGAAGCGATCGAAAAGCGCGGTGGTCTGGGCAAACTCTACTGCGACACCGCCCGCCGGGCCAAGGCGACCCGCTTCGCCCTGGAGGCGATCGGGCTGCACAGCTACCCCAAGACCCCTGCCCGCTCCATGACTACGATCGACGACCCCGATGCCAACGCCATCCGCAGCCTCCTCAAGAGCGATTTCGGTGTCAACGTCGCCGGCGGGCAGGACCATCTCAAAGGCAAAATCTTCCGGATCAACCAGATGGGGCTCATCGAACCCCACGAGATGAGCTGGGTGGTCAACGCCGTGGAGCTGGCCCTGGCCAAGCTGGGGCGCCGCCCCTTTGACGGGACCGCCGCCAGAATCTGGAACGAGACCTATTTCAAGACGATGCTGGCCAAAGCCGCGGAGGACGCATGATCTTCGAACACGAAATCCCCAGCGGCAGCCGGCTCTATTTCGGTGAGAGCGCCCGCCTCAAGCGCCGGATCGAGAACCGCGCCGCCGAGTTCCTGGAGGAGCGGGGCTACCGGGAGATGGTGACGCCGCTCTTTTCCTACCATCAGCATGAGAGTTTCGACGATCCCAAGGCGCTGATCCGTCTCAACGATACCGACAACCACGAGGTGAGCCTGCGGGCCGACTCCACCGCCGACGTGGTGCGTATCGCCACCAAACGCCTGGGGCGCAGCACCGATTCGAAGCAATGGTTCTACATCCAGCCGGTCTACCGCTTTCCTACCCGGGAGCAGTATCAGATCGGTGCCGAGTTCCTGGGCGGGGAGTTCGCCCGGGTGGCCGCCGATGCCACGGCGCTGCTGGAGCGGCTGGAGATCCGTCCCCTGCTCCAGGTGGCCAACATCGCCATCCCCAGGCTTCTGAGCGAACGCTACGGCGTGGCCCTGGAGGATCTCAAGACGATGCATATCCAGCGGATACTCGATACCGGCCACGCCTGGCTGGAGCCTCTGGTGCGGATCCACGGAGTGGAGGATCTGGAGGATCTGAGCCCCTACCCCGAGGATCTGGCGGAGGAGCTGAAAAAGATCCGCGAGGCACTGGACGGGGTGGAGTATCCCTCCATCGTCGTCTCTCCGCTCTACTACGCCAAGCTCCGCTATTACGATTCGCTGATCTTCCGGCTCTTCGAGGGCAACACCCTCTTCGCCACCGGAGGAAGCTACCGGATCGACGGAGTGCGCTCGGCGGGCTTCGCCCTGATGACCGATGCCTGCATCGCAGAAAAAATGACAAAAGGGAATGCATGAGAAACCAAGCCGATCTGATCGTCGGATTGCAGTGGGGGGACGAAGGCAAAGGCAAGATCGTCGACCACATGGCCCAGACCCACGACTATGTCTGCCGCTTCGCCGGCGGCCACAACGCCGGACACACCATCGTCGTCGGAGACAAAACCTACGCCCTGCACCTGATCCCTTCGGGGGTCCTCAACCCCGAGGCCGTCAATATCGTGGGCAACGGCGTGGTCCTCTCCCCCGTTGATTTCATCGAGGAGATGAGCCAGTTCGGCGATCTGCGGGGGCGTCTCTACATCTCCGACAAGGCTCATCTGCTCCTGCCCTATCATGCCGCCATCGACCAGGCCCGGGAGCGGATGAAGGGTGACAAAGCCATCGGTACCACCGGCAAGGGGATCGGTCCCGCCTACGGGGACAAAGTCGCCCGGGTGGGTCACCGGGTGGGAGAGCTCCATGATCCCCGGAAACTGACCGACAAGATCATGGCCTACTTCGCCATGAACCGCCCCGTCTTCGAAGCGATGGGGGTGGAGATCCCCGACGAACAGGAGCTCTTTCATCAGCTGACGGAGTACAAAGAGGCGCTGGAGCCCTACATCACCGATACGACGCTGCTGGTCTGGAAAGCCCTGGAGGAGGGGAAGCGAATGCTCCTGGAAGGGGCGCAGGGGACGATGCTCGATATCGACCACGGCACCTACCCCTACGTCACCAGCTCCACCACCGTCAGCGCCGGTGCCTGTAGCGGCCTGGGGCTCAATCCCAAGGATATCGGCCGGGTCACCGGCATTGCCAAAGCCTACTGCACCCGGGTGGGCAACGGCCCCTTCCCCAGTGAGGATTTCGGGGAAGCGGGGCAGCGGCTGCGGGACAACGGCCACGAATACGGCACCACCACCGGCCGGCCCCGACGCTGCGGCTGGTTCGACGCCGTGGCGATGCGCCACGCGGTGCGGATCAACGGAGCGGACCAGGTGGCCCTGATGAAGCTGGATGTGCTGGACGGCTTTGACGAGGTCAAGGTCTGTGTCGCCTACCGGGTCCACGGGGAGGAGATCGACTACGTCCCCTACGATCTGGAGGATGCGGAACCGGTCTATCGGGTCTTTCGGGGCTGGGAGCGCAGCTGCGGCGCCCGGAGCTTCGAGGAGCTGCCCGAGACCGCCCGCGAGTACATCTCGGAGCTGGAGAAGATGATCGGCTGCCGGATCGGGATCATCTCCACCTCGCCGGAGCGGGAAGACACGATTGTCCGCTGAAGCGGACAATCGTCAGTTAATAGTTAATAATTGAGTTTTCCGGAAAACAACCGGTTTCACTCGATAGCTCTGGCAGTCGCGAACATGAGAAGCGTTAGTGAAGGACAACTGCTTGTCCTTCGCCGCTTCGGAACCGCAGCGGTCGGAGTGAAGCAAAGCCGCGAAGGAGCGCCCGTTTCACGGGTTGGGCGCTCCTTTGTCGCCATCGAGCGAAACCTCTCTTGGACGTTATTTAGAGGGTTCAATGACATTTGAGCAGGTTCCAGTGCATTATTGGTCGGGATGGCAGATGCAACTGGTTATAATTTGATAATGATATTCGAGTAGAGAAGGGGAATTATGAGACTGAAACCGCAACAGACCGGATACGTGGCGAGTAAAGTGGCGATCGATCTGGCCAACGCCCCTTTTGTCGAGCTCCTCAAGGGCAAGGATGCCGTCCGGGAGAAGGTCAAGGAGCTGATCGACGAGAATCTCCAGCAGGAGCGGGCCCTGGATGAGAAGGTCAAAGAGATCATCGACGAGAACTACGACGAGATCGAGTTCCAGCACGCCGACGAGCGGCAGCTCTTTTTCATGATCAAGAAGAAGCTGGCTCCCGAGTACGGGGTGATCATGAACTACGACGACCGCTACAACGACCTCTCCCACCGGATCCTTGACGAGCTTTACGAGAACTATCTCATCGAGTACGACGTCAACGAAAACCAGGTAAGAAACGTGATCTTCAAGGCCTTCAAAGAGTTCGCCGACGCTTACGAAGAGATCGACGACATCGTCTACAACAAGATCCGCAACATGGAGCGGGAGGTGATCCCGGGATCCCAGGATTACGAACTGCTCTACGAGCGCCTCTACCGGGAGGAGCTGCAGCGGAGGGGGATGCTGTGAAACGCGATGCGTTTCACAGCAGGTTAACAGTTAATAATGAATAGTGAATAGTGAAGGAAAGGGTAGGGATGCAGAAGGTTTCGCTTTATTTCGAGAACGGGCTCTTTCTGGAGGCGCGGAGTTTCGGGGCTGAGGGGACGGCGGTCGGGGAGGTGGTCTTCAACACCTCCATGACCGGTTATCAGGAGATCGTCACCGATCCCAGCTATGCCGGGCAGTTCGTCACCTTCACAATGCCCGAGATCGGCAACGTGGGGTGTAACGCCCAGGATATGGAGAGCCGGGGGGCCTTCTGCAAGGGGGTCATTGTCCGGCAGTACCAGAAGCGTCCTTCCAACTTCCGCAGCGAAGAGAGTCTGGAGAGCCTCCTGAAGCGTTTCGGCGTTATGGGGATCTGTGACATCGATACCCGCTACCTGACCCGGATGCTCCGGACCGAGGGGGCCATGGAGATGATCGCCTCCACGGAGATCCATGACCGGGAAGAGCTGGCAGGGATGCTGGCCGCCGCACCCAGGATCGAGGAGATCAACTATATCGAAGAGGTGAGCACCGACGAACCCTATGTGCATCAGGCAGGACGCTATGACGCCCGGACCTTCCGCTATGAAGAGCCCAAAACAGACAAAAAGATCGTCGCCTACGATTTCGGGATCAAACGCAACATCCTCAACGAACTGACCCACGCCGGAATGCAGGTGGAGGTGATCCCCAACGACACCCCCGCCGAAGAGGTCATCGAGCGCTTCAAAGCCGGTGAGATCGACGGCGTCTTCCTCTCCAACGGTCCCGGGGATCCGCTGATCCTCTCCGAGGAGAAGGAGCGCACCCAAAAGCTTCTGGAGGCGAAGATCCCCATGTTCGGGATCTGCCTGGGGCACCAGATGCTCTCCATCGCCCACGGCTATGACACCTACAAGCTCAAGTTCGGTCATCACGGCGGCAACCATCCGGTCAAAAATCTCAAAACCGGCACCGTGGAGATCACAGCCCAGAACCACAACTACAACGTCCCGGACTCCATCACCGAGGTTGCGGAGGTGACCCATGTCAACCTCTTCGACAACACCGTCGAGGGGGTCCGCTACAAGGATGAGCCGGTGATGTCGGTGCAGCACCACCCCGAGGCGAGCCCCGGTCCCCACGAAAGCGCCTATATTTTCAAAACCTTCTACGAGATGCTTTGACAAAACTGTCAGAGCATTGCCTGATTCATTGTGAAAAAATCCCGCCTTTACCTTCACGAACTTCTGGAGGATCCTGTCGTCAGCTATCCCGCCTGGTATCTCCTGAGTCCCCGTCTTCACGGGGATGAGAATCTGCACGAGACCCTGCGGGCACTCCATTCACTCGACTTCACTCCCTACCGGCATCCGGAGAATCCCGAAGAGATCTTCGCCGCTTTTCGGGCCGGGTGTTTTCCCATTTACCGTGAGCGGTACGCCGCAGGGTATTTCGGCGGGAAGGTGATGGTTCTGGAGAGTGGGGGATGGAAGACAATGCCGGTGAACGAAGAGAGCTTCGATATGCAGAACTGGCTGATCTGATCCTCCGACATTCTGAATATTTCAACAAATTTTCCGCTTTTTCTGATTATAATGATCCTATCATTATTGACAGAAAGGAAAGCCATGAGAAAAATCCTCATTCTTCTGACCCTCTGCATCGGCCTGGCCTTCGGCCTCAATCCCCAGACCGCCTCCCAGGAGGAGCTGATGAGCATCAAAGGGATCGGTCCGGTCAAAGCCGCCGCCATCGTCAAATACCGCAAGAAACATCGGATCAGAAACCGTGAAGATCTGATGCAGGTCCCCGGTATCGGACCCGAGATCGCCGATAATGTCTACAAAAACGTCAAGGTCAGCGAGGCCAAGCAGAAGAAGCGTGTCGCCAAAAAGGCGGGGATGGATGCGAAAAAGCATGCCCAAAAGGCTGAGAAGTCCAAAGCCAAAGCCGACAAGATGAAAGAGAAGCTCTCCAAAGACAAAGAGAAACTCAAAAAAGACAAGGCCGCTCTGAAAGCCGCCAAAAAGAGCGGTGACACCAAAAAAGCCGCCAGGCTCGAAAAAAAAGTGGCCGAGGATGAGAAGCGCCTCGAGAAGGACAAAGCCAGGATGAAGGAGAGCCGGACCAAGGCCAAAAAGAGCCATGCCAAAGCGACCGAAAAGAAAAAAGAGGCCAAAGCCAGGAAGAAAGAGGCGAAAAAGGCCGCCAAATCCGGGAAGAAGAGCGGATCCAAACAGGGAAAAAAAGGTAAAAAGCCCTCCGACAAGAAGAAAAAGTAACGCAACACCGCTCCTCCGGATCGCCCCCCGTGGTCCGGTCCTCAAATCCCTTCCATATATCTCGAAACCAATCAATGCTAAAATAGCGCATCAATTTCCCGGTGGGGAAAGTACGGAAAGGTAAGCAGCCATGACCCTGGCCATTCTCTTCGGCGGATCGAGTTTCGAGCATGAGATCAGCATCGTCAGCGCCATCACCCTCAAAAAGGTTCTGAAGCGGTCGTCGCTCCTCTTTATCTTTGTCGACAGCGAACGGGAGTTCTATCTGATCGACGGGGAGAGGATGACCTCCAAGACCTTCAGCTCCGGTGACTATAAAAAGGGGAAGAAGCTGACACTGGAACACGGCGGTTTCTTCGCTGCAGGAGGATTGCTGGGAGGCCGCAAGCCGGTGACCTTCGACGTGCTGCTCAATCTGATCCACGGCCGTGACGGTGAAGACGGCAAGATCGCGGGAATGATGGAGTTTTTCGGGATCCCCTTCATCGGACCGAGGATCGAGGCTTCGGTGCTGAGCTACAGCAAGCTCAACACCAAGCTCCTGGCCCACGCCCTGGGGATCAAGACCCTGGAGTACCGGCTGCTGCACAAGGGGGAAGAACGCCGGGTGGATCTGGATTTTCCCCTGATCGTCAAGCCGGTGCACCTGGGCAGCTCCATCGGTGTCAGTGTGGTCCGGGAGGCGTCGGAGCTGGATTACGCGCTGGATGTGGCCTTCGAGTTCGACGAGCAGGTGATCGTGGAGCCCTTCGTCGAGGGGATCCTCGAGTACAACCTGGCCGGATGCAAAACCTCCGCCTGGGAGCTCTCGCTGGTGGAGGAGCCCCAGAAGGAGGAGTTCCTCGATTTCGACAAGAAGTATCGGGATTTCTCCCGGGACTCCCGGGTGCGGGAAGCGGTGATCGATGCCCCCGTCAAGGAGCGGTTGGAAGAGGCCTTCAAACGGATCTACGATCCCCTTTTTCTGGGGAGTCTGATCCGCTGCGACTTCTTC
>Ga0256832_1001961_pt1 | contig 14001 bp, 7 predicted proteins | sample 134614metaG_FD_190534 | JGI IMG/M metagenome (GOLD analysis project Ga0256832, IMG submission 190534) | Hydrothermal vent microbial communities from Lau Basin, Pacific Ocean - 134-614 | ecosystem: Environmental > Aquatic > Marine > Hydrothermal vents | place: Pacific Ocean: Lau Basin | collected...
CGCTACGGGGACGGGCCTCGACGAGAGAAAAGGGCTTGGCAAGAAAAATTATGCCGAAACAACTATAAAGCACAAACACCCTGGCGTCAAAAGCCATTCCCAGGCTCCCAGGCCCCCAGGAATTCCAAATATGAGAACTAAAGCTTCGTAGACATTGAAAGGAATGTCGGTAACAGGGAGTGAGCCTGCATAGCCCTGCCAGTTAGCATAGTCTAAAAGAAATGGAATCAGTCAAGGGCCGCGGGGATGGAACCCACGGTGGCTCCCCTACAAAATCACCTCGCAGATAATGAGACACGGTGACCGCCATGTGAAACCGCTTGTCATCCCGGGCATGGACGCCGATGTCCATGCGCCAGCGTCGATAACTGTAGTTATCGCCAGAGTGCCCAAAACGCATGACCCAGTATTCAGATCGCGACGTGTCCTGGTGTCCGATGTCCTGATCAGTTTTGATCCATACGCCGCACTCGCGAATTTCACGGCCGGTAAAGAAACATCTGTGAAAGATAGCTTCTTTTTTGATGGGACTGGGGACGTTTCGATTGTTAGACAACCAATCACGGGCACCTTTGACCAGTTGGGATCCGTCAGCATCGTTGGTCACAGGCCGGAGCTGAAACTTGCTGCGGCAGTGAATGTGAAGTTGCTTGGGCATAGGATGCGTCAGGAAAGGTCTTCTTCTTCAATGCGCCCGCCGATCTGGCGGATGGTTTCCTTGATCTGGTTTTCGATGACCGAGGGGGAGATGCCTTCATCTGTGCTTACGTCGATGGTGAGGGTGAAGGTGAAGTCGCCTGCGGCGGTCACGATGGGGCGTAGAATGCCCCGATTGACGTCCGCAATTTTGCTGGCGGGAATATCCGAAATGACGAAGCGGATGCGCCGATAGCGGGTCGGTTGGGTGACGTTCTCCGGTTGGTCCATGGATGGCGGCGGGGTGACGACGTCATCGGGAACGCCAGACGCAGGAGTTGTCGTATCGAACGTCGTCCCGGCTTCCGATGCCGCCTCCGCCTGTTGGGCGCGGAGGCGTTCGCACAGGGGCTTGGACAGGAGTGCGAAGCCCGGTTGGAAGGGGATGGCATAGAGCGGGATGTCCTCCTGGTATTTGAGGGTGTCAGGCAGGATATCGCCATCCTCCGTCTGCACCAGGCCAAACGCGCCATCTTTGATGCCCAACTGGATGGCCCGGGCTACGACACTTTCCTCGGAGGGAACGGGCAGATCCAGGTTCTTGTAGAATTGCTCCAGCAATGCCGCCGTTTCAACCTTCTCTTGGGTGGTGAGGAATCGGCGCACCAAAATCCGATAATGGAGATTGGTGCTAATGGCCTCGATATCACTGCTGGTCAGCTCCCGCCAGCACCAGTGGCCCAGAGTTTCCGCGCCCGTCACCGGTTGCCCCAGGTCCACAATTCGGTTGCCCACATGCACCCGATGATACATTTGGCGGATGTTGTAGGAGAAATCTCGCTTCAGCGCGCTCATTCGATCCTGAATTTCTGTCTTGCGGGCGAGCAGCGGAGAATTGGGATCGGCATTGACCTCGCTTTCGATGGCTTTCAACGCCAGATAGGTCTTGATATGCTCGCGGAATCGGCCATACGCGGCCGCATCGGGCAGTGCGAAAAACAGGGTGTTTTGATATTGACGGAAGGATTCTCCCTTGTGTTGCAGCCAATCATCCACAATGCGCTCATCATCTTCGGGGCGCAACACCACCAGTTTGAGCTCCCGATCATCGGGGATGTCATCACTTCGTTCCGGCCAGAGGTAATTGCGGAAGTTCCGCCCCAATTCTTTGGTGATCTCCTCGCGCATGCTTTCCCGGAAGGACTCGCTGAAAATCTCCTTTTTGTCCAGGATCATGCGGTTGAGGTTGGGAATGTGGGAGAAGAAGTAGGCGTCTCCCTGACTGTTGAGATACCACAGGGTGTTGGCCAGGCGCTGCAAAACCTCGGTGATGAGCGCAGGCAGGGTCTCGGCCCGCATGGTTCCCAGCTTGATGTGGGTCAGGGTGATGCCTTCGCGGGATTCGTCGGCGCTGAAGGAATGGAAGAAAATCGCGGTGGCGATGCGCTCGGCCAGGTGCTTCCAGGCCCGATTGGCGTGGTCCAGCATCTGCGCCTTGGCGTTGGGACCGGCAATGTCCGAGGCGATGATGCCCTCGTATTCGTTGCCGATATGCTTGATGAATTCCTGGCGGATGGAGGGTTTGTCCAGATCGATATCGCCCGGCAAGATGAGGTCGATGTTGGCTTCGCGGTTGTAGAGGTCCTCCACCACGTTGGCCAGCAGGCGCAACACCCCGCGGGTGCGCTGGAAGCTGGGATAGGTGCTCCATTTTTCGTACAGCACGTCGATGACTTCGGGATGGAAAGGGTAGGCTTTCTCCATTTTATCCCGATAGCTGAGCTCTCGGGCCTTGGCGGGCACGTCATCGGGATGATGCTGATAGTGCTGGAAATAGCTGTGCACGACTTCCCGCATGGGCACTTGTTTCAATCGCTCCACGTCGAAGAGACGACGGCGGATGATGGCGTAGATCTCTTCGCCCTGCACCGGGGTCTCGATGCTCTCCACCCGCCCGAAGATCTTGCCCATGCGGGCTAGAGCCTCCTGCTCCTGCGGCCCGAAATCCTCCAGGATGCTGGAAGGCAGGGTGACCACCAGCATCCCTTTGGGCAGAATGGCGACCGCCTCGGTGAGCTCCTGGAAGAAGGAGTAGGTTTGGGTGCCCAGGGACGCGCCCGCCGCGTCCCGATCCACGTCCATGGCCCGGTTGACGTAGTGCAGGATTTCATCGAAGAGGATGATGAAGGGCTGCTGCTCGCGCAGGAAGGCGACCAGTTTCTCCTTGCCCGGAGAGATGCGGGCCTGGTCGTTCTCCCGAAATTGTTCATAGCCCACAGGCCCGCCGAGCTGGTATGCGATTTCACCCCAGAAGGTGTAGCGGGTGAGGCCGTCGGTGGTGCGGCCATGCAGCGGGTCCCAGTGGTTTCCGGCAATGACCGCGACTTTGGCCTGGATGGGCTGCACGCCCGCGGGCAGCATGGTTTTCACCCGGTCGCCATGTTTGACATAGTGATAGAGGGTGACCAAGGCGTGGGTTTTGCCCCCGCCAAAGGGCGTTTGAATCTGAATGACCGCAGGGCCTTTGCCCGCGGTGAGTTTGACATAGGTTTTCTTCAGCAACCCTGTAATGCCGGCAGTGGGATAGGTCTTCTTGAAGAAGATGAAGGGGTCGCGGTAATCGAGGGGCGCACTCCCGGCGGCCACGTCGCCCAGGTCAGCGGCGAAGATGGCTTCGTCGAAATCGCCTTTGCGGATGTCTTCATGGGGTGGGATGATGTCGAACCAGTTGCGCATGGGTGTGATGCTCGTTTTTGGGGATGAGGGAGACGCGGGACGAGAGGTGGGGCGACGGGGCGCTCGAGCGCCATTGGCGCCCAGGATATCCGCCTTGTTGACGGGCAGATGATGGGCGCTGATGTCTGCATCGTAGGGGCATTGCAGGACCGCCTGCTTCAGATCATCAGTGAGATGATAGAAGATGAAGAGGTCACGGCGGTCGAAGTCATACCAGTAGAAAGGATGCAGAGGGATGAGGGCGTCTCCTTCGGGGGATTGGAGATAGATCTGTTTGGGGCTGATCTTGTCGGGCCAGCGTCGCTCATACACATAGATGCCCACGCCTGCGTTGAGATCATAGCCGGAAAGGAGAAAGTCGGGGTCTTCCCAGTTGACGGTCTCGATGGCGATCAGCTTCCATTGCGGCGGGAATTCCAGCCCGGCCAGCCATTGATCCATGGCCGCGGTCAAAGGTCCGACCACCTGTTTGGCCTGCACTTTGGTCAGCGCGCCGTGCCCGATCTTCTTGTTGCGGAAGGTGACCAGGTTGTCCAGGAAAAGAACGTGTTTGATCCTTTTGGCGCCAGTCTGATTGAGGATGCGGGCCAGGATGGGCACAGCTTCGCTGATGGCGTCATTGCGGTGAATTTTGTTCAGGGGCGGGGTGAGGAGCCGGGGCTGGAGGTCATCCAGGACTTTGTCCAGTTTCTTGAGCAGGTCCATCCAGTTGCCCAGGGTGGGCTTGGCCAGTTTGGCCCGGGCCTGCTCCACGGCCTCGTCGTGCAATCCGTGATGGCGATAGATGGCCAGCCCGCTCAGGGCCAGGTCCCGCACGACCTCTTCGAAGAGCAGGATCAGCTTGCGCACTTTCTGGCGGTCATCTTTCTCCAATTGGGTCCACTCATAGACCTTGGCCAGATGGTAGGGGTAGGTGTTGCGGATGATTTCTGATGGGTTCATAATTTTGTGCCAATCAGAATATGCGTTGTCTAACGCTGGTGGCGGTAAAACTCAAGATCAAGGGTGACTTCACCATCTCGGCTGCGAATTTTGATTGCCTTGATAGCTGGATTTTGTTCAGCGATAAGTGTTATGTCTCTGACAAGAGCTTCAATCTGATAAGGATCGTTATTTCTTCGGCGGAACCGTGACGGCACATTGATACGATTTGATATGTCTTGGATTACCCCTTTTAGTCCCGCCATGCTTATTGCCCAAACTACATTTGATGCCAGATTATCCAAAATTGCGATAACATGTGGATCATTCAATGTGGATAGCACCGCAATGGCCCAATCCGTCAAAAAAGATCCTTCTTTGGCGTGAACAATTTCTAGCTGAGCAAATCGAGGATATTCCGGTTGGAACCATCTCGAAGGATAAGTGGCCCATTTCCAGCCAGGCGCTAAAATATGCTCTTCATAAAGCAAGTCATGAGTGACCTTTTCTACAATGCGTTGCAAACTGATGACAACTACTCCCAGCGATAGTGCATCAATTCTGTCTCCATAAATTACGATTTGGAGCGATTGGCCTTCCAGCCGATGATAAGAAGCCATGGTCTCCTCCATAGGAATCCAATAAGGGGAATGAAAAGGTTATTCATCAAACAGCGTCGGTTGTTCGTAGTCGGGGCGGGAGCGGATTTCCTCCAGCACTTCGGCGCTGGCCCGCATGTAGCCCTCTTTGTTGATGAGCAGGCCCTCCAGCAATTGCTTCTCCTTGCTGCCGTTGATGAGGCATTCAGCCACGGCCTGGCAGAACTGCCAGAACGCACCGCTCTGCCCGTAGCCCGTAGCGCCCAACATGCGGGTGAGCTCCGCCTTCTGGCCCTGCTCCCACAACTGGCAGGCCCGGTGCATGGCGTCCACCATACTGCGCACCTCCTCCACGGGCTTGCGCTTGTGCGGCCCCAGCACCTCGATGGTGGCCTTGGTCTTCTTCACAAAAGGATTGCGGCGGGACCACAGATCCTCCAGAGAGACGCCCTCCGCGCTGGCGATCTTGCGGGCGTCGTCGTAGGGGACTTTGTTTTCGAGATAGGTCCAGCGGAAGGTGAGGTAGAATTGGGCCTCTTTGTCGATGCTTTCCCCGCCCGCGTCCTCCAACAGGCGGTTGACCAGGAAATTGGTGGACACCTGGCGGATGAAGGCCAAAAGCTGGTCCGTGCCCACAGGCTCGCCTGCGTAGGTCTCCACCCGCTCGTAGCGGGAGTATTCTTCCATGCCCGGGCCGATGGCGGAGATGAAGAAATCCCCGCCGGCGATGCCCTCATCCCAGAACTGTTTCAACTTCTCCTCCACCCGAGCCTGGATCACCGGTTGGATTTCGTTCCAGAATCCCACCGGCTCCCGCTCCATCTTGCGGCAGACCATGTAGATGGAGGAGGCCAGGGCAGCAGAGGCGACACTCCGAAGGCGGGTTTTGCGTTCAGTGTGAATTGGCCATGAGGCAGTAACTACGAGACCAGCGTCCACCAAACTGTTTAACATTGTTTCCCACCCTTCAGTTGTTTTATGGGCGTAGACAATGACAACAATTCCCCCAGGCCGTACTACACGATATATTTCGGAAAAAGATGCAGATAAAGTTTCTTCAAAGAACTGTTTTGCGGCTGAAGCATTCGAATGCCTTGTCGGCTCCATTATTGCTTCCGCTTTCTTGGGGGTCAATGGAGTGCTGAATAGATCAGGGAAAACTTCACCTACAGAGCGCTTTAACCATACATAGAAAAAATCAGAAAGTGCAGCATACGGAACGCTGTCATAATAGGGTGGATCAGTTAAAACAGCATCAAAGTGCATGTTTGGAAACGGAATTTTTTGTGCAGAGGCTTGCGTAACAATAGCGTCCGCTCCGGTCACCGCTGGATTAGTTAAGATGAAACGAAGCACCCAGCCTGTAGCACTTTCCCAATCACCTGTTGATCCACTAAACTGATTGACTTCAAAATAGTCCCAAACCATCGGTAATGCCTGTCTCCCAAAAGTATGCGCCATAAATTCGCCATCACTCACCCACATACAAAGAGAAGATGAATAGTCCAATTGCCTACCCAAAATTATAGCAAGATATGTGATAATGGCTTTAAAAAAGACTTGATTTTGGGTCGGTGATATTTGTGCGCATTGATTTTGTATATTCTCATAGTTCGCTTTAACCTTGCCCAGGAATGTCACCAAAGTTAATTGCTGTCGTTGATTAAATAATTCTCGCCAATATTTCATTCCATAATTAGTGGGCAGCATGTATCTGGCATTTGGTGTCATTTCCTCGTCAGGCAATGGGCTATCTAAATAAGGCCAACTGGCGATCTTCTCCTCCAGATAATCCGCGGCCTCTTTGAACACCCGCATGTCCTCCTTGGTGGCCAGACGGTAGCGTTTGCCCGTTTGTTTTGGGTGGTGCAGCACCACAGCCACCATGCGCTCTCCCATCTTACCCTCTTTGGCCAGACGGCGCGTGTCCGCGGCCTTGGTCACCTGCCCGCACACCGGGCAGCGCGCATCCCCGCGGGTCACTGTGCCCTGGCTCGGGTCAAACCCCGCGGCCTTAATCGCCTCCTCCCCCTCCAAAATCTCGAAATCCACGCGTTTGGCCTCAATGTCCACCACCGGCCGGTAGGCGATCTTCTTGTTGGGCTTTTTGGCCAGCCAGAATTGCTTCACCAGGGGGATCTCCGCGCCGCAGGTGGGGTTCTGGCAGGGAATGGTGCGGGCCCAGATGTAGCCTACTGGAATCCAGCCCCCCGAGTCCTCAGGGTAAAATCGGCCGATCTCGGCCCGGGCCTCCTCCAGAATGATGTTGGCCCACTTCTCCACCAGATAAGCCAGCAGGTTTACCTTCACTGTGTCGTCTGACTCCTCCAACCCCAGTTGCCTCGCCTCACCATCTTCTCCCTCCACCATCTCTCGCGGCAATTTCACCTCGATACCGAATTTCTGCGGCCATTCCAGGGTCGCTTTCTCGATAAACACGGCCACCGGGTTGTAGTCGCTGGCATAGGTCTCGCAGCCCAGGCGCAGGGCCTCCAGGGGAATGGAGCCGCCGCCCGCGAAGGGGTCCAGCACCTTGGGCGGGCGTCCGTACTGCTGGCGGATGAGCTCGCGGGCCTCCTCTATGACCTCGCTGTTGCCATCCTTCACCGCAGCCCAGGGCGCCATGCGGGCGATGAGGTCCATCAGCCGTTCCCGCTCCTCGGGGTGGTCCGGGCCTGGGTCGTCGATGAGTGCGGCGAACGCGGTGGCGCGGGACGCGGCCAGCGGGCGCCGGGCCCACCAGATGTGCAGCGTGGAGGGGTGGCCGTGGCGGATGTTCTTCTCTCGGGCCGAGGCTTCGGATATCTCAGCCAGGGGCAGGTTGTATTCGATGAGGCGTTTTTTCATAGGGGATTTTTGGCTCACGGATGGCACGGATGACACGGATAAAGTGAAAGGACGGCTGTTCTGCGGCGGGCGTTACGATACTTTTTGGCGAAAAATTATCATAACGCAGGAGATATGATAATAGACTATCATTCGATGATCCTCATAATTGGGATGGCAACGAATTGCTGATTGCGACGTCGGCCGCTGACTTCTTGTACGATATGAAGCGATTCCAGTTTGCGTAATGTCAGCATGGCTGTTCGGTGAGCCACGTCGAATTCCTGAACAAGATCATTGGCGGTCAAGATCGGCCTGACAAAAAGCAAATCAACGACGCTATGCATTAGAGCAGTGGCGCGTTGATCCCGTAACTCTTGATGCCATGATTGCTGAAGGTCTTGCAGTTGTTTGGCGCGGTCAATGGCGTCTCGGGCCTGCACGGCCACTCCCCGGAGGAAAAATCCCACCCAATCCCCCCAGGCGCCGCGCTGGCTGACCGCCATCAACAACTCATAATAGGTCTGGCGATGGCGGTGGAAATAGGCGCTCAGGTAGAGCAGAGGGAGGGGCAACAGCTCCCAATGATTCAGTAGCAGCGAAATGAGCAGACGCCCGATGCGGCCATTGCCATCGAGAAAGGGATGAATGGCCTCGAACTGGTAATGGATCAGCGCCAGGCGGATCAAGGGCGGGTAATCGTGTTCCCGGTTGATGTAGGCTTCGAGATCGGAAAGGACGTCCAGCAACTGGTCGGGCGGGGGCGGCACATAGTCCGCTTCGTCCAGCGTGCATCCGGGTGGGCCGATCCAGTTCTGGCTGCGGCGGAACTCGCCGGGCGTCATCTTTTCGCCCCGAACGCCCTGCATCAGCCGCTCGTGGAGTTCGCGAAACAGGCGCAGGCTGACGGGCAGGGTGTGCAACCGTTCCAGACCATATTCCAGCGCGTGCACATAGTTCAGCACCTCGCGCACGTCTGATTCGGGCGGGCGAGGCTCCATGCCGGGCAAGGCCAACTGTCCCGCCTCGTAGGCGTACAAATCCGCGACGTCGGCCTGCGTGCCTTCGATGCGAGATGACAGCACGGCCTCTTTGCGAATGAAAGGACGGATGAGCAGATGGGGGTTGGGGATGGTGCGGCCCAGCCCGGCCAGCTCGCCCAGCGCCCGGTCGGCCTCCGAAAGCGTTTGCAAAAGCGGGAGGTCGAGCGAGAGCTCGGGCGGAAGCGGGTTGGGGACAAAGGCCCAATAGGAGGCTTTCCCCTGGCCAACCTTCACCAGGCGTCCGGAGGGGCTATTTTTGAAGAGATTGGGGTTCATGGCGATTAGATTGAATTGCGGATGAGCCGAAGGTGTTAGTCGTTGAGATATTTCATCCCTGTCTTTAGGATGATGGCAGGTATCTGAGCACCAGGAGGTCCTAAAGTGATCGCAATTTCAGTGATTGCTTCCAACGAGAACCGTAATACCTTATCCCAAGGAATATCAGGCTGCCGAATTTCCTTATTGGGAATGCTTGACCAACGTCCCGTTAGCGCGTCAAATTCTTCATACTTAAGCGATTCACTATCTTCTTGTTGAAATTCAAAAACAAAAATTGGTCTATAATAGAGTTCGAAGTTATAAATTTCTAACCGAGATTCATGCACTTTCCGAGGTTGTTTTTTCAAAGGGATTTGCACTTCTTCGATCACCTTGCTTACTACTCTTACTGCATCCTTGTTAGGAAGCACAATTTCAATATTTTCCCCCTCGATTAAATCAGAGAAAATTGGGTGACCATTGATCGTTTTCCGATGAAAGAATTCACCAAAATTAAGCACCTGAACAAGCGGATGGCGTAAACAGTCTGCAAGCCTGTCATCATTCTCGGGGGTAACCATACCTAAAGCCTTACCAACTAAAGATGGGGAAACGGGAGCATCGTAGGCGTCAAACAGCTTGAGGATATCCCGCTCAGTCTTGCAGCGTTCGATGGTATTCAATGTGATTATTCGATCTTTCGATTGACGATTAATGGGATACTTCAATCTGTTTTGATCTAATCCAACAACAATCACCTCAATAACATCCGGGTCAGAAATAGTAATGGTGTGACTTGCAACGCGATCGTAATGAATTGACGATTTGCAACCTATACTCCAAAATGGCACTAACCGACGTTGTACAAGCCGAGCGGCTACTTCTTTCTTCTTCCATGGGTTAATGCTCTTAAATACACCCTCTGCGCGTGATCCGGATTTTAAAACAGCCTGTGCACGATCATATTTTGGTCTAATGACATAACAAAGGGGGCCTGACCCCTCAAAGTCGTCCATTGATTTGTTGGCAAGATTGTTCCTATTTGAATCTTGCACTGGTGGATTATTTGATTCGGTTTGAGTCTCGGTAGTGTTTTCGCTCATTGGATTACCTCGACAAATGAAATAAGATTAACCTCTTGGTTCGAAGTTAGTATATCGGAGCATATACAACTCTTTGAATACCCTTTTCTTTACAGTCCCACCTTTCGCCACGCTTCCTCGGGAATAACAAATCCCGAGGCGAAGATGTCCTCCCCTTCGCGGAAGAGGGCCGCGGGGTTATGGATGCGGTGCAGTTGGGGATGATCAGTGGCCGCATCGGTGACGATGTAAAGCCAGAACCGGTCATCGAAGTGCCGGGCTTTCTTCCATTCGTTGGCCGAAAGCCGGATCGCGCCCGAGCGGGCCCGGGCCTTGACCTCGATGTAGCGCACGTCCGCCAGCGTCCCATCCTCCCCATAGCGCACCGAGCGGATATCGAAGCCGTGGTTTTCGGCCGAGACGTCCTCGGGCGTCCAGCCATGCTCTCGCTCATACGCCATGGCCACCGCCATGCCCATGGCCTCCACCAGCGCATCGGACCGCATGCCCGGGCCGTGCTCCTTTGTTTCCCGCAAGACGCCCTCACCCTCCACCGGGGCCTCCTGGCCTGCATCCACCAAGGGCAATGGCATGACCAGGGCAGCGCCCAGCAATAGCGGGTCGTTGATGGTAAGACTCCGCTCCAGTCGAATCTCCTCTTCCAGCGCTTTGCGGCGTTGCTGTAGCCGCTCCAGATTGCGCCGCTCATTTAGCAAGGGCAAATCCATCTGATCCCCGAAACCCAGCCGCATCTCGTATTCCAGAATCTTCTGGTTCGATTCCGAGATGAGGTAATCCAATGAACGCAGCCCATACTTCTCCTTGATGCGCGCGTCCCGATCCCGGCGCTGCTGGATTTCCGCCAGGAAATCGAACAGCACCTCGGTCACCAGATAATCCTCGATCTCCTCTTGTCTCGCCAGCATCGCTTTCAGGTCATCGGCCGCGTCTTCGGGCGATAATAGCTCCAAATCCCACAATACCGCCGGATTGACCTGCTGCACGTGGCCATCTTCTCGGGCGTGATAGAGGCAGAACACCCGCTTGCCCGCGGTCTCCCCCCGGCCATCCGCGACCTCCCCTTCCACAAACCACAGCACGCCATGCCGCCGGCCCGTAGGATCGCTAAAGCAGGCGTACGCGTCCCGACAGCCATTCTCGCAGGAAAGCCAGGTCTCATTCACCGCCTCCAATAGGGGATGGCCGGGCGCCACGAATTCCGCCTCGGGATGGGCGCGGGCGTAACGTTTGTCGAAGGTGACGCGGCGATACTCCCGATGAATCAGGCCATAGCGGGTTTTGAAATCATAGTCATTCCCCAAACGGCGCAACGCGTACGGGACTTGACGGATGCGCCAGACGTCCCCCACCGGTTCGATGGTCCCGCCCAACTTGCGGAACGCGCGCACGAAATAGTCTTCCACATACTCAGGCACCAGACGGTTCTCTTCCGCGGCCAGGGTCTCCCGCTGGATGCCCAGATAATCGATGTGCCGGGTGGCCAGGCTCATCATAAACACCTTCTCCAGCGTCGCCTTCACCTGCGCCACCTGCACCTGGTCGATGGTTGCTTCGATCTCCTCGATGCGGCGCTGGTTGAAGATGGCATCCCGAATCAGATCGTCCAATCGTGTGTTGGGAATGATCTCGCCGATGATGTCGAACACCCGATCCGACCCCAACTGCTCCCGCATCCGTTCCAGCTTCTCGAACAGCCGGTTGAGGATCATCCCCTCCCGCGTGTCCTTGCTGATGAGATTCCACACGTGCACCTCATACTGCTGGCCGTAGCGATGGATGCGGCCCATGCGCTGTTCCAGTCGGTTCGGATTCCAAGGAATGTCGTAATTCACCATCAGGGAACAGAATTGCAGATTGATGCCTTCTCCCGCGGCCTCCGTGGCCACCAGGATCTGCGTTTTGTCCCGAAATTCATGCTCCGCGGCGATGCGATCATCCATCTTCATCTGGCCGTGGATGGTGGTGACGCTGTATCCCCACTCCCGCAACTTGCCCAGAGGCCGGCCATCCCGGCCATCGCCCGCCAGGTAATCCAGGGTGTCCCGAAACTCGGTGAAAATGAGCAGCTTGCGGTCGCCCAGATGCCGGAGCACATGATCCCGCAGGCCCACCAGCTTGCTTTCCACCTCCTGCTCCCGCACTTGCTCCGCCTGATCGATGAGCAGGTCCAACTGCTCGATCTCCGCCTCCACGTCTTTGATATTTCTGGCGATGGTCAGATGCTCCAGCCGCTCCTCGATGCGCAGCCGGTCTTCCTCGGGCATATCCTCCAACTCTTCCGGGGTGATGTTCCGCGCCCGCAGATAATCCTCCGATTCCTGATGGATCAGCTCAGGCAGACGCAGCAGCTCCTCCAGCCGGTTTCGACGCCGCTTCAGCGAACGCAACACCGCGTACGTGCTCGAGGTCAGCCGTCGTTGCAAAATCATCAGGGCAAAGGAAATGCTGCGATGATTGCGGGCCTTGTCGTAGTAATCTTGCACATAGCGGGTGACGTGGTTGTACAGCGCGATTTCATCGTCAGACAGGGCAAAGGGCACAGTATGCACGTAGCGAGGAGGGAAGATAGGCTTGCCCTCGAAGGTCTTCATATCCTCCTTCAGCCGCCGGATGAACACTGGATTGTCCTTGTTGGCGATGGACTCCCGCAGCAGTTGCGTCTCCGCGAAAAAGCCGGGGCGCAGCAGATCCAGAAACAGCCGGAAATTCTCGTCATCTCCCCGGTGGGGCGTCGCAGTGAGAAAAAGCAAATGGTCCGTGTGTTGCGACAGGAGTTCGCCCACTTGATAGCGTTTGGTCTTGTTCACCTTGACCGTGTTGCGGGTGGCGTAGGAATAGGCGCTCATCTTGTGGGCCTCGTCCACGATGACCAGGTCCCACTGCACGTCGGCCAGCGTGGCCCGCACCTCATCCCGCTTGATGAAATCGATGGACGTGATCAGCCTGTCACGCTCCTTCCATACATTCTCCCCCCAGGCTGAATCCAGACGCCCCCGGTCCACAAGGCCGAAGGTGGTCTGGAATTTCTCCTTCATCTCCCGCTGCCACTGATATTTGAGATGGCCTGGCGCCACGATGAGCACCCGTTGCGCCAGCCGTCGGTATTGCAATTCCTTCAGGATGAGCCCGGCCATAATGGTTTTGCCCGCGCCGGGGTCGTCGGCAATGAGGAAACGGATGCGCGGCGACTCCAGCACGTAATGATAGACCGCCTCGATCTGATGGGGCAGCGGATCCACCTGCGAGATGCTCACCGCCAGATGGGGATCGAACTGATAGGCCAGGCGGATGCGATGGGCCTCAATGAGAAAGAAGAAATCCTCCGCGTCCTCGGCCAACGACACCTCCCCACTGTCCAGGATGGTGATCTGCGCCAGTTGGGCCTCGGTCAGATTTTTCACCTGATACGTATTCCGGCCATCCTGCAATAACAGTTCCACCCGCACATAGCCCCGCCGTCGCTCAAATCCTTTTACCTCGGCAGGGGCCGACAAGAATGGCGCCGTGATCAGTTGACCTGGGTATAATTCCAAGGGGAACATTCTCCGCAGCAATTCGCGCTGGATGAGAGAGGAAAAACTTAGAAATCCTTACAATCATACCAACCTTGGTCTGCTCTGTCAAAGAACCGTCTGGAGACGGGTGCAAGTAAGAGTTGGCAGAGATATGGCTGTCAGAGCACGAAAGCTGGAGAGCTTCTCCCTGAGCACTGAGATTCCCTGACAACTTATAATTGCACCCTCTGGAGACCCCCAGGAATTCCAAATGTGACGTTTGAAGCGCTCACCAGTGGGAGGAACGGCCCAAATCGGCGGTAGAGATGCGTCCGCAACGCCATATTCACGCCGAAATCGGCCTCGATTAACCAGCTTTGGCGCA
>Ga0256832_1001963_pt1 | contig 13991 bp, 13 predicted proteins | sample 134614metaG_FD_190534 | JGI IMG/M metagenome (GOLD analysis project Ga0256832, IMG submission 190534) | Hydrothermal vent microbial communities from Lau Basin, Pacific Ocean - 134-614 | ecosystem: Environmental > Aquatic > Marine > Hydrothermal vents | place: Pacific Ocean: Lau Basin | collected...
CAATGCGGAACAATGCCCGAGCGTGGCATGAAGCCCCCGAGGTGGAACTTTTGCGCTTGCTTTTTCATTCGCTTCTTCACGGGCTGGGGTATGACGACCGGACTCCGGAGCAACGCCGGCGGATGCGGCGGCTCGAAGATGAATGGATAGGCCGTTTTCTGCGTTGGAATAAAGCACGCACTCAGGAAGTGGATGCCCTATGATGCCGGAACTTGCGAAATATGACGTCATCGTGGTGGGCGGCGGCCATGCCGGAAGCGAAGCTGCGGCAGCGGCGGCCAATCTGGGATCGCAAACCCTTTTGATTACGATGGCGCTCGACCGGATTGCGCAGATGTCGTGTAATCCAGCGATGGGTGGAATCGCCAAGGGGCAGATTGTTCGGGAAATCGATGCGCTGGGCGGATATTCCGGAATCGTAGCCGACCAGTCGGCCATTCAATTTCGGATGCTGAATCGGTCGAAGGGACCGGCGATGTGGAGCCCCCGCACCCAGAACGACCGGATGCTGTTTGCCTATCGCTGGCGGATGCAATTGGAACGCCTCGAACGCCTTCACTTCTGGCAGGATATGGTGCGGGAAATCCTGGTCAAAGACGGGCGCGTGTACGGCGTCCGGACCTCTCTGGGAATTGAGTTTTATGCGCCTGCGGTGATTCTGACCAGCGGCACCTTCTTAAACGGCGTCATTCATATTGGTGAAAAACAGCTGGGCGGCGGGCGTATCGGCGAAAAAGCGGCGCGGGGCCTGACGGAGCAGTTGCAATCGCTCGGGTTTGAGAGCGGACGGATGAAAACAGGGACACCGCCGCGGGTGGACGGGCGTTCGCTCCGGTATGAAGCCATGGAAGTGCAACCCGGAGACGAAAAACCTCAAAAGTTTTCTTTTTCTTCGGAGACTGCTCCACTTCGGCGACAGCGGGATTGTCATATCACCTACACCAATCCCCGGGTGCATGCCGTCTTGCGGGAAGGTTTCGATAAAAGCCCGATGTTTACAGGCCGCATCATCGGCGTGGGGCCTCGTTATTGTCCTTCTATCGAAGATAAAATCGATCGATTTTCTGACCGACCGCAACATCAGATATTCGTCGAACCGGAAGGGTGGGAAACGGTGGAAGTGTATGTCAACGGCTTCAGCACTTCGCTGCCCGAGGATGTGCAATATCGGGCCTTGCGGGCGATTCCGGGATTTGAAAACGTCCGCATGTTGCGCCCCGGTTATGCCATTGAGTATGATTATTTCCCGCCTACGCAGTTGAAGAGGTCGCTGGAAACAAAATTGGTGGAAGGCCTCTTCTTTGCCGGACAAATCAACGGCACCACGGGATACGAAGAAGCGGCGGCGCAGGGCATCATGGCCGGCATCAACGCCCACCGGAAAGTGCAGCAGGAAGCGCCGATTATCTTGCAGCGGGATCAAGCTTACATCGGCGTGTTGATCGACGACCTCATCACGAAAGGGACGGACGAACCCTATCGAATGTTTACCTCGCGGGCCGAGTTTCGCATTCTATTGCGTCAGGACAATGCCGATCGGCGCCTGACGCCCTTGTCGTATCGGCTCGGATTGGCCGACCGCAACCGATATGAACGGGTGAAGCGGAAAGAAGAAGCCATTGCGGCCGTCATCGACTATCTCAAACGAGAAAACGCTGAATTGGAAGACTTGAATGCCTCGCTGGCGTCTCAGGGACAGGCCTTGCTGCGGCAAAAAGTCAAGCTTTATCAGGTTTTGGTGCGTCCGGGCATGACGCTGACCCACATGCGCAAGCACGTCGAACATCTGGATCGCTTCCTGAACCAATTTGATGACGAAACACTGGAAGCGGCCGAAATCGAAATCAAATATGCCGGCTATATTCAAAAGGAAAAAGAGCGGGCCGGCCGCATCCGCCGGCTCGAACATATCCGAATTCCTGAAAACGTTGACTATTTCAACATCAAAGGCCTCTCATATGAGGCGCGGGAAAAACTTTCTAAGTTTCGACCGGCCACGCTTGGCGAGGCCGGCCGCATCAGCGGCGTGAGTCCGGCAGACCTGTCGGTGTTAATGATATATTTCGGCCGATGAGGAAATGGTGGCTGCTTGGGGGGCTGTTATGGAGTGGATGTGCAGTGATCTCTACGCCCTCGGGCGGGCCGGTGGATAAGGCGCCGCCGGTGTTGCAACGGGCGGAAATTGACACCACCCGCCGTCAAGTAAAGCTGGTTTTTGATGAATATGTGGCGGTGGTTCCACGTGGAACATTTTACTTAAACCCCGGCGGCGTGGGCCTTTCCGGAGAGGTGATAGGTAAAAAGGTGGTGCTTCGATATCCGGATTCGATAGCGTTTACCGGCGGCGTGGCCGTCTCGGCGGCGGAAGCGGTTAAAGACATCACGGAGGGAAATGTCCTCCCTTCACTTTCAGTTTGGATTCCCTTTGATTCGACGGTCACGCCCGATAGCGCCTCTTTTTCGGTGAATATCCGAAAATACGGAACCCAGGAGGCGGCGTCTGCAATGGTTGAGCTTCAATCCAGGGGTCGAATCTATCGGCTTCAATCGGATGCGCAGGGATGGGTGCATTTTCGGTTTCTTCCTGCCGGAGAATATCGTCTGACGGCTTTTCAAGACCAGAATCAGAATCAAACTCCGGACCCCGGCGAATGGATATATTACGCAGCGGTTTCTCTTCGGGAGGGAGAGGTGCGCCGGGACACGCTGTATCTGGCCCGATGGCCGCACTATCGGGTGCAGGCGGTGATGCCGGTGCATCCTGCGCTCTGGAAAGTGAGCTTTGACGCCCTTCCGGTCGATGTGACGGTCGAAGCCGATGCTATTGGTGCAGACCAATGGGCGTTTGCCCGCAGCGAAGATGCGCTCTGGGTTTGGGTGGATACGGCATCGCCGCTGCCGGTTCGTCTCCGGCTTCGGTGGGACGGCGCTGATTCTGCTCTTTTACTCGCCCGTCGGGCGGATACCGTACCGGCTGAACCGGTGGTGTGGATGGGCTGGAATCCGGTTTCAGGACGCTTGCAAATGAAGACGTTTTATCCGGCGGCTTCTCTGACCCTTCGCACGCCCTATTATCCGGGCGATGTGCGGTGCGACACGCTGGCTGCGATGTCAGATACTTTGCCTGTTGTTGGGTGGCATGCAAATAAAAATGCCCTTTCGGCCGACACGGTTTTATCCGGTCTCATTTGTTGGTCTTTTCCGGAGGGGGCATTCCGGTGGATGCCGCCCTCGGTGCGTCGCTGTCATTGTGGGCGGGTGCCGCCGGTCCCCACCGAGGTGACGGTGCGGTTCATAGATGATTCAGGGCGATGGAAACGCCCGTTAATAGAGGTTTTTGGTCCGTCGTTCCACGTGGAACCTATTCCTTTTTCCGATGGCAGGGCGGTGTTTTTTCTCTCACAGGGAGAATATACCCTGTTCCTTTTCGATGATGTGACGGGAGATCACCGCTATTCCAGCGGCAATCTGCATACCGGCGAATCGGCGGACCCGTTGATAGCAGCTCCCCGCAAGATAAAGATTTCTTCGGGCATCCAGCGGGTTACTATTCAATTATGAAATCTCTGTGGATAGTTTTTCTCGGCTAAAACCCGACCAGCGCACGCAGGTAAAATATGGGGTTGATGAGGTCTTTTCGAGCCTCCACGTTGAGGAGCATTTCAGAGACACGTCGGCGCGCATAGGGGCTTCGGGAGAGCCGCCGAAGCATTTGACTGAACCACCACGGCCGGGCCGCCAGGCGGTGTAAGAAACGGCTGACCGCAAATTCACTTTCGAGGTGTCGCCGAAGTGCGGTGACGTAGGGCGTAAGGTGCGGTTGAGCATAGTTTCCCTTCGCAGCTATGGCTGTTTCGGCGGCCAGCCGGCCCGAGAGCATAGCATTCCCGATGCCTTCGCCGGTGAAGGGATCCACTAACTCGGCGGCATCGCCCAACACCATATAACCGTCTCCGGCAAGCTCCCACCATCGGGTGTGAAGCGGGATAGGCCATCCCTGCGGCTTTCCTTCCGGCACCGCATTCCGAAACCGACCGGCAAATAATGATTGTTGTTTTTGCATGAAAAAATCCCGCAATGGCGGGGAGGCTGTTTTGCGGTGCCGGGTGCCCAGCCCCACCCCTACATTCGCCCGATGGTGGCTCATCGGGAAGATCCAGAAATAGCCCGGGGCGAGGTCGTCTAAAAAGTGAAGTTCGATGCTTCGACGATCAGGAAACGTAACGCCGCCGTAATAGGCCCGCACGGCGATGCTTGTACCGGCGGTTCGGCGTTTTAGCACCGTGCGGGTAAAGACCGAGCGGGCGCCGTCGGCCACCATCACCAGACGGGTGTCTAATATTGCTTCTTCTCCGGAAAAAAGGCGCCAATGTCCGCCGGGTGTTCGTTCGTAACCGGTGATGCGTGTACCCTCAATGAGGGTGGTTTCCGGTGCGGCAGTGGCAAGCTCAAACAGGACGTGGTCGTAGTCCTTGCGGGGCGCCGTAAAGCCGTTAAGGGCGGCTTGTTCCGATTCCCGAAAGACCAATCGAAAGGCGTCTCCACGCGGCGAAACCAGCAACATGGAAAAGACCGGATACACCACATCCTCTCGCAAGATTTCCGCGGTGCGAAGACGGCTCACCTTGCGCAGTTGTTCGACGGCTTTGCCGCTGAACGCGTCGCCGCATACTTTGTCCCGCGGGAAGCGTTGATGGTCGATAAGCACGTGCGGGACTCCCGCTTCCGACAGGGTGAGGCTGGCCAGGAGCCCTGCCGGCCCGCTCCCTACAATGGCGATTTCGGTCAGCAAAATACCCGCCTGGGGGCTTTTACCTTAGTGAGACCCACACACAAGGATGACTATGCGTGTGGATGAAACAGCTGACCACCCTTATTGAGATTTCGTAGCGCAGCTGCTTTTTTTGGTTGCACACCCTTTTTTCTTTCCGGAGGCGGCGCAGCAAGATTTTTTTGCCTTGCCGGCGTCACAGTGCTTCTTACGGGAAGGGCTCAGGGCGGTTTTCCACCGGCGTTCGCCGATGCGGCTGCTCACCGGCCGGGCCGTAAATCCAGCGGCGTCAATGGCGGCCACCAACGACTCGGTGTTTTCTACTTCCGAAGGGTTGTAAATCACCCGCACCATGCCCGCCTTGTGGGAAGCATCCACCTTGATGACGCCTTCCTGATGCAGGAGGTTCTTCTTAATTTTGACCTCGCAGTTTTCACACGTCATTCCTTTGACTACGAAATAAGCCGTTGCCTTTTTAGCGTTGTCGCCGGCCAGAAGGCCTGTGCTCAGCAACATGCCGGCGACGAGGAGCCATGTCATTCGATTCATCATCGTTTCAAATTTTGACAAAGGTAATAACTCGCTCCCATTTGGGCCGGTGTAAACATAAGATGTTCAGGGTTGTAACACAATTTTTCCGATGACGTCGCCTTTTTTCAGCTTTTCAAAGGCGGTGGTCCACTGGTCCAGGGGGAGCACGCTATCGACTACGGGGCGCATCCATCCTTCCGAATAGGCAGGCAATACGGTGTCGGCGATTTCCGCCATGAGCGAAGCCTTGAACTCGGGCGGCTTATTTCGCAGGCGGGAGGCTTTCATCACCAATTCTTTTTGGAGGAATCGGCCCCACGGAAAGGTCTCGGATTCGGAAAGGCGTCCTAACAAGCCGATGAGCAGCCATCGCCCGCCGGGGGCCGATACTGCGGCGTGAAAAGCTTCCCATCCCGGTCCCACCGTATCCAGGATTAATGACATGCCGTTGGGAACGAGTGTGCCGAGTCGCTTTTGTAGTTGTCGCCGGTCTTCTTTTCGGTTGAATACGTGATGGGCGCCCAGTTTTTGGACGACTTGGGCTTTATGGTCCGAGCCCACCATCCCCACGCTGCGTCCTCCCAACAGCCGGATAAGTTGCACGGCTGTGGAGCCGATGCCGCCTGCGGCGGAATGGACCAACACCCACTCTGAAGGCCGGAGTTTGCCCCGCCATACCAGATTCAGGTAGGCGGTGGTCAGGGCTTCCGGCACGGCGGCGGCTTCTGTGTCGCGCAGCAAGGACGGGACAGCCCAGAGGTGGCGCTCATCGACAACCACATGGGAAGCGTATGCGCCTGCCGCCACCAGCCCCATCACCCGATCGCCGGTCCGCCATCGGTTGGTGCGGGCGGCATCCACCACCCGCCCGCTGAACTCAAGGCCGGGAACATCGTCATACCCTGCCGGCGGGGGATACAGACCTTTGACCTGTAAGAGGTCGGCCCGGTTGACGCCGATGCCGCGAACCTCCACCAACACCTGCCCGGGCCGAAGCGGGGGCGGCGTCCACGCTTGCCCCACCAACCGGCCCGACTGGACCACATAGCGAAAAGGCTGAGCCATCGGCGGGAGGAAGGCGGGCGGCTTATTCCACAATGGTCACCCACCCGAAAGGATCGGCTTCGGTGCCGTATTTGATGCCTTCGAGCAGTTTTTTCATCTGGCGGGCGATGCTCTCTTCTTCGGAGAGTTCCGGCAGGTCGTAATGTTTGTCCCGGTAACCGATTCCCGAAATAAAGGCCACCGAGGCGGCGGTTCCTGTGCCGAAAACTTCCGTCAGGCGGCCGCTTTCAAGGCCATCCACCACTTCATCCACCGTGATATCCCGTTCTTCCACGGTGATGTTGCGGTGTCGGAGGAGTTGGATGACACTGTCTCGGGTGATGCCTTCGAGAATGGTGCCGCGACGGATGGATGGCGTAATCACCCGCCCGTCGATGACGAAAAAGATGTTCATCGTGCCCGACTCTTCGATGATCTGATGCCGGCAGGCGTCGGTCCAGATGAGCTGCCGATAGCCTTCTTCCATGGCCAATTGGGCCGGATAAAGCGAGCCGCCGTAGTTGCCGGCCGCCTTGGCTGCGCCCGTGCCGCCTTCGCAAGCGCGGGAATACTTGAACTCGAACCGGATGGGAATGGGCGCCGGATAGTAAGGCCCGGCGGGCGAACCGAAGATGATATATTGATAAGTCTCTGATGGCCGAATGCCCACGTATTCATCGGCGGCAAACATGAACGGCCGGATGTAAAGCGACGTCCCCTCCCCTTTGGGCACCCAGTCGGCATCCACCGACAGCCATTCATAAATGGCGTCCACAAAAAGCTCCCGCGGCAGCTCAGGCATGCACATCCGCTGGGCCGAGCGGTTCATCCGGCGCCAGTTGTCTTCCACCCGAAACAGGGCGGGGCGCCCCGTCGGACGATGGTGAAAGGCTTTTAACCCTTCGAAAATGGACTGCCCGTAATGAAGGGCCGACGTCGCCGGATGAAGAGAAAGGCGTTGAAAAGGAACAATCCGAGGATTTTGCCATTGCCCGTTCCGATAGTCCGCCACAAACATGTGGTCGGTGAAGAACTTCCCAAATGTCGGCTGGTCGAGGTTGACCTGATGAATTTTCGTTTGCGCTGCTTTTTCGACGGGAAATGTCCTTATTTGCATTGCTTTGCGTGTTTCTTACACGCACAAAAATAGCGAATGAAACGCCGAACGCTTCCCCTGCCCGGTGGGCTGGCCATGCTGTTTTCAGAAGGCTTGGTTGTGCCTCGTCGGCCTGCTTATTTGCTTTTTGTGGTTGATCAGCCTTATGAAGGTGATCTTCAGCCGCGGTTTGTGCCGTTTATTACTACACTGGCTGGTTCGATCGGGAGAAAGCCGGAAGATATTCGGGTAAGAAATATCCACGTTGAACCGCTCGAAAACGTCTTGCAGGACGTGGCGGCTCACAGCGAGCGGGTCGAGGCGGTGTTCTGGTTTGGCGTCACGCCGCCGCGGGGCTCGTATGAGGGGCCGCAACATGCCTTGCCTTCGATGGAAGACACCATTATGGACCGTTCGGCCAAAATAAGACTCTGGAAGGCCCTTAAATCACACGCCCGAACATGAAAACGGTTTTGTTGGCCACCAACAATCCGCATAAGGTGGATGAGGTGCGGGCGATCGTCTCTGATTTGGGTATTACTGTGCTCACGCCGGCCGAGCTGGGCGTGAAACTGGAAGTGGAGGAAACGGAATCGACGCTGGCGGGCAATGCGTTGCTGAAAGCCGAGGCAGCGATGCGGATGAGCGGCTTGCCTGCATTAGCGGATGATACCGGTCTTTTCGTGGCGGCGCTGGACGGAGCGCCGGGCATTCTCTCCGCCCGATATGCCGGCCCTGAGGCGTCGGCGGAAGCCAATATGCGGAAGCTATTGTCGGCGTTGGAAGGACATTCCCGTCGGCAGGCTTATTTCGCTACCGTAATGGCCTACGTGACCCCAGAGACCATCTGGTTGGGGAAGGGTATCTTACGGGGGGAAATCGTCCCGGCACCGCGGGGCGTGCACGGATTTGGATATGATCCTGTCTTTCAGCCTGAAGGCTACGCGCAGACGCTGGCCGAGCTTGTTCCCGAGGTCAAAAACCGCATCAGCCACCGCCGGCGGGCCCTCGATAAATGGGCCGCTTATGTTCGACACTCCCTTGGCGACGGAAAAGTATAAGTATGTGCCAGCACTTTTAAGCCTGGAAGGGTGGGAAAAGGCTGAAACCAGCTGCTTGCTTACCTACCTCCGCCGGTTCCACCACGGCGAGTCGGGCACGCGGGGATAGCGCGGCGTAGGCGCTGCCGAGAGGAGGTAAGCCAGTGCTGCTGCGGCTTTTTCTGTGTGTTCCGACCATTGGGGAAGGTTGTCGGGTCGAAAATGCCGCTCGACGAAATGCGTGTTGTAGGCGCCTTCCGTGAAAGCGGGATGGCTCATGACAAACAGCCCGAAGGGAAGCGTCGTCCGCACGCCGCCCACTTCATAGGCCCTCACGGCGGCTTGCATACGACGGATGGCTTCGGTGCGTGTGGCGCCCCACACCACCAGCTTGGCAAGCATCGGGTCGTAATAACGCGACACTTCATCGCCTTCTTCCACGCCGCTGTCCACCCGAACGAAAGGCATCACCGGCGGTGCATACCGGAACAGTCGGCCGGTGGACGGGAAAAAGTTTTGCGCCGGATCTTCGGCATAGACGCGCAGCTCAATGGCGTGCCCCCGAATCGATAGGTCTTCCTGTGTTGCCGGCAGGGGCTTTCCTTCGGCTACGGCGATTTGCCAGGCCACCAGGTCTTGCCCGGTGATCATTTCGGTTACGGGGTGTTCCACCTGCAGGCGGGTGTTCATCTCCAGGAAGTAGTAGTTCCGGTCGTCGTCCACCAAAAACTCCACCGTGCCGGCGCCCACATAGCCGCAGGCTTCGGCCAGCCGCAAGGCGGCGGCGCCCATCTCCCGCCGTAATTGGGGGGTCATTAACGGGCTGGGGGCCTCTTCGATTACTTTTTGGTGGCGGCGCTGGATAGAACATTCCCGTTCGAAGAGGTAAACGCTGCGGCCGTGAGCGTCCCGAAAAATCTGTATCTCGATGTGATGCGGCGATTCGAGGTATTTCTCGATAAAGACGGCGTCGTTGCCGAATGCCGAGCGGGCCTCGCTTTGGGCCCGTTCGAGGCTTTCGGTGAGGGTTTCGGGCGTTCGCACGATGCGCATGCCTTTTCCTCCTCCGCCGGCTGCGGCTTTCAGCAACACCGGAAATCCGATTTGTTCGGCGACCTGCCGGGCGGTGGCGGCGTCTCGGATGGGCTCGTCGGTGCCGCCCAGCACGTTGACGCCCGCCCGGCGGGCCAGACGCTTGGCGGCCAGCTTGTCGCCCATCAGCGTAATGGCTTCGGCGGGTGGCCCGATGAAGATTAGGCCGGCTTCGGACACGGCTCGGGCAAAATCAGCGTTCTCAGACAGGAAGCCGTAGCCGGGATGGATGGCGTCAGCGCCCCGTTCAAGGGCCGCTTGAATGATTTTTTCGATGTCGAGATAGGAACGGGCCGGCTCCGGCGGGCCCACACACACCGCTTCGTCGGCCGTGCGCACGTGCAAGGCGCTTGCATCGGCTTCGCTGTATATGGCCGCGGTGGCTATACCGAGGCGGCGGGCGGTATGCATAATCCGCACGGCAATCTCGCCCCGGTTGGCAACCAGAATTTTCCGGATGTTCACCGCCTATGGTTGCAAGATAGACTCAATCGTCAGAATTGCCCGTTCTTCCTCTCGGGTGATGGCACCGAATCCAAGAAGACCGCCGGACGCGCGTGCCACATGCCGGGCGAATGACCGCCAGCTTTCATACAGTTCGATGTCGAAACCTTCCGGCAGGAGCGGATACAGTGATGGGATTTCTTTCAGCCATGCTTCCACAGCTTGCATCACACCGGTTCCGTTAGCCGGCTTGTCGGGCTCGATGCCCATCGCTGTTTGTATCTCAAAAAAACGTTTCCGAAATCGGGCGTCCACGTCCATCCAGTAGCGGGCCAGCAGGCTGTCTTCGTGCTGGGCCCGAAAATCGGCCACATGCTCGGCCCATTCAATTTCCTTATGGTCGAGGGTGCCGTCGGCCACACCAATGTAGATGGTAATATACAAGGGCACGTCAAGCAACTGCTCGCGCTGGGCCGGCGTGAGGGACTTCAACTGAAAGTTTTCCATGAAAAAAACCGTTGTTTTGGCGGCCCAAAATTAGCGATCCACCCATCGACGGCGGCGGGCGTGGTCCTATTTTTGATTGCTCTGACGAGAAACAGCATGCGTATGCATCGGAGGCGGCGCCGTATCGGGTGGACGTTGGTCGTGGGTTTTGTCCTGGTGCTTGTGTGGGATCAATGGGTTGGTTTCCGGTCGAAGCGCTATACCAGCACCGCCATCGAAGCAGTCCCTTCCGTTTCATACGGCGTTATCTTAGGAACGTCGCCCTGGCGTGCGCGCGGACAGGCCAACCCCTTTTATCGGCATCGGCTGGAGGCGGCGGTGACCTTATATCGGGCGGGCAAGGTGGATACGCTGATTATCAGCGGGCATCGGACGACTTATTATGACGAGCCGGGCAGCTTTCGCAAAGACCTGATAGCGCAAGGCGTTCCCGCCGATCGGATCGTGATGGACATCACCGGCGATCGGACGTGGGCTTCCGTCCGCTATCTTCGGAAAAAAGCAGCGGGCCGTCCCGTCATCATCATTTCACAGTCGTTTCATAACGAACGGGCCGTTTTTATTGCCCGATGGATGGGAATAGAGGCTTACGGCTTTAATGCCGCCCCGGTGAAAGGATGGGCCGGATGGAAGGTGCGCCTGCGGGAAGTACTGGCCCGCCTGCGGATGGTGTATGACCTCCTGCTTCGCCCGCCTGACCGCCCTTAGCAACGAAGGCGCTGGAAAAAGCGCTGCATCAACTGTTGCAATTCCGCCTGCGGAGCGGCTTCGGAAATGGAAAAATCAAAACCGAAAGAAAGCCCATAACGGGACGAAAAGCCGGTTTTAGGCTCGGGCAGCGCCGCCGTCACACGAGGAATCCGTGCCAGCGAGATGGCGTATGCACACATCGGGCAGGGCTCGACGCTCACCATCAACAGGCCGTCGGTCAGATACCGGCTCTGCAAATGGCTGCATGCACTGCTGATGCACAACAGCTCGGCATGAGCCGTAGGGTCTTGCAAGGCTTCTACGCGGTTGCGGTCGCGCGCAATCAGCGTTGTGCCTTGAAACAAAACAGCCCCGATAGGCACCTCGCCGGCTTCAGCGGCCTGCCGAGCCGCCGCCAGCACCCAGTCCCATGCAAAAGAAAAGTCCGGCGCCGCCGTGCTCACGAATAAGCAATCGTGCGAACCCGTCGGTTTTTACCAAACACCTCTTTAAGGTAAGCGGCCATGAACGCAAAGACATCATCGTTGATATGATACACCACCTGGCGCCCCTGACGCTTTTTCCAGATCAGATATCGATCGGAAAGAATCGTCAGATGATGATTCAGCACGTTTCGCTTCATGGGAAACTGCTTCTGAAGCTTTGACAGCGACGAAGGACCATGCGATCGGAGATAGGCAAAAATAGACAGACGCAACGGGTTGGCCAGACCGTCAAGCATGCCGGAGTATTTCTCCACGGCATTCATCAGATCGTCACCATTGCTTTTTTTATTCTTGATTACTCCGATCTTTGAATTAAGCTCTTGAAATAAAATCATGTTGCAGGTGCTTTTGCCAATTTCTGCAAAGGTAATGAATTTTATTAATGGGGTGTCACTGCAAAAAAATAAGGGCTCCCATGCGGGATGATATCGGACGAGGCCGGCCTTCTTTTTTTTGCAATGTGATGAGACGCATACGGGTCGGTATTTTATTTGGAGGAAAGTCGAAGGAGCGGGAGGTGTCGTTTGCGGGCGGGCGCACGGTGTTTGATGTGATCGACCGGCGCTGGTTCGAACCCACACCGCTGTTTCTGGATGCCCGCAATCACCTTTATCTGCTTCGATGGCCGCATTTATACAGCGGCAGCATTCGGGATTTTTACCCGCCGCCGGCGCAGCAGCCGCCGGACATCACCCTTTACGACGACTTCTTGCCCGACGAGGTGACCTTTCCGGAAGTCGGCACGCTCATCTCGTGGGACGAGCTGCCGCACCGGTTCGACCTGATCTTTCTGGTGTTGCATGGCCCGTATGGCGAAGACGGCACCATCCAGGGGCTGCTGGAAATGCTTGAAATGCCCTATACCGGGAGTGGGCTGTTGCCGTCGGCGCTGGCGGTCCACAAGGGCATGCAAAAGCAGTGGCTGGCGCCGCATGGGTTTTATTTTGGTCCTTATGTGCGCATTCCGCTGGATGCATGGGAAGAAAATCCCGCTGAGATGTGCCGACAGGCCCGATCGGCGCTTCCTTTTCCGGTGGTGGTCAAACCGGCTACGCAGGGATCTTCCATCGGCGTGCGGTGGGTGGAACGGCCCGAGGACCTAACGGAAGAGCTCATCGACCGGGCTTTGGCCCGTTGGCGGATACGCGGCGAAGTGTGGGCGTCCATGGACGAAACGGCCCGCCGGCGGTGGTTAATGCGGCTGGCCGACCTGCAAGAAGGCGTCGGATTTCCCGTCTGGATTGAAGACAGGGTCTATCGGACGCCCGATGCATTGCGCGACTACCTCGACGGCCTGTCCGCAGGAAAAGAGGTCTTGATCTCCGGTCGCCATCAAGAAACAGAGGTGATTGTGGAAGCGGCGGTGAAAGGGCGGGAGTTTACCTGCATCGTGATGGAGGATGAGCAAGGGCGGCCCGTGGCGCTGCCGCCCTCGGAGATTGTCAAAGACTTTTCGGTGTTTGATTATCGGGCCAAATACCTCCCGGGCATCGTCCGGAAGAATACGCCCATGGCCCTGCCCGACCATGACCTTCGCCGCATCATGGCCGAAAGCGAAAGGCTCTATCGAACGGTCGGCTTCGAAGCCTATGCCCGTATTGACGGGTTTTTCCTCCAACAGGATAAGATTTACTTGAATGATCCGAACACCACCTCGGGCATGTTGCCGGCTTCTTTTCTATTTCACCAGGCGGCGGAAGTGGGGCTGAGCCCGACGGATATGGTGACGTGGATTATTCTGAGCAGCCTGCGCCGGCAGGCGTATGGTCGGTCGCACGGACGGCGGGTCCGACGGCGTTATGAGGATTTGCGCCGTCAACTGCGGTCGACCGGCCGGCGACAGCGGGATGACGTGCTTCGCGTGGCGGTGGTGCTGGGCGGCTGTTCCACCGAGCGCCACATCTCCATCGAAAGCGGCCGCAATGTGGTGGAAAAACTCAGCGCCCATCCGCGCTTTGCACCCGTGCCCGTCTTTCTTCATTGCGACGAAAACGGGCAAATGGTGTTTCATCGCATCCCGTTGAAGTTGCTCATGAAAGACAACGCCGACGATATTCGGGATGCCGTCCGGGCGTTTCACATGCCGGAAATCTCAACGGAGGCGCTGCAACGGTTGCAGGGCGTTCGGGCGCTGTTGGGCAAAGAAGCCTATGCGTTTCATCCCGAGGCCGTGTCGTTGGACGACTTTCCGGCGCTGTTCGATTTTGTGTTTATCGCCGTGCACGGCCATCCCGGCGAAGACGGCCGCCTCCAGGCCGAACTGGAGCGGC
>Ga0256832_1001964_pt1 | contig 13990 bp, 10 predicted proteins | sample 134614metaG_FD_190534 | JGI IMG/M metagenome (GOLD analysis project Ga0256832, IMG submission 190534) | Hydrothermal vent microbial communities from Lau Basin, Pacific Ocean - 134-614 | ecosystem: Environmental > Aquatic > Marine > Hydrothermal vents | place: Pacific Ocean: Lau Basin | collected...
CATCATGTTGGCCGCCGTAACCGGCGCGGTGATCGCGCGACTCATCTACGGCCCGGAGCCCGCCTTTCGAATCCCACATGCCGTCGAGGCGCCCGTCTCGTCCCTGTGGTGGCTGCTCCTGCTGGGTATCGTCACCGGGCTGGCGGCTGCCCTCTTCGTTGCCCTGGTGCGCGGCGTCGCTCGCCACAGCATGGACTGGGACCCACTGCTGGCGCTGACGCTGTCCGGGATCGTCACCGGCTCGCTGGCCTTCGCCGCGCCGGAGATCATGGGCAGCACCTACGATTCGATGACGCGGATCCTCACCGGGCACTATGCCCTACAAATGGCGGTGGTCATCCTGGCCTGCAAACTGGTGGCCACGGCGGTCGCCGTCGGCCTGCGCGTGCCCGGAGGCCTCATCGGGCCCTCCTTGGTCATGGGGGCGGCACTGGGCTGCGCCATGGGCCTGCTGGTGGAGGGCATGGACGACGGATTTCCGGTGCTCTATCCCCTGGTGGGCATGCTGGCCATGATGGGCGCGACACTGCAGGCGCCGCTGGCCTCGCTCACGGCATTGCTGGAGCTGACGGGTCATGCCGAGCTGATCCTGCCGGGTACCGTGGCCATCATCGGCGCCGACCTGGTTTCCCGCCAGCTGCTGGGGCAGGATTCGGTGTTCCTGATGCTGGCCAGAATCGCCCAGACCCGAGCCCAGAGCAACGTCGCACCGCAATCGCCCCCGACCGAATGACCTACCGCAAGCACCTGGCCCGCACCTATGCCCAGCTGCGCTCGCCACGTGCCTGGCGCACGCGTGTGGTGTTTTGGGGCGGTGCCCTGACGGTGGGTGTTGCGGCCACGGCCCTGGCACTTTCCAGTGCCTGGGCGGACGAGCAGTTTCACGGCTGGGCGCAGCGTTGGAACTGGCTCCCCCTGCTCCTGACCCCGGCGGGGATTCTGGCCATCACCTGGTTCACCCGCACCCTCTTTCCAGGCGGCGAGGGCAGTGGCATTCCGCAGGCCATCGCAGCACTGCACGTACGCCAGCAGGAGCGGCGCGATGCCGTGCTCTCCCTGCGCATCGCCATCGGCAAGAGCGTGGCCATCGTGGCCGGGCTGCTGTGCGGCGCCTCCATCGGGCGTGAGGGGCCGACGGTGCATATCGCCGCATCCATCATGCACGGGCTGTCGCGTCTCACCCGGTTTCCCGCCCATCACCTGGACCGCGGGCTGATCCTGGCCGGTGCCGGTGCCGGCCTGGCCGCGGCATTCAACACGCCGCTGGCGGGGCTCATCTTCGTGATCGAGGAGATGGCGCAAACCTATGAACAGCGGACTTCCGGCACGGTATTCGTGGCGGTGATGCTGGCCGGTATGACCGCTCTGGCGCTGCAGGGGAACTACACCTATTTTGGCAACTACGCTACTGCGGTGGATCCCATCGAACTCATCGTGCCGATCCTCTCCTGCGGGATCTGCGGAGGGCTCATGGGCGGCCTATTCGCAGCCCTGCTCATACACGGTGGAAAGTGGCTCATGCCGTGGCGAGCGCGTCACCCGTACTGGTTGGCTGCTGGTTGCGCGCTGGCAGTGGCGATACTCGGTATCGCCTCGGGCGGCATCACCTGGGGCACGGGATATGGGCAGGCGAGGCTTCTGCTGGAAGGTCACGCCGACGCGAGCCTCGCTTACGCCCCACTGAAGCTGCTGGCCACGGTCTTCTCCTATTGGAGCGGCATCCCCGGTGGCATCTTCGCCCCTTCGCTCTCGGCGGGGGCAGGGGTGGGCGCCGTCCTTGCTCCCCTGTTCCCAGACGTCGCATGGACCGCCGTGGCGCTGCTCGGCATGGTCGCCTATTTCACCGGTGTGGTGCAGACGCCGATCACCGCAGTGGTCATCATCATGGAGATGACCAACGACCACGCAATGCTCTTACCCATGATGGCAACGGCACTGATCGCCGAGTGGTGCTCGCGTCTGGTCTGTCACCGGCCGCTGTATCGGGTGTTGGCAGAAGACTATATGGGGCACCTGCCGCAGTCCGACTCGTCATCGAGACCGAACCCGTGACGCCAGGCGGGATGCAGAGCGTCACCCACAAAGGGCCGTTCCAGGGCCCGCCACGACCCCGGAATTGTCCCTTACGCTACAATTTCGCCGTATGGCGGTCGATCTCCCCGGCCCAGCTACCGGTGCGCCGGGCAAGACCCAAGTTTGCCTCGTGACCCGAAACTGACCGCCAGGAGGCGCACCATGGCCCCCCAGCTCGCCAGCGACCACCCCATCTCCGTCGACGAATACCTCGCAGGCGAACGAGACGGCGAGGTCCGCCACGAATATGTCGGGGGCCATGTCTATGCCATGACCGGAGCCAGTGCGCGGCATGCGCTGATTGTCACTGCTCTCACGCTGCTTCTTGGCCCGCGCGCCCGGGAGCGCCGTTGCCAGCTCTTCACCAACGACATGAAGGTCCACATCCGCACCGCCGGCGAGGACGCCTTCTACTATCCGGACCTGCTGCTTTCCTGCGACCCCCAGGACCGCGCCGAGTACTATCGAGAACGCCCCTGCCTCATCGTCGAGGTGCTCTCTGAGGCCACCGAACGCATCGACCGAATGGAGAAACGCTACGCCTACACCACCCTGGCGAGCCTGCACGAATACGTGCTCGTCTCCCAAGACCGCCCGCGCATCGAGATCTACCGCCGCACCGGGGACGACTGGACCCACGAGATCATCGATCAGGACACATTCCGCCTGGACTGCCTCGACCTGGAGATCCCCCTGGAGGCGGTCTATCAGGACGTTGCGGATGAAATCGGTGGCCCTGGCTCAGGCGACGCCCATTCGCCCCGATGATGCGGCTCCCATGACGCATCACCGCCCATGGGGCGGGAGGGACCCTCGTTTCCGACGCGAACACCAACGCTCAGGCCGGACACGACGCTCTTGCCGTGCGATGCCGGCATGGCCACAACACCCCCTGAATCGTGGGCGCGCGAACAGCCTCGGGTGAGCGATGCAGAAGCGTCCGCCGCGTACCGACCGTCCCCACTTTGCAACGCCGGTCGGCCGCCGCCTGGACGTCGCACGGGCCGGCGTTAGAATGCTTGCGTGCAGAAAAAATCCTCCTGAACGTCGACAGCCACCCGATCTATTGAGCGCACCAAGTGAAGGCCTGTCTGGCATGCGTACCATCGCAGCTGAAACCGCTCATTTCCCGATGCCTTTGACCTCCTTGAGCGTTTCCACCGGAGATGCCTGCATGCAGACCGTCTCGCTTCCAGCGTGATGCATGCAAGGTTCACATGGACACAAGGGCTTGGGAATCGACCGAGTCCAAAATCTGTGGTCCACCCTGAGGCCACCAGGGCCACTGGCCCGCAACACACTGCTGCTCACGACCGGCATCGGCATGAGAGCGCTGTTACAGGCGCTCGTGTTCATCGTCGTTGCCCGGGTGCTCGGGCCCAATGGCTATGGCAGTTTTATCGCTGTTCTTGCGATTGCCAGTATCCTCGCCCCCCTGGTCGGTGCCGGTGGACATGTCCTCTTGGCGCGGGACATCTCGCGGGACCCGGCATCGTTTCGCCTCGCTTGGGGTACCGCGCTAGCCCTTTTGATCATCAGCCTTCCGGTGATAGGGATTCTATACCTCTTGCTGGCGTTTCTGCTCCTTGGCTCTCATCTTTGGCTTCCAATCCTGCTCATCGGTGTTGCAGAGCTGGTCTTTTGGCCTTTGGCCAATGTGTGCGCCTACGCGTATCAGGGTTTCGAACGCATGGGGCGCATGTCCAGGCTCCTGCTGGTTCCTGTGGCCATGAGAGCCTTGGCGGCGATCATCTTGCTGATCATGCACACACTGGGCGGGATCGACGACACGGTAGAGCTTTGGGCCTTCCTCTATATGCTGGCCGCTGCCATCGCTGCGGTAGTGGCCCAGAGCCATGTCCGCCACGACCTGGGCATTCCGCGAGTACCCGGCGCATCACATCTCCGGACCGGGTTCGGTGACGGGGCACCGTTTGTGGTGTCGGGTTTCTCCCAACGCATGTATTCCGACGCGGACAAGGTCATGCTCACCTCCATGGTGTCGCCATCGGTGGCGGGCCTCTATTCGGCTGGTCACCGTTTCGTCGACCTGTCCCAGATTCCCCTTTACGGGTTGCTCAACGCGCTCACGCCCCGCTTGTTTCGATCTGGTACGGGGGGACCAGCACAACCACTTCGTCTCTTACTCAAGGCAGCACCCTGGCCAGCCGCGTATCTCATATTGGTCGCTGCAGCACTGTGGCTGGCTGCACCGCTGGTCACCGTCGTATTGGGGAATGCGTATGAGGAGACCATTCCCGTGATCCGCTGGATGAGCCTGCTACCGCTGTTTTCGCTGCCGCGATGGCTCTTGCACTACGCACTTGCAACCAGCGGCCTGCAACGGATCGCGATGAACTGTTTCATCGCCGCCGCAGCGGCGAACGTGCTGTTGAACCTGTGGTGGATTCCGATGTACGGATGGCATGGCGCACTCACAGCCACCTATGTATCTGAATTGTTGGCCGCGCTCCTGATGCTGTCGTACCTGGCTTCCGCACGACGCCGGGACTGAGACACAACCGATGGACGAACCTCCAATGACTTCCACGGCGTGGTCTGAGACAGATGTCGAGCGCTTAGACCATTGCCCGTTGTGCGGCTCCCCCCGCAGAACCCTGCGCTATGCCGGGATCGACGACTGGTTCAGCGGCGCTCCCGGCACATGGGACTACCACGAGTGCCACGATTGCGGCGCTCTCTATATTGACCCCAGACCCACGCCGGCCACCATCGGCCGCTTGTACGAGCACTACTTTACCCATGTTGCCAATGCGGAGCGCGCCCGCGGCTGGCTCGGCCGGCTCGCCTTGGGTATCCGCAACGACTACGTGAACCAGCGCTATGGGCATCACCGGGACCCGGCGGTGCCGGGCGGAAGATGGTTGATGTATCTGCTGCCACCGTGGTTTCGTTGGGAGTGGGACCATTGGGCGAGACATCTGCCCATCCCCGCTCACGGCTCGAACCGTCTGCTCGACGTCGGCTGCGGCAACGGTGCTTTTCTGGCTGCGGCGCGTGACGCAGGATGGGACGCTCAGGGGATCGACTTCGATCCCAAAGCGGTCGAGACGGCCCGTGCGCAAGGTCTGGATGTCGCCCAAGGCGGCTTGGCCGAACAGGGCTTTCCGGACGAGTATTTCGACGCCATCACCGTCTCTCACGTCATAGAACACGTTCACGATCCCATCGCATTGGTCCGGGAATGCATACGTATCTTGAAGCACCGTGGGAGGCTGTGGATCGCCACACCCAATGCCGACGCAATCTATCATTTTCGATTCCAGCAGAACTGGTTCGCTCTGAACCCTCAACATCTCATTCTGTTCCGGCCTGCCAACCTGCGCCAGCTGTTGGAGTCTTCTGGCCTTCGGGTTTCCTTTCTCAGACGCGGATTGCATGCACAGTCCCATTGGTGCGCAAGTGCCGCGCGCAAGGCTGGATTGAAAGGCTTTGAGCAGATCTGTCTGCCTGCATTTCAGGGAGCCAAGGTGCAGATTCGATACCAGTTCATCGAATTACTGGTCACCCTGAGAAAACGGTGGCAAGGGGACCTCGTGGTTCAAGGTCTCAAGGAGTCATGAAGACCATGCGCGTGGCCGTACGCGAGAAACCGACGTGCAAGAAGGCACGTCTTCGGTATAAATGACCAAGCCGCCGGCTCACGATTCTCTCACGGACCAGCCCCCCCGAAGACGGCTGGCCTTGTTTCTGCCGTCGCTCGCTGGCGGAGGCGCCGAGCGGATGATGCTCAATCTGGCTGCTAGCTTCCTGAAAAGCGGGTATGCAGTGGACCTGGTGCTAGCACGGGCCCAGGGGGAATACATGGAACAAATTCCCGAAGGTGCCCGGCTGGTCGAGCTCGATGCTTCCAAACCGCTGACGGCTGTTCCGGGCCTTGCTCAGTATCTCCGCACACGGCAACCGCATGCATTGCTCTCGACCATGACCCATGTCAACCTGGCAGCACTCTGGGCGGCGCGCCTCTCGCGCACGGGCGTGCGCTGCGTTGTTCGGGAAGCCGAACACCTCTCTTCGCGGTTGGCCATGTGCGCCTTGCGTCACCGTTGGACGATGCCACGCCTTGTTCGTCAGGAGTATGCACGAGCAGATGCAGTTGTTGCCACATCACAAGGCGTCGCCCAAGACCTGTACCGGGTGGGCCGACTACCCCGCGAACGCATCCAGGTCGTTTACAATCCCGTGATCGATAGCACCTTCCGAAAAAGGTGTGCCACACCCGCGATTCATCCTTGGTTCGATGACAGTCTCCCGATCATCCTTGGTGTTGGCCGGCTGACCGCACAAAAGGATTTCACCACCTTACTCAAAGCTTTCGCCCTCGTGAAGCGTGGTCGTCCGGCTAGGCTCATGATTCTTGGTGAAGGCGAGGAGCGGCCAAGGCTCGAACGGTTGGCGCAGGAGCTGGGAGTCGCGGCAGATGTGGACATGCCCGGCTTTGTCGACAACCCATACCCGTACATGGCCAGGGCGGCCGCATTCGTCCTCTCTTCCCGTTGGGAGGGATTGCCCAACGTCCTGATCGAGGCCTTGGCTTGCGGCACCCGGGTCATCTCCACAGATTGCCCATCGGGGCCGGCCGAGATCCTGGACCGGGGACGATACGGGCAGTTGGTCCCCGTCGGGGAGCCTGAAGCGATGGCACGTGCGATGGAACGCGTCTTGTCCGGAAACTTCCAAGCGGCCGATCCGACTCACCATCTGAATCAATTCGATGCGAACCGTGTTGCGGCGCAGTATCTGCAGTTGCTCTGTAAGGACGCGTGAGCGTACCGTGATGCCGAATGTCACCAAGGCCTATAATTTTCAAGCAATCCTGGAGGGGGCACTGTCGTTCCTGCCGGGCGGTGTCTGGTTGTTGTCCAGAAAGGGAACGGGCGGCACCACTTCGGCACGCTATTGTTATACCGTCTGGCTGCGGCACCTGATCAAGACTGCCCCATTCCGCAAGGGCCCGCCAACCGGTACCGTCGTGGAACTCGGCCCAGGCGACTCGTTGGGTATCGGCCTGGCAGCGCTGTTGTCCGGTGCCGAGCGATACGTCGCAGTGGATTCGGTCCGGTACGCCGACACCCAGCGCAACATCGAGGTGCTTGGAGAGCTCGTCGCGCTTTTTCGACAGCGAGCACCGGTGCCGGACGCACGCGAATTTCCCCGCGTCAAACCCGAACTGCAGGACTACCGGTTCCCGGACCATCTGCTGCCCAAGGCCTGGCTGTATAAGGCACTCGATCCGGGACGGATCCAGAGAATCGAGTCGGCATTGCGGGAAACGCAAAGGACACAATCCATGGTGTGCTATGTGGATCCGCAGCACAAGAACACGATTCCGCAGGGAACGGTGACCCATGTTTTCTCGCAGGCCGTACTCGAACACGTGGACGAGCCGAACGCCGTCTACACCGCATGCCATGACTGGTTGGCCCCCGATGGGGTAATGTCCCATGTCATCGACTTCAAGTCCCATGGCGTTTCGAAGGAATGGAACGGCCACTGGCTGTATCCGGACCCCCTCTGGCGATTGATCCGTGGCCGGCGTCCCTATCTGTTGAACCGCCTGCCCTGCTCGGCACACTTGGACATGATCCGGGCGGCAGGATTCGCGCTTGTGTCCGTCGAACGCACGCACCTGCCGTCCAGCATCGAGACCCGGCAGCTGGCGCGTCGTTTCAGGAGGCTGTCCCCAGAGGATCTGACGACATCAGGCGTGTTCCTCGTCGCCCAAAAGCCCCCTATGGCGACTCGCCATCTACATCAAAGCGCATGTGTGGAATCGCAGGCCTTCTGAACGATCGGCCGGGTCCCATCGACTCCGTGCTGGAGTCGATGGCAGAATCGTTGCGGCACCGAGGGCCGGACGATGCAGGCACATGGATCGATCCTTCCGTCGGCGTTGGCCTCGCACACCGCCGCCTCGCCATCCTGGACTTGTCCCCCGCCGGACACCAGCCCATGGCGTCTGCCAGCGGACGCTGGATTCTGACCTACAATGGTGAGCTCTATAACCATCGGGTCCTCCGTCGAAGCCTGGAACGCGAGCATCGCATCCGATGGAACGGGCATTCGGACAGTGAAGTATTGCTCGCCGCACTCGAGTGCTGGGGTGTGGAAGCTACGCTGGCACGCAGCAATGGGATGTTCGCCTTTGGGGCATGGGACCGGGAAAAGCACTGTCTGATCCTTGCCCGGGACCGCATGGGTGAAAAGCCCCTCTATGTGGGCTGGATCGCGGGCTGCATCTCGTTTGCTTCCGAGTTGCGGGCTCTGCGAAAAATCCCCGGCTGGGAGGGGGGCATCGAATCCGAGGCCCTGCACTTCTTTCTCCGCTATGGCTACGTACCCACCCCTTATTCGATCCATCCCCACGTATTTCAGCTTCCACCAGGCACCTGGCTCCGTCTGACCCTGAATGATGTGCGGTCCATACCGGACGCGCCAACATTCCTCTCCATGGCAATCCGCTACTGGGACCTACGCAGAGTCGTCCTGCAGGGGCTGGATAAAAGAATCGAGGGTGACATGGAGCGCGCCGCAGACACGCTGGAGTCGCTGCTGGCCGATTCGGTGCGTTTGCGCGTCGACGCGGACGTACCGGTAGGCACGATTCTCTCTGGAGGGGTCGATTCCTCGCTGATCGCCAGCTTGATGCGGAAGGCAACAACAGAACGGGTCCGTACCTTTACGATCGGATTCATGGAAGAAGATTTCAATGAAGCCCCTTACGCAAAAAGCGTCGCTACGTACCTGGGAACGGAGCACACGGAATGGTGCCTAACGGGAAACGACGCGCTCGACCTAGTGCCACGTATCGCCGAGATCTATGATGAACCGTTCGCCGATCCCTCACAACTTCCAACGTTGCTGGTCACCCGTATGGCCCGCACCCAGGTCACGGTGGCGCTGTCGGGTGACGGTGGCGACGAGCTGTTTTTCGGCTACCAGCGTTATTTCGATGTGCTGCGCATGTGGCAATTGCTCGGCCGGCTGCCGGCGCACGGGAGAACCATCCTGGCCGGCGCACTGCGAACCATCGGCGTCATTGGAGGGCACACAGGATTCAGGCTCCAGCGCCTGGCAGCCCGCATTGCCGCACGAGACTTCGACGACCTCTTTTGGAATCGATCTGCGTTCAACCCGTTCCTCTCAGCCCAGGTAGAGGAGAACTGCCACCTTCCCCCGCTAGAGTCTCTCCCAGAAGGTGGAATAATCAACCGCATGCGCTATCTCGATCAGGCCCGTTACCTGCCCGACAACATCCTCACCAAGGTCGACAGAGCCAGCATGACGGTTGGCCTGGAACTCCGTACCCCTTTCTTGGATCATCGGGTGGTAGCTTTCAGTTGGCGGATTCCCGATGCATGGCTGTTCGATGGTACGACCGGCAAGGCCCTGCTGAAAAAAATATTGTATCGCCATATACCGAAGCATCTGGTCGATCGAAGGAAAAAGGGATTCGATATCCCCCTGGATTCCTGGCTTCGTGGCCCGCTCCGCCAGTGGATGGGGGATCTGCTCGCTTCCGAATCATTGAGACACCTTCCCCATGTCCGCGGAATCGATCTCGAAAGGCTCACTGACGAGCACCTGAAGGGCCAGGCCAACCACGGTTTCACCTTGTGGCCCTTCCTCATGCTCGAAGCGTGGCGGCAGGCGCATGAATGAGTTGCGCATCCTCGTGGTGGCCAATCTACCGCCCTTTGTTATGGGGGGAGCCGAACATCAGGTCGCCCGGCTCGTCGAATGCTGGGTCAGGTCGGGCCACCACGTCGAGGTCGCTGGGCACCGCATACCGACGGGTTACGCAACGCTTGGACAGGTCTCGGTACGGACACACCGTATTCGGGTGCGATCACACCTGGGCCGTGCCATGAGGGGCATCTCTTACTTTCTGTCACTGGCGGTATTGTTGAGAAAGAACTCCTCGAGATTCGATGTGATCTATGTCCGGGGGCTGGGGGACGCCGCCCTCTCGATCTGTTTCCTGAAACGGTTCACATCGCTGGATCTGCCGATACTGGTATGCCCGATCAATGCCCGCGGCTCCGGAGACGCGGCGTTCATCCGATCCCTGCCGGGCTGGCGCAAACTGGTATCCGTCATCGACACTCAGTGCGATGCCATCAACATCATCGCTCCGGCAATCGAACACGACCTACGAAGCCTGGGTATTTGCACTCCAATCATCACCAGGATCCCCAATGGCGTGCCCATCGGACCGCCCATCACCAGGGAAAGGCCGCCATCGGTAAGACGATTGGTGTGGACCGGTCGGATCACTCGGCAAAAAGGCCTGGATTTGTTGCTGGACGCCTTGTCCGCCCTGGCTGAAGAGGGATTTCGTTTCACGCTCGACCTCGTCGGCGACGGCCCCGAACAGGGATCGCTCATGAACCAATGCAAGACAAACGGGCTCGACGAACGCGTGCACTTTGTCGGCAGGCTCTCCCCGGACAAGGTCCGGGAACATCTACACCAAGCCGATGCTTTCGTTCTACCCTCCAGATATGAGGGCATGTCGAACAGCGCCTTGGAAGCCATGGAGGCCTCCCTGCCCGTGCTTCTGACCCGCTGTGGAGGCATTGATACATATATAGACGAACGATCGGGCTGGTTGTGCGAACCCGACAACCGACGCGCTCTCGAAGACGCCCTGCGTGAACTGCTCACTGCACCAGGCGATGCCTTGCTGACCCGCGGCGCACATGCACGCAAGATCGTCGAGCAGCATTTCGCACTTCCCACGGTTGCTGAACAGAACCTCTCCACCTTGTACAAGATCTCCAAGGGACATGCTGAATAAATCGTCACGAGCGACCGAAGGGCGAAGCGCACGGCTACAAGGCGCTGGACCCATGCGTTGGATCGGGTGGGTGCTACGCCCCGTGCGTCCCAAGCCTTGAGCCGTGCTCACCCACTGGGGTCTCACTGGGCACCCTGCCCTGCACCGGCATCCACCGCAGCGTCGACACCCCGTCCGGATATGGATATGCGAATTCTGGTTCTCAGCAAACGACAATACACCTCCAAGGACCTGCTGGATGACCGGTACGGGCGCTTGTCCGAGATCCCGAAACATTTGGCACGTCAGGGACATGCCGTGTATGGCCTGGTGCTGAGCTATCGAAAAAGGACCGAATACCCTTTTCCCGGGCCGCCTTTAACTGCCGGTGATGTTTCGTGGTATTCCATCAACCTGGGGTTAAACCCGCTGTCCGGGATCCGGCGTCACCAACGGGCGCTGGACCGATTGGTGGTAGCCATTCAGCCAGATGTGATCTGGGCCTGTTCTGACGCATTTCACGTCATTCTTGCGGCCCAGATCAAGAAACGCCATAACCTGCCCTTCATCGCAGACCTGTATGACAATTTCGAGTCCTTCGCGGCCACCCGCCTGTGGAGTGTCAAAGAACGTTATCACTCCGCCTTGTCTCTCGCAGACGGCATCACCGTGGTAAGCGAAAACCTCCGCAGCTTGATTCGAAGTCAGGTTGGGCCGACCAAGCCACTTTGCGTGCTCACCAATGCGATCGATCCGAATCTATTCTACCGTCGCGACAAGCGACAATGCCGGAAAAAACTAGGGCTGCCGGCAGAACAGGTGCTCATAGGCACCGCGGGATCGTTGACCCGGGATCGAGACATTCAGGTCCTCTACGATGCATTTCGCGACCTGTCTTCCCGGGATCCTGCCATTGGACTGGCAGTTGCTGGGCCACGGAAGCGCTCTCTGCCTCCCCCAGCTGGAAAAAACGTGTACGACTTGGGACTGCTCCCCCATGACAAAATTGCGCTACTGGCCTCGACCTTGGACGTGGCGGTTATCTGCAACAAACCTTCGGCTTTTGGCGAATACTGCTTTCCTCAAAAATTTTATGAGTTCCTGGCTGGGGGCACACCCGTGCTTGCCGCAGCGGTAGGAGCATTGAAGGAGCTCCTGGCACCCTGGCCACAAAACCGCTACGACTCCGCCCGTCCGGAAACGGTGCCGAGCCGCATTCTCGGCCTGATCGAGAAACCGACCCTGCCCGATTTGCCGATTCCCACCTGGGCAGGGCAGGCGCAAAGCCTTTCCCGTTTCATGCAGCAGGTGCTGCACGCGCCGACAGAGGTTCGCTAAGCATGCATCAATGCAAAAAACCGCCGGTCACTGCCTCGGGCGAATCACCCTCCAGCGAGCACAGGCGCAGCAGCGCCCCGGCGATTTTCTCGGAAGGACCCTCGGCACCCGGGCAAACGGGGAGCGTCCTCAATCGCTCGTAGCCACCCCCAAGGATGAAGCTCGCAACACCCTCGGGCAAGTCGCCTTCCAGCACCGCGTTGCGGCCCAGACCGTCGGGCCGCTCCGTGCGGGTGCGCATGACCACCGTCGGCACGCCGAGCACCGCGAGCTCTTCCTGGTTCGATCCCCCGTCGGTCAGTACGCAGGAGGCTTGGGCGGCCAGCCGCAGGAAGGCCCCATAACCCATCCTGGGGTGAAGCACGATACGTTCATGTTGCTCCAGGCGATCGAGCAGGCCCTCTTGTTGCAGGCGATCCCGGGTGGCCGGATGCAGCACGAAATGGATCGTGAACCTCTGGCTGAGCCGTTCGATGATCTCAACGATCTGCCGCAGGCGCCCCTTGTGGTAGATGTTCTGGAAGCGATGCAAGGATGCCAGAACGTACGGCGGATCAGTGGAACCGCAATCCGTCAGGGCACCACTCAACGCCACTGCGTCCACGATACTGTTTCCGCCAGTGTGGACCACACGACGAACCCCCAGGCGACGCATATAGGCTTCCGCAGCGTCATTGGGGCACATGGCGATGTCGGTCATGCGAAACACGAGCCGCCGCAAAAACTCTTCGGGAAACGGATCCAGCAACGCGCCCGAGGTCAACCCGCTCTCCAGGTGTACCACGTCCATTCTGCAACGCTTGGCCGCCAGAGCCCCGACGAACGTGGAAAGGGTGTCCCCGTGAACGAGGACCACGGCCTCTGCAGCTGTTGGAGCGAGCTCACGGAGCCTCCCCTTCACGTTCGTGTAGGCTTGAGGGAGCCACCGCGCCAGCGATACGACCGTCGCGTGCTCGGCGGGCGTGGTGGCATCGACGCGTCGTGCTTCGACGCCAAATTCCTCAATCAGGTCGTCCATGGTTTCCTTGTGCTGCCCGGTCATCAGGAGTACGCAGGGTATGCCCCGCCTTTCGCAAGCGACCACCACCGGTGCCACCTTGATGAGCTGGGCACGTGTACCGATGACGAAGATCGAGCGTTTGGGCATTTCAAAACGGGCACATTCCCTGGAGCAGGAAACCTTAACGCCTTGGTGAGGGGTACGGCCAGCCGAACAAGAGGTCAGCCCGACACACAACGATCAGGCACAGGACGAATGGTGCTGCGGGGATTCGGGCGCACCTCCCCCTCTCTTGCGTGCCAGCATGCCATCCATCCGGACTTCTTCGTGCGTGTTAACGAAGGAGAGGACGAGGCACTGAAAGACCTTGTGGAGGCTGTGTCCTCGCGGCGAAGGTCGTGCGAAGAACAAGGCGCCTCTATTCGTCGCGGGGACGGGATCCCCACAGGCTAGAGCAGTGAGAACTGGCGCAGGACCTTGGCGAAGCGCTCGTCTTCGGCGGCAAATGCCCGCAGGGCCTTGAGCAAGCGTTTCAGCTCGCTGTCCTCTCCGTGGTGCGCTTGCAGATCGGCATGGACCTCCTGCTCCAGGCGCACCATGCGCTGCTCCAGCGGCCGCAGTGCGGTCTTGCGGTCCCATACCACGAAGCCGATCAGCCCGAAGATCCCCGCCAGCATCACCACCATCACGCCCCATAGGTAGTCCATGCTCTTCCGCAGGTCTTTGAACTGCGCCGCCATGAGCGCGTTCTGCGCATCGATCTTCGTGTCGATTTTCTC
>Ga0256832_1001965_pt1 | contig 13989 bp, 13 predicted proteins | sample 134614metaG_FD_190534 | JGI IMG/M metagenome (GOLD analysis project Ga0256832, IMG submission 190534) | Hydrothermal vent microbial communities from Lau Basin, Pacific Ocean - 134-614 | ecosystem: Environmental > Aquatic > Marine > Hydrothermal vents | place: Pacific Ocean: Lau Basin | collected...
TGAAAACCTCGGCTATGCCAACGTTTCACGGGCATTGCGCCTGTCGGATAGAGGCTTTTTGTTTCAGGGCCATCGCGCTTCATTTCGCTTGAGGTTTCCTGATTTCACAGGTTTGGCGCTGTCGCCCGATCCGCTCGCTTGATCGAACTTACGCCCATATGGCAAAAAAACCGCTGTAGGCCGGTTCAAGTACCGCGGAACCGGCTGCGGCGGTGCCGCGCAATGGCGTCGCTGCCCGATCCGCTGCGCTTGATCGGGCCTACGCCCTGTCGGGTCAATGGCATTTATACTCGCCGCCCATGAATTCTCGGCCACTGCGACCGCCCCTCGCACCCGTGGGCGTTGTTGCAAAAACTCGCCATAGAATGGGCTATGATTCGTTTCCGCGCCTAGCCCGCGGGCGCGAGGAACGGTCTCGAAAAACCGAAAATTCATGGGCGACCAGTATAAGTGCGACTGCCCTGCTTTTTGTCTGCCGATTCGTGTCAAAACTGTTTCATTGAGATATTCTAGAAGAGTAAATTGCCGGGCTTCGATGCACAGGGGCCCATGTCACGACAAACTTCAATGTTGTTTGTTACCTGCCGATACATTTGCTGAGCAAGAGGGAAGCCGTCACCGCGGATCGGACCGCTGCGGCAGAATGCACCGCGTTGTCTTGGCCCTGCTTGTGTACTTTTCTTTTGGGAGGGGGTGGAACAGTGTACGCGTTTACGCCGCGATACTGGTCTATTCTCAAGAGAGACGTATAGTAACCGATAGTGAGACAAGCGCCATGGCGCGGGAGGCGGCGTGGTTGAGCGGTTGAAAGCTATCCAGGCAGCTTCTCCGTCGGCGCACTGGCTTCTCCCCAGGCTGGATAGGCGGTCTTTGGTTTGGCGATGCGCGTGACCTCAGCGGTTTTGTACCGATACCTTTCGGAGTCGATTGTGGCAAAGGATGAAGAAAAACAAGGCAGGGGCTGGCTCTCTGTCGACCACCGGGGGCGTCTCGTATCGACCGCCGCGGAAGTATCGGAGCTCGGTAATGTCTGAAACCATGTCGACCATGGCCTCGCGGGACGAACGTTTGATCCTGGTCGTTGATGACGATCTGGCAATGCGCCTGTTGATGCGTGAATCGCTGGAGCAAGCGGACTTGCGGGTGATCGAGGCCGAAAACGGTGAACAGGCCATCGAACGGTTCGAAAAAGAGCGCCCCGATCTGATTCTTATGGATGTCCAGATGCCCGTTCTCGACGGTTTCAGCGCCTGCGCGCGCATTCGGGCCAGTGCCGCCGGCGAGCAGGTCACCATCGTCATGGTGACCGGCTTGGAAGATGTCGCCTCGATTCAACGAGCCTATGACGTGGGCGCCACCGATTTTATCACCAAGCCCGTCAACTGGCCGATCCTGAACCACCGGGTACGTTATTTGCTGCGCGCGGCCGATGCCATCCATTCCCTGCGGGAAAGCGAGCACAAGCTTTCCCAGGCCCAGGTGGTGGCGCGTCTGGTCCACTGGGAATGGGATCTCGACAAGGATATCTGGTGCTGGTCGCCGAGTTTCGCCTCGGTATTCGGTGGCCTGCGGGAGGAGCCGGAAGCCGGTATCGAGGGATTTCTTTCGTTGCTGCCCGGTTCCGAACGGGCGAGGGTGGGAAATGCCTTGAAAAGCGCGGCCGCCCAGTGCGCCTCCTGTAGCATCGATCACGCCATCCGCCATCCGGACGGCGAGATCCATAATGTTCATACCCAGGCCGAGGTGATTGTCGATCCCGCCGGAAAAGCGACACGCATGCACGGCATCATGCAAGACATCTCGGAACGGAAGAAGGCGGAAGAACGAATCTATTTTCTCGCCTTCTACGATGCCTTGACCGGCCTGCCGAACCGTCAACTCTTCATGGAGCATGCGCAACGCGCGTTACGCCAGGCCGACGCGGACGGCAAGCGCGTGGCCTTGCTGTATCTCGACCTGGACCAATTCAAGCGGATCAACGATACCTGGGGACACAGCGCCGGCGACGAGCTGCTGCGCCATGTCTCGCGACGCCTGCAGGAAAGTCTGCAGGATCCAGACAAGGTGAGTCAGATCGCCAATGCCGAGGGGTATTCGTTGTCCCGGCTCGGAGGAGACGAGTTCACGCTGCTGCTGTCCGGTCTGGAGGATACCCAGGTCGTCGCCCAGGTCGCCGACCGGGTGCTCGAACACCTCAGCACCGAGCCGGTACGGGTCTCGGGTCAGGACATCTATATCCGGGCCAGTATCGGGATCGCGGTCTATCCCGATGACGGCAAGGGGGTGGAAACCCTGTTGAAGAACGCGGATACCGCGATGTATCAGGCCAAGCGTTCCGGACGGGATACCTTCCGTTGTTACACCAACCAGATGAACGCCCAGTTCGCCAAGCGTCTGAGCATGGAAACCCGCCTGAAACAGGCGATCGAGCGCGACGAGTTGGTATTGCACTACCAGCCGAAACTGGATCTCAGCGAGAATTGCCGGCTGATCGGCTTCGAGGCGCTGGTGCGTTGGGAACAGCCGGGCATGGGGCTGGTTCCGCCGGATGAGTTCATTCCGGTGGCCGAGGACAGCGGCCTGATCATCCCGGTCGGCGAATGGGTGCTGGATACCGCCTGTCGTCAGATTCGCGATTGGCGCGCCCATGGGCTCAGCCCGGGTCATGTCGGCGTCAATCTTTCGTTTCAACAATTCAAGCAGCAGGGTTTGTTGCGACAGGTTCTGAATGCCCTCGGACGCTACCTGCTCGAACCCTCGATGCTCGAACTGGAGCTGACCGAAAGCACGGTCATGCACGATGTTGACACCAATACGGTATTGTTACGCAACCTGAAGGAAGCGGGCATCAGCCTGTCGATCGACGATTTCGGTACGGGTTATTCCTCGCTCAGTTACCTGAAACAGCTTCCGTTGGATGCGTTGAAGATCGATCGCAGCTTCGTCAAGGACATTACCACCGACAGCAACGATGCCGCGATCATCCGGGCCATCATAGCGCTCGGAAAGACCCTGGACCTCAAGATCGTCGCCGAGGGTGTCGAGACGCACGAACAACTGGAGTATCTCCGCCAACATGGTTGTGATTATGCGCAAGGTTACCTGTTCAGCCGTCCACTGCCCGCCGTCGACGCGGAGAAACTGATCGATGTGACCTTCTTTTCGCGACGAGCGGGGAAGCTGAGCACGGCCTGAGGCGGAAGCGCGCGGTCCAACGGATTCTCAGACACATACTCGCCGCCCATGAATTTTCGGTCACTGCGACCGCCCCTCGCGCCCGTGGACGTTGTTGCGGAAACTCGCCATGGGCTGTGACTCGCTTCCGCGCCTGGCCCACGGGCGCGAGGAACGGCCTCGAAAATCCGAAAATTCACCGGTTCGCGGCACCGCCGCAGCCGGTTCCGTGGTACTTGAACCGGCCTGAGTATTTTTGCCATGGGCTGGAGGTATACTGCCATCGGGTTTGTTACAATAATGGGTTTCCATGCCGGCCGGCGGTTCCGGTCGGCCAAGAGGCCCTGGCTGTATGTCGTTGAACACCACCGAAGAAATCATCGAGGATCTGCGTAACGGGCGCATGGTCATCATCATGGACGATGAGGATCGCGAGAACGAGGGCGATCTGGTCATGGCGGCCGAGAAGGTCACCCCGGAGGCGATCAATTTCATGGCGCGCTACGGGCGCGGCCTGATCTGCCTGACCCTGACCCGCGAGCGTTGCCAGCAGTTGCGTCTGCCGTTGATGGTGGCCTCCGAGGACCAGCTCGCGGCGACCAATTTCACCGTCTCGATCGAAGCCGCCGAAGGCGTCACCACCGGAATCTCGGCGGCCGACCGCGCGACCACGGTGCTTGCCGCCGTGGCGCCGGATGCCCAGCCCCAGGATCTGGTCCAGCCCGGCCATATCTTCCCGTTGATGGCGCAGTCCGGCGGGGTGCTGGTGCGCGCCGGCCATACCGAGGCCGGCTGTGATCTCGCGCGCCTGGCCGGATGTCGCGAGCCGGCCAGCGTGATCGTCGAGATCCTCAACGAGGACGGCACCATGGCGCGGCGCCCGGACCTCGAGCGCTTCGCCGCCGAGCACAAACTGAAGATCGGTACCATTGCCGATCTGATCCACTACCGGGTGCGCAACGAGAAAACCGTCGAGCGCGTCGCCGAGAGCCTGCTGGATACCGCCTACGGCGAGTTCCGGCTGCTGGCCTATCAGGATACCGTCGACAATGAGCTGCACCTGGCGCTGGTGCGTGGCGAGATCGATGCCGCGCGGCCTACGCTGGTGCGCGTGCATATGCAGAATACGCTGTGCGATCTGTTCCACGCGCGCCGCGACGATTGCGGCTGGCCGCTCGACAGCATCATGGAGCAGATTGCCGCCGCCGGCGAGGGCGTCGTCGTGGTGTTGCGCAACCACGATACGCCACGCGAGATCATCGAGCGCATGCAGCAGGGGCTGGCGCGCGTGAAGGCGGTCAAACCGGCGCAAAGCGCGAGCGAGAAGGCGCTGCGGACCTACGGCGTCGGCGCGCAGATCCTCTCCGACATCGGTGTCGGCAAGATGCGGGTGCTCAGCGCGCCGATGAACCTGCACGCGCTTGCCGGCTTCGACCTCGAGGTGGTCGAGTACGTCGATCGCGCACCGGATTCTTCCTCTTCTTCTTCCTAGGGATTTTTCTCCTATGTCAGTGAAAACGATAGAAGGCAGTCTGGTCGTCGATGGCGCCCGTTTCTGCATCGTGGTGGCGCGCTGGAACGCGTTCGTCGTCGAAAGCCTGCTCGAGGGCGCGCTCGACACCCTTCGCCGCCACGGCGCCCACGAGGCCGATATCACCGTGGTCCGCATCCCCGGCGCGTTCGAGATGCCATTGGTGCTCGATCGCGTGGCGCGCCAGGGCGCCTATGACGGCATCGTCGCGCTGGGCGCGGTGATCCGTGGCGGCACGCCGCATTTCGAGTACGTTGCCGGCGAATGCGTCAAGGGGATGTCGCAGGTCACGCTGAAGCACGGTCTGCCGATCGCCTTCGGCGTGCTCACCGTCGATACCATCGAGCAGGCCATCGAGCGTTCCGGCACCAAGGCCGGCAACAAGGGCGCGGAGGCCGCCGCCTCGGTGATCGAGATGGTCAATCTGCTGCGCGCGATCGACGCCTGATGGCCGCGCGGTGAGCAAGAAACGCAGCAAGGCCCGCGCGCTCGCGGTGCAGGCGCTTTATCAGTGGCAGATCGCCGGTCAGCAGGTCGGCGACATCGTTACCCAGTTCCTTGAGGAGAACGATCGCGGTACCTTTGAGATCCCCTATTTCAAGGATCTGCTCAGCGGCGTGCTCGACAGCCTGAATGAGATCGACGCCATCCTGCAACCGGTATTGAGCCGCCCGGTCGAGCAGGTCGATCCGGTCGAGCGTGGCATCCTGCGGCTCGGGGTCTACGAGTTCCTGCATCATCCCGAGGTGCCTTACCGGGTGGTCATCAACGAATCGGTGGAGCTGGCCAAGACCTTCGGCGCCGAGCAGGGCCACCGTTTCGTCAACGGCGTGCTCGACAAGCTTGCGCGCAGCCTGCGCAAGGACGAGATCCGCGCGCGCGGATAGCCGCCTTGGCGCTCTCCGAGTTCGCGCTGATCGAGCGCTTCTTCTCCCGTCTCGGCGCGTCGCGCGCGGATGTGGCGCTTGGGGTGGGCGACGATTGCGCGCTGCTTGCGCCAGCGTCCGGCGAGCAGCTCGCGGTGAGCATCGACACCCTGGTCGAAGGGGTGCATTTCCTGGCCGGCACCGATCCCGCCGCGCTTGGTCACAAGGCCCTGGCGGTCGGCCTCAGCGATCTTGCCGCCTGCGGCGCGCGACCGGCCTGGGCGACCCTGGCGCTGACCCTGCCGGCGGTCGATGCGCGCTGGCTGGAAGGCTTTGCCGAGGGCTTTGGCGCGCTTGCGCAACGTCACGGGATGGCCCTGGTCGGTGGCGATACCACGCGCGGCCCGTTGGCGGTCAGCGTGCAGGTCCATGGCCTGGTGCCGGCCGGAAGCGCGCTGCGGCGCGATGGCGCCCGTCCCGGTGACCGGCTCTACGTCAGCGGCAGCCTCGGCGACGCCGGTCTGGCGCTGCGCCAGCGTCTTGCCGGCAAGGTTCCGGACGAAGACCTCGCGCGGCGGCTCGACCGGCCCGATCCGCGTGTTGCCCTGGGCCTGGCGTTGCGCGGCATCGCCAGCGCCGCGATCGACCTCTCCGATGGCCTGGCTTCCGATCTCGGCCACCTGCTCGCGCGTTCCGGGGTCGGAGCGACGGTCGAGCTCGAACACCTGCCGCGTTCGGCCGGGGTCGCGGCCACCGGGGACTGGTCGCTGCCGCTGTCGGCCGGCGATGACTACGAGCTGTGCTTCAGCGTGCCGCCGGGCCGTCTTGCCGATTTGACCAAAAGCATGGCGGATCTCGATGTTACGGTACATGCTGTGGGCCGGGTCGAGGCCGGTGAGGGCATCCGCTGGCGCCTGCCGGATGGGGGGCAACTGCGGCCTGATGGTGGCTGGGAGCATTTTCGATGAAGCCCGACATGCGCAAGCCGGTACAACTGTTGGCCTTTGGTTTCGGCGCCGGTCTCGCGCCCCGGGCCCCCGGCACCTTCGGCACCCTGGTCGGCATCCCGCTGTTTCTTGCGCTCGCGGGTTTGCCGATGCCCCTTTACCTCGCCGTGGTGGCGGCCCTGTTTGGGGTCGGCGTCTGGCTGTGCGGGCGCGCCAGCGCCGATCTTGGCGTGCATGACCATGGCGGTATCGTCTGGGACGAGATCGTCGGTTTGTTGGTCACGCTTGCGGGCGCGCCGTCAGGCATCGCGACCATCGCCGTCGGTTTTGCGCTGTTCCGCCTGTTCGATATTCTCAAGCCCTGGCCGATCGGCTGGCTGGACCGGCGCGTCGGCGGCGGCTTCGGCATCATGGTCGACGATCTGCTCGCCGGGCTCTATGCCGCCGTTGTGTTGCAGGCACTGTTGCATTCTCGAATCCTTCCATAAGGGTAGTCACGATGTTGAATCTGGACGATCGTCAACCGCCACCGAAGCCGTTCGCGCTGTTCGAGCTGGGCTTTCGGCCGTTCTTTCTGCTCGCCGGGCTCTTCGCGGTGATCGCGATGGGACTTTGGTTTCTCGTTTATCGTGGTTATTGGCCCGGCATTGGCGCGCTCTCGCGCGAGGGCATGAGCTGGCATGGCCACGAGATGATCTATGGCTATGCCCTGGCGGTCGTCGCCGGCTTTCTGCTCACCGCGGTGCGTAACTGGACTGGCGTCGATACCGCGCGCGGCTGGCGATTGGCATCGATCGCGCTGTGTTGGGCGTTGGGGCGGATCGCTTTTTTGGCGCCCGGCGAGGCGGGCCTGTGGCTTGCGGCACTCGGTGACGGGCTGTTTCTGGTGTTATTGACCGCGGCGCTGCTGCGCCCGATCGCGCGCGTGCGCCAGTGGAAGCAGCTCGGAATCCTCAGCAAGCTGGTGCTGTTGTTGTTCGCCGACGCTCTCTACTATGCCGGGGTGTTCGGCTATCTGTCGGATGGGGTTCAGTGGGGGCTGTTCTCCGGGCTCTACCTGATTCTGGCGTTGATCTTCGTGATGGCGCGCCGGGTGATCCCGTTCTTCATCGAGCGTGGCGTCGATGAAGAGATCGAGCTGACCAACTGGCTGTGGCTGGATATCGCCAGTCTGGCGCTGTTTCTCGCCTGGGCGGTGGTCGATGTCTTCTTCCCCGGGCAACACGACCTCCTCGGTATGCTGTCGCTGGCCCTGGTCGCGCTGCATGGCACGCGCCTGGTTCAATGGCATGCCATCGGTATCTGGCGCAAGCCGTTGCTGTGGTCGCTGTATCTCGGCTATGCCTGGCTGGTGCTCGGCTTCGCGCTCACCGCGCTGTCGGCATGGGGCGGCTTGTCGGCGTTTTTGGCGCTGCACGCCTTTGCCGTCGGTGGCATCGGACTGACCACGCTGGGCATGATGTCGCGCGTCGCCCTCGGTCATACCGGGCGCAATGTCTTCGAGCCGCCGGCGCTGCTCGGCCCGCTGTTCGCGCTGCTGTCGCTCGCGGCCCTGGCGCGCGTGTTCGCGCCGATCCTGATGCCGGGGGCCTACCGCTTCTGGATCGTGGTTGCGCAGTGGCTTTGGATGTCCGCCTTTGCCGGTTTCGTATTCCATTACCTGCCGGTATTGATCCGGCCACGTATCGATGGTCGGCCTGGATAGGGTGCGGGGGTCTCACAGCAGCGGAGGCAGTTCCCGAGTCAGTGCCATGCGTTGCTTGACGCGGTCACCGCACAGGGCGAAACCAAGCAGCTTCCCGTCCTTGCCGACATGGCGCGCGGCGATGCCCTGGTCGTCGCTTTCGTAGCGCCATTCGCCTCCGGCGTCGCGTGGCGGGGGCGCGACGGCGAGCGGGCAGGCCGGGGTCTTGATCACCACGGGCATCGCCGGGTAGTGAACCTCGGTCGGCTCGCCGGCCAGGGTCTTCGCCAAGGCGCGCGCGGCGTGCATGATCGGCATCACGAAGGGCAGTACCAGCCCGGCTGCCTCGGCGCAGTCGCCCAGCGCGTGGATGTCGGGATCGCTGGTGCGCAGCAGTCGGTCGGTGACGATGCCGCGCCGCACGCTGAGGCCGGCGGCCTCGGCGAGGCGGGTATCGGGGCGCAGACCGATGGCGGACAGTACGAGCTCGGCCTCGATCGGCGCGCCCTGTTGCAGACGCAGACGGTAACCTGGATCGGCGTGGTCGATCGCGATGACGCTGTCTTGCAGATGCCAGCGCGCGCCGCGTTCGGCCAGCGCGGCTTGCAGGCGTTCGCCGAGTGGCTGGGGCAGCAGGGTGGAGACCGGCCAGGCATCGGGGCCGATGAGATCGCAGGCATGGCCGGTTTCGAGCAGGTCGTTGGCGAACTCGCAGCCGATCAGGCCGGGGCCGATGATGGCGATCTTGCGCTTGTCGTCGAGGCGCCGGCGAAAGCGGCGGTAGTCGTCGAGGTTGTTGACGGTGAGCGCCTCGTCGGCGGCATCGCCTTGCAATGGCGGGCGGATCGGGCGCGCGCCGGTGGCCAACACCAGCGTCCCGTAGGCTTGTTCGCCGCGCGCGTGGACGACCACGCGGCGTGCCCGGTCGATGCGCTCGACCCGGGCATGGGTGAGTACGGTGGCGTTCAGGTCGGCGGCCATCTTTTCGGCGTCGGCGCTGACCAGGGTGTCGGGGTCGCGGCCCTGGGCGAGGGCGTTCGACAGCATCGGCTTGGAATAGAAGGCGCCGTCGTCGGCGGTGATGAGGACCAATGGACGTTCGGCGTCGAGTTTGCGGAACTCGCGCGCCAGGGTGTAGCCGGCGAGGCCGGTGCCGATCAGGGTGATGGGTTTCATCGCCTGCTTCCTCGGTTGGGCCGGCTCCGGCGGGTACCGGGGCCGGCTGGATGAATCAGTTTGTGGCGGCGATCTCGATCATCTCGAAATCCGCCTTCGATACGCCGCAATCCGGGCATTCCCAGTCTTCCGGGATGTCTTCCCAGCGGGTGCCGGGGGCGATGCCTTCCTCGGGCAGCCCTTTCTCTTCGTCGTAGACGAAGCCGCAGACGATGCATTGGTATTGTTTCATGGTGCGTTCTCCAGATGGTGATGGTTTCATGCGTTTTGGCCGCGTCTGGCGGTGGGAGACGTTCTTCCGTCGCCAGACATGGGTCGGTTTCACCCGGCCTCGATCCGGGCGAGCGCCTCGCGGTAGTGGTTGGCGTGGCGTTCTTCGACGCGGGTCAGCGCGGCGAAGCGCTTGGCGGCCTTCTCCAGCGTGGCCTGGAAGCGCTCGGCGTGTTCCGCCGATTCGCTGATCTGTTCGTCGAACTCGCGCGCCGCGTCTTCGCGTCCTTCCTGCTCGGCCATATGGCGGAACGAGGGGTACATCTCGGTGTATTCGTGAGTCTCGCCCTCGATCGCCAGCTCAAGGCACTTGGCCGGGTCAAGCTGGTCTTTCGGGAACAGCAGATCCATGTGGCCGAAGGCGTGTTGGACCTCCTGCCGGGCGGTGTTCTCGAATACCTCGGCGGTGGCCTCGTCGCCCGCCGCGCGACAGATGTCGGCAAAGTAGCGATACTTGATATGGGCCATGGATTCTCCGGCGAGGGCGGCCTCGAGATTCTCGATGGTGACGGATTTCTGGTTTGCCATGGGGTCTACCTCTCTATTCGTGGTGAGTGGATCTGGCCAAGCTGCTTGGCTTGGTAGAGAGAATAGGGGGGGGACGCCTGATTAGTAAAATTGAATGATTAAAATAATATAATAGCTTTTTTCTATTGAGTGTCGATGTTGGTCCGCGCGGATTCCAGTTCCTCGCTGGCTTCCAGCCAGGCTTCCTCGATCTCGGCCAGTTTCTGGTCGGCGTGGGCCTTATCGGCGAGTTGTCGTTTCAGTTCGTCCTTGCGCGCCTCTTCATAGAGCCTGGTGTCGGCGAGTTGTTCCTCCAACGCCTGGCAATGGGCGTGCTGTTCGTCGAGCTGGCGTTCCAGTTGTTGGACACGGTTCTTCAGGGGACGTAGTCGCGCGCGCTGTTCGGCGCGTTCGCGCTTGTCGGCCTTGCGGCCGGCGGCGGTGCGGGCTGGGGCGGTAGTGGCGGGCTCTTTCGTCGCTTGCTGATTGGCCAGCCAGGCGGGGTATTCGTCCAGCGACAGCGGGAATTCCTCGACGCGGCCTTGGTGGACCAGCAGCAGCCGGTCGCTGGTGATGCGGAGCAGGTGGCGGTCGTGCGAAACCACGATCAGCGCGCCGTCGAAAGCCTGTAGCGCCTTGCCGAGCGCCAGACGCATCTCGATGTCGAGGTGGTTGGTCGGCTCGTCGAGCAGGAGCAGGTTGGGGCGTTGCCAGACCAGCATCGCCAATACCAGACGCGCCTTTTCGCCCCCAGAGAATGGAGCGGTGGGCGATAGCGCCTGATCGCCGACGAAGCCGAAGCCGCCGAGGAAGTCACGCAGCGATTGCTCGCCGGCGTCGCCGCCGAGCTGTTTTTCGAGTCGTTGCAGGTGTTCCAGCGCGCTGTATTCCGGATGGAGTTGTTCGAGCTGGTGTTGGGCGAAATAGCCGATGTTGAGTTCGCGCGCCTCGCGGCGCTGGCCGTTCAATACCGACAACTCGCCGGCGAGCAGCTTGATGAGGGTGGATTTGCCGGCGCCGTTGCGTCCCAGCAGGCCGATGCGGTCGCCGGGCGAGATCGTCAGGTCGACGTCGCGCAATAGGGGTTGCGCGGGGTCGTATCCCACGTCGGCCTGGTCCAGGCGCAGCAACGGGTTGGGGGCATGACGCGGCGCATGGAACGCGAAATGGAACGGCGAATCGACATGCGCCGGGGCGATCCGGGTCATGCGTTCGAGCGCCTTCAGGCGGCTTTGCGCCTGCTTCGCCTTGGTGGCCTTGGCGCGGAAGCGCGCGACGAAGGCTTGCATATGGGCGATCTCGCGCTGTTGGCGCTGATGCGCGGCTTGCTGGTTGGCGAGGCGCTCGGCGCGCTGACGTTCGAAATCGGAATAGCCGCCGCTGTACAGTGTCAGGCCTTGTTGCTCGATATGGAGCACGCGGCTGGCGACCGCGTCGATGAAATCGCGGTCATGCGAGATCAGTATCAGGGTGCCGGGGTAGGCGCGCAGCCAGCCTTCGAGCCAGATCACCGCATCGAGATCGAGGTGGTTGGTCGGTTCGTCGAGCAACAACAGGTCGGAGCGGCTCATCAGCGCCCGCGCCAGGTTCAGGCGCATGCGCCAGCCGCCGGAGAAGGTGGCGACGGCTTGTTCCATTTGCTTTGGCGCAAAGCCAAGGCCGTCGAGCAGCCGCGCCGCGCGGGCGCGCGCCTGGTAGCCGCCGATGGCGTCGAGCCGGTCATGCAGCAGACCGATGCGGTGGCCGTCATCGGCGGCCTCGGCGGCGCTCAGTTCGGCTTCTAACTGGCGCAGCGGCTGGTCGCCATCGATGACATAGTCGATCGCCGCGCGCGGGCTGGCCTCGGTCTCTTGGGCGACATGGGCGATGGTCCAGTCGTCGGGCATCGAGACCTCGCCGGCGTCGGCCTCCAGCTCCCCGAGCAGCAGCGCGAACAGGCTGGACTTGCCGCAGCCGTTGGCGCCGGTCAGCGCCGCGCGCTGTCCCGGGTGAAGCTGGAAGCTGGCGTGTTCGAACAGGATCTTGGCGCCGCGCCGCAGGCGGACATCGGAGAATTGCAACATGGCGCGAGTCTAGCCCGGAACATTCATGAATTCCACGCGCTCCGGCTTGTTTCTTGTTCCCGCAAGAAATTTTCTTCCGTTGCCGGTATTCCCTGATACGGGACGGCTTCAGAAAATTCCTTGTGAAAACAATTTCCTGCGCGATCATCATGTGAATTCATGAAATTCCCAGGCAGGCTGACTGACCGCCGCCTTCGGGTACAATGGAACGGATTTTCTGAAAACCCCTGATTCAGGACAGCACGCATGAAGCCATTCATCCGTTTCGCCATGTGGTTGATGGCGCTGGCGCTTGTCGCTTGCGCCGACGAGCGCCAGAGCACCGCCTATGCCAATATCGACGATCAACAGTTGAAGCAACTGCTTGCCGAGGGCGTGCCGTTGATCGACATCCGCCGCCCCGAGGAATGGCGCCAGACCGGCATCATCGAAGGCGCGCATCCGATCACCTTGTTCGGCCCCGGCGGGCGGGTCTACCAGGATTTCTTCGACCGGCTGGCGAAGATCGCGCCAAAGGACAAGCCGGTCGCGCTGATCTGTCGCACCGGCCACCGCAGCCGGATCGCCAGCGATTATCTGAGCAAGCAGTTGGGTTATACCCATTTGTATAACGTGGCTCACGGCATCACGGGGTGGATTCGAAACGGCAATCCAGTGGTCGAGTATTCACCTTGAGCGGCCAGGAAGCACGCGGTTGGCCGGTGTCTCGGCGGATGAATTACGGCGTGTTTTTCGTTTGGCCTGGAGCCGGTCGCAGCGATTCGTTGTCCTCTTGGAGCCTTTGTTGGTACTCCGCCAGCCGCTGATCGAATTCGTTCAGCCATTGGGCGTCGACGAAAGCCTTGAGGATGCGGCGGACTTCGAACTGATGTTCCTGGCCGCGCAGCCGGCGCAGGAAACCGAGTTCGACCACCTTGTTGATGTGGCTGTCGATCTGCTTCAGCTGTTTGACCTCGTTGCTGCCGGTGGGCAGAAACAGGCGTAGCAGGTCGGCGATGTCGTCACGCGAGAGGATCAACCGGGTATCGTTGCCGCCGGCATCGAACTCGGCGAGTTTCTTGCGCAGCAGGGCGAGCAACAGGCTGACTGGAAACGACAGCTGGCGGCGGTTCACCAGGCGGGGCAGTTCGGGCTCGCCGTCGCGCGCCGGGCGGGTGCGCAGCCAAGCGTGGCCCTCGGCCTCGTCGAGCACCAGATCGAGGCCGATCAGGCGCATGTAATCACGCACCCGGGGCTGGAGATCGAGCAGGTGCTGCCACAAGGCCGGGTCGCTTTCGGCCTGCACGATGCCTTTTAGCAGCGCGATCAGTACGCGCGGCAGGGCGTCTTCCGGGATGGTTGGGGGGTTGTCGTTGTGATTGCTCTGCATAGTGATTCCAGGCATGGGCGACGAGTATATACTCGTCGCCCATGAATTTTCGGCCACTGCGACCGCCCCTCGCACCCGTGGGCGTCGTTGCGGAAACTCGCCATAGAATGGGCTATGACTCGCTTCCGCGCCTGGCCCACGGGCGCGAGGAACGGTCTCGAAACCCCGAAAAATTCATGGGCGACGAGTATACTTCAGATCGATATCCCCCGAGAGATGGCGATCCCGGCGCCGATGGTCAGCGCGGCGAGCAGTATCAAGGCGATCACCGAGGCGCCGATGTTGCGCCATTTCCCGAGCGATAATGCGAAAAGCCCCTTCAGCAGGTTGTTGCTGCCGGCGGCGATGACTATCGCGCCGATCAGCTGGTGATCGCCGATATCGGCGTACTCGCCGTTCAAT
>Ga0256832_1001966_pt1 | contig 13989 bp, 10 predicted proteins | sample 134614metaG_FD_190534 | JGI IMG/M metagenome (GOLD analysis project Ga0256832, IMG submission 190534) | Hydrothermal vent microbial communities from Lau Basin, Pacific Ocean - 134-614 | ecosystem: Environmental > Aquatic > Marine > Hydrothermal vents | place: Pacific Ocean: Lau Basin | collected...
CTTCTGCATGAGAGTGATGCGCTTTTCTGGTATCTTCCCACCGAAGCGGAGATAACGACACGAATCGGTTCCAGGGAGACCCGGGAAAGGACATGCAAAGACCGCTGGCCGCTCTGGCCGATGAAACCTTCGACCTCATCATCGTCGGTGGCGGCATCTTTGGCGCCTGTGCAGCGTGGGACGCCACGCTCCGCGGCATGAAGGTGGCCCTGCTCGAACGCCTCGACTTCGGTGCCGGCGCCTCGGCCAATTCCTTCAAGATGATCCATGGCGGCATCCGCTATCTTCAGCACCTGGATCTGCCGCGGCTGCGGGCCTCCTGCCGCGAGCGCAGTGCGTTCCTGCGCGTGGCGCCGCACCTGGCACATCCCCTGCCCATCGCCATCCCCACCTACGGACACGGCAGGAAGGGCAAGGCATTCCTCGGCACCGGCATGCTGCTCTACGATCTGCTGACACTGGACCGCAACCGGGGCATCGCCGATCCGGCTCGCCGCATTCCGCTCACGCGCTTCCTCTCCAGAGAGGAGATCCTCGCCGAATTTCCGGACCTTCCGTCCGAGGGACTCACGGGAGCGGCCGTCTTCGCCGACGGCCAGATGTACAACCCCACCCGGCTGACCTGGAGTTTCGTGCGTTCGGCCAGCGAGCACGGTGCGACCGTGTGCAACCACATCGAGGTCACCCGTCTGCTCGACGGCGAAGACGCAAGGGAGGCGGCGGGCGTGATGGCACGCGATCTGGTCTCGGGCGAGGAAATCCCGATTCGCGGGCGCTGCATTCTGAACACCGCCGGCCCCTGGGCGACCCGGGTGCTTGCCGGAACACCGGGCGTCACCCCGCCCCGAACCACCTTTTCCAGAGACACCTGCTTCCTGGTACGCAGGCGTTTCGGCTCGGATCTCGCCCTGGCCGTCTCCGCGCGAACACGGGACCCGGACGCCATTCTCAGCCGGGATGCCCGCCATCTGTTCCTGGTTCCCTGGCGTGACTGGACGCTGGTCGGCGTCTGGCACGTGGTCTACCCACGGGACGCGGATCACCTGGAGATCACCCCGGAACAGCTCGAGAGCTATCTGGACGAGATCAACTGGGCCTACCCCACGCTGAATCTGACGCCTGACGACATCACGATCTGCAACGCGGGACTCGTGCCCTTCGGCGAAAACGATCCGGATGCAAGGGATCTCAGCTACGGCAAGCGCTCGGTCCTGATCGATCACGAACGACAGGGGGAATGCCGCAATCTGGTCACGCTGATCGGCATCCGCTACACCATGGCGCGCGGAGATTCGGCCCGGGCCGTCGACCTCGCCGCAAGGAAACTCGGTTTCCGGACGGCCCGTCCGCCCACGGATCGACTGCCCGTCCACGGCGGCGACTTCGACCATTTCGATGCCCTGGTGGCCGAGATTCGCGGGCGGCTCCCCTCCGGCGATGCCGCAGTGGCCGAGTCGCTGGCCCACAATCACGGTTCCGCCTATGGCGAGGTCCTCGACAGCGCCAGGGGCCCGGAAGACCTCGAGCCCATCGAATCCACCCGGGTCCTTCCGGCACAGATCCGGCACGCCGTGCGGAACGAAATGGCGCTCTCGCTTGCCGACGTGGTATTCCGGCGCACGGATCTCGCCACCGGCGGCCATCCCGGTGATTCCGTGCTGGATCATGCCGCCCGGCTCGTCGGCGAAGTGCTCGGCTGGAACGAAACCACCCTGACGGAACAGCGAGCAGCCGTGGCACGCCGTTTCGACTGTCTGGGCAACTGGCTTGCCGCCGAATCCCTGCCGAAAGGAGCAAGCACATGAAAATCCTGATCACCGGCGCCACCGGATTCATCGGCTCGCGTCTGGCGACCCGCAGTCTGGAGAAGGGACACGAGGTCGTGGCCTATGGCCAGACGAACACCGAGGCCGAGAAGGCCAATCTGGCCCGCCTGCAGGCCGCGGGCGTCCAGCCGATACTCGGCTCCGTCACCGACAGGGCAGCGCTCGAACGGGCGCTCGACGGCGTGGACGTGGTGTTCCATCTGGCTGCCGCTCAGCACGAGGCCAACGTACCCGACCGGCATTTTCACGAGGTGAATGTCGAGGGAACCCGCAACGTCCTCGAAGCCGCCCGTGACGCCGGCGTGCAGCGCTATGTGCACGGCAGCACGATCGGCGTGTACGGCGAAGCCGCCGACGGCGTCATCGACGAGCAGACCCCGCCGAGACCGGCCAACATCTACGGGCGTACCAAGCTGGAAGCGGAAGGCGTGGTACGCGAATTCGCCGATCGCCTGCCGGTCACCATCGTTCGCATCTCCGAGACCTACGGTCCCGGCGACCGGCGGCTGCTCAAGCTGTTTCGCGCCATACGCAAGCGGGCCTTCTTCATGATCGGTCCCGGGCAGAACCTGCACCAGCTCATCCACGTCGATGATCTCGTCGACGGGATGTATCTGGCGGCCGAACGCGAGTCGGCCCTCGATGGCATATTCAATCTGGTGGGCCGGGAGGTGCTGTCGACCCAGGAGATGGTGGAAACCATCGCCGATGCAGTGGGCACGCCCCTGCGGAAATTCCGCGCCCCCCTGTTCCCGTTCATGGCCGCCGCCGTCGTGCTCGAGGCCGTGTGCCGCCCGCTCGGCATCCAGCCGCCCCTGCATCGGCGCCGGATGGATTTCTTCGTCAAGAGTTTCCGGTTCGATCCCGCGCTGGCACGGGAAAGGCTCGGCTTCGAACCGCGCATCGATTTCCGCACCGGCACCCGCCAGACCGCAGAATGGTACGAACAGCAGGGCCTGCTCTGACCGGCGGCGCCTGTCTGCTCTCGGCTCTCAGCGATAGCCCACTGCGCCGATCTTCTTGGTGAAGAGCCGGTTGCTCTTGCCGTACATGATGAAGCTGGCCCGGAAAAACGCCGTATAGAGCGCCGAGAGCGCAATCAGCACATAGTTGAGCGGGTTGCGCCAGAAGACGTACAGATTGAGCGGATACACCCGTACATCCCGGAAACCCGTGTATTCCAGTGCCTGCCGGAGGGAATACTCGGTAAAGGTATTGTAATGATCGAAATTCTGGGCCAGGGCTTCGGCGCCCGTGATCGGGTTCGCCCCGTTCAGACCATGCGCGATGATTCTGCCTCCCGGTCTCAGCTTGCGATAGGCAAGCGACAGAAACTCGAGGATCTCGGGCTTGGTCAGATGGTTGAGTTCCTGCTCGCAGAATATGACATCCCAGGATGCATCCTCCTCCTGCTCGAGGAAGGAGAACACGCGGGCCTGCCGGCAGTTCAGCCCCCGGGCGATCGCATGGGCGACCTTCTCTTCCATCGAGTCGATTCCCAGGACGTTCTCGTAACCCTCGCGCACGAGCGTGTTGACGAAATAGCCCGGCCCGCAGCTGATCACCAGCGTGCGCGCCTTGCGATCCGCCGGCATGTGGGGAAGATAGTTGTGACGATAGAAGTGATAGAACTTGTCATAGCCCTTTTCTATGTTCTCCGGCCCCTCCCAGAAGGAGTCGAACGGCTCCATTCGGGCTGTCAGATCCTCGTCCCTCGGCATGTGTTATTCTCCCCGTTGCAGATTTGCGGAATGCTGCCGAAGCATACTATACCTTGATTTCCCGAATCGTAAGAAACCCGTCCGCGCCTCCCGGCGGGCGGTTTTCAGGGGGGCTCGATGCGGATCCTGTTCTGCAATTTCGAATACCCGCCACTCGGTGGCGGCGGCGGGGTGATCAACGCCCTGCTGGCCGAGGAACTGGCGAACCGGCACGAGGTCACCGTACTGACCTCCCAGGGCCTGGGGCTTCCGAGGCGGGAGGTGGTCAATGGTGTTCGGGTCGAGCGGGTGCCCGTGTTCTTTCGCCGCGAACAGGCCGCAGCCAACATGCCGTCCATGCTGGCCTATCTGCCCATGGGCGCAGCGCACGGCCTGCGGCTCTTCCGCGAGCAGCCATTCGACATCATCAACACGCACTTCGCCCTGCCGAGCGGCCCGGTGGGAAGCTTCCTGTCCCACCGCACGGGAACGCCCAATGTCCTCTCCGTGCACGGCGGCGATCTCTATGACCCGAGCAAGGCATCGTCGCCGCACCGCCATGCACTGCTTCGGCTCTGGATACGCCACCTGCTGAAGGATGCCGACCAGGTGGTAGGGCAATCGGCCAACACCATTGCCAATGTCGGCAAGTTTTACACCCGCGAGATCGAGCCTCGCCTGATTCCCCTGGGCATCCGCCGTCCGGCCTGGGCACCGGCAGACCGCAAGGCGTACGGATTCAGCGACACGGATTTCCTGATGGTCAGCGTGGGCCGGCTGGTGGCACGCAAGGCGATGGACCAGCTCGTCAGGATGCTGAAGGATCTGGAGGACCCCGCGGCGCATCTCCTTCTCATCGGCAGCGGCCCCCAGGAAGAGTCGCTCCGGCGTCTCGCCTCCGAGCTCGGCGTGGAGGCACGGGTGCACTTTCTCGGCTTCGTCAGCGAAGAAGAGAAGTTCGGCGTCCTGCAGATGTGCGACCTCTTCGTCTCGACCAGCCAGCACGAGGGTTTCGGCATCGTCTTTCTCGAGGCCATGGCCAGTGGGCTGCCGGTGATCTGCTACGATCATGGAGGACAGACGGATTTTCTGGAAGACGGTGTCACCGGACATCTGCTGCGCCTCAACGACGAAGCGACCCTTCGTGTCCGGTGCCGGGAACTCATGCACGCGCCCGATGCTCTGGCCCGCATGGGCGAGACGAACCGCAGGTGCGTGGAGCGCTTCTATATCGAGAACTGCGCGCGCGAATACGAGGCACTGTTCGACGACGTGATTCGTCGAAGGAAGCACTGAAACATGTCGACGCCACTGGGACATTCGCTGATGGCCGCCGCCATCGTGCCCCTCACGGGCAAACCGGCCATGCCGGCCTGGCGCCTGTGGCTGTTCGCCCTGTTTGCGGCCAACGCGCCCGATCTCGATCTCCTGGCCGGCCTGCCTTATCACGACCCCAACCTTTTTCATCAGGGCCCTTCGCACAGCCTGAGCTTCGCCCTGCTGTTCGGAGTGTTGTCCGGGATGTTCTTCCGGTCGGCCAGAGCGGGCATGATCGGCCTCCTGTGCTATGCCTCGCACCTGCTGCTCGATTTCTTCACCTACGACGGCCGGCCGCCTTACGGCATCCCGTTGCTGTGGCCTTTCTCGGAGAATTACTGGCATGCCCCGTTCGACCTCTTCATGGGGGTGCGCCACGGCGTGCCGGGTGATTCCCCCGCCGAAACCCTGAGCCAGATATTTTCCTGGCACAACGTGCGCACCCTGCTCGTTGAGTCGACACTGCTCGCACCTCTGACTGCAGCCAGCCTGTTCCTGAGTCGCCGGATCGGGAGAACCACATGAACGAAAAGACCAGGGCAACCGTCGACAAGAAAAACATCGTTCGGGAACGCATGGCGGAAGCCAGGCAGTCGCCCCTGAAGACTTATCGTGACCTGACGGTGGGCCTGGACACCGGAATCGGACATTTCATCCGCCATGAAATGACGACCTTTCTGCTGGGCTCGATGGGCGGCGGCGCCGGATATCTCCTCCGCAAGAGATTCTATCGCGGCCTGTTCCGGGAGAGCGGTGGCGGACTGATTCTCGGGCGCCATCTCACGCTGCGCCATCCACGCCGCATGGTCCTCGGCGAGGGTGTCACCATCGACGATCTCTGTGTGCTCGATGCCCGTGGCGACAGCGAGAACGGGCTGATACTCGGTGACAATGTCATCGTGAATCGAAACTGCCTGCTGCTTGCCAAGAACGGCAGCATCCGTATCGGCCGGTGCACGACGATCGGCAGCAACTCCGTGATCGTGTCCATGTCCGGCATCGAGATAGGCGAGGCCGTGATGTTCGCGGGCGGCTGTTACGTCAGTGCAGGCGCCTATGAAACGGACAATCCCGATCTGCCCATCATGGACCAGCCGGCCTATTCGAAGGGCCCCATCGTCGTCGGCGACCACGCATGGATCGGCACCTGCGCCATCATTCTCGATGGTGTACGAATCGGCAAGGGCGCCGTGGTGGGCGCCGGGGCCGTGGTCACGAAGGACGTGCCGGACTACGCCATCGTTGCCGGCGTGCCGGCCCGTGTCATTCGCATGAGGAACTGAACATGTGTGGTATCGCAGGCATCGTCGGCCGCCTGCCGGCCGAGGCGCCATCGGCCCTGGACCGCATGCTGGATGCGCAGCATCATCGCGGCCCGGACGACGAGGGCCGTTTCCGGGATTCCGACTGCCTGCTCGGTCACCGAAGGCTCTCCATCATCGATCTCGAGGGCGGGCGTCAACCGATCGCCAACGAGGACGAGACCCTGTGGCTGGTCTGCAACGGCGAGATCTACAATTACGAATCCCTCCGTGAACGGCTCCTTGCGCAGGGCCACCGATTCCGCACATCCAGCGACAGCGAGGTCATTCTCCACCTCTACGAGGAAAAGGGCGCCGGCTGCCTGGAAGATCTGCGCGGCATGTTCGCCTTCGCCCTCTGGGATACCCGACGACAGCGGCTCTTCGCAGCCCGTGACCGCCTGGGCCAGAAACCCTTCTATTACCACCAGCGCAACGGTTCCCTGTATTTCTCCTCGGAGATCAAGGGGCTGCTGGCCGCGCTCCCCGATCTGCGCCGCATGAATCCGGAGGCGCTGGACGAATACTTCACGCTGCGCATCATCACCCCGCCCCGCAGCCTGTTCGAGGGAGTCCACAAGCTTCCGCCGGCGCATTACCTGTCGTACTCGCCCGGCGAAGCGCCGCACATCGAACGCTACTGGGACCTCCCCTATCTTCCCAAGCTCGAGGGTGACGACGAGGCGCTCGTCGATCAGCTGGAAGCGGCCATCATCGAAACCCTGAAGCTGCACATGGTCAGCGACGTGCCGGTCGGTGCCTTCCTGAGCGGCGGCCTGGATTCCTCCCTGGTCGTGGCCATGACTCAGGCGCACGTCAGCAGCGAGCCCATCGACACCTTCACCATCGGGCTGCCGTATGGACGATACGACGAGTCCGATGCCGCCCGCCTGGTGGCGGAACGCTACGGCACCCGCCATCACGAATGGAAACTCCTGCCGTCCATCGCCGACCTTCTGCCCACTCTGGTACAGGCACTCGACGAACCCTCGGATCCCTTATCGGTATGCACCTGGCTGATCGCGGAGAAGGCGAGCCGACATGTCAAGGTCGTTCTCGGCGGTGACGGTGGTGACGAGCTCTTCGGCGGCTACGACCGCTACTACGGCAACCTCTATGCCAGCCACTATCGCAGAATCCCGGAGAGCATCCGGCGTTTCGCTATCAGTCCCCTGCTGGGGCTGATCCCGGACGGCAACTGGTACAAGAGCAAGGCGCACCAGATCAAATGGCTGCACGAGATGTCTTTCCTCGAAAGCGCGGACCGCTATGCACGCAGCCTGAACTATTTCTATCTCGGGACCGCTCACAAGCGCACGCTCTACGGTGAACGCCTTCGCCAGGCCGTTGCCGACTTCGATCCGATGCACACCATACGTGAAGGCTTTCTCTCGGCAAAAGCCGATCACGACATCGACCGCATGCTCCATTCGGACAGTTTCGCCCGCCTGCCGGATCATCCGGTATTCATCCAGGATCGGATGACCATGGCGCACGGCCTCGAGGCGCGCGCCCCCTTCATGGACCACGTGCTGGCGGAATTCGCGGCCCGGCTGCCGGTGCGCATGAAGGTGAGAGGACGCCGCCTGCGCTATATACAATATCGACTGGCGCAGCGCTATCTTCCCGATGCGCTGCTGGCGCGTCCCAAGCAGGGTTTCTCTTCCGCACTGCCCTACATGCTCAAGGACGAGTACACACTGCTGTACGAACTGTTCCTGAACGACATGCATCTGGTGCGTGACGGCTGGCTTCGCAAGGAAGGCGTCGATCGCCTCCTGGCGGAGCATCGCAGCGGTCGTCACGACCATGGCAACCGCCTCTGGCTGCTCCTCAACAGCGAGGTCTGGTATCGCATGCACATCGAGCAGGAGTCCGTCGAGACACTGGATGCACAGGTGGCCTCTGCCCGTGGCACGGGCACGAAGGCAGCGGTTTCCGGGACGTGACATGAACACGGAATCGGCTACCGGACAGGCATCGCGCACCGGCATGAAAAGGCGCCTCGTCCTGTTGTCCAAGGCGCTGGTCGCCGTCCTGCTCGTCGCCTACCTGCTCTGGCAGGCCGACTGGACCGCCGTCTGGCAGGCCATGGTCGATACCGGTCCGTTCCTGCTGCTGGCCGCCCTCGCGCTCATGCTGCTCAGCGTGAGCATCAGCGCCTGGAAGTGGCAGATGATCCTGCGCCTGCATGGTGCCGGGATCCCGTTCGGCTTCCTCCATCGCGTCTACTTCATCGCCGTGTTCTTCAACAACTTTCTTCCGACCAGCATCGGCGGTGACGGATATCGCATATTCGCCACCTGGGACAAGGCACATTCGCGCTCCGGCGCTGTCATCGCGGTCGTGACCGAGCGGCTCACGGGCATCCTCGCCCTGCTCGCGATCGGCTATGTCAGCGCCATCAGCGTCCATTCGCGCAGCCATGACCCCATCTCCGGACTGCTGGTGAAGGCAGGCACGGCCGGACTGGTCGTCGCCGTGCCTCTCTTGGGCATCGCCTGGCGGCTCGGCTGGTTCCGGCGGCTGCTGGCACGCAAGTCGCTCCCCGGAAAACTGGGCATGGTCTTGGCGCACCTCGACGACTATCGCGAACATGCCGGAGAGACGGTCAAGATCCTCCTGATCTCCTTTTTCTTCCAGATCCACAACAGCCTGGCCATCTTCCTGCTCCTTCGTGCAGGCATGGGCGTGCCCATCGCCCTGGACGAGCTGTTCGTGATCCTGACGGTGATGAACCTGGCCGCCATACTGCCGATCTCGATCAACGGCATCGGTGTCATGGAAGGCAGTTTCATCTATGTCGCGAAGTTTTACGAGGTGCCCTACGATGCCGCCCTGGCGACCCTGCTGATGGTCCGTGCCCTCCTGGTGGTCATCAGCCTGGTGGGCGCCTGGTTCTATCTGCGACCAGGCACCGTCCGACTGCAAGGATCACATGCCGAAAGCACCTCGAAAACCCGACCGGAGGCCCCATGAGAACCACACGCAGACGTTTTCTCGCCGGACTGGGTCTCGGCGCACTGGCACTGGGAGGCGGCGTCCTCTACAAGGTCCATGAATATCGCAGACGCAAGCTGGCCGGTACCCGTTTCGAAGGTCGCGCGGCACGGCTCTCCGAACTGCCTCGCGACCATGTCCATGACGTCTGCATCATCGGATCCGGCATGGCGGGTGCGGTACTGGGCATCGATCTGGCAAGCCGCGGGCTGGACGTGCTGATACTCGAAGCGGGCGACGCGTTCGAGAATTTCGGAAAGGATCCCCGGTATGGCAGGATTTCGCTGGCCCGTAGCGTGGGCGAAATCGAGTACCCCATCCAGGCATCGCGCATCATGGCCCTGGGTGGGACCACCAACATCTGGACGGGCCGTTGCGCCCGCCTGCACCCGATCGACTTCGCCCGCAATGCCTACACGCCCGCCGAAACCGGATGGCCGTTCGGCTACGACGAGTTCGCCCCCTGGTATCGTCGCGCGGAAAAGACCCTCAACGTGCGAGGAGGCCCCCTGTCGAAATACCATGCCCCCCGCACCGAGCCATTGCCGCCCGACGAATCGCAGTCCATCGAAGGCCTGCGTCAGCTGCTCTCGCCGCTCGGAATCACGGTGGACCCGTCCCCCACCTCGCATTCCTCGCACGGCGGCCCTGTCAGGGCCGCCGGTGACCTGCTGCCCAGGTTCGTGGCACTGCGTTCCGCCACACTCGTCTCGGGGGCCATGGTCACACGACTGGTCGCGGATGCCTCGGGCACGATCCGGCATGCAGAGGTCCGTGACCCGGACAGGACACTCAGGCAGATTCGCGCACGCCGATTCGTGGTGGCCGCCGGCGCAGTGGAATCGGCCCGGCTTCTTCTGCTGTCACGTTCCGACAGCTTCGCAGAGGGACTGGGCAATGCCGGTGGCCATGTCGGCAGGTGGTTCACCGAGCATCCGAACCTCAACTTCTCCGGCAGGATCGAACATACGCTCGAAACCCTGTCGCCACAGTACGAGATCGGTCGCTCCCACCAGTTCTACGACGATTTCAAGCAACGTGGCCTGGGAAGCATGATCCTGGTGCTGATGCAGTCCTGGATCTATCCGGAGGACCTGCGACTGAAGGACCTCTCCAGAATCGCCTCGCGTCTGGTCCAGGCCGAACTGCACATGAGCACCACGCTGGAAATGAAGCCGGATCCGAACAATCGGGTTCGCCTGTCCGACTCGGCACGCGACCTTTTCGGCAATCCGGTCGCGGAAATCGACATCCGCTTCACCGAAGACGATCTGCGCACCCAGGAGGCCGCGCGCAGGACCGTCATGGACATCTTCGATCGACTGGGCGCCAGCGGAGTGGAAGAACACGAGCTGTCATGGTCCCACCACCACATCGGAACCTGTCGTTTCTCGGAGACCCCGGAACAGGGCGTCGTGGATGCACGGCTGCGCGTGCACGGATGCCGCAACCTCTACGTGCTGGGAAGCAGCGTGTTCGTCACCGGTGGCGCCTCGCATCCGACGCTCGCGATCACCGCACTGGCACATCGTCTGGCCGACCACCTGCTCGGGGGCTGATCCGCTCAATCGTCGCCCGAGCGCCCGGGAGGCTGCATCGAGAACTTCTTGAGGAGATTGTAGAACGTCGGCCGCGTCACACGCAGGAGTGCCGCGGCCTTGGCCACGTTGCCGTTGCTGAGCGCCAATGCCCGCGTCACCGCCTCCCGCTCGACGCGGTCGCGCAGCTTGCGCAGATCGAGATCCGCATCCGCATGCTCGACTTCCGGTCTCGACTCGAAACCCAGATCGGCGGCATCGATCTTGCCGCCCTCGGCCATCACCACGGCCGATTTCACGCGGTTCTGAAGTTCACGCACATTGCCGGGCCAGTCGTGCTCCAGCATGGCGTTGACCGCACGTTCCGTGAATCCGCGCACCGGCTTTCGCTGTGAGCGCGAGAATTGCTCTAGAAACGCGCGCGCGATCAGCAGCACGTCCGTCCCTCTCTCCCTGAGAGGCGGCAGGTGGAGGCATACCTCGCTGATTCGGTAATAGAGATCCTGACGAAAGCTGCCCTCGCGAATCGCCTCGGAGAGATCACGGTTGGTGGCACAGACCACCCGCACGTCCACCGGGATCGGCTTGCCCGACCCCACGCGTTCCACTTCCCGTTCCTGGAGAAAACGCAACAGCTTGGCCTGCAGATTGGGCGGCATGTCACCGATCTCGTCGAGAAACAGCGTGCCTCCGTTGGCGAGCTCGATCTTGCCTGCACGACTTCTGTCGGCACCGGTGAAGGCGCCCCGCTCGTGACCGAACAGCTCGCTCTCGAGCAAGGTGTCCGGGATGGCTGCGCAGTTGATGGCCACGAACGGCCCCTCGCGCCTCGCGCTCAGCGAGTGCAGGGCACGGGCGACGAGCTCCTTGCCCGTGCCGCTCTCCCCGGTGACGAGCACGGTCACATCGGATGGCGCCAGTTTCTCGACCTTGCGGGAGAGTTCCAGCATGACGTCGCTGCCCGCGACAAGACCATCCAGCGGCTGGGTACCCAGCGCCGATTCCCGCAGCTTGCGGTTCTCTTCCTCCAGTGCATGCATGTGCATGGCGCGGCGCACGATCAGGCCCAGCTCGTCCACGTCCACCGGCTTGTTGTAGAAGTCGTAGGCACCCATCTCGACACACTTCATGGCCACCTCGCGGCTGCCGCGTCCGGTCAGCACGATGATCTTGGTCTCCGGCCGCGCAGCGAGCAGATCCTGCATGGTCGCCAGGCCTTCCGAGGTCCCTTCCGGATCCGGTGGCAACCCCAGGTCGAGAATGACCACCTGCGGCCGATGCGTCTCCAGCCGATCGAGCGCAGTACGGCGGTCTCCGGCGAGCACCACATGATAGTCGTCGAAATGCCATTTCAGCTGTTCCGCCACCCCGGTGTCGTCTTCGACGATCAGCAGCCGCCCCTCACTGCGCATGTTCACCTCCCTCCGCCAGCGGCAGAACCAGGCATACCCGCGTTCCCTGACCGGGCGTACTTTCCACCAGCAGGTCGCCCCCCGACTTTCTTGCGAACTCGCGGGCCTGATAGGCACCGATGCCCATGCCCGCCCTTTTCTTGCGCGACTCGAAGGGCTTGAAATAACTCTCGCGAATGAATTCCGGCGTCATGCCGACTCCCGTATCCCGAATCTCCACTTCGAACCACTTTCCCGTCGACCGCATGCATACCCTGACCTCGCCGTCCTCGGGGGTGGCTTCCTGGGCATTTCGAACCAGATGCTCCACCACACTCGAAAACCTCTCGGGATCGACCTGTATCCTGAAACCCTCCGCCGCATCGAGACGGGGCACGGGTCGCCTGTCACTGCAGCGTTCGATGGCCTTCTCGAGCAGCGGCAACGGGTCCACAAGAGTGGCTCTGAGTTCTTCTTCTCCCTGGCGCATCCGCGCGATCAGGGCATTCATCCTCTGAACCGAATTCTCGATCGTGCGCAGCGAAAGATCAATGAACTCCGGGTTGTCCCTGTGCCTTGCGGCATTCTTCAGCAGCAGGGACTGCTGCTGCACGATGTTCTTGATGTCGTGAAGCACGAATGCGGCCGTCTTGTGATAGGCGTCGAACTGGCTGGCTTCGGCGAGACGCTGCGCATCGCGATATTGCACATAGGCTGCACCGACTTCCATGCCTGCCAGCCTGAGAAGATCATAGTCCTCCCAGTCGAGATCGTGGCGGGACCTTGGCTGCGCCAGTTCGATGAATCCGAGGACTTCGTCCTCGAACGACACCGGCACCAGAAGCCAGGGATCCCTGAGCATCAGCTGTCGGCCGAGACCGGCGGCATTTTCCCGATCCGTCTCGATCACCCACTGGCGCTCGAAAAGCGGACGCAGCTCGGGGAGATCGGCCGGGATCCTTGCCGAGCCGCCCAGTGGCCGCCCCCAGCCGGCGATGGGCTGGAACACGCCCTGGCGTGGCTCGAAGGCCCAGAAAACACCGGCCGGACTCTCGACGAGATTGGCCACCGCGGCGATGCCCCGCTCGGGCATGGCTCCGGCCACGTCCGGTGAATGGAGCACGTGGAGGAGCCGCCGCCATTCCTCGCGATAGTCGTAACGGTAGGGCAGCAGATGCTTCCGGGACATCACCCTCACCCAGGCTCGAAAACGTCCCGAAACAAGCACCGCGGCGAGAAACAGGAGCGCCAGGAACAGGAACACGATTTCCCAGTACCGACTCCACTGCCCTCCCATGGCCTGGACGAAGTAGCCTCCCGCAGCCACGGCGAGCAGATAGACACCCGTGGCCACCAGCGTCAAACCGAACGTGGCGCCACTTCCCGAAAGCGCCAGCGACGGACGCTCCCCCATGGCCGCCAGCCGGAACAGGGAGACGCCCACGAAAGGCAACAGGAACAGATGCAGCAGACCGCGGGCACGCAGAATCTCGATGTCCAGCGAATGGATCAGCAGGCCCTGCGAATAGAAATAGAGATCGTGGACGGCCATCATGCCGGTACCGATGCAGAGAAACTTGACCGCCCATCTGCCTTCCGCATCGCTGGCACGATAGAGCTGCTCCGAGAACATCAGCAGGGCGACGGACAGCAGCAGGAAGAACACCATCGTGAAGACGCCGACGGAGAACCCCATCAGCCCTGCCATCAGCAGGCCCAGACCTGCAGGCACCGCCACCCAGGCGAGCACGCGCAGCAGAACGGGGCGCCGCCGCGAGGCCGGGAGAAGGTCCGAGAGCAGCGCCAGCCATCCGAGATCGCGAAGCGCCTCGGTCGTCAGCATCCACAGGCCGCTTTGCAGAAGATCCGCGAGATAGAGATTCTGCACGACCAGCCACAGGGCCGTGGCAAGACCG
>Ga0256832_1001967_pt1 | contig 13985 bp, 11 predicted proteins | sample 134614metaG_FD_190534 | JGI IMG/M metagenome (GOLD analysis project Ga0256832, IMG submission 190534) | Hydrothermal vent microbial communities from Lau Basin, Pacific Ocean - 134-614 | ecosystem: Environmental > Aquatic > Marine > Hydrothermal vents | place: Pacific Ocean: Lau Basin | collected...
AGGGCCCTCTCAAAGCTTCTCCACACCAGGAAAAAAGGAGATCCTTCCGAGGGAATTAGAAGATGTGCATCTTGAACCGTTCCGGTGAAATAGAAGAGATCACTGTTTTGCCTTACAAGGGCAACCTCAATCCCTTCAGTTTCCATTTTGGCCTGGAAGGCACGTATCCGTTGGATATAGAGGTCTTTAATTACCAAGGGATCAGATCTGTCTTACCTTTTCGGCCACCTTCAGAACCGTTCTGGCGTATGGGGTGCTGTGATTGTAGTGCTTTATTACCCTTATCTGGCCTTTTTTATGGATGTCTGGCTTCCATCCATAGAATTGAAGATAATTTGCCATGCTTGCCAATGCATCCGCAGGATCAAAGAGGTCCACCTTTCCATCCTTGTTGAAGTCTACACCGAACCTGAGGGCATTTGATGGCATGAACTGACAAAGCCCAATGGCACCAAAGATGGAGCCCTTTATCTTGTGGATATCAAGTCCGTTAAGGTTGGCGTAAATAATGAGGCTTTTGAGTTCTGAGTAGGCCCACTTGGACTTTGCCTCAAGTTTTCTTTGTATCCTTTTCCTTTCCCTTCTGCTGAGCTTTTTGTAAGAATCCGGAAGATAGGCCCTGACCTTGTTGAAATCTGATGCAACGGCCATGCTCGCCAGATTATTAAGGGCCAGGTCTGAGCCCAGGTACCTGCCAAGATCTGTCTCCACCAGGAGGATGGCGACCTTTACCTCCTTTGGAATTCCGTACTCCTTTTCAACTGATGCAAAGAGATTCTTCTTACTGTCAAGATACCGTCTCGCCCGCTTGATACGCTGTCTTTCCAGAAAGATATCGTAGTGCAGGGAGGCCTCTCTATGCACAACCTTTCTGGGCATCACTTGGGGGTTGAATTTGACTGCGGGATTTGCAAAGATGGCACATACTTCCGAGGCCTTAAAACCGTCTTTCACAAGGGATTGGGCAAGTGCCCTGAAGACCGGGTCGATACCTGCACACTCCTTTAGCGGCTGATCTGCTGCATCTTCAGGAAACACAACTCCCGACATGGCAAAGAAAAGACATATGATGAATAAAACAGTAATAAATCTTCTCATGTCAACTAACCGGTAAAGTCATTTGGTTTCTTGTTGATGGTCTCCTTTTTGACTGAAATAATACCTGGTGATACATCATCATTTAGTAGGGCCTGTAGCCCTTTGTATTTATCGAGAAACCTGTTGAGCGTTTTACCTTCAAGCTTTTGCAACGTTGCAATACGCATCCTGAAAGGATTCACAAAATGTCCATTGTGCCAGACGCGGTAATCAAGATGCGGACCTGTTGCATATCCGCTCCTTCCCACATAGCCAATAATTTGTTTCTGCAGGACCTTTTTCCCTTTCTTTAACCCCTTTGCAAACCTGTACAGGTGTCCGTAGTACGTCTTGTAGCCTCCCTTGTGCCTCAATACCACAATACGTCCATAACCCCGCTGCCAGCCTGTGAAGGTCACCCTCCCATCTGCCACTGCCATTACGGGTGTACCAACAGGAGCTGCAAGATCTACGCCATAATGGGGCCTGTACACCTTAAGTATAGGGTGTAATCTCCTGCTAGTGAAACGTGAGGTTATCCTGTAGACCTTTAGAGGAGACCTGAGAAACGAATTTGAAAGAGAGCTCCCATCTGGACCAAAGTAGCCGCCCCTGGTCCTTTGACCTGCTTCCTTGAAATAGTAGGCCTCAATGCAACCTCCTCCAAGTGGACAGTACTTTGCGGCAAGGATCCTGCCTGTTCCGATACATGCACCATTTTTGTAATACTTATTAAAAATGATTGAGAAGGAGTCCCCTGCCCTGATATCTGAGTTGAAGTCCACCTTGGTTGAAAAAATCTCTGTAAACTTTCTGGCGACCTTTGCCCCCAAGCCGTAGTTCGCAAAGGAGTCATAAAGGCCACCGGTAATCTGGCCTGTGACCTTGACCACCCTGTTTTCAATGGTAACAGGTGCCTTCGACAGTTTATAGGCACCGTTTTTATCCAGAACAACTTGATATTCCTCAAAGGGACCTTTTTCCCAGTTAAGGGCTATGACCTGCCCTTCCTGGGAAAGGGTGACCGTAAACTGTTCACCTGGGAGACACCTGTGAAGGTTGATGGCCCTTCCAAGGGTTTTGAGAAGCCTGTAGCTCGTCTTGGCGCCTATTTTATATCGCCTTAAACAACCAATCAGGGATTCTCCCTTTTTGAGCACCCCCTTGATTTGAACGAGTTTCGGCCCGGACACCTCACGTTGCAACGAGGGTTCTATGGAACAAGATGCAGGCTCTATCAGGTTATCAGAGACTTCTTCAGAGACAAGGAAGGGCTCTGTAAAATATGTTTCCTCAAAATCGTAAAGGGCTTTTGCAGGCCCTTCAGGCAACTGTGCCTCGCGAACCAGGAGATTCTCGTCAGATTCTTGACAGAGCCCGCCAAGAAAAGTCAAGGCAATGTTCACTGCCATAAAGGCCATGAACAACTCCAATAGATTAACGCCTGCATTCTGATTGGGCTTACTGGTTGCCACTATCCTCCTCCTTAGAATCGACACTGCATTGTTCCGCCGCTCTCACAATATGTAACCATAAAACAGTTTTTAACCCATAAAACAGACTGAGCGCTTAAGATACGGATATGACAATTGATAGGTTTAAGAAAGATTCATGCCGAAATCATCTTTATCCAAATACGCCTTTTTCTGGGACCATCAAACTCACAGAAGAATATCTTTTGCCAGGTTCCCAGCATAAGTTTTCCGTCTTCCACTATCACCTGTTCCGAAGCACCTATGAGGGACGCTTTGACATGTGCAGGAGAATTACCTTCCAGGTGTCTGTAGTCAAAATTCCATGGCACCATGTGGTTCAAGACGGCAACAACGTCCCTTCGGACGGCCGGATCGGCTCCCTCATTAATGGTTATTGCCCCTGTGGTATGGGGGCAGTAAATCATCACTATTCCAGAGCTGATTCCAAGCTGTTTCGCAGCCAGCCTGACCTTTTCTGTAATATCTATAAATTCGGTCTGTGCACTGGTGCTAACCTCTACCTCCAGGAGTCCCGGCATGTTTATCCCCACTTTCAGAAATCTAAAGACGTGTCGATATGTTTACTACAGTTTAGTTAGATTAAACCTAAATTTTGAGCTTTGTAAAGACCGAGAAACCACAAAATTTAGTTTTTAAAAAAGGCCCAACATCAAGTTATTGTATAACTTGCTAAACAGTCGAACCTGATTGAAAGGGCCTAACAAAAGATTAAAAATTTTGTTAAAAGTCTGTTAAAAAGTTGGAAAGTTTAATGATTTTACTTGAAAAATTCCATTAAAAAAGTTAGTTATTTTACTAATAATACGCTAACGCTGCTTCGTCCAACAACTCGTACAAATTAATGACCACGACTTGTCCAAAAACATTACCAAGGCCTGTACTACCCTCACTCCCTACAGTTATCCTCAAACTAATTGAAGCTACTGACGATGAAAAAAAATCTGTCAAAGAATTGGCGGACCTTGCCAGCAAGGACCCATCCCTTTGCACACACATACTGAAAATAGCCAATTCCGCCCTTATCAACCCGGGTCAACCTGTCAAATCCATTACTCAGGCCGCTTTAAACCTGGGCATTTCAACATTGAGGCATGTTGCAATAACGGCTGGTGTCTGTCAGACCCTTTCTTCCATTAATGTCCCGGAAAACTTTTCTTTGGCAGAATTCTGGAACCACAGTCTCTGCTGTGGCCTTTTATGCAAGGAACTTGTAAATCTGCTTGAACTGGCTTTTCCTCAAGAAGAGGCCTTCCTGGCCGGACTACTCCACGATATTGGCCAGCTTTCCCTCGTTATGAGATGGCCTGATGTCTATGACAAAATCGTTCAGAACCCAAGGACGGGCCAGACGATACTGGAATCGGAAACCAAGATTTGTGGACGGGACCACACTGTAGAAGGCCATGAACTGGTTAAACAGTGGCGTTTACCTGTCACTATTAGAACAGCTGTCCGTTTTCATCATGAAGACCCCCATGAACTGGCGCAGGCAACACCTTTTCTCCGCATAGTATATCTGTCTGACATTTCAGCTCACTATTTGACAGGGAAAAGCAGCAGTTCAATTACGGAAATCCTGGAGCGGTTCAGGATTTTGGGATTTCAACCAAGTGAACAAGAGCTCCAAGACACCTTCCACAAGGTCAGGACCATGCTAAAAAATACGGCTCAAGAACTTGGTCTTGACCTGGGAGAGAGGAAGGAGACCCCAAAGCTCAAGGATCAACCTCATGCATCTTCCCTCCTCAGGGACAAGAGCATGGACCTTGCCACAGTGGTAGGTGTGCTCGAATCTCTTCTTGCGGTACGCTCGCAAAAAGATCTCCACGATGCCCTTTTTACTGCCTTTGCCACTCTCACTGAGATACAAGGCGGCCTTTTGTTTCAATATTACAACAACTGTCTGAAGGGGGTATGTGCAAGAGGTTCAGAAGATGACTCTCTTGCCAGCCAGATCCTCGTAGTCAACCTTAAGGAGTCCATTTGGAACCGCGCCTTTGACAGCGGCAAACCGGTATTCAGCCGGGAATACCTTCAAAAAGAATCTATCCACATAATAGATAAACAGATAAGGGAATACCTTCATGGAGATTTCCTTGCTGTTCCCCTTGTGGCTGGCCGGGACAAGATAGGGGGGCTCGCCCTGAAGGTTGAGAAAGAAAAGTGGCCAGAAATCAGGGAGGGGCTCGGGCTCATTCAGCTCCTGGCCAGGGAAATTGCCAGTGTCCTAAAGGGGATCTCATACAGAAAACTGTGGGAAAAGGAGCATATCTTAAACGAGGCCCTGGTAAAGAAGTGCCCCATGGGAATCGTCATAACGGACAGCTCTGGCACAATCAGTTATGTGAACCCGCAAGGAAAGAACCTTCTTGGCCTAAGTTCAAGGATGCTGGAGGAACTAAGCATTTCCGCCCTTTTAGGTGAGGACCTAAACCCTGCTACTATCCGTTTCGAACACAAGTCACAAATTATCCCCATTGCACAAAAAAAAATAGAGCTGCCAGACGGCAAATTCGTGTGGCTGGATATCCAGGTGACACCCCTGGTGGTTGGAGGGACTGAGAGACTTCTGTTTTTCATCAGGGATATTACAGATTCTGTACTGCTTGAATCGGAAAGACAAAAACGCGCCCTTTGGCTTGAAAAAGAACTGGTCAAAAAGACACAAGAGCTGAAAAGGGCCCAGGAAAAACTCATACTCACAGAAAGAATGGGGGCCGCAAGCGAAGTGGCCAGAAAGGTGGTTCATGAGGTCAACAATCCCCTTGGAATTATTAAAAACCTGTTAAAGATTCTCAAGATACAGAAAGAGACCGGCAAGATCGAGGACAAGACAATAGACGCCATTGGTTCTGAAATAGACCGGGTTACCAGGATTATCAGGAAGTTGAGTGACTTTTCAAGACAAAATAGACCAGCTTCCATGTCATCACGTGCTCCTGCTGCAAAGGTAGACGAGGTGTTATCAGAGTTGGAGGCATTGGTTGGTCCTGGACTCAAAGAAAAAAGGATTGGCATAAGAAAAGAGGTTTCAGGGCAATTACCGGCGGTTGCCATTTCCGAGGATGAATTAAAACAGATATTTTTAAACCTTTTCAAAAACGCAGAAGAGGCCATTGGGGAAGATGGGGAGATCTTTATCAAGGCCTACAAGCAAGACCGGGAGGTTGTGGTAGAATTTGGAGACACAGGCCCAGGAATCAGGGAAGACATTAAAGGGAAGATATTTTCACCTTTTGTAACCACCAAGGGAAAAGAAAATTCTGGCCTTGGCCTGTCTGTCTGTTACGGTCTTATTAAGGCCTGTGGAGGAGACATATCCTTAACCGAAAGAGAAGGGTTTGGAGCGTTTTTCCTGATCAGGATCCCAGTAGCAAGTCAACGTGACTCAGGAGGGGAGGGAACCTTATGATTTCTGGGACAGTCCTGGTAGTTGATGACGAAAAGGAGATGAGGGACACCCTCAAGCTTCTGCTGGATCACTCTGGCTTTCATGCCACTGTCTGCCCGGGTGTCAGCGAAGGCCTGGCATTGCTGGCTGAACGTTTCTTTGACATTGTGGTAACAGACTACTACCTGGAAGATGGGACAGGCTCTGACATATTAAAATACTGCCGGGAGTATTGCCCCAAAACCAGGGTCATAGTGATGACTGGACATGCCTCCCTGGATAATGCCGTGGACGCCCTTAGAAACGGCGCCTTTGATTACGTGATGAAGCCCTTTGAGTTCGACCTTCTATACCATGCTCTCCAGAGGGCCCTGGAACATATCTCAATGATGGATGAAATCGCCCTGGCCAAGGAACGCTACAGGGCCCTCATAGAGGATATGAACGAGGGCTATCTCATTGTGAAAGATGGACTCATTCAATATGCCAACCCAAAGATGGCTGCCATACTTAATTGCCCCTTAAAAAATCTCATAAAAAGGCCCATACTCGATTTCGTGGACTTTGGCTTCCAGGAACAGCTGCAAACAAAGATTGAGCTTCTGAACCGGTCTCCGGGGGCGTTTTTCATGGAGGAGGTGGTATTTCGCGATTGCAAGGGAAACACCGTGCCTGTGGAACTCAGGCTTGCCAATACCCTGGGAGAACACATTGAAAACGGTGTTATTTTCATATGCCGGGAGATCACCGAGCGGGACATCCTGTGGAACAGACTGGTGCGGGCTGAACGTCTGGCCACCATGGGAGAGATGATGGCCTCTGTTGCACACGAACTCAACAATAAACTCACGCCCATTCTCGGCTACGCAGAGATACTTTCGGCGGACATGAACAGGGAGCAACTTGAAAGGGCCATAGAAGCCATACGTTCGGCGTCTGAAGGTGCCAAGAGAATCGTCAACTCCCTTCTGCTCTTTTCAAGGAGGGAGAAGCCCACAAAGATTGACTGCAATCTCAATGACATAATTGAAAATTCCTGCAACCTTGTCTCTACCTATATCAGCGGAGGTATGTCCATCAGGATAGAAAAGAGGCTTGAACCATCCATTCCCTACGTCATGGCCGATCCGCACCAGATCGAGCAGGTAGTGACTAACGTCATGAAAAATGCTGTGGATGCCCTTTCGGAAAACGGAGGCAAAATATCCGTATGTACAGAGTCCAGGGACGACCATGTCATAATCAGGATAACCGATGACGGACCAGGCATTTCCCAGGACATAATCAGGAAGATATTTGATCCCTTCTTCAGCACCAAATCCCAGAAGGATGGAACAGGACTTGGACTCAGCATCTGCCATGGAATCATAAAGGAACATGGAGGCGACATCAAAGTCAATTCGCGCCCAGGCATGACCGAGTTTATAATCAAACTTCCCGCCTATGCAGCAAAATCAGGTATAGAAATAGTCACAGAGGATAATAATGTGGTAAAACTGGACCTCGCGAGAAAGCCTTGGGTCATGGTGGTGGATGACGAGTATGAGATATCAGAGCTGTTAATTGAGGTATTTTCCCAAAAATTTCATACCCTTAAGGCCTTAAACGGCAGAGAGGCCCTGGAAAAGCTCAGAAGACAAAAGGTGGATCTTATTATTTCAGACCTCAAAATGCCCGAAATGAACGGTATGGAACTCTACGAAAGGCTTCTAGTGGAGTTTCCTGAGTATGAAAAAAAGGTGGTATTTACCACAGGCATAGTGTCTGACATAGAAACCATCAACTTCTTAAGGAAATACAATCTTCCCTACCTCAAAAAGCCATTCAAGATGAAGGAACTATTTGAGGTGGTCAATTCAGTACTTGAGGGACAGGAGAAAAAGACCAACGTCAACGGTCTTTATTGAATTTTTTGACCTTTTGTCTCTTCCATTCAGAAACAAACCTAATCAACTGCCTCCTGTAATAATCCTTGTTTTTCTTGGCCTTCTCGAGGGCCAGTTTTTCTGTTTCAATTGCCCTCTTTACATAGCCGTTTGCATATAAACACTCCGCCAGGGTATCCAGGATGTAGCTCTCCGGCTTCTGACTGGCTGCTGACATGGCTAGCAGAAGGGCCTGGCGCGGGTGATAAAAGCTCTTATCCTCTGCCTTTATGTAAAGCCATGCCAGGTTATTCATGACATCGGGGTTGTCCGGATCTATCTTCAAGGCTCCTTTATATGCCTTTTCAGCAAGATGGTACATTTTGTTTTCAAAAAAGATACTCCCCGCCTGGGCAAGCCAGTCCGCGTCCTTTCTGTTTTGTTTTATGAACTGGTTGTAAACAAAAATGGCAGAGTTTACACGGGCCTTGTGCTGCCAGGACTCAATTGGCAGAAAGCTTGGCAGGAGTGCCAGGACCAGGGACAAAGAAACAAACACACCCTTTGCAAAAAAAAGCCTCTTTTCATGGTGTCTAAGCACGCTTCTGTCATGGAAGGCCTCTTCCAGAAAATTAATCCTCTCTTCAATACTGAAATGGTGCCAGTTGGGCCTTGCCGGATCCATACCCGAAAGAAGGGCAACCTTTCTGAGTGCACTTATCAAGGCAAAGGGATGCCCCTGTACCCTGAAAACCGCCATGTCTGCCTGCCGTTCAAAGTTTCTCATAAAATAGCCAAGGACAAAACGAAAAAACAAAAAGGTCAGCAGGCCCAGAAAGGCGGCCACCATGAGGGCCGAAAGCGATTTGGGCAGGCTATCCATTTCCATGAGATACTTGAGCGTTGAAGGGTGGGACATGGCGAAACTCAAAAGGGGATCAGTCAACCTGTAGAGAACCAGGGAATAGGAGGCAAGGAACACAATATACCAGACAAGGTGCTTGCGTCTTACGTGCTCAGCCTCATGGGCTATGACCGCCTCTATTTCTTCAGGCAGAAGATTTTGAATCAGGCACGGGGTCAAAAGCACGTACCTGAATCCTGGCACGATTCCGATAACAGCTGCCGTACAGGCCATGGCCTCACCAGCCGGCCAGATAAGGATATCGGAAAAACCGATTCCCTGACTCTCAAGCCCCTCCTCTATCCTTTTGCGAAGTCCAGAGGCGGGAAGGGGCCTGCATTTCCAAAGTATCTTTACAAGGCCCGGGAGGAAAAACAGAAAAAAAATGATGAGAATAAGAAATATATAAAGAGAGGCATTTGGACCGGTAAAAAGCCTGTGTAACCACGGAACTGGAAGCTGAACAAGGATATCCAAGGCCATAGTGATTATTACATAGGGCAGAAGGATAGGCAAAAGAAGGCTTGCCCTTCTAAGGGCAAGGCGGTAGCGAACAGCCTCGCCAGCCATCCTGCCCAACGCCTGGCCTTGGGTTACCCAAGCTATGGCAAGATAGAAAATGAAGAGAAACAGGCCAATAATATCAACCAGAGAGGGAATGTGTATATAACTTGCAATTGGAGTAAGAAGGGCACCAAGATCCAACAAATAAAAATCAACTGTCAGGGGGACAAGCGCCAGCCATTCCAAGGCTTCCGGTTTTACTGCACCCTTACCTACACTGAGCCGATTACTGTTCCATCGACAAAAGAGAAACCATGCAACTATCTTGAGAATAAAAAGAAAAAGGATGATGCTAATGCCAACATGCTGGTTTGAAGTCTCTGGCGCACTCTCCAAAAGGATCAGTGCCACCATGAGCTCTATAATCTGTCCGTAAGGCATGGCAGGATTGTATCATTGCAGCCGTATTCTTTCAGCCTAAAACACGCAAAAAATCCGCACTGCCTTTTCAGCTAAGACCCATTTAATCCGATAAATGGAAAAGGAGGATGCTATGACCTTCAAACTCATAAATATCCAGTGGGACAGTGTGCTTGAAATGCTGAAGAGCGAAAACATCATCAAGCAGGTCTCCAGCATTGATCCTTTGCAGATGATGTCAGACCCCCATTACCTCATTCCTGCAATTATAGTTGCCCTTGTGCTTTTTGCACTAAAGTTCAGAAAGACCCTTGTCTTTCTCCTTGGGTGCATGGTGTTCTGGTACGCGTGCGTCCACATGCTTCCCAAAAATGGTGAGCTTAAGCTGAACAACATTGCCTCCTTTGGCACCACGTGCGTGGCTGTTTTAGGCACATGGATCTACTTCTTTTTTATCAGAGAGGAGTAGTAGGAGGAGGAGGAGGAACAACCCTTGGCCCTTGCACTTGTGATCGCATCGGTTTCTTCTGTTGCAGTAATTATTCTGCTCTTGCTCGTATTTAACAGGGCCGACACCAGCAAGGGCGCTTCCGCTTTCGAGTATTCTGCTTCCCCGGAACAAGACGAAGATTCTCTTGATATCCCCGAAACCACCGTGGACCAGGACGATGAAATAGAGGGCGTACGGTTTGCCAATTATCTGGAATATTCGAGACCAAGCCCGGAACGACCCATAACCGATGAAGATGCAGCCCTTATTGACATAATCAGACAGAGCCCGGAACTTCCCAGTGCCATCATGGAGCTTTCCCATCTTTTAAGCGATCCGGAAACGAGCATCAAGAGGATCGTCCAACTGGTATCCACAGACCCGGTTCTTTCATCTAAGGTTTTGAGGGTGGTCAATTCTGCGGCTTTTTGCACTCAAAGAATCACCTCCCTACAACACGCAGTGGTTATTCTCGGTTTTAATGAGCTGTGGATCCTTGTAAACCAGCTCCTTGCCCAGTCTGCCTTGAAATCCCTGGCTGAAATATCACCTTCTGAAATCAAGGCCCTCTGGAGACACGCTGCAGCAACTGCCACATGTGCCAAGCATGTACTTTTCAAGATGGGAAGCAGGGGAAATGAGATAGGGCCAACTGTTATCACATGTTCCCTGCTTCACGATGTTGGAAAGTTTCTATTACGGGGCTTGAGTCCCGATCAGGGTCAAGATAAGGATTCCGAAGAGGAAGAGTGCTCACTGGTTTCAGTAGTCAGGGAAGATCAGGCCTACGGCATAGATCACTGCCGTATGGCTTATCTTCTCACCACGTACTGGAAGCTCCCTGAAATCCTCTGCACAACCATTTCCTATCACCACCATCCCTCGTTTTCCAACTGGGACGACATCCCCGCCCACGCAAAACTTCCAACTGCCCTTGTTGCCCTTAGCGATCAGCTGGCCAACGTGGCAGGGTACTGGGACTCAAAGCCCTGCGCCATGGCAATCAATCCCGAATTTCTAAAATCCATTGGCCTTGACAAAAAATGGTCTCCTAATAGGCTCCTGACCAAGGACTTGATTCAGGACCTGAAGGAGACCGAGAGACTAATTGAAACGGCAACCAGCATGTAAAAGATCCCATCTTGAGGCCGTAATAGCTGAATTCAGGCCTTCAGGGGCCTCTGAAGTGCTACTGGATATGTTCTGGCGGCTCTATGACCATTTTGGTCCGCAGTACTGGTGGCCAGGACAGACACCCTTTGAAATCGCCGTTGGGGCCATACTCACACAAAACACCAACTGGCAAAACGTGGAGAAGGCCATTGACAACCTCAAGAAACAAAAAATTCTTGAACCCCAGGCCATCCTTGAACTTCCACCCGCCATGCTTGCAGGGCTCATAAGGCCTGCCGGCTACTACAACATAAAGGCAAAGAGGCTAAAATGCTTTGTCAAGTTTCTCGAAGATGTCTTTCAAGGCAGCATGGACCTAATGGCACAGGCGGAAACCACCCAGCTTCGCCAAATGCTCCTTGAAATCCACGGAATTGGGCCTGAAACTGCAGACAGCATACTCTTGTACGCACTTGGCAAACCCGTTTTTGTTGTAGATGCCTACACCGTTCGAGTCCTCTCAAGCCATGAATTGATCGATCCTGCATTGGCAGATTATCATGAAATACAGGAACTCTTCATGGACAACCTTCCCGTTGATACCTGTCTCTTCAATGAATTTCACGCCCTTTATGTGCGATTGGGCAAGGAATTTTGCAAAAAAAGAAGGCCTGTTTGCCATAAGTGCCCCCTGAAAGACATTTAAGGCGCCTTTCGCAGAAGACCTTAGGAGATAAGACACTATTTAGAAAACCACTCAGGCGTATATGAGGTTAATAACCTCTCTAGCATCCTCCAAGGCCCTTAAGGAAAGCTCCAAACAATCCAGATAGTCCTTCTCATCACATCCTAGAACGTACAATAGCTCATCAGAGATCCTGTACCTGAAACCGTCTGCCCCCACACCAAGGCCAAGCTGGACGGCCAGGATGTTACAAAAGGCAAGCATGGCCGAAAGCCTGTTTTGGATGTAGAGATCAGGATCGTGATGGGTGCGAACCGCCCTGCAGATGTCCCTGGGGAATTCCCACTGCTGGAGGATGGAGGAGCCTGCAACTGCATGATCAGTCCCAATAACCTCCCATTCTGCAACGGAAAAATCGCTGTCATCACGCCTTGACCGATCAAGCACCTCCAAGAGCCTGGGACCAACATAGATATCAAGAACAATCTTCCCTACATCATGGAGGATTGCTGCAGTAAAAAGCTCTGCAGACCGGCCAAAACCAAGCCTCTGACTCACCACCTCGGAAATCATGGCGCAACCTACGGAATGAAAACAAAGATCCTCCGGCGACATCTCGTAGCCGTGAAGGTCCCTTGAAAGATACGGCATTGCTGCACTTGCTATGAGGACCTCCCTGATCCTGTTTTGTCCTAGGAGGGCCAGGGCGGTTTCAAGGTCGGAGACCTGCTGGCTGAGACCAAACATGGCAGAATTTGTCAGTTTTAGAATATTTGCAACAAGCCCATGGTCCAGTCTGATGATCTTTGCCACGTCGGAAATGTTTTTCTCCGGATTGTCCAGGACGCGAAGCGCCTCATGGACAATCTTGGGAAAGACAGGAAGTGAGGCCATGGATTCATATACCGCCTCAAGGGTAAAATCTGGACACAGGGCTGTATTCATATCAGGATCTCCTTTTTATCTGGAAGAATAACGCGGGCATTTGCGGAGCCTACCTCCACGGAGACGCTCCTGTTTAGGGGGCCTCCCACGTGCTCTCCACTTGCGGAAAGGCCATTTTTCTCAAGGGCCTTGACTGCCTTTTGATAAAGCTTTACCCCCAGGGCCATCTCCTTTGGTTCATGCAGAAAGGTAGCGGCTCCACACAAGAACACCTTCATATCCTTGGCAGATGCCCCTTCTTGAAGCATGTGCTTGAAAAGTTCCCTCATTTGTTCAAGTACAGTGGGCGTAGCTTGATTTTTTCCAGATGTTCCTGGAAGTACGCAGTGCCCTATACCTGCAACCCCTGCACACGGGTCAGTTACGATGACTGCCAAGGTGGAACCCAGGCTCCTGGCAGTAATAACAGTCGAAGGCCTGCTGCTTACGGCCATAGAGGCCCTTTCCACAATGACTTCTTGCATGGAAGCTTCTCCTGAAGTTTCTTACAGGTGCCCCTAAGAAGCACCTGACTGTTTTCTTTATCGGAAATTGGCCTTAAAAGGTAAAGTCTGACTTTAAAAACGCTTTTTTTACTTCAACGTTTAGACACCAAGGCTTTCATGCTTATATTCAAAAAAAGAGCAAAAAGGAGGAGAAGGCAATGAAGGAGGCGTATCTTTACCAAAGGCAGGAAGACAAAAGCGTTAAGTGCAATCTCTGCTCCCACAGATGCAAGATAAAACCGGGAAGACGTGGAATTTGCCAGGTTCGGGAAAACAGGGACGGAACACTTGAAAGCCTGGTCTATGGAAAGCTCATCTCTCAAAACGTTGATCCCATAGAGAAAAAACCCCTGTTTCACTTTCTTCCTGGCTCTCGCTCCTACTCCATATCAACGGTTGGGTGCAACTTTCAGTGCCTTCACTGTCAAAACTGGCAGATAAGCCAGTTCCCCAGGTTCAACAATGGGGCCATAACCGGCCAGGATGCCACGCCCGCTCAGGTGGTACAAGATGCCATTACAAGTGGTTCAAAAAGCATAAGCTACACCTATGTGGAACCAACCATTTTCTACGAATTCGCCTATGACACAGGGGTCAAGGCCAGGGAAAA
>Ga0256832_1001968_pt1 | contig 13985 bp, 11 predicted proteins | sample 134614metaG_FD_190534 | JGI IMG/M metagenome (GOLD analysis project Ga0256832, IMG submission 190534) | Hydrothermal vent microbial communities from Lau Basin, Pacific Ocean - 134-614 | ecosystem: Environmental > Aquatic > Marine > Hydrothermal vents | place: Pacific Ocean: Lau Basin | collected...
TGAAGGAAGAGCTCGGCACCCGCTGGCTTGCCCCCGATCTCTTCCGCTTCGGCGCAAGCTCGCTTCTGGGTGATATCGAGCGCCAGCTCGAACATCATGTAACCGGCGCCTATTCCGCCTCCTGGCGCCATGCGATCGGATAAGAACATGACCGTAAAAGACATTTTCGAAAGCATGGATTACGGACCCGCCCCCGAAAGCCCCGCCGAGGCGCTGAAGTGGATCGAGAACCACGGCGGCGAATTCGGCCATTTCATCAATGGAGAATTCACCCGCCCGCGCGCCGATTTCGCCACGAAGAATCCGGCCACCGGCGAGGTGCTGGCCCATGTCGCCCAGGCCACGGGCGATGAGGTGGACGCCGCCGCTGCCGCCGCGCAGAAGGCGCAAGGGCCGTGGGCGAAGCTCTCGGGCCATGACCGCGCGAAATATCTCTATGCCATCGCCCGCCTGATCCAGAAACACGCCCGCCTGTTCGCCGTGCTGGAAACGCTCGACAACGGCAAGCCGATCCGCGAGAGCCGCGATATCGACATCCCGCTCGCCGCGCGCCATTTCTACTACCACGCCGGCATGGCTCAGCTGATGGAGGCCGAGCTTCCCGAGGCCGATCCTCTTGGCGTTGCCGGGCAGATCATCCCATGGAATTTCCCGCTCCTGATGCTCGCCTGGAAGATCGCGCCGGCCATTGCCGCAGGCAACACGGTGGTGCTGAAACCGGCCGAATACACCCCGCTCACGGCGCTGCTGTTTGCCGAAATCTGCCGCGAGGCCGGGCTGCCGAAGGGGGTTGTCAACATCGTCACCGGCGATGGCGCGGTGGGCGAGATGATCGTGGCGCATGAGGGGATCGACAAGATCGCCTTCACCGGCTCCACCGAGGTCGGCCGGCGCATCCGCGAGGCAACGGCAGGGAGCGGCAAGGCGCTCACCCTCGAGCTTGGCGGCAAATCGCCCTATATCGTGTTCGAGGATGCCGATATCGACAGCGCAATCGAAGGGCTGGTGGACGCGATCTGGTTCAACCAGGGGCAGGTCTGCTGCGCGGGATCGCGCCTCCTGGTGCAGGAAGGCATCGCCGAGGATTTCCTCGCCCGCCTGAAAGCGCGCATGAACAAGCTGCGCATCGGTGATCCGCTGGACAAATCCATCGATATCGGCGCGCTCATCGATCCGGTGCAGCTTGAGCGCGTGCGCCGCATGGTGGCCGAGGGCGGCAGCGAGGGCGAGGTTTTCCATGCCGATTGCCCGCTCCCCAATCAGGGCTGCTATTATCCGCCCACGCTGGTGACGGATCTCGCCCCCGCCTCAATGCTGATGCAGGAGGAGATCTTCGGCCCCGTCCTGTGCGCCACGACTTTCCGCACCAAGGCGGAAGCAATCGCGATCGCCAACAACACCCGCTACGGCCTCGCCGCCAGCGTCTGGAGCGAAAACCTCAACCGCGCGCTCGATGTGGCACCGGCGCTGGCCGCGGGCGTGGTGTGGGTCAATGCCTCCAATCTATTCGATGCGGCGGCCGGCTTTGGCGGTGTGCGCGAAAGCGGCTTTGGCCGCGAGGGCGGCTGGGAGGGGCTATGGGCCTACATGCGCCCGCGCATGAAGCTCACCCCCCTGAAGCCGATCCCGCCCGTGCCCGCACCCAAACATGCGAAGGTCGGGGGGATCGACCGCACCGCCAAGATGTTCATCGGCGGCAGGCAGGCCCGCCCCGACAGCGGCTATTCCCGCGCCGTCTGGTCACCGGATGGAAAACTGCTCGGCCATGTGGGCCTCGGCAACCGCAAGGATGTGCGCAACGCGGTAGAAGCCGCGCGCAAGGCGCAGGCAGGCTGGGCCGCCACGCCGGGCGCGCTCAAGGCGCAGATCCTCTATTACATCGGCGAAAATCTCGCCTCGCGGGCCGATGAATTCGCCGCCCGGATCAATGCGATGACGGGAAAGCGCAGCGGCGCGAAAGAGGTGGAAGCGGCCATCTCGCGCCTCTTCACCTATGCTGCCTGGGCCGACAAATACGACGGCCTCGCCCACAACGTGCCGATCCGCGGCAAGGCGCTGGCGATGAACCAGCCCGTGGGCGTGATCGCCGCGCTTGCGCCGGATGAAGCGCCGCTCCTCGGCCTGATTTCGGTCATGGCGCCCGCAATCGCCATGGGCAATGCGGCGGTGATCGCCGCCAGCGAGCCCTACCCTCTCGCCGCCACCGATTTCTCCGAGGTGCTCGAAACCTCCGACGTGCCGGCCGGCGTCGTCAACATCCTCACCGGCCAGCACACGGACATGGCCGAAACCATGGCCCGCCACATGGATGTGGATGCCTGCTGGAGCTTCTCCTCAACCGATCTTTCCGCCCTGATCGAGCATGGCTCGGCCACGAACCTGAAGCGCACATGGGTCAACAACGCCCGCAGCCGCGACTGGCACTCGCCCGCCGGAGAGGGCCGCGAATTCCTGCGCCAGGCCACCGAAGTGCAGAACATATGGATCCCCTGGGGGGAATAGCACGCCTCGTTTCTCATCACTGGTCGATAAATATCCCCGCCGGAGGCATGAAAGTTTCATTCCTCCCTCCCGTGGATATCCGGCTTCGCCATTCGCGAAATGCCCTCTACAAGATCCTGCCCGGATCGTGCAGAATGTCAGCGACAAGACGCCGGGCAGGATCAGACCTTGAAGGAGCAGGGGCATGAGCGCAAAGATTATCGACGGCAAGGCATTCGCCGCAGAAATCCGGGGGCGTGTGGGCGCGGAGGTGGCGCGGCTGAAGGCAGAGCATGACATCACCCCCGGCCTTGCGGTGGTGCTGGTGGGGGAGGATCCGGCAAGCCAGGTCTATGTGCGCTCGAAAGGCCGCCAGACGATCGAGGCGGGCATGAATTCCTATGAGCACAAGCTTCCCGCCGATACGCCCGAGGCCGATCTTCTGGCGCTGATCGAGAGGCTCAATGAAGATCCCGCCGTGCACGGGGTCCTGGTGCAGCTTCCCCTGCCTCGCCATATGGACGAGGCGGCGGTGATCAATGCGATCAGCCCCGCGAAGGATGTGGACGGCTTCCATATCCTCAATGTCGGCCGTCTGGCCACCGGGCAGAAGGCCATGGTGCCCTGCACGCCGCTTGGCTGCCTGATGATGCTGCGCGATCTGCATGGCAATCTTTCGGGAATGGAGGCGGTGGTGATCGGGCGCAGCAATATCGTCGGCAAGCCGATGGCGCAGCTTCTCCTGAGAGACAGCTGCACCGTGACCATCGCCCATTCGCGCACCCGCGATCTGCCGGGCGTCGTGAAACGCGCCGATATCGTGGTGGCGGCGGTCGGGCGCCCAGAGATGGTGAAGGACGAATGGATCAAGCCCGGTGCAACGGTGATCGACGTGGGGATCAACCGCATCCCGGCGCCCGAGAAGGGCGAGGGAAAGACCCGCCTCGTGGGGGATGTGGATTTCGAAAGTGCCGCGAAGGTGGCCGGCGCGATCACGCCCGTGCCCGGCGGCGTTGGGCCGATGACGATCGCCTGCCTGCTGGCGAACACGCTGACGGCCTGCTGCCGCATCCACGGCCTGCCCGAGCCGGAGGGGCTGACGGCCTGAGGCGGCTGCGCCCCTGCCCGGCCATCGCTTCGGGCGGCGCGGGCGGGATGCCTCCGGCGGGGATATTTAGGGTCAGGACCCATTAATCCCGCGTTCACAGCGGCGCAGGCGCGAAATATCAGGGGTTTTCTGCCCGCCGGACAGGGTGGCTCCCCTTTCCAAGGGCAGAAAGCATCTGAGATGAAGCGCCTGCATCGCCCTTCGGGTCAGGCGTATTTACTCCCTGAATACGTTGCAAAACCTTGAAATAGAGCCACTATTCCTGCGGTTTAGCGCCTGTTCAGGAAGTAAATATGCCTGACTGTGAACGCGGGATTAATGGGTCCTGACCCTGGAGACCAGTGATGGGAGCGCCTATTCCCCGAGCTTGGCGTGCACTTCATCGAGATCGATTTCGCCGATCGGCAGCTTGTTGGCCGGGTTCTCGAAATCGTATTTGAAGATCCTGAAATCGCGCTTGTAGATCTCATAGACGATATGCATCGAGAGATCGTCGAAGTAATCCTCGACCGGATGGGCGCGTTTCGGCCCGTGGCCGGCGGATTCATTGAAGCGGGGGATGGTGGCGAGATCCACCTTGTGGGGTGTTTCCACCGCATCGAGAACCGCCTGCATGCCCTCGTTGAATTTCTCGGTGAAGAAGATGTGATCGTAGCGCCCGCCGTTGACGATGAAGGTCGAGACATGGCCCGACATCGCCGACCAGTGGATATCGGGATCCATCGGCTTTCGGAAGCGGATGGTATCGCGGGCAAACAGGAGGAAGCGGCGAAAGCTCCTGATCTGATCGAACTCCTGCTTGCCATCTTCTCCGCCCACTTCAATGCCGTATTTCTGGATCAGGAGCGGCACAAGATTTCCCCGGTAGCGACGGCCGTTGCGCTGGATGCCGCAGATCTTGTCGAAGAAGGAAGAAAGGATGCGGGTGTAGGGATTGCGCACGCAGGTGAAGGCGTAGGTTTCATGCTCGCGCACGTTTTTCTCGATCAGGGGCTGGCTTTCCTCATGGGCCCATTTGTGCAGGCCCTCGCGCGCATCATGTATATCGCCATCGTAGAACTCGCCATGATCGGAATAGTAGAGTATCTGGCCTATTGTGGAGCAGGCGCATTTGGGCACCACCCGATAGATCATGCTCTGGCTTTCAGTCATCCAGGTGCCGGGAAAGCCCATGCTGCTTGCTGCCCTTGATTGTTTTGCGCCGTGCCTGTTGCGAGCATGACATTCAACCGCAAAAAAGCAAAGAAACACTGTCAATTCAATCATCCTTCACGTTATCAGCATTAATAATGTTGCGGATTGCGGGGCATTCGGCAGAAAAATGGTGCAAATCGCCTACATCTTGCTCTGTCACAAGGATCCCGAGGGGATCATTCGCCAGGCCAGGCTGCTGACGGCGGCGGGGGATTGCGTCTCCATCCATTTTGACGGGCGCGCCGATCCCGATGATTTCGCCCGGCTGAAACAGGCTCTTTCGGACGATCCGAAGGTGACATTCGCGCGCCGGCGCATCCGTTGTGGCTGGGGGGAGTGGTCGCTTGTCGAGGCGACGCTGGAGGGGGTGAAGGCGGCGGAGGCAGCCTTTCCCGAGGCCAGCCATTTCTACATGCTGAGCGGCGATTGCATGGCGATCAAGACAGCAGAATACGCGCATGATTTCCTGGCGAGCGAGGATGCTGATTTCATCGAGAGCTTCGATTTCTTCAGAAGCGACTGGATCAAGACAGGGCTGAAGGAAGAGCGGCTTATCTACCGCCATTTCTTCAACGAGCGAAGGCACAGGAGGCTGTTTTATGCGAGCCTCGATATCCAGAAGCGGCTTGGCCTCAAGCGCCGCATCCCGAAGGATATCCAGATCATGATCGGCAGCCAGTGGTGGTGCCTTCGCCGGCGCACCATCGAGTGGATCCTCGAATTCACCCGCGCGCGCCCTGACGTGATGCGTTTCTTCCGCACCACATGGATCCCCGACGAAACCTTCTTCCAGACCCTGGTGCGCCATCTCGTGCCCGAAGCCGAAATCCGCTCGCGCACGCTCACCTTCCTGATGTTTTCCGATTACGGCATGCCGGTCACGTTCTACAACGATCACCACGATCTTCTGCTCAGCCAGGATTTTCTCTTCGCCCGCAAGATCAGTGCCGAGGCGCACGATCTGAAGCGCCGGCTCGGGGATCTCTATCAGCGCCGGGGGGTGGAATTTGCCATCTCAGGCGAAGGGCGCAATCTCTATCGCTTCCTCACGGGGCGCGGGCGCGAGGGGCGCCGCTTTGCCCCGCGCTTCTGGGAGCGCGAAAGCACGCTCGGGCGCGATCGCGAACTGATGATCGTGGTGTGCAAGAAATGGCATGTGGCAAAGCGCCTGGCGGAGCGGGTGCGCCAGGTGACGGGCCTGCCGGCGATCGATTATCTCTTCGATGAGGAGGGCACGCCGCTGCCGGATCTTGGCGGCATCCAGAGCACGCTTGAAAAGCGCACCCGCCACCGGCGCGCCCTGATGCGCATGCTTTTCGATCATTACGAGACAGACCGCCTGCTGATCTGCCTCGATCCTGCCAATCTGGAGCTGTTGCATGATTTCTATTCCGACCGCTCGAAGACCCGGCTTCTGGAAATCGAATGCGAATTCAGCGATGAATATCTGATCGGCCATGCGATGCGGGTCGGGCTCGCGGGAGAAGCAACACCTGCCGAAACTCTCGAGAGCCTCCTTCCCACCATCCGCTACGATGTGAAATTCGAAAGCGAGCGCATTCGCGAGGCGGCTTTCCCGGATCACTTCCGCCTGCGCGAGCGGGCAGGCATCGAGGAAAACACCCGCCCCCTTGCCGAATTCCTTGACATCCCCCCCGACAAGGCCCGAGAGATAGCCGCGACCGATTACCTGTTTGCGGATTGAGGATGTGAAGCATGCCCTATGAATATGACGATCAGAACATCTTCGCGAAGATCCTGCGCGGCGAGATCCCCAATGATACCGTTCTGGAAACGGAGCATTCGCTCGCCTTCAACGACATCATGCCCAAGGCGCCCGCGCATGTGCTGGTGATCCCGAAGGGCCCTTACGTGTGCTACGATCATTTCGCGCTCGAGGCCTCGGATGCGGAGATCGTGGATTTTAACCGCGCCATCGGCGAGGTCTGCCGGATGCTCGGGGTGCGGCCCGGCGAAGGGGGCAGCGGCTACCGGATGATCTCGAATGCCGGATCGCACGGCGTGCAGGAAGTGCCGCATCTGCATGTGCATGTGCTGGGCGGGCGCCCCCTTGGGCCGATGATTTCATCGCGCTGAAAGCCATTGCCGCCCGGCGCCTGATCGCTATCATGTGCCGGGCCCCCAGAGCAGCCCCAGAATGGAGAATCGAATGAGCACCGAAGCCGCCGAAGAATTCGTTCCCGAGATCGTCGAGGTCGCCCAGACCCGTGTCTGCTGCGATGGAGGCGAGGGCCCGCTTGGCCATCCCCGGGTCTGGCTCACCATCCCGCCCGAGAAGGGTTATGTGGATTGCCCCTATTGCGACCGCCGATTCGTGCTGAAATCAGCCGGCTGAAGCCGGGGTGGGTGACAGAAGGGTTTATCCGGTTTACCATTGTTTATCTGTCATATGTAAACCAGGATAAACCGGATAAACGATGGATCCCCGCCGCAATCCCTTCAGCCCCGGCGCCGGTGTGCGCCCCGCCCAGCTTGCCGGCCGCGGGGAGCTGATCGAAACCGCCGAGATCGCCATGGACCGGGTGCTCGGCGGCCTCCATGCCACCGATATCATCATGACGGGGCTGCGCGGTGTCGGCAAGACGGTGCTGCTCAATCATCTCGTCACCCTCGCCAAGGCCAAGGGCATGGAAACCATCAAGTTCGAGGTTCCCGATGCGCGCGGCGGCCATCTCACGCCGGCGATGGTGATCGCGCTCGGGGCGGTGCTGAAGCGGCTTGACCGGCTGAAGAAGGCGGGCGAGGGGCTGAAGCTCGCCGCCGCCGCCTTGCAGAATTTCGCCGCCGTGTTCCGGGTGAAATACGAGGGCTTCAGCTTTGGCGCCGAGCCCGCCCGCGCCCTCGCCGACAGCGGGGATCTCGAAACCGATCTGCCCGAGCTTCTGATGCCGGTGGCGCGGGCTGCCGGAGCGCGCAGGAGCGCGATCGTGCTGTTCATCGACGAGGTGCAGTATCTGACGCGCGAAGAGCTTTCGGCGCTTGCGCGCGCCTGCCACGAGGCGGCGCAGCAAGGCGTGCCCTTCCTCTTCATCGGTGCCGGCCTGCCCCAGATCGCGGCGCTTGCGGGCGAGGCGAAATCCTATGCCGAGCGGCTGTTTCTCTATCCCGCGATCGGCGCGCTTTCGCCGCAAGCCGCGCGCGAGGCCCTGCGCGCACCGGCCCGCCAGCAGGGCGCCGATTTCACCGACGAGGCGCTCGAGCGGATACTGGAGGAAACCGAGCGCTACCCCTATTTCCTCCAGACCTGGGGCAAGTTCACCTGGGATGCGGCCGGGGAAAGCCCGATCACCGAGGATGACGTTGCCGCCGCCGGCCCCTCGATCATCGCCCATCTCGATCAGAATTTCTTTCGCGTGCGCTTCGATCGCTGCACCGAGCTCGAGCAGCAATACCTGCGCGCCATGGCCGAGCTCGGCCCCGGCCCCCACCGCACCGGCGATATCGCCGCCGCGCTTTCCACCACCAGCACCCGCCTCGCGCCGGTGCGCCGCAGCCTCATCTCCGCCGGCATGATCTATTCGCCGCGCTATGGCGAAACCGGCTTTACCGTGCCGCTGTTCGATGGTTTCATGAAGCGCATGCTGCCCACCCTCGAACCCTACAAACCGAAAAGGCGAACCGGCAAATGACATTCGGCAAGGGCCACCATCTGCGCCTCTTCGACGGCTCCGGCTTCATCTACCGCGCCTTTCACGCGCTCCCGCCCCTCACCCGCAAATCCGACGGCCTGCCGATCGGTGCGGTGGCCGGTTTCTGCAACATGCTGCTGAAATACCTGATCGAGGCGCAGGGGCCGGATGCGCCCACCCACGCGGCGGTGGTGTTCGATTACTCGGGCGTCACCTTCCGCAACGAGATCTTCCCGGAATACAAGGCCAACCGCCCCCCGCCGCCCGAGGATCTGGTGCCCCAGTTCCCCCTGATCCGCGAGGCCACCCGCGCCTTCAACGTGGCCTGCATCGAGGAGGAGGGCTACGAGGCGGACGATATCATCGCCACGCTGGCGCGCGAGGCGCATGAGGCGGGCGGGCGCGTCACAATCGTCAGCTCCGACAAGGATCTGATGCAGCTCATCCGCCCCGGCATCGAGATGCTCGATCCGATGAAGGGCGTGCTGATCGGCCCCGAGGAGGTGGAGGCGAAATTCGGCGTGCCGCCCGAGCGGGTGGTGGACGTGCAGGCGCTCGCCGGCGACAGCACCGACAACATCCCCGGCGCCCCCGGCATCGGGGTGAAGACGGCGGCGCTTCTGATCCGCGAATACGGCGATCTCGACAATCTCCTCGCCCATGCCGAGGAGATCAGGCAGCCCAAGCGGCGCGAAACCCTGATCAGCTTCGCCGATCAGATCCGCCTTTCGCGCGAACTCGTGAAGCTTGACGATCACGTGCCGCTGCATGTCACCCTCGACGATCTCGAGGTGAAGCCGCCCGATCCCGAAGTGCTGTTCGATTTCCTGCGCCGGATGGAGTTCCGCACGCTCACGAAGCGGGTGGCGAAATGGCTCGGGGTCGAGCCGCCGGAAATGCCGGTGGTGCGCGAGGCCAGATCGGAGGAAGAAGGCAAGGATACGGCCGGGGATGCGGGGGCCTCGGCTGCCGATGTCCCTTTTCCCGATAGCTACGAGCAGGTGGGCGATACCGCCGCCCTTCAGGGCTGGATCGAAGCGATCCGCGAGGCGGGCCGCGTGGCGGTGGATACCGAAACAACCGGGCTTGACGAAATGCGCGCCGATCTTGTCGGCATTTCGCTCTGTATCGAGCCCGGGCGCGCCTGCTACATCCCGCTTGCGCACAAAGCCCACGCGGGCGAGGATCTCTTCGCCTCGGACACGCTGGCCGAAGGGCAGATGCCGATGGGCGAGGCGCTCGCCATGCTCAAGCCCGTGCTCGAGGATCCCGCGATCCTGAAGATCGGGCAGAACATGAAATATGACGCCAAGATCTTCGCCCGCCACGGCATCAGCGTAGCTCCGATCGACGATACCATGCTGCTTTCCTACGCCCAGAACGCCGGCCTGCACGGCCACGGCATGGATGTGCTCAGCGAAAGATACCTCGGCCACACCCCGATCCCGATCAAGCCGCTTCTGGGCTCCGGCAAATCCGCCATCACCTTCGACAAGGTCCCGCTGGAGGACGCGGTGAAATACGCCGCCGAGGATGCCGATATCACCGCCCGCCTGTGGCATGTGCTGAAGCCCCGCCTCGCGCGCAACCGCGCCACCACCATCTACGAAACCGAAGAGCGCCCCCTGGTGCCGGTGCTGGCGGAAATGGAGATGGCCGGCGTGAAGGTGGATCGCGACGTGCTGGCGCGCATGTCCAATACATTCGCGCAGAAGATGGCCGAACTGGAGGCCGAGATCCATGCGCTCGCGGGCGAGGAATTCAATGTCGCCAGCCCCAGGCAGCTGGGCGAGATCCTGTTCGTGAAACAGGGCCTGTCGGGCGGCAAAAAAGGCAAGACGGGCGCCTATGCCACCGGCGCCGACGTGCTCGAGGATCTCGCCGCCGAGGGCTCCGAACTGGCCGCCAAGGTGCTCGACTGGCGCCAGCTCGCCAAGCTCAAGAGCACCTATACCGATGCGCTCCAGGAGCATATCCACCCCGAAACGGGCCGCGTCCATACCTCCTACGTGATCGCCGGCGCCACCACCGGGCGCCTCGCTTCCACCGATCCCAATCTGCAGAACATCCCCGTGCGCACCGAGGAAGGCCGGCGCATCCGCGAGGCTTTCGTGGCGGAAAAGGGCCACAGGCTCGTCAGCCTCGATTATTCCCAGATCGAGCTGCGCATCCTCGCCCATATCGCCGATATCGAGGCCCTGAAGGAGGCCTTCCGCCAGGGGCTCGACATCCACGCCATGACGGCTTCGGAGATGTTCAACGTCCCGCTCGAGGAAATGACCCCCGAAATCCGCCGCCGCGCCAAGGCGATCAATTTCGGCGTGATCTACGGCATCTCCGCCTTCGGCCTCGCGCGCAACCTGCGCATTCCACGCTCCGAGGCCCAGGCCTTCATCGATACCTATTTCGAGCGTTTCCCCGGCATCCGCCGCTACATGGATGAGACCATCGCCTTCGCGAAGGAACACGGCTACGTGCAGACCCTCTTCGGCCGGCGCATCCACACCCCCGAAATCACCGCGCGCGGCCCGCGCGCCGGTTTCGCGCGGCGCGCCGCGATCAACGCCCCGATCCAGGGCACGGCGGCCGATGTGATCCGCCGCGCCATGGTGCGCATGCCCGAAGCCATCGCCGATCTTCCGGCGAAGATGCTCCTGCAGGTGCATGACGAACTGATCTTCGAGGTCGAGGAACCGGCGGTGGAAGAAATCATCGCCCGCGCCCGCAAGGTGATGGAAGGCGCGCCGCTGCCGGCCGTCAATCTCGATGTGCCGCTTACCGTTGATGCCGGTGTCGGGCAGAACTGGGCCGAGGCCCATTGAGCCCGCCCGCATCACTGGTTCATGAATATCCCCGCCGGAGGCATCCCGCCCCTGCCGCGCGCATGAGGCCGGGCCTCAGGCGCTGGCGATCCAGCCAAGCCCCTCTTCCGTGTGCCCTTTCGGGCGGTATTCGCCGCTCACGAACCCATCATAACCTTCCGCATCGAGGCGGGAGAAGAAGGCCGCATGATCGATCTCGCCCTCGCTCGGCTCATGGCGCTTGGGCGGCCCGGCCACCTGTACATGCACCGCGCGGCGCCCATGCGCCTCCCATGTGGCGCACATGTCGCCGGTGATCATCTGCGCATGGTAGGTGTCGAACTGAAGGTTGACGTTCGGGCGCTCCACCGCATCGAGGATTTCCGCCGCCAGATCGAAATCGTCGAGGAAATAGCCCGGTATGTCGCCCGTGTTTATGGGCTCTATGGTGAGGCTCTGCCCCGGCGCCTCATCGGCGGCCCAACGCAGATTCTCGATGAAGGTGGCGCGCGCCACCATTCCGCTGGCCCGCCCCGCCATCACATGCACGTGCCTCGGCTTCAGCGCCTGCGCCACCCGCATGGTGCGGCGGAAATCGCGGCGGAAACGCTCCGAAAGCCCCGGCACCGCCGCATAGCCCCGCTCGCCGCCAGTCCAGTTGGGCGGGGGGCAGTTGATCAGCACCAGATCAAGCTCGTTGAGCCTCAGCGCCGCGCGGATCTCGGGGATGGGGTGATCGTAGGGGAAAAGCACCTCGACCGCCTCGAAGCCCGCCTCGCGCGCCGCGGCGAAGCGCTCCATCATCGGATACTCCTTGAAGAGGAGCGTGAGATTGGCAGCAAACCGCGGCATCGTCAGGGCAGCTCGCGCGAAGGGATCATCGGAAAGAACACCCCGCCGGACCACAGCCCGAACCAGCTTTCGCCTTCATGTTCATGATGACAGCCGATCTCGGCCAGGCGGTAGAAGCTCTTGCGGTCGATCAGCGCCTCCAGCCCCGCGCGCACATGCACATATGGCGCGGGCTCGCCCGTCTCCTCATCGCGCTCCACCCGGATCGGATGTTCGGGGCCGGCGGTGGTTTCGTCGCCCACATTCGTGGTGAAGGTAATCACCTGATCGCGCCCCGTGCCCTCGGCGGTGAAATCCACCGCCACGAAAGGCGCGTCGTCCACCCGGATGCGCACCTTCTCGACAGGCGTGACGAGGAAATACGCATCCCCTTCCCGCTTGAGAATGGTGGAGAAGAGGCGCACCAGCTCGGGCCGCCCGATCGGTGTGCCGAGGTAATGCCAGCTGCCGTCACGGGCAATCCGGATATCGAGATCGCCGCAAAACGGCGGATCCCACAGGTGCACCGGCGGCAATCCGCCGCCGGAAGCCGCCTTCGCCGCGTCTTTCGCCGCCGCCGCGAGGCTCTCTGCGGATGGTTTCTGCCCTGCCTTCACCATCTTTTCATTCGCCATCGCTTTTGCCGTTTGTGCTTTGCGCCCTTTCGGCCTTTAATGGGAACATAATCTCGAAACGGGAGCAATGCCATCATGAGTGAAGAAAAAGCGGGCGACGAAGATCTTGTCGTTGAAATCGAGGCGCTCGGCGGGAAGATCGCCGAGGCACGCAAGAGCATCGCGCGCCGCTTCATCGGCCAGGAAGAGGTTGTCGATCTCACGCTTTCGGCGCTGCTTTCGGGCGGGCACGGGCTGCTGGTTGGCGTGCCCGGCCTCGGCAAGACGCGCCTTGTCGATACGCTTTCCACCGTGATGGGCCTCGAGGGCGCGCGCATCCAGTTCACGCCCGATCTGATGCCGGCCGATATCCTCGGCTCCGAGGTGCTCGAAACCGGCCCCGACGGCAGCCGCGCCTTCCGCTTCATCAAGGGGCCGATCTTCTGCCAGCTGCTGCTGGCCGACGAGATCAACCGCGCCAGCCCCCGCACCCAGTCGGCGCTCCTGCAGGCGATGCAGGAGCATGAGGTGACGATCGCCGGCCAGCATCACCGCCTTGGCGCGCCCTTCCACGTGTTCGCCACCCAAAACCCGATCGAGCAGGAAGGCACCTATCCGCTGCCCGAAGCCCAGCTCGATCGCTTCCTCGTGGAGATCGATGTGCAATACCCTGATCGCGAGACCGAGCGCGAGATCATCCTCGCCACCACCGGCGCGGAGGAAAGCGCGGCGGAGCAGGTTTTCACCGCCGAGGAGCTGATCGCGGCGCAGCGGCTCTTGCGGCGGATGCCGGTGGGCGAAAGCGTGGTCGATCTGATCCTCGATCTGGTGCGTTCCTGCCGCCCCGATGACATCACCGCGCCGCTGGAGGTGCAGGAGCATGTGGCCTGGGGCCCGGGGCCGCGCGCGGCGCAGGCGCTGATGCTGATGGTGCGCGCCGCCGCTCTCATCGGTGGCCGCCTTGCGCCCAATGCCGATGATGTGCGCGCGCTTGCGCTGCCGGTGCTGAAGCACCGCATGGCGCTCACATTCGCCGCGAGAGCGCAGGGCATCGATCTCTCCGAACTGATCGAGCGCACCGCCGATCGCGTTGTCGGGGCGGGCGAGGCGGCCGCATGAGCGAGGCCACCGCCCTCCTGCGCCGGGACGCGGCCGAACTTTCGGCCCGCCTGCCGCCGCTTCTGGCCCATGCCGAGCGCCTTGCGGCCACGGTGATCGCGGGCGAGCACGGGCGGCGGCGCGCCGGGCAGGGGGATGAATTCTGGCAATACCGCCCTGCCCATGAGGGCGACGAGGCCCGCCATAT
>Ga0256832_1001969_pt1 | contig 13980 bp, 8 predicted proteins | sample 134614metaG_FD_190534 | JGI IMG/M metagenome (GOLD analysis project Ga0256832, IMG submission 190534) | Hydrothermal vent microbial communities from Lau Basin, Pacific Ocean - 134-614 | ecosystem: Environmental > Aquatic > Marine > Hydrothermal vents | place: Pacific Ocean: Lau Basin | collected...
CCCAGTCATCAGAAAAATTGATACATCTCTTGCTCCAATAATGGCTATACTTCTTCATGGAGACGCACCTTACGGGATAAAGGCTTTTTATGCAGATAAAATCATAAAAAGGGAGTTTGAAAGGATTTCGGGAGTTGGCGATGTAAGTTTAGGTGGGTATAGAGACTATATTTTATGGGTAAGGATCGATCCTATAAAGTTAGCAGCTTATCATCTTACGCCAATTGATATATCAAATGCTTTAAGAAGGAACAACGTAGAAACACCTTCAGGGAGAATTGATTCCAAAAATAGAGAATATGTGGTAAGAGTTTACGGGAAAGCCCACACTCCTGAAGAAGTTGGGGAAATAGTAGTAAAAAACGGTGTAAAAATAAAAGATGTTGCAGATGTTAAGTTCACCTATGACGAACAAAGAAGCGTAGTTCGTTTTAACGGTAAAGAAGCTCTGGCATTTATCATTTATAAACAATCAAAATCAAACACAGTTCAGGTGGCAGACAAAGTAAAACAAAAAATGAACGAACTAAACAAAAAACTTCCTGAGGGAATGAGGTTAGATATAAATTATGATTCATCAGAGTTCATAAAAAGAAGCTCACACGACGCTATCTCAGAAGTAATTTTCGGAACGATTTTAACAGCTTTCACAGTTTTTCTTTTCTTAGGAAGAATTGTTATGACCCTTATTCCGATGATGGCGATTCCTGTTTCTATTTTAGGAACGATATTTGTTCTTTATCTTATCGGGCAGTCTTTGAACACCATCTCTCTTATTGCGATAGCCGTCGCAGTTGGACTTGTTATCGATGATGCTATTGTTGTTATGGAAAGTATTTACAGAAGAAATGAAGAAGGATTAAGAGGAATTGAGGCGGCTATTAAAGGAACGAGAATTGTTATATTTGCCCTTCTTGCTTCTACCTCTTCTTTAATTGTTATATTTTTGCCGATATTGTTTCTTGAAGGTGTTATTGGGCAGTTCTTTTTCAGCTTTGCAGTAACGCTGATTATTGCCATTGCTATTTCTTATATCGTTTCACTTTCTTTCACTCCGATGATCTCTGCAAGGCTTGTGAAAGCCCATAAGAAAAATATTTTCCAGAGAATTTATGATAAATTTGAAGCAGGTTTTGATGTAGCTTTGAAATGGTGTCTGAACCACAAAACCATCGTCATCATTTTTGCCGTCATTACCGTTGCAGTGGGAATAAACCTTGCAAAATCTGTTAAAAAAGAGTTTTTTCCTTTAGTTGATGAAGGAAGATTTTTAATTAGATTTGAAACACCGACAGGTTCTTCATTTGATTTTACAAATAAAAAAGCTATGGAAATCGAAAAATTTCTCCTTTCTGATCCTTACATTTTGAGATACGGAATGGCACTTGGTGAAGGTGTAGTAGGAAGACCTGAGGTAAACGGCGGAATGTTTTTTGTGACGCTTACAGATAAAAGCAAAAGACCTCACCAAAAGGTTGTTATGGATGAACTCAGAAAAAAACTTTCAAAAATAAAAGATGTTAAAGCCATCATAGATATGCCTTCGGCAGTGGGAGCAAGGGCAGGAAGAAATGCAGATATTCAGTATGCCATAAAAGGTTCTAATCTTGAAAAACTGAGTGAACTTGCATTTGAGATAGAAGAAAGGCTAAAAATTACTCCAGGATTTGTTGATGTTGATACAAATTTAAGAATAAACAAGCCAGAAATAGAGATAAAAATTGACAAACAGAGGGCTTTACAGCTTGGAGTGGCTACACAGGATATTTCTAACACTATCAATATGATTTACGGGAAATATATTGTAGGAACATTTGAAAAAGGTTCTGAAAGCTATGATATGGTAATAAAAGCTAAACAGGATTTTCTAAAAAGTTATGAATCTTTAAATAAAATTTATGTAAGGGCAATAAACGGTGAGCTTGTTCCTGTTTCAGACCTGATTTATTTCAAGCTGAAACCAGCTTTAAATGTTATAAATAGGTATAACAGACAATACTCTTTTACCCTGTATGCAAATCTATCAGGAATATCGTTAGGAGAAGGAACTAAAAAAGTTGAAGAAATTCTAAAGCAGATGCTCCCTGTTGGATACACTTATGAAATAGCAGGGCAGGCAAAAGAGTTTAAAAGAACATTTTCAGGTTTGGCAGTTGCCCTTGCCATTGCGATATTGGGTGTTTATATGATTTTAGCTTCAATATTTGAAAGTCTTTTACATCCTTTTACAGTTTTACTGACACTTCCGTTTGCCATTTTAGGTGTGTTTGGACTTATTCTGATAACAGGAACATCTTTAAATGTCGGTTCTTATTTTGGAATTATTCTTCTTATAGGGCTCGTGGCGAGAGATTCTGTTTTGTTTATTGAAAGGATTATTCAGCTTAAATCGGAAGGACAGCCTATAAGAGAGGCCATTTTAAATGCTAGAAAAGAAAGGCTCAGACCTATACTTATGACAACACTAACCATAATGGCAGCGTTATTCCCTGTTGCCCTTGGACTTACAGAAGGTTCAGAACAAAGACAGCCTTTAGCAATAGCCGTTATAGGTGGGCTTTTTACAGCTTTACCTCTCAGTCTGTTTATCATTCCAGTAGTTTATGAGATAGTAGAAAGTATCAGAAATTTAAGATACAGAATCTTTAGAGGTTCTTAAGAATGCTTTTTATCTAAGCAAGCTAATTTTTCTTCACATTTGCCTAATTTATAGCTAAGATTTTCTATTTTATCTAAAAACAGTTGAAGGTTTGTTTCTAGTTCTTGATTGTTTTGAATATATTTCTTGTAGATTTCCAGAGCTTCTGATATTATCTGAGTTTCACTTTTTTTTGTGGCTTCTTTGAGTTCTTCTAATGTATTTAGAACCTGACCTCCAAAAATGTATGTTTTTTTCTTTTTTTCCATCTTTTCTCCATGTTTACATAAAATATAATTGATATTAGTAACTATTAGCTTTAATATTAATCATAATGCCATTATATATAGATTTTGTAGTTATTACAATTACTTATTTATATGGTAAAGTTTATAACTAATTTTTCGACGCCTACTTTTATTTTTTTCCGTTTTTTAGTAAACTTAACTCATATATTTACCGAAAGATATTTCTAATAAAAAAATAACAATTTACATAAAAATACAGATAGTATTTCGTATTTTTATGTAATATACATTTTGACAAGGATTTTTATATGCCAGAAAAAAAGATTATACAAAGCTTACCTTTAGTTATTTACAGTGCAAAAGTAGATTTTAAAAATCTGAAACTTATAAAATTATATTTTTTAAATAACTACATTACACAGCTTACAGGCTGGACAATTGATGATATAAAATCTGATCCCTACTGGTGGATAAAGAATGTTCATCCTGAAGATAGAGAAAAAGCAAAAGCCTTACAAAATTTGAAGAAAGATCAGATTTTCCTCCTTAAATATCGATTTAAGAAAAAAGATGGAAGCTATCTATGGCTAAAAAGTCGTATAAAAATATTAGACATAAAAGATGGTATTGCAGATATATTGGTTTTTTGGGAAGATAAAACGGAAGAGAGCAGTCTTGTTGAAACTATTTTGGAAAACTCTCCAGTTGGAATTGCCATATATAGTGATAAGATGGAATTTGCAAATGATGAATTCTTAAGACTGTTAGGATACACTCTTGATGAACTCAAAAATAAACATCCATGGGATTTGGTTGCACCTGAAATCAGAGAAAAGATTAAAAAGATTGTTTTAAAACGATTAGAAGGAAATGTTTTTGGTAAACATTATAATGAACTACCTGTTATTACAAAAAGCGGTGAAAGACGAATTTTTAGAATGTATGCAAATACAATCTTTTTAGAAGGAAAACCTAAAGTTTTAGGTATCGTTTTAGATGTTACCAATGAGAAAAAGGCAAAAGAAAAATTAGAGTTGGATTCATGTATACTTAATAATATAGCAGATGCAGTAATTATCAGAGATTTTGATACACAAAAAATCATTTATGTGAATAACACCGCAAGCAAAATTTTAGGATATTCGAAAGAAGAATTAATGCATTCTGATGTAAAAGATATAGTAACGGAAGAATCTTTAAGAAAGAAAGAGGAAGTTTTAAAAAATCTCAAAGAAAAAGGCTTTTACAGTTTTGAATCAGAAATGGTTCGTAAAGATGGCTCTGTTTTTCCAGCAGAAGTAGATGTTCAGTTAATACAGATAAATAATAAAAAATATATAGTCAGTATATTAAGAGATATAACAGAAAGGAATAAATATTTAGAGAAGATACATTATCTTTCACGATTATACAAAACCATAAGCGAAATAAATGAAATTTTAGTTTATTCTAAAACGGAAGAAGAAGTCTTTGAAAATATATGTAAAGTTGTTGTAGAGCATTCTGGTTTCAAACTTGCGTGGATTGGAATTGTTGATGAGAAAAATAAAAAAGTCGTACCTGTCAGTTACCACATGGCAGACAAGAAATATATTGATTACATCAAATCAATTAATATATCGCTAAATCCCGAAGATGAAACATCAAAAGGGCCTACAGGACAAGCAGTTTTACAGGATAAGATCATTATAAATCCTGATGTTCGAACAAATCCTTCAATGAAACCATGGCGTGAAAAACAGTTGGAAATGGGATTTATTTCATCCCTTGCTATACCTTTTGAGAAGGAAGGAAAGGTTTACGGTGTTTTAAATCTGTATTCGTGTAAGACTGGGATTTTTGATGAAGAATTTCTAAATCTCTTTTTAGAAATAAAGAAAGATCTATCGTTTGCAATAACAAAAATAGAACAGGATAAATGGGAAAACATACTTAATGTGGCAATTAATGAAGGTGTTGATTGGGTGTTAATAACAGATGATAAAGGTAAAATTGTGTATGTAAATAAAGTAGTTGAACGTATTTCTGGTTATAAAAAAGAAGAGATAATCGGTAAAACTCCGAAAATGTTTGAATCTGGAATTCAGGATGATAAATTTTTGAAAAAAGTGTGGGAACATATTAAAAAAGGAAAAACTTTTCAAGGAATATTTATAAATAGAAGGAAAAATGGAAAACTTTTTTACCTGAACACAGCTGTTATTCCGATTTTTAAAGATGGAAAGTTGGTAAATATAGTTGAAACAGGAAAGGATATTACCCAAGAAAAGATTTTGGAAAATGAACTAAAGAAAATATCGTTTTACGATACATTGACAGAACTACCAAACAGAAACTTATTTGTTGAAGAACTTTCTAATTATATAGAAAGGGCAGTTCACGAAAAACATCAGGCAGCTGTATTAATAATAGACCTAAATAAGTTTTCATACATCAATAATACTTATGGTTATCAGGTTGGAGATACATACCTTAAAAAATTTGCACAAAAATTAAAAACAATATTCAGGAAAGGTGATGTAGTCGCAAGAATTGGGAATGATGAGTTTGCAATACTTTTAGAGGATCTTGCTGATAAAAAAGACATCATAATTGTATTAGAAAAAATGAAAGAAGAGTTAGAAAAACCGATTGTGATTGATAACAATGAATTTGTGATTTCTTATAATATCGGAATCTCAATTTTTCCTGATGATGGAAAAGATGCAGAAACATTACTAAGACAGGCAGATATAGCTTTAACATCAGCAAAATTAGAAGGAGAAAATGAGTATAAATTTTTTGAAAACCAAATGAATCAGAAAGCTTCACAGTTTATAGTGTTGAAAAAACAGATGATTGAAGCCCTTCAAAATGAAGAATTTACGATATATTACCAGCCTTATTTTGACACGGTTTCAAAAGAGCTTAAAGGGTTTGAAGCTTTATTGAGATGGAAGGTCGGTGATGATATCATTTCTCCAGGAGTTTTTATCCCTATTTTAGAAGAGACAGGTCTAATTAGAGATGTTGAAAAATGGATATTAAATAAGGTCTGTTTACAGTTAAATGAATGGAAGGAAAAAGGATATAAGGTTGTTCCTATTTCTGTTAATATCTCACCTGTATCATTCAAAAAAGGTGATCTGAAAATAAATCTAACAAATATTACAAAGAACCATAATATAGATCCAGAGTTTATAACAATAGAGATAACTGAAAGTTCTTTTATTGATAATTTTGAATTTGCTCTGGGCTTACTAAATGAAATGAAGATTGAAGGATTTAAGATATCCATAGATGATTTTGGAACTGGATATTCATCACTTTCGTATTTAAGAAATATTCCTGCAGACATTTTGAAAATAGATATTTCATTTATAAGAGACATTTTTTATGATCAGTATGATCTTGCGGTTGTTGAAACGATTATAAATATTTCTAAAAAGTTTGAAATGAAAACCATTGCAGAAGGTGTTGAGACCATTGAACAGCTGGAACTGTTAAGAAAATTAGGATGTGATATGCTTCAAGGATATTTACTTTCCAAGCCAATTCCTGTTGAAGAAGCAGAAAAATTCTTAAAATGATGCAATGAAAAAGGTATCATTCAATAGTTGTTTTTACAACCTGATCTAATGTTGTGATTCCTTGAAGAGCTTTTAAAACACCGTCCTGTCTTAATGTTTTTAAACCTTTTTTTATAGCTTCTTCTCTGAGAACATCTATACCAACTTCTTTTAAAAGAAGGTCTTTCATTTCTCTATCTATTTTTAAAACTTCTTGAATACCAACTCTTCCTTTATATCCTGTGTAATTACAAACCTCACAGCCTTCGCCTTTATAAACTACAGTATTTTCATCAACATCAAAACCAGCTTCTTTTATAATAATTTTTTCTTTTTCGTCTGGTTTATATTCTGTTTTGCAGTTTGAGCAAATTCTTTTTGCTAATCTTTGGGCAACCACAAGTAAAAGTGAATCACCGATAAGATAACTCTCTATTCCCATCTCACCTAATCTAACAACGGTATTGATAGAGTCATTTGTATGTAAAGTTGAGAAAACAAGGTGACCTGTAAGTGATGCTTCTACTGCAATTTTTGCAGTTTCTGGATCTCTTATCTCACCAACGAGTATCACATCAGGGTCATGTCTTAAGAATGCTCTTAATGCTTTATCAAAAGTATATCCTGCAGAGGGATTTATACTCGTCTGAACAATCGTTCCTCCTAATGTGTATTCAACTGGGTCTTCAACTGTGATGATTTTCTTTTCTGGTGTATCTATCTCTCTAAGAGCTGAGTATAAAGCAGTTGTTTTCCCTGAGCCTGTAGGTCCTACAAGTAAAATCATACCATAAGGTTTTCTAATAGCATTTCTATATAGTTCAAGATTTTCTTCTGTAAAACCTAATTTTTCCAAATCTAAAACAACATTTCCTTTATCAAGGATCCTCATAACAATATCTTCACCATATACAGTAGGAACAGTTGAAACCCTTAAGTCAATATTAATTTCTGGATTAAACTGTGCATAATTTATTCTGGCATCCTGAGGTAATCTTCTTTCATCGATTTTCATGTTACACATTATTTTGTATCTTGTTACCAATCCATCATGTATGTTTTTAGGAAGTGATAAAAACTCCATTAAATCACCATCTATTCTACATCTAACAGCGACTTTTTCTTCTTCTGGCTGTATATGTATATCAGATGCACCTTTTTTATAAGCATATTCTATTATTTTGTTAGCGAGAACAATCACTGGTAAATCTGCAGAAAGTTCTTCAAGATCTTGATCTATATTTTTACTTTTTTTGAGTTTAGAAAGGGCTTCTTTTTTCTTTTCGTATTTCTCTATAAGTTCTTGTTGATTGCTTTCAAGCTGTTTTTCGTTTTCATATATAATATCTATTTTATTTAAAAGTTTTGTTTTTGTAGTAACTACTATATTTACCTCAGATATAAGAAAACCCTCTTTTTTTAAAATATCTATTGTTTCATTTAAAGACATTATATCTGTAGGTTCTACCATAGCAACTGTTAATGTTCTATTATCATAATCTAAAGGTAATATAAGTCTTTTCTTAAGGAAAGTTTCAGGGAAAACTTTGATTATCTCTGGAGGTGGATAGTAATGTGATAAGTCATCGTATTTATATCCTAAATATTCTGCCTTGATTTCTGCAATTTTTTCTTCTGGAAATCCTTTTTCAGTTAAAAGTTGAAGAAGGTTTTTATTTTCTTTCCTTGCTTCATTTTGAAGAACTTTTATAGCTTCAAAGGATATTCCTAATTTATCGCTTATTAAATCTATAAAACTTTTTTCAGAGGTGCCTTTATTTATTTTTACATTCATCAGTACTCTACCATAAACACCACGTTTTTAAGTTTTGTTTCCCCAAACATATCAAATGTAATAGGGATAATTTTTATTTTTATGATTCCATCTATATATTCCTGAGTTATTAGGTATTCTTTTACAAATGCCAATTTTTCGTAAAATTTGTTTTTAACAATATTACTGAAAATCTCTTTAATATCTTTTCCTAAAACATCTTTCCTATTCCATCTATTTCCTGTAATTTCTATAAATGAAGGGTTTATATTTGTTATCTTATCATTTTTATCTACTATAATCACCCCTTCTTTCATCTCATTTATTATATTTTCACTTAATATGTTTTGTCTTTTGATTTCTTCAACTAAAAGTGCATAGTTTAAAACATTTGCAAGAATAGGAATAAATTTTTCTAAAAGTTTTTTGTCTTCTTCTGTAAAATGAGGTTCTTTATTTGAAGCAACAAAAATACCTAATAATTTATTACCTATTAGAATAGGTAGTGCTATCATCGATTGTGTTGCAATATCTGGAACTTTTATCCAGCTTTTGTGATATTTCAGTTCTTTATCTATTGATTTTAGTTCTTTGTAATCATAAACATTCTTAATATTTACTATCTGTTTTTTTATGGCTACAAAACCTGCAATGCTGTCTAAATTTACAGGAATTTTTACTTTTTTTAATTTATCTGCTTCTAATACAACTGATTCCAAAACATTTTCTTCTTCGTTGTATAAAAATAATGTACTTCTTTCTGCTCCGATTTCTTCTCTTATTTTTTCTACTACTTTTGTGAGAATATCTGTTATATCTAAGTTAGAAAGACTAAATTCTAGAAGCTCTAAAATCTTTGAATCATTCATTATCCACCAAATATTTCTTTTAATTTATTTTCCACAGAGTCTATAGGGATTTCTATTTTTTCATTGTCTTTTCTTCTCTGAAACTCAACAACGCCATTTTTTACACCTTTACCTACAATTATTCTGTAAGGTATACCGATTAGGTCTGCATCTTTAAATTTTGCACCTGGAGATATATCCCTGTCATCAAGTAGAACTTCAATCCCTAAACCTCTGGAAATATTATAAATATTTTCGGCAATTTCCATAATATTTTTATCTTTTGTGTTTAAAGCAAGTATATGTAATTTAAATGGAGCTATATTATCCGTCCAGATTATCCCATTTTCGTCGTGGTTTTGCTCTACTGCTGCGGCAATGAGCCTTGAAACCCCAATTCCATAACATCCCATTACTATAGGTTTCTCTTTTCCGTCTTTATCTACAAAGTTTGCTTTTAAAGCCTCACTGTATTTTGTTCCTAAAAGGAAGATATGACCTACTTCTAGTCCTGTTGTTTCTTTTAGCGGTGATTTACATACAGGGCAAGGATCTCCTTCTGTAGCTGTTCCGAAGTCAACAATGTCAACAGGGTTAAAGTCCCTTGGCATGTTTACATTTATGTAGTGGTAATCTTTTTCATTTGCTCCTACTACAAAGTTATGAAGATCTTCAATGGATCTGTCTGCATAAACAGGGATATCAAGGCCGATTGGCCCGACAAATCCTTCTACAAGTCCTAGCTTTTCCATTTCTTCTGATGTTGCCAAATGCATATCTAAGGCACCAAAGTAGTTTAAAACTTTTGTTTCGTTGAGTTCTCTATCTCCTCGGACAAGGATTGCAATTGGTGTTCCGTCATCTAATATATAAATTAATGTTTTTACGATCTTATTTGGTTTTACATTTAAAAATTTTGTAACATCTTCCACAGATTTAACATCAGGTGTATAAACTTTTTCAAGAGGCTTTTCTTCTTCAGGTGGAAGTTTATCAAGTTCGAACTCATACTTTGCTGCTTCAACATTTGCTGCATATCCGCAGTTCTCACAATAAACTATATGAGCTTCTCCATTAGGAACCATAACTACAAATTCATGTGAATATTTTCCACCTATTGCCCCTACATCTGCTTCAACCATCAAATAATTAAGACCTAACTCTTTAAATATTTTGTGATAGGTTTCTTTCATGATTTCATAGGATTTAATAGCCATTTCTTCGGATATATCAAAAGAGTAAGCATCTTTCATTACAAACTCACGACCTCTTATAAGTCCGTATCTAGGGCGGGCTTCATCTCTAAACTTAGTCTGTATTTGGTAAAAGTTTAGTGGTAAATCTTTATAGGATCTGACGGTTTGCCTTACAAGATCTGTTATTGTTTCTTCGTGTGTTGGCCCGAGAGCAAAATCTCTATCATGTCTGTCTTTCAATCTGAAAAGTTCTTTTCCGTAAACATCCCATCTTCCTGTTTCTTTCCACAGTTCAGCAGGTGTAAGAATCGGAAGTAAAACTTCTAAAGCTCCTGCTTCATCCATATGTTTTCTTATAATGTTTTCAATATTTTTTAATACTCTGAGCCCTAATGGTAGATAGCTGTAAATTCCAGCTGCTACTTTTTTTATATAACCTGCTCTCAGTAAATAAACATGACTTGGAACTTCTGCTTCGGCAGGCGTTTCTTTCATAGTTTTTATGAAATATTTCGATGCTCTCATCTAAAACCCCTTTCAAATAATTTGTTTATCTATTATAAATCAATTTGAAGTTAGTATTTTCTTAATTATTTGCTCTATTTGTTTTATAATAAAGGTATTCCTTGTAATGGGAGGATTTAAGAATAGAACATTTAGAACATTTTCTTCAGCACCATGGTTATCTTGCTGTTTTTATTGGGACTTTCCTTGAAGGTGAGATATTCCTTTTAATTGTCGGATTTTTTATTAAAGCTGGTTTTTTGCAACCTATACCATCTATGATTTTTGCAATAGCAGGTGCATTTTTCCACGAAATCATATATTTTATGATAGGGAGATGGAAAGGAAGAGAATTTTTATTAAGTAACTCTTTAACAAGGAAAAAATACAGAAAGGCCAAACAATTAGTCCATAAATACGGTATTTTTTCTATTTTTATAATCAGATTTTTATATGGAATGCGTGTAGTTCCTATGGTTTTATTTGGGGCAACAGGTTTTAGTTTTTTTAAATTTGCATTTTTTAATATTTTATCTTTGATCCTATGGTCGTTTATTTATATAGGACTTGGTTATATTTTTGGAAAAACTGCTGAGAAATTCTTTGGAAAGGCTAAAGAATATTATCTTTATATTGGTTTAACTATCGTAGTTCTCGGAACCTTATACTTTCTTTTCCAATATTACAGAGGGAAAAAGGAAAAAAAGTAGGTTATCCAAATTTTTTATTAAATGAAAGCATTTCTTCAAAACTCATAGGTTTTGCAAGGTAGAATCCCTGCCCATATGGAATTCCGATTTCTTTTACTTTCTTGAATATTTTTTCGGAAGATACAAATTCTGCCACTGCCTCAATGTTTATTTCATCACAGAAAAGTTTGATTGTTTTAACAATCTTGTATGAAGTTTCGTCTTTATCTATATTTCTGATTAAGCTTCCATCGATTTTTAGTGCATCAAGATTTAGATTTGCTATATGTACAAAATTAGAATATCCGCTTCCAAAATCATCTATTGCAATTTGTGCCCCTGTTTGTTTTATGATTTCCAATCTTTTTGCAATAAGTTGATAATTTTCTATTTCTTCAGATTCTAAAACTTCAAATGATATTCTGTTGGCTATATCTGGACTTACTTTTTCTTTAATTAGATTGATTATGTCGTTGTTCAATATATCTAAAATTGAAAGATTTATTGATATAGAAATTGTATGATTTTCCTTTAACATATCGATGTTTGATTCTAGAATATATTTAGTAAAATCAAAATATATATTTGTGCCTCTAATTATATCTAAGAAAACGTTTGGAGGTACGATATTTCCTTGCCTATCTTTCATTCTTGCTAAGACTTCATAACGGATTGGTTTCATTTTATGAAGATCAAACACAGGTTGATAGTAAGAAATTATTCTTTTTTCTAAAAGTGCGTCTTTAACATCATTCAATGATATATCTGTATTTTGTATTTTGATATTTTCATTATATATTTCCACCCTGTCTCTACCTTTTCTTTTAGCCTCATAAAGCATATGATCTGCTATTTTTATAGCTTCATCTAATCCTTTTGCTTTATCTGTATCAAAATTTACTCCTATGGATACTGTAACTTTTATGTTCTCTTTATCATTTATTTTTATAGGGTTTTCTCCTATTATTTTTCTTAATCTTTCTATGAACTGCTCCATCTTTTTTCGATCGCCAGATTTTCTTATAAGAAGAAGGAACTCTTCACCACCGTATCTTATAAAGAGATCCTCTGCTTCTCTTATTGAACTTTTTATTCTTCTTGCTATTTCTTTAAGAACTTTATCTCCTGCTTCATGTCCGTATGTATCATTTACCATTTTAAAATGGTCAACGTCAATGGCAAGAATTGCAAAGTTATCCAATCTAAGTTTAGCTGCCATTTCAGAGAGGAAAACTCTGTTATAAGCTTGTGTTAAAGTGTCTATATATGTTTTTTTCTTCAATCTGCCGTATTTTATTATTTGATACAGAATGAAATTGAACGCTAGTCCTATAAACACTAAAACTGCAACTACTATCAGTTTTATGTTTGCGATTAATCCATTGATTTCTTGAAGTTTTTTTACAGAAAAATCAACGACTAATATTGCTTCTAATTTATTATGATTTACAAGTGGTTTCAGGTAGGTAATCCATATAGAGTCTATCTGATCTTCTTTTATTATAAGATCTTTTTTAGTTTTAACGACTTTATACCAATCGTCATCAAGAACATCGAATTTTTGATGAGGTCTTGCTTTATCTTCTTTTGAAGCATCTAAAAGATATCTAAATTTCCCATCTTTATCCAGATAAAGCATATAAACATATTTAATATTTGGAGAAAGTAAAAGAGATAATTCATCTTCATACTTTTTTCTTAAACTTTCATTTTTAAAAAAAATATCTAAAATGCTCTTATTATCTATATCGTGTTTTATATGGTCTTCAACATTTTGTAGGAAATATGAAACCTCCTGAACAAACATGGTTTGGATTTCTTTACTCAGATTTTTTTCAAGTGTAGGCAATAAAAAGTATATGTAGAGCATTACTATAAAAATTAGCGTAATTATAGGAATAACTATAAAATATCTTTCAAAATTTTCTTTGTATGTTTTTACCATATCCTATCTTCTACATACTTTTCTAGTACTTTTGGTGGTTTTATTTTATGAGCTTTTAATCTATCCCGAAGTAAAATAATGTTCGGTCTTCCTTTATGCCAAAATATTGCACCTGTAACATATTTCTCCTTTAATAAGAAATATTTTGTGCCTATAACTATTTTATTTAATGTAATAAGTTCTGTAGGAAGTTTTTGAGAAGTTATTATCATATCTGCTTTTTTAGGATCATCTACTTTTTGAAGATATGGTGAATATCTGACTATAAGTTTAAGATCATTATCTAAAATATAAACCTTTACAGGTTTTTTAGATAATAAATAAACAGAAACTTTTTCAAAAATTTTGGCTTCTAATCTCAATTCATTTACGGTATAACCAAAAGAAAAACCTATTATTAAGAAAAATGTTATTAAAATCTTTTTCATTATAAAGCCTTAAAATATTGCCTTCACACTAAATATTACCTGTTGATCTACTGATGGAATAACCACAGGATTTAGTCCAAGATAAGGTGTTTTTAAAGCTTTGTTCAGGAGGTTTTCTCCTTTTAAACTTATTTCTACCCCGTTTTGGAACATATAAGATAT
>Ga0256832_1001970_pt1 | contig 13971 bp, 11 predicted proteins | sample 134614metaG_FD_190534 | JGI IMG/M metagenome (GOLD analysis project Ga0256832, IMG submission 190534) | Hydrothermal vent microbial communities from Lau Basin, Pacific Ocean - 134-614 | ecosystem: Environmental > Aquatic > Marine > Hydrothermal vents | place: Pacific Ocean: Lau Basin | collected...
CCTCTATCCCTATCTGCACGAGGAGATGAGCGCCGCCCTCCACGCCGCCGATCTGGTCGTGGCCCGGGCCGGGGCCTCCACCCTGGGAGAATTTCCGGCGCTGGGTCTCCCGGCCATCCTCGCGCCCCTGCCCATTTCGGGCGGCCATCAGCGCCATAACGCCCGCTATCTGGCCGACCGCGGCGCCGCTGTCATCATCGAAAATGACGCCCTGTCCCGAGAGTTGCTCCCCGCCATCCTCGATCTCAGCCAACACCCCCGCCGACTGGCAGCCATGAGCCGCGCCAGTCTCGCCCTTGCCCGTCCCGACGCCGCCCAAAACATCGCCCGGGCGCTCCTTGACCTCGCTTCATCATCATGAATGGAACCACAGTCAGCATCCAGTCGAATATCCTGTTCTGGATCATCATTGCCTTGTTCGCGTGGCAGGGATATCAACGCGGCATCTGGGCGGAATTGACCAAGCTGGCCTTCATCGTGGCGGGATTCCTGCTGGGCTCGCCCCAATACCTGGGCAACACCCTGGTCAAAGCCATCAATGGCTTCTACATGGCATTTCAGTTTCTCATCCACGGCGGCTTGCAGGCCATTGCCACAGGCCATTTCGATGCTGACACCCTCTCCAAAATCTTCGAGGAGATCGCCACCATCCCCAAACCCATTTCCAAAAATAACGTGGAACTGGCTTTGTTTCTGGTCACGATTTTCCTTATCGGCATCGGTTATCTGGTTTCAAAGCTATTCAAAAAAGACAAAATGCCGGGCCTGGGAATGGTCGCAGGGGCGATCAACGGCTATCTGCTCTCATCCATCTTCCTGCCCCTCCTGCCAGATGAGCCTCCTTTCACCTTTACCGATCTGAGTCTTACTGGCATCCTCAAACAACTCATCGCCCTGGCCGGCTACGTTATCGAACTCCTCCTCAACGCCGTCATGGCTGTTCTCAACTTCATGTTCGATGTCTTCGGAGCATGGACAATCCCCATCCTGCTTTTGATTGTCATCGTCATCACTTTGAGCAGTCTGAACCAAAGCAAGAAGAAAGGCGGCGGCCAGACCAATTCGGGAGGCGGGAGCTAATCATGGGACCTTTCGAATATCTATGGCTGACAGTTTTTCTCATATTCGTTTTTATCGCTTTCGCACGCGGCTATAACCGGGAGCTGGGGACCAGTACGCTCATTTTCGTAGCCCTCTTCCTGATTACCTATTTCGCTGTCCCCAAGCTGCCGGGGATGGTCAATGATCTATACCAGAAATTCTTCCACACCCCGTTGTCCCAGCGCGCGATTGAGCACATCATGGCTACGGGCCTCAGCGTCCTCTTCATTGCCATCATTTTTGCCAGCTATGCCGGCGACACTTTTGCATTCAAAGGGAAACCAACCAAAGGATTTCGCGGCTTCATTTACAACCTGCTGGTGGGAATGATGAACGGCTATCTCATCGCCGGGACTCTCTGGCACTTTCAGGACTACTTCAAATACCCCATCACCGATTTTGGCATTTTACAGCTTCCGCTTACGTCCACCGGCGAACAGATGGCCAATTATCTGCCGCCCTACGTGGTTCCCCCCATTTTTTGGGCGGTGCTGGTAGGGGTGATGCTTATCTTTCGTGTCAGAAAATAATGATGATGGACTGGACAACACTCTTCTCACTCTCCAAAGAGTTACGCCCCCGACATCGCATCCATCTCGTGGGCATTGGCGGCACAGGGCTGGCGCCCATCGCCAAAGTATTGCTGCAACTGGGCTTTCAGGTCAGCGGCAGCGATCGGGAAACCAATGAACGTACGGAAATCCTGCAAGCGATGGGAGCCCGCGCCCATGTCGGACATGACGCCTCCCATCTGCTCAGCGCCGAGCCTCCCGAGCGCCCCGATCTCCTGCTCATTTCCTCCGCCGTGCCCCCCGAAAACCCCGAGGTGCAGCAGGCCCGCGCCTGGGACATTCCCGTGGTCAAACGCAACGACATCCTGGGTCCCTTGACTGCCGACCGTCAGGTCATCGCAGTGGCCGGCACTCACGGCAAGACCACCACCACCGCCATGATCGCCCACATTCTCATCCGGGCGGGACGGCGGCCCGGCTACATCATCGGCAGCGAAATCCCCGACCTGGGATTCAGCGACGCCGGAGAGGAGCCGCTGTTTATCATCGAAGCGGACGAGTATGATTACATGTTCCTGGGTCTGCGGCCCTGGCAGTTAGTCATCACCAATCTGGAGTGGGATCACCCCGACATGTTTCCCACCCCCGAAAGCTATCAGGAGGCGTTTCGCCGCCTGCTGGCCCGAGTGCAGCCAGAGGGCGGCATCATCTATTGCCGCAACGATCGCACACTGCGCAACTGGGCGCGGGAAGGACTGCTGACCAACGGGCGCAGCTACGGCAGCTTTCAGGGCGCAGACGCCCGGGCCGAAGACATCGATCTGGATGCTGACGGCGCCCGCTATCGTCTCATGACCGACAATGCAAACTATCCCGTCCATCTCGCCATTCCAGGCGTTCATAATGTCCTGAACAGCATGGCGGCGTTATTGGCCGCAGAGGCGGCAGGTCTGCCGTTGGCGGAGGGCGTCAAACACATCAGCTCCTACCAGGGCGCAGCCCGCCGTTTCGAGCGCAAGGGCGAAGTGCGAGGCGTCTTGATCATCGACGACTACGCTCATCATCCCGCCGAAATTCGCAGCACCCTGCAAGCAGCCCGCTCGGCCTACCCAGACCGGGAGATATGGGCGATCTATCAGCCCCACACCTACAGTCGCACCCGCACCTTTCTGGATCAATTCAACGGCGCCTTCAACCTGGCCGATCATCTCATCGTCACCGATATCTACGCCGCCCGCGAGACGCCCGACCCCACCATCACGCCCGAGCTGGTGGTCGCAGCCAGCCACCACGAACAGGCGCTGGCCATCCATGAGCTGGATGACATCGCAGCGCACCTGCTCCAGGCCCTGAAACCTCACAGCATGGTCATCATCCTCAGTGCGGGCACAGCCACCCGCCTGGGCCCCATGCTGCTGACAGGACTCGAACAATAGCCGGAGCTTTGGTGCAAGCGCCCCAAGCATCTTCGTCAGCCCCGCCCATGCTAAGACATCCCGTCAGTCCCCCATCTCCTCCCTGGCTGCCTGACCTGGCCGCATTGAGCCGCGGCGGCGTGCGACGGCAGGCCTCTCTGGCGCCCTACACCAGCTTCCATATTGGCGGCCCCGCCGAATATCTGGCCGTCATCACCAGACTGGAGCATCTGCTGGCGGCGCTGAATCTGCTGCACGACAGCCGCACGCCCTTCCTGTTGCTGGGCGGCGGCAGCAACATCCTCATCAGCGACGCAGGCGTTCCCGGCCTGACGCTCATCAATCAATGCAAAAAAGCTCATTGGCCCGAACATTCACAACAAAAAGAACAAAGCGCCGTTTACGTCGAAGTGGCCGCCGGCGCGCCGCTGGCGGGATTCGCCCGGGAGAGCATCAACCGCGGACTGGCCGGCCTGAGCTGGGCGGTCAGCATTCCCGGCTCGGTGGGCGGAGCCATCGTGGGCAATGCCGGCGCTCATGGCGACGACATCGCCGGCTCCCTGGTCAATGTACGCGTATGGCGGTCGGGCCAGGTCGAAACCTGGTCGGCCGAGAAGATGGCCTTCTCCTATCGCAGCAGCCGCTTGAAAGACGCGGACGCTGATCCCGCAGTCCATCCTGTCATCCTCTCCGCCACCTTCCGCCTGCGCCCCGATGCAGGCGGCCAGGCCGCAACGCAGGCTACAGCAGCCATTCAGCATCGCCGCAGCACCCAGCCCGCGGGCAAAAGCGCAGGCTCCATCTTCAAGAACCCGCCCGGCGATTACGCAGGTCGGTTGATCGAAGCGGCCGGGCTGAAAGAACGGTGTTCAGGCGAAGCCTGCATCAGCGAAAAACACGCCAACTTCATCATCAACCGCGGTCAGGCCAGCGCCGCCGACGTGATGAACCTGATCAACTTGATTCGGCATGAAGTCTGGCGTCAATTCGGCGTCTTGCTGGAGCCGGAGATCCTCTTCATCGGCGACTGGCGCAATGGCCCGACGCTCACAAATCCCTCCCACTAAACCATGTCATCCAAAACTACTGTCGGCATCCTCTTTGGCGGACAATCAGGCGAGCACGAAGTCAGCCTGATGAGCGCCCAATCGGTGCTGTCCGCCATTGACCGGGATCGCTACAACGTCATTCCCATCGGCATCGATAAAAACGGACGTTGGCTGTTCGAAAATCCGCTGGAGCGCTTGCAGGCAGGCGAGAGCGCCCCGTCCGGCGCCCCTCGCTGGCCCGATCCCGCCCGACTGGCGGGCCTGGACATCATCTTTCCCGTGCTGCACGGGCCGTACGGCGAAGATGGCGTGGTGCAGGGCTTCTTCGAGCTGGCCGCCATCCCCTATGTAGGCAATGGCGTGCTGGCCTCCTCCGTGGCTATGGATAAATCGGTCTCGAAGCAGCTTTTTGCAGCGCATGGCCTGCCGCAAATCCCCTGGCAGACAGTGACCCGCTCTCAGCTCAGAACCTCCCCCGCATACGTCGTCGCCCGGCTTGAGGCGCTGCTGGACTATCCTCTGTTTACAAAACCGGCCAATCTCGGCTCCAGCGTGGGCATTCGTAAGGTGCATGACAAAACAGAACTGTTGGCGGGCCTTCGCGAAGCCGCTGAATATGATATACTCATCGTTGTCGAACAGGCTGTGCCCCATGTGCGAGAAATCGAGGTCTCAGTGATGGGCAACGAACATCCGCGGGCGTCCCTGCCAGGCGAGATCATCCCCAGCAACGAATTCTATGATTATGAAGCCAAATATCTAAGCGGCAGCAGCCAGGAACGCCTCCCTGCTCCCATCTCCCCCGAACTCACTGCGCAGGCGCAGGATATGGCTGTCAGAGCCTTCAAGGCTATTCAGGGCAGGGGGTTGGCCCGGGTGGACTTTTTGCTAAACGATGCGACGGGCGAGATATTCCTGAATGAGATCAACACCATGCCCGGCTTTACCGATATCAGCATGTTCCCAAAACTTTGGGCGATCAGTGGCATCCCCTATCCCGAGTTGATTCACCAACTCATCCAACTGGGATTCGAGCGTTACCGCCAGAAAAAATCCTTGCGCACCACCTTTCAACCCAGGGCGCAATCATGACCAGAAAAAGCTCCCCCCGTAACCGGAAGAAAAAGCGGTTCAACGCCGCCAGCATCCCGGTCCTGGCTCCCAAAACATTGAAAAAGGGCAGGCGCAAGCATAACAGCGCCCGCAGGGTCACGCGGCGACGCCAAAGCGCCTCTTTTCCGAAACTCCGGGCCCGCTCCTGGGGACTTTCACATTACTTCGCTTTTCTGCTGTTGCTGGGGAGCATTGTTGCGCTGGCATTTCTGTTTACAGACAATCGGTTCGATATCGCTGCGGTCGAAATTCGCGATAACGATTATATCGACGCAGGACAAATCCAGCGACAGGCAAGCCTTGCGGGCGCCAACATCTTTACCATCGATCCCAGGCATGTCACCATGCGGCTGGCCACGGTGATGCCCCAGATCAAGGAAACGCATGTCAGCCTGGGACTGCCCAATCGGGCCGTTATCCACGTGGCGGCGCGCAAGCCTGTACTCATTTACGGCCACGGCAACCAGACCCAATGGGTGGATGAAGAAGGACGCATCTTTCCCGCGGCAGAAGCGCAATCCGATCTGCCCTTGCTGATCGATGAAGACGGCTCAGCCAGCATCGACGGCATCCACCTGGATCCGGCAATCTGGCAGGCCATCCAGCAAATTACGGCCACGATTCCTGGCATGAATGAATTCCACCATCGCGACATCTACGGACTCTTTTTCATCAGCCCTGAAGGCTGGCGCGTTTATCTGGGCGATGGTGAAAAGATGCAAAACAAACTGGCCATGTGGCAAACCCTTCGCCAGCAGCTATTGCAGGAAAACCGCGCGGTCAAAGTCGTCGATCTGCGTTATGATCGCGCTTATATCCAATAACCTTTCCCCACATCATCCTCTTTCCCCACCCCGCTCAGACCCCCTACCGTGTCCGAACTCATCACAGCCATAGACGTTGGCACCACCAAAATCTGTACATTCATCGGCGAACTCACGCAGGAGAATACACTGCATTTGCTGGGTGCAAGTTGCGCCCGCAGCAAGGGCCTGCGCCGGGGCGTCGTCGTCAATATCGCCGCCGCCACCGAAGCCATCGCTGAATCCGTGGAAAAGGCCGAGGCCAAGGCGGGCGTGACCATCGAAGAGGCCCATGTAGGCATCGTGGGAGGGCACATCAGCTTCGAAAGCAGCAGCGGCGTCATCGCCCTGCCCCGCAACCGCCCCATCGGCTGGCCCGAGATTAATCGGGTGCTGGCCGAAGCGCAGGCGGTTCCGATCCCCAGCGACCGGGATATCATCCATGTAATCGCCCGCACCTTCACGGTCGACGGGCAGGAAGGCGTTCAGGAGCCCATCGGCATGTTGGGACGACGGCTGGAAGTCGACGCCTATATCGTCACCGGCGCCCACACCGCTATCAACAATCTCAAAAAGTGTATCGAGAATAACGGTCTTGCGGTCAAAAGTCTGGTGCTGGAACCGCTGGCCAGCGGTGAAGCCGTGCTCACGCCCGAGGAGCGGGAGGCGGGCGTGGTGGTGGCCGATATTGGCGGCGGCACCACCGACATCGCCATCTATCTGAATGGCTCAGTGTGGCACACCACCATCCTGCAGATCGGCGGCAATCACTTTACCAGCGATCTGGCGACCGTGCTGCACACGCCGCAGCCCATTGCCGAGAAACTAAAAGCCCGTTATGGCGATGTGCTGCCCGAACGCATTCCCGAAACCGAGACAGTCAATGCTCCGGGATTTGGCGGCAATCCCAACAAAACCTACTCCCGACAATTCATTGCTGAGATCCTCAGCGCCCGGGCCGAAGAGCTGCTACTCTTCATCCAGCGCGAGATCACGCGTTCTGGCTACGGCGATCTGCTCTCGGCCGGCCTGGTGCTGACAGGCGGCGGATCCCGCCTGCCGGGCCTGGATATTCTGGGACGCGATCTGCTGGACATTCCGGTGCGCATCGGCTCCCCCGCCTCCCTGGGCGATATCCCCCGGGAGATGCTGACGCCTGAAAACGCCTGCGGCGTCGGCCTCCTGCTCCAGGCCGTCAAAGATAATCCTTATGCGGCCAAACCTGCTTCTTCGGGCGCGTCATTTATGAGTAAACTCAGCCAGTGGATGCGTCATTTGCTGCCAGGTTGATTGCCCGGCATCCCATCCCCCCGTTTAATTTTGATGTTTTGACCAATTCAAGTTAAGATAGGCTTACTAAAAAGTCTATCAGCACCCAGGATGCGGCATTCCCCCATCTCACTCATGCCGTCATCCATTTTCCGGAGGAAGATTCGATGAGCTCCCGACCCTATGTAGAAAATTTAGCTCAAATTAAAGTCATCGGCGTTGGCGGTGGCGGCGGCAATGCGATCAATCGCATGATTCAGGAAGGCATTCAAGGCGTTGAATTTATCACAGTCAACACCGATGCGCAGGCATTGATGCTTTCAGAAGCGCCCATTCGCGTCCGCATTGGCGACAAGCTCACCAAGGGCCTCGGATCAGGCGGTGATCCCAAAGTGGGCGAACAGGCCGCCGAAGAATCTGCGGAAGAGCTAAAAGAGGTGCTGAAAGGCGCTGATATGATCTTCATTACGGCGGGATTGGGGGGAGGCACCGGCACCGGCGCCACGCCCGTCATCGCCCGGCTGGCCCGCGAAACCGGCGCCCTCACCATTGGCGTTGTCACCAAGCCTTTCAGTTTCGAGGGCTCGCGACGGCGGCAACTGGCCGAAGAGGGTCATGAGCGCCTGAAAGAACATGTAGATACGCTCATCGTTATTCCCAATGACCGGCTGTTACAGATTGTGGACAAGCGCGCCAGCGTGCAGGAGGCTTTTGCCACCGCCGATGATGTGCTGCGGCAGGGCATTCAGGGCATCAGTGAATTGATCACCATTCCGGGCCTCATCAATCTGGACTTCGCCGATGTGCGCTCCATCATGAGCGAAGGCGGCGCCGCGCTGATGGCCATTGGCACCGGACGCAGTGAAAACCGGGCGCAGCAGGCCGCAGAAGAGGCGATCCACTCTCAATTGCTGGATATCAGCATCGATGGCGCTCGCGGCATCCTCTTCAACGTCACCGGCAGCGAAGACATGAGCCTTTTCGAGGTCAACGAAGCCGCCGAGATCATCCGCCGCACAGCGCATCCCGAAGCCAATATCATCTTCGGCGCCGTTATCGATCCCAACCTCAATGACACCTTGCGCATCACCGTCATCGCCACCGGATTCGACAGCGAGACAGACGTTCGCACCGCCGCCGGCAGTGGACGGCGAACGGGACGCACACCTGTGCCGGGACAGCATGAGCCGCCGCCTGTGCCCGATAACGAGAACATCGAAATCCCTCCCTTCCTGCGACGCAGCCGCCGTAAAAGGCAGTAAATCAGTCAGTAGACATTATCGGAAAACAACTCACTGCGAGGTGGACTCTCCGATTTTGCTCAATCATGCCTGAATCGATGATTAATGATTGATGATCAAAGTGAAAAACACGCTGTTCTAGCCTTTAATCATTGTTCATTAATCTTTGAGCTTTGTCAGCAGCATAATGCCAAGTGTGAGCAGAGACTTTCTTATTTCCGATAATGGTAACTGCTAACGTATGCCAGTTGGTTGTCTTTTCCCACTCAAACCTGACAGGTTCTCGTAACGTTGGCGGTAGAATGTGCGGTCTTTGGCCAGCAATGAAGCGTGTAAGGCTCTGAATCGTTGCCAAAAGAACCTGTCAGGTTATGTCTAGTATTCAATCCAACGCCCGAGGTTTCATTGTTTCGGGCGTTTTTTGTTATCCCAATTGCGGCAAAATCGCGCCAAAAAGGGCGTAGAGGGCAATGAGGGCCATCAGTCCCTCTGCAGCCAGCGCCCACCAGAACGCGTCGCTACGGCGCAGCCAGAAAGCCCGGGCGAACAGCAACGCCGCGACGCCAGCCGTCAACAACAGCGCCCATTTATTGAGATCGCCCGCGGCCAGGCCCAACCCCAGCCAATACCCCCACAACGCCAGAGCCGCGACGCCGCCCCGACGGCTGCCAGCGGGCGTCAACACTCCCAACAGTCCCGCAACTGCGAAAACACTGATGGGCAGCAGCGCCGGGAAAAAGTAGCGGCCCTGATGCTGGACGAAGTCCAGGTTGTACCACAGATAAGCGGCGGCCACCAGTCCCAGATGCAGCGCCAATAATCCCAGGCCGCGTTTCTGGCATCCCGCCAGATGTAAATCGCCCCGCAGCCAGCGCCGCAACTGCCAGATCAGGCCTGTGAGGATGAGAAGCGTGAGGAGGGTGAACAAAAGATAAACGCGGGCGTCCATAAACACGCCCATCCAGCCAAAAACGCCCCAGAAAGAGCGAAAGGTGAAGGTGACGAAGCGGTCGAGATAAGCGCTCCAGCCTTGCGAGGCGATCCAGTCGGCGGTGCGGGGCTGGCCCACCACCACCGCGGCGTGGCGATCAAGGCCAAAGAGATCAAGGGGCCCGTAAACAGCCATGTTTCGCAGCCACCAGGGCAGCGCCAACAGCAATGCGGGCAGGGCCAGAGCGACGCCGGTCAGCCAGCGCCGGGCTGTAAGCTCATGCGCCCGCCAGCCGCGCCCGATCTGCCACAACCAGACCGCGCCCGCAAGAGGAATGAGGATGTACGCCTGAAACTTGGTCAGCAACCCCAGGCCGATGAGCAATCCGGTCACCGCCCAATGGGCTGGCGAGGTCGCCTCCTCCTGCAAGGCGCCCAGCAGCCGAAACATGACCGCACCGATGAACAGCTCCGCCAACGCGTCGTTATTGATGGCGGCGCTCATGGCGATGTGCATGGGCAGAAAGGCCGTAAATCCCGCAGCCAGCAGGGCCACACGCGGACGTTTGGGAAAAAGACGACGGGCGCCAAGCCAGATGAAAAAGATCACCAATGCGCCGATGCCCACATTGAACAGCCGCAAAGCCCAAACCTGTGCTGTCAGCCCCGCCCCCTGCAACAGCCATAACAACGGCGTCATCAGCAGGTAGTACAGCGGCGGCTGATGTCCCTCGTAGCGTACGGGAGCGATGGAGAGTTCGGGCGGGAACCGTTCAGCTTTCAGTTTTTCAAGATAGGCCTGATCATAATCGCCTGGTTGTAGCACGGGCAGCCGCCCGGTTTGGGCGATGTGAACAATGTTGTTGAAATGCGCAGGTTCATCAGGCACCTGCCATACAGGCGTCAGCAGAGCGTACCCCGCGCCCAACGCCAGATAGAAAAGGAGGATGAGGAGAAAAAGACGACGATTTTGCATGAACTACGGGCCAGCGACCGCGACGACGGGCTCCAGCTTGACATCCAGATTTCGCGGATTTTGCAATTTCACGGGCTGCACGGGCAAGCTATCCAGGTTTCGAATCAAAAACTGCACGAATGCTTCGGCGCCTGGCGATTGCAAACTTGTCGGGGTCCACAACAGATAGATGGGGCGTCGTAAAACGCCCTCTGACAATCTCACGTTCTTCAGCCTGCCCGACTCCAATTCATTCTTAATGGAAAAATAGGGTAACAAAGCGAGCCCCATTCCAGTGCTAACAGCCTGCTTGATGGCAGCCGTCGTATTAAATTCAGCCGCAGTTCGCGGGTAAATGCCAAACTCAGCCAGGGTTTGCAACTCCCAGGCATGTGCAAGTGAATTGTTCCCTCGCATCACAAAAAAGTGTTGAGCCAACTCCTCTGCTTTAACAGTTTGTCTATTCCAGAGTGGATGCCCTCGTCCTACTACGATCACAGCTTCCTCATCCCAAAGATGCGTCACTTCCACAACTGAGGATCGGCTGACGACATCTCCTACAACGGCGAAGGCGATGTCGGGCCCAATCAGTCGCCGCACGAGTTCAGAAGTCGAGAGCACCTTCAAGGCCAAGGTGATCTGAGGATTGTAGGAATAAAAATCGTTCATCCAGTGAGGCATCAGGCAGGCGCCAATTCCCGGCGTTGCGCCAATATGCAAATACTGCTGTGCATTTCCTTCGCGAGCAGCAAGAACCGTGGATTCGCGAGCCTCTCGAGAAAGGCGCATCAATTGCCGGGAGTACTTCAAGAAGACTTCTCCCGCAGGCGTCAAGGTGACACCGCGTCTGCTTCGCACCAATAACTGCACGCCGATATCATTCTCTAACGCCTTGATATGCTGGCTGACCGCAGGCTGCGAGAGATAGAGTTTCTCCGAAGCGCGACTAATGCTTCCCACAGCGGCGACGGTCTGAAAAATCTCAACTTGATGGAGACTAAACATGAAAAGGAATCAAAAAGGACCAGATCAGGGGAAAGAAGATGAGATGGCGAGACGATACAGTGCGCAGCCATCGAGAAAATGGGATTCGATTTCGTGGCTTCGCAGCCTCGCATGTTTGCAGTTTTGAGCGGTGTAGACATTCGTTGTTACGAGACTTTATTGTAATGCGTATAACCAACTGGAGCCAAATAACAAATACGCTGAATGGAAAGTAGTATAACTTTTTATTATGGCATACATAAAAAATCCACTATGGATAAACATATTTGAATTTGCTATAGTAAATCAGATTACATCTCACATTCTTTTTTCCCTACAAGGAGGTATTATTATGGCTGTGTTTGAAAATCGTAACAGTGATTCATGGCTGAAGAAACAATGGCCGTGGTGGACGGCGGGTGCGTTAACTGCAACCGCAGAAATCATCAATTACACTCTGTTACCTCTGGGACATCCCAAGCACAAATTTATCGGTGTTACCAGCGGTATGGCCAGAATGCTGGCAGGCGTTGATTCAACCCTGTTCGGGCATTCACTCATCGCTACAAAGCCAGACTACCAACCCTCTATCCAGTGGGTTATTATTGGCGCGCTCATCGCAGCTTTTGTGCTGGCCTGGCTGGAAGGCGAATTCCGCAGTTGGGTTCGTTATCCCAAAGGCATGCTAGTGGCAACGGCATTCGGCGCATTCTTCTTTGCCTGGGGCACCCGCGTAGCGGGAGGCTGCACCTTGCATCATCTGTTGGGCGGATGGGCAGCCATGAACATCAAAAGCTGGGTCGTCATGTTATTCGCTACTGTCGGCGCTCTGGCTGGATTTTTGTTTTTGAGAAAACTAAATATCTCACAGTACTTCAAGAGTCAGGAAACCAAGTGGTATGTAGAACAGGCCAAAGAGAGAGGCTGGGGCGACGGTCTGACACTGGGCAGCAGCAGCAAACCCACAGTACTGTCATGGATTCTTTATGCTGTGATGTTGCTTATCCTGATTATTGTGATCTACATGGCTTTTGCAGGCAATACATACGCTATTCAAATGGGCTGGGCCGAATCGCTGGATAAGACCAAAATGGCCGGCGTGATGCTCAATGGCAAAAACTTTGCAAATATCTTCATGCTGGTTATCGTCGGCGTTTTGCTAGGCGCAGCTGTAGCAAAAACCGGTTTCGGCACTGAATGTGGCATTATTAACTTCGAGCTGGGCAGGGAGATGGAAAAAGGTGAGGATGTCGCCGCACAACGCTGGGGAATGCCTTTCTCGCTGCGCACCGTGATGATGTCCTACCAGCCGCTGGGAGCGTTGGCGCTGCATATCGCCATTGTGGCGCTGGTTATGGCCATCGGTTTTGCCTTCTTCAACATCATGGAAGGCCACCATTGGGCGACAGAAGCATTTGCGGCCAAGTATGTGGGGCCCGAATTCCACAAGATTGGCGCCGGCCATATTCGTGAACAGACTACGTTACCCATGGATATCTTCGGCGGCTTGCTGCTGGGCCTGGGCACAGTATTGATGCTGGGTTGTGAGTTCCGCAATTATGGCCGCACAGGCCTATTGTATGTCACAGGATTGCTGATTTGGCCATTCTTCTATGTTGGCTACCTGCCCTACACATTGGCCCGCGATTTCTGGGATGGCCTGATGGCGACCATGCCTTACACGCCAACAACCTTCTTCCCGGCCCTCGTTGCGCCAGGTAGCAAGGCAATCCAGTCCATCATCTGGTTCCTGTGGGCGGCATTCTGGCTGTGGGTTTTCTTCTGGGCGCTGCGCCGCGGCGCCAAAAACATCGGCGTGAAACCTGGCGATTTGCTGCGCATGAACTCAGAAGATATGTACATCGCTCGCTTGGAAAAACTGGAGAACGAGGGTAAACTGGATCATATCGACGAAGTCGAACGAGATCTCTTCAATCAAGCCACGAAGGTTTGACGTCTCCTCTAACGCCATTCAGCGATACGGGCGCTCTATCGGCTGGTGGAGCGCCCGTATGTCATCTGAGGAAATCATGGTGAAAAATAGCGTGAAAAATGGGCCCAAGAAGGTCCCGATTCGAGAAGAGCACGCATTGCGCTGCGTACGCTGGTTGAATATCAGTCTGGCCATGGGATTTATTTATGCTCTGGCGCTGGTATTTTTTATTTCGTTGAACATCGCAGCGCCCGATATGAAGATGCCGGAAATCATCCAATCAGCTATTTTATTCCTCTGGGCTCTAGCAAAGATCGGTTTTGCATTTTCGTTAATCTGTCTTTATCAGGCGACAGGCTATGTCAAATGGGCGATAGCGGCGTTGTTGCTGGCAGTAAGCGCTGCGATTCAATACCTCTTGAAAAATCCTGACGCACAGATCTTCGTCATTGGCATCGAGGCGCTGGCGGTGACCGGATTGAGCCTATCGCTTTTCGATTTGGGCCGGGCCGCCAATACCGAGATGGGCGTTCCCTCTGGCATGATCTTTCTGGGGGTGATCTTGCAGATATTGCAGAATCAGATGATGTCCTATGTGGGCATCGTCTTCCTCGCCATCGGTTTTTATCTCAGCCTAAGACGTTTATGGCTGCAGCCACAAGCTCA
>Ga0256832_1001971_pt1 | contig 13968 bp, 13 predicted proteins | sample 134614metaG_FD_190534 | JGI IMG/M metagenome (GOLD analysis project Ga0256832, IMG submission 190534) | Hydrothermal vent microbial communities from Lau Basin, Pacific Ocean - 134-614 | ecosystem: Environmental > Aquatic > Marine > Hydrothermal vents | place: Pacific Ocean: Lau Basin | collected...
GGATTTGATGGTGTTAGAGGCATTTCCTAGCTTAGCCTAGTAGCAAGCTATCATCTGTTAACTCTTTGCCCTTTTGAGTTTGCTTAAATAACTCTAATAAGTCGGGTATTTCCAGCCTACTTCGTTCGTCCCCTTCTATATCGAAAATAATATTCCCTTCATGTAGCATAATAGTGCGCGTACCAACATCAAGAGCTTGTTGCATACTGTGTGTCACCATTAAAGAGGTTAGTTTGTTCTCTTGGATAATTTCACAGCTTAGTTTAAGCACAAAATCTGCTGTTTTTGGATCGAGAGCAGCAGTATGCTCGTCGAGTAATAAAATTTTGGCGGGCTGAAGTGTTGCCATTAGTAAACTGACAGCTTGGCGTTGTCCTCCTGATAATAAGCCCATTTTATCTTCTAATCGCTTCTCGAGTCCTAATCCTAGCCGTGATAGATGCTTTGAAAATAGTATCTTCCTATTTTTGCGTATTGCTTGGCTTAGTGAGCGAGATCTTCCACGTCCCCAAGCTAATGCCATATTCTCTTCAATACTCAGGTTTTCACAACTACCAGCTAAAGGGTCTTGAAATACTCTTGATATTAGCCCTGCGCGTTGTGATGTTGTTTTTTGAGTGACATCAACGTCATCAATATAGATATTGCCAGAAATAGCTTGAATTTCACCACTGAGTAAATTCAATAAGGTAGACTTTCCAGAGCCATTACTACCAATAACGGTAATAAATTCACCATCTTTTATTTTTAGATTAACACCGCGTAGTGCTTTAGTTTCAAGTGGAGTGCCTTTAGCAAAGGTAACATGAATGTCTTTGAGTGTAATCATTTGGAAAGACGCTGATTGAGGGAGGATTTTATATTCGGGGCAATAATCGCCAAAGTGACTAAGATAGCAGTAACTAAATTTAGGTCTTGAGCTTTTAGTCCAATAAAATCAGCATTTAAAGCAAGCGCGATGGCAAAGCGATATAAAATAGAGCCAAAGATACAAGCAAGCAAGGCGAGTATCATCGTGCGAGTGGATAAGATAGCTTCACCACCAATCACAGAAGCAAGTCCAATAACAATAATACCCACACCCATCGTAATATCGGCACTGCCTTGACTCTGTGCAAATAAGCTACCTGCTAAACCCACCATTCCATTGGATATTGCCATACCTAGAATAGTCATTCTTTGTGTGTTAATCCCTTGAGCGCGAGCCATGCGTACATTTGCACCCGTAGCTCGCATCGCAAGACCAATTTCTGAATTTAGAAACCATGCAAGTAAAATAAAGACAACTAAGGTGACAATTGCAAAAGCGATGGGAGTACTAATATAAGAAGGTAGTCCCCATGACTCTATTGGTGTAAGAGCAGTTGTTTCGCCAAGTAAAGCAATATTGGGTTTGCCCATAATACGCAAATTAATAGAGTATAGGGCGATCATGGTGAGTATTGAGGCAAGTAGGTTAAGAATCCCTAGTTTTACATTTAGCCATGCGGTAACGACTCCTGCCATGCCTCCCGCAAAAAATGCCAATATAGTCGCTAGCCAAGGGTTAGTGCCTGTCACAATAAGGCTAGCGCTAACGGCAGCACCAAGAGGAAAGCTGCCATCAACGGTTAAGTCTGGAAACTCTAGTATCCTAAATGATAAGAAAACACCAAAAGCAACCAGAGCAAAAATAAGACCACTTTCGAGTGCTCCTAATGCTGCAATAGTCGTCATTACTTCGTTACACTGGTTTTGATAACTTCTTTAGCTCTTTTGATAAGAGTGTTGTTGAGTGTTACCCCCATTTTTAAGGCAGCTTCAGGGTTTACAAATAGCTCTGTTTTTTCTACACCCTCTGCATCAATCTCTTTTGCCGATTTTCCGTTTAATATTGCTACAACCATTTTTCCTGTTTGGCGACCAAGATCATAATAATTAAAGCCTAATGCCGCAATAGCGCCTCGTTTAACTGAGTCAGTATCTGCTGCAATAACAGGTATTTTTGATTCTTGCGCTACTTTTATAACGGCTTCAAATGCCGAAACTACCGTGTTATCGGTTGGAATATAAATGGCATCAACTTTATCTACAAGAGAGCGTGCTGCCGCAAGTACATCGGATGATTTTGGAGAGCCCGCTTCAATCATTGTCATACCAACAGTCGGTGCGTATTTTTTTACTAAATTAACCAAGGTAACAGAGTTTGCTTCACCAGGGTTGAAAATAACACCAAGGTTTTTAGCACTAGGTACGATCTCTTTTATCAGCTCCATCTGACGTTTGACAGGTGATAAATCGGAGACTCCCGTTATATTCTCTTTGTGATTTTTCATTGATGAGATAAGCTTGGCACCAACAGGGTCTGTGACAGCTGAGAAAACGAGTGGTGTATCATGCAACGATGATGCGAGTGCTTGTGCAGAAGGAGTCGCAATGGCAACCGCCACATCAGGTTTTTCCCCTGCAAATTTTTTCGCTATTTCTGAAGCCGTTGCGGGAGTGCCTTGGGCACTTTCGTAGCTCCACTTTAGGTTTTTTCCCTCAACAAAACCTTGCTTTGCTAGCTCATCCTTTATTCCCTTACGGGCAGCATCAAGCGCAGGATGCTCAACAATTTGTGTAATAGCAACATGTTTAGTATTAGCAGTATTGGTTGAGCTTTTGTTATCTCCACCGCATGATGTGAGAAGTAGCACGGTAGAAAGGAGGCTAATAAATAAAGTGGGTTTAATAAATGGAATCATGATATTTACTCCAAATAATCTCAAAGGATGGGAACGTGCATGAAATAAGTTAGAGTATTGAAGTTATTTTATGTACGTTCCATAAGTATTTAGACGAGACGATATAATTTGAGAATAGCCTAAAAAGACCGTAAATTCATTATTGATATTTTATAAACTGTCAGGGCAATAGACACCCTTGACAGCTTATAGATAGAAAAGAGAGGGATGGATCAGGATTGAGGTTTCCAGATAATAGAATCAAGTGTCCATGTTGCGAGTACATCTTCAGGTGGTATTTCTCTATCTGGACCATTCCATCTACCTGCAAATATATAAAGAATATTACGTTGATTAGGGGCGTAACAGATTGTTTTTCCTGATAGCTCTTCTTGCCCCGCAAGGCATTTTTCAACATGATTGATGCTGTAAATATTACTAAATTTAGTGCCGAGTCGATGACCTAAACTGTTATGAATTAAATTATCTTCTACTACAATAGAGTAGATAGCTTTGTGATCGGCTGTAGGATTTATTGTCATAAGTGTTTTAGCACCCTTGGCAATACGTATTACGGGATATGCTTCGCCTTCTTGGAAGTTAGTCTGTTGTGATACATTAAGTTTAGGAAAGGTCTCAGTTATCTTATGGATATTAAAAGGAGTCGTTGAGTTGATAGGACCTACTCCGTTGTTTGATAAGACAATGGTATCTGCTGATATATTTATTGTTTGAGTTGTTTGACCTTGTAGATCATCATTTTCTCCGCAGCCACTAAGTAGAAGAAATGACAGCAGTAATGCTTTATTCCATGTGAATGTCATAGCAAAAATCCTTAAAGGTTGAGTATTTCATGTACGTTTCTTAGGCATTTTTACATAAAGAATGAATGGTAACAATAAAATAGAAAGAGGTTTTAATATGAAGACAGGATTATACTTTGTTGGTATGTTGTTGATGTTTCAAATTTTAACAGCATGTAATGGAAATAAGGCAAAGCATCATGTTGATACTAAACTAACAAAAGCCGAGTTACAAAAGAGTATTGCCGAGCTTGTGAGAGATAAGGGCTGTAATAGTGTAGGGCAGTGTCGATCAATTGCTTATGGTGCTAAAGCATGTGGAGGACCAACAAGTTATTTGATTTATTCAACCAGTACCGATGAGGCGAGGCTATCGCGAGAGGTAAATCAATACAATCATTTGGTAAAAAAAGAGAATATAAAAAATGGCACAATTTCCAATTGTAGCATACTAATTCCGCCAACACTTGATTGTAAAAAGAATCGGTGTATTGCGGTAAGGCAATAAATAATAGGTACTTGTGCGTGATCACTCTATTTTTTGATCTGGTGTATCAGTGATTTGTTCGAGTGTGATATTTTCATCATTAAGCAGACTGTCTAATCGTCGTTGGTGAATTTTTACTTCAAGTAGATATTCACCCTTCTCAGAAGTAGACTCGTTAATGACTGCATTATCTGCATAGAGCTTTGCGCGTAAGCGTGATTTACTCGGGGGAAGGGTGAGTGTTCCTTCAAAAACATGCTTGGCGAATATTTTACCCAGAAACTCAAGTAGCTCATCAACACCTTCTCCCGTATGAGCAGATAACCATACACGACTTGGTGTGCCTGCATGTTTAGGGTCAACTCTCATGGTATGCTTCGACAAGTCGATCTTATTCATTACTTCAACTTGTGGTACATTTTTAGCACCAAGCATGTGAATAACATCATTAACTTGTTGTCGATACATATCGCGCTGATCATCATTACTGTCAATGACGTGTAATATAAGATCTGCTTCTGCTGTTTCTTGTAAGGTTGCTCTAAAGGCAACCACAAGATCATGAGGAAGATCACGAATAAAACCTACCGTATCGACAAGAATCATTGATTGTTGATTGCTAAGCTCTACACGACGCAGGGTAGGGTCAAGTGTTGCAAAGAGCTGATCAGCTGCGTAGACACTCGCCTCTGTTATACGGTTAAAGAGCGTTGATTTGCCAGCATTTGTGTATCCAACTAGTGAGACAGTGGGGATTTCTGCCTTTTGCCGTGATTGGCGACCTTGTTCACGTTGATTGCCAACTTTTTCTAGACGTTTCTTGATTTGCTTGATGCGAATATTCAATAAGCGGCGGTCAGTTTCGAGTTGAGTTTCTCCAGGTCCGCGCATACCGATACCACCTTTTTGGCGCTCAAGGTGAGTCCAACCACGAATTAATCGGGTAGACATATGTTTTAGCTGTGCTAGCTCGACTTGTAACTTTCCCTCGTGAGAGCGGGCGCGCTGAGCAAAAATATCTAAAATCAGGCTAGTGCGGTCTAATACGCGACATTCACAAAGCTGTTCGAGGTTTCGTTCTTGGGCAGGAGTAAGAGAGTGGTTGAAAATAACAACATCGGCATTGTGTGCGATAACTGCTTGTTTTATTTCTTCGGCTTTGCCTTTTCCTGCAAAAAACCGTGCGTTAGGAGTATGGCGTGTGCCTTGGATAAGGGCAGTTGTTTCTGCACCTGCTGAGCGTACAAGCTCTATAAATTCATCAGCATCACGAGTATTTCGTTTGCCACCAATATTAAGTTGAACTAATACCGCTGTATCAATACGGGCATCAGTTTGGCTAGATAGGTCGAATAGTTCCAATCAGAGAATCCAAAATAAGAGAAGTTTTCTTAGCATGTTACCAGAGGGTTAAAATCAAAAGGTAACATGCTAACAATGAGTATTTTACTCGTCGTCTTCAAACGATAACTTTATTGGTCTAGCAGGAACAATGGTCGATATAGCGTGTTTATAAACCAGTTGACTAACGGTGTTTCCCAATAAAACGACAAATTGGTCGAATGACTCAACCGTGCCTTGTAATTTAATGCCGTTTACGAGATAGATCGCAACGGGGATGCGTTCTTTTCTCAGTGCGTTTAAGAAGGGTTCTTGTAGCATGTGCCCTTTGGATGACATGTTTTTCTCCAGTATTTTTTTTAGTTTGTGGTTATTAGAATGTTATATTTACGAACTCAATTAGTAAATCGAAAATCAAATGTTTACCTGTTATTACGGGGGGTGAAATTAGGTAAGCTCTAAGTGAGAGATTCTCTTTATTACTGTTCAGTCGGCCGCATTCCGTGCAGGCAAAAGAATCTTATCAGGTTTTATGAAACTTTAGGAAGCCCATTCTGTCGGTTATACGATGTTTTTATCTAAAAAATACCTTATTTCCTCGATAATTGACGAGAGGTCATAATGTTTTGCATCATGACGTGAAACTTCCTTCTCAGAGCGTAGCCAAGTCATCTGACGTTTTGCCAGCTGACGTGTTGCCACAATAGCACGGTTTTTCATCTCATTGAAGTCTATATTTCCGTTTAAATAGTCCCAAGCTTGTCGATAACCTACACATCGAATAGAAGGAAGATCAGGATTTAAGTCCCTTCTGTCGTATAAAGCTTGCATTTCATCTAAAAAACCTTCCTCAATCATTTGCTCAAACCGCAGTGCAGCGCGCGCTCTAAGCCATTCTCTGTCTTCAGGTATCAGTGCAATTTTTAGTAAACGATAAGGTAAAGTGTCATGCTTTGCGGTTTTATGCAATGAGGTTAAAGGTTTTCCTGTAATTTCATAAACTTCAAGTGCGCGTTGTATTCTTTGTGAATCATTGGGGTGTATACGAGCTGCTGAGTCAGGATCAACCTGTTCTAAGCGTTGATGTAATGCATTCCAGCCTTCTTTTTCGGCTTGTAAATCAATTTTCTTTCTAATGTCTGGATCAGCAGAGGGAAGCTTGGCTAAATCATTTTCTAAGGCACGGTAATAGAGCATAGTGCCGCCTACTAAGACAGGGATATTGCCATTTGCAGTGATTTCTTCCATTTCATGTAATGCATCGCGCCGAAAGTCAGCCGCAGAGTAGGCTTGAGACGGGTCAAGAAAATCAATAAGGCGATGAGGTGCTTTTTTTAGTGTTTCTTTGTCAGGTTTAGCGGTACCAATACTCATGTCTTTATAAATAAGGGCAGAGTCAACACTAATAATTTCAATAGGAAAGTGTTCGGTGAGTTTAACTGCAAGATCAGTTTTTCCTGATGCGGTAGGTCCCATAATAAAGATAGCGGGAGGAAGAGAGTATTTATCCTGTGTATCTGTCATTATTATTGTCCACGCATAAAGAGCTTATTTAATTGGTCGATAGTGAGTTGAGTCCACGTAGGGCGACCATGATTACATTGACCACTGCGTTCGGTGCGTTCCATATCGCGTAATAATGCATTCATTTCGGGTATGCTTAGTTTGTGATTAGCGCGTACCGAGCTATGACAGGCCATTGTCGAGAGTATTTCATTCATTGCTTGTTGAATGCGCTCGCTACTACCATGTTGAATTAAATCAGCAAGCACGTCTCTAACTAAATTAGCAGTATCGGAGTTTTTTAATAGCGTAGGCACAGCACGAATAACTAATTTTTCAGGTGCTAGCCTGTCGATAGAAAATCCAAGTCGAGTGAATACATCGCTATGCTCAATCGCATAATCTGCTTCTTTTTTGCTGACGGCAAGTGAGTTAGGAACAAGCAAGGCTTGTGAGCGAATATTATCATCAGCCATGCTTGTTTTAAGATACTCATAGGTGATGCGTTCATGTGCAGCGTGCATATCGACAACAATTAAGCCTTGTGCGTTCTCTGCAAGTATAAATATGCGATGTATTTGTGCGATTGCAAAACCAAGTGGAGGAATCTCTCCTGTCTTTTCAGCCGTTTGTTCTGTTTGTACGGCTAATGAGTTAGTCGAAAAACCTGCACATGAAGGTATGCTTGCGATAAAAGGGTTGTTCTGTTTTGATGGTGGTGCTTGGTGTAACTGTTGGTAGGCAGCCATTTGTTCGCGCACAGGAATGCTTAAGTTAGCCTGCGTATTTTGGAAGGGGTAACTTGTTTGTTGCTGGCTACCATTATCGGTAATACTTTCTGTTGTCTTTGAGGGGATATTATCACTAGGTCGAATATCTGCCAGTGCTTTGTGTAGTGTTCTGTAGAGAAAATCATGTACTAAACGCGCTTCTCTAAAGCGTACCTCATGCTTTGTTGGGTGAGCATTTACATCGACCTTATCAGGATCAAGTTCTAAGAAGAGAAGATAAGCAGGGTGACGACCATGATAAAGCACATCTTGATAGGCTTGTCGTACCGCATGAGTCACAATACGGTCACGTATCATGCGTTCATTCACATAAAAATATTGTAAATCAGCCTGTGAGCGTGAAAATGTCGGTAAACCAACCCAGCCCCATAATTTTAGCTCGGCTGCTTCGTACTCAATATAAAGAGATTGCTCCATAAAAGCAGGACCGAAGATTTCGGCCACGCGCCGTTCTGAAGAGGTACGATCATTGGCTGCTTGAAGGTGTAGCACGGTTTTTGAGCCGTGCTTTAAACTGATTGCGGTTTTAAAACGGCTCAATGCTATTTTTTTGACAACATCCTCTATATGACGAAACTCAGTTTTTTCCGTTTTTAAAAATTTACGACGAGCAGGGACATTAAAAAATAAATCACGTACATCAATCGTTGTACCTTGAGGGTGTGATGTTGGTTCGGGATCTTCAAAATCATCTCCTCCATTGCCTGCTAGCTTCCATGCTGATTTGCTCTCGTTACTCTTAGAGCTAATGCTTAAACGTGAGACAGAGGCAATACTAGGAAGCGCTTCGCCTCGAAAACCCAAAGATCGGACGTGTTCAAGGTCATCAAGTGAGGATATTTTACTGGTTGCATGTCGGCTTAATGCCAGAGATAGTTCTTCTTTGGGAATACCACAACCGTTGTCACGAATTCTAATGCGTTTGCTTCCCCCTTGTTCTATCTCTAGGTCAATTTGCGTAGCACCTGCATCAAGTGCGTTTTCTAGTAGCTCTTTAACCACAGAAGCAGGGCGTTCTACGACTTCGCCAGCAGCAATCTGGTTAATTAGGTGTGAGGGGAGTTGTTTTATCGCCATATTTTAAAGAAGCTTAAGTCAATGTATTTTGGCGTAAATGTTTACCAACGGCGAGTAATGCACCAAATAAGCCTAGCAGGCTACTAACGATAAGAATAAACAGTGTTGCTTTAACATCAAGCCCTGTAATGGTGAAGTTGCTTCCATAAAGGCGTGCCAGTTGATTGACAGGACCAACTAAAAATAATAAGGATAAGTGGACGATTACAAGGCTAAGAATACCTCCAAATAGACCATACCAAACTCCTCCATAAAGAAAAGGGCGACGAATATAAGTGTTGGTTGCACCAATAAGTTGTGTTACCTCTATTTCTTCTTTACGATTTTCGATATTGAGTCGAATCGTGTTGCCAACCACAAGTAATACGGTTAAGGCGAGTAGGGCAGAAATAACGAGGACGGCACGATCAGCTATACGCAAAATTGCCAGTAGCCGTTGTACCCATTCGATATCCATTTGTACTACATCCACATCGGGGTATAGCTCTAATTGCCGAGCGAGTTTAGGAAGGTCAATACCAGGGTCGCCCACTAATTTCATATGTGGAGTAATCACTAGCACATGCGGAAGTGGATTTTCATTGAGTGTTTCGAGTGTTTCAGCAAAACCTGTTAATTGCTTGAACTGTTCTAAAGCATCTTCACGAGTAACCAACAGTACATTATCTATTTCATTAAGATCAGAGAGTAGCTCTGCTCTGTCACGCGCTTGCTGCACCGTCACGTCTTGTTTTAAAAATAAAGATATAGTGGGTATCTCACGCTTATCATCGGTCAATGTTTTTAGGTTTTGTAATAATAAATGTAAGCCAGCAGGTAGTGATAAAGCAATGGCAATAGCTGCTAAGGTTATCCATGTTGATAACGGGGTAATCCAAAGTTGTTTTAGGCTGTGTTTAAAGGCAATTTTATGCTGTCCAAAACGGCTAAAAATAGGTGTGTTAGTCTGTGTATTGGGGGAGGAAGCCATAGTTAAACTCCCTGTACTTTTTGTAACACAATAATACGCTTTTTCATGCTCTTTATCAGGCTATGATCATGGCTAGCGATAATCACTGTTGATCCTAACTCATTGAATTGTTTAAACGTATGCATAATATCGTAGGCTAAAACAGGGTCTAAATTACCCGTAGGCTCATCGGCAAGAATAATGTTTGGTTTATTGACCACGGCTCTTGCTATACCGACACGTTGTTTCTCTCCTGCTGATAGCATCAAAGGGAATTCTTTTTCCTTACCGAGTAAATTTACTTTATCTAATGCCGCATGAATACGACGTTTAATATCGGTGGGTTGCATACCTGAAATCATCAAGGGTAAGGCAATATTATCAAAAACAGTACGATCAGATAATAAATGATGATCTTGAAAAATAACGCCAATACCTCGGCGAAATGCTGGTATTTTACGATGCTTTAACTGTTGGAGATCAAAACCATCAACAATTATTTTGCCTTGGTTTGGTCGCTCAAGTAAGGCGATTAGTTTAAGTAATGTACTTTTTCCTGCACCAGAATGTCCTGTTATAAATGCCATTTCTCCTTGGTGTATGGTCAAATTGACATTGTATAGTGCAATTTGACCAGTAGGATAACGCTTGCTGACACTTTTAAATTCGATCATGAACGACACAAGCCTCTAGGTAAAAAGATAAAAGTAGTATAGGGTGGTATAATAACTACATTTAGTTATTAAATAGTGTTAGCACTCCAATCAAGTTTCGGGGGCTGATGGAGTACTAAAGGGTAGCATATTTTAGTTAAAACAATCTAATTTGAATTTATGTAAGAGAGAGGCTATTGATAACTTCCATAAAGAAGGTTTAAACCCTTGCCTTTAGGTAAACAGATTATACTGAGTAGTTACAAAGAACCTAAATTTAAAAGGGCTATGAAAACCTTCACTGATATTCTGAAGAGTGACTGCGTAACATCAGTTTATGTACTGTTACACAAAAGGAATCAAGGGACGATTCCATGGATTGCGCAACCCCCACCACCGTGAAGCGACTGTGCCATAGACGGAGCGAAAATCAATACTATGGCGTAGTGCATTATGACTTAAACGTTGCAAATCAGGGTTTTTACCATAAATTCCACCACGTATTTTCCCGCCCATTACTAAGTGAGCAGAAGCTTCTCCATGATCTGTTCCTCTACTACTATTTTCAGCAACTTGACGACCAAATTCAGAGTATGTCATCACTAGCACATTATCCCAATGTCCATTGCGTTTCATATTTTGTGCAAAAGCATGCAGGCTATCGGCTAACATTTTAAGTAAGCGAGAATGTTCATGTGTTTGCATCGCGTGGGTATCAAAGTTACTGAGGGTAATTTTATAACTAGGAATACCGATACCACTATTAATTAAACGTGCTACAGAAGCAAATTCTTTACCAAACGAATGCCGTGGAAAACTCCTTGTTACATCGTGTGCCTTGACTAAATAACTTTTCAGTGTCTCCGTTGACTCTGCCACAATACGTTCTGTTTTTAACAAATAAGACAGTGCATTATTACTGCTATTAGAAGTGCTCGCTTTCATTAACTGATTACTACGCACAAACGTATTAATATCATTTATTTTTAAGCTATTGGCTTTGCTTCCTGAAAGTGGTCCAAGATCCGTATTAAAGGCAAGCCCTGTAATATCATGGTTCATACCTAATAAGTTAGCAACCCAGCCTTCATCTATTGTTTGATTGTAGTTTGAAGCAGTATCCCAAATATCAATAGATCTAAAATGTGAACGATTACTACGAGGATAACCTACACCTTGCAACCAAGCCATTTCTTTGCGTTGCCAATAAGACTGCAATAATCGCAGAGAAGGGTGCATTGCTAAAGAATCGCTAATAGGCAGCATTGATTTTCTAGGTATTGCGATACTAGGTCGTAATTTATAATACAAGGGATCAGTAAAAGGAATTAAGGTATTTAAACCATCATTTCCACCTCGTAACTCAACCAAAACCACGGTACGTTTTTTTGATGCCGAATTATTTCTTCTCTGGGATGCCTGAGCATTTTCGGCAAATACTCCCGTGGCAAGTGGTAGTGCTCCTAAAGAGCCTAATTTGATAAACGTTCTGCGTTTCATGATAAAGGCTCCTTTAAGTTAATTGATAAGCAGGGTCGGTTAATAAAGCGTGCAAATTTTGTTGCTGATTAAGTGCATGTGATAATGATTTACGAATAGGTTTTCTTGGTAATAACCAGTGTTCAGTATCTTTTATCGCTAACTTAGGAATCCTTGATATATCACGACGATTGGCTTTATTAATAAATTCAGCCATTAAGTTAATACGCGTAGGAAGAGTGAAAGTATCGATCCATTCCTGACCACCTGCATACCCTTTAGGAGTCTCAGGTGAGAGAAGCTTTTGACCTAGCGTATCGCAAATATTGACAATACGTTTAGTGCTAGGCGGCTTAATAATAAGCGATCTCAATGTTCCCACCACCAGTTCAACGGGAGATTTTATTTTCTCTCCACGATAACGTGATGACCAAAATTCGGAGCTATTTAATACCGCAACGAGTAAAGTGCGAATATCATAATGAGAACGACGGAAAATATTTCCCCAACGTCTTATCGTCTGTGAATTTGGTTTTTCATCACTAATAAACTCAGCCCAAAACTGTCGTGCAATATGTTCAGATGTATGTGGATTTTGCAAAATACGATCAATAATGTGCTTACCATTCAAACGTCCTCTTTTCCCCATAAACGTTTTAATACTGTTGTCGTGTAAATCTTTACGAAAGACAAAGCTTTGACTACGACGATCAACCGTCCAGCCTGTAAAGGCTTTTGCAGCAGCTCGAATGTCCGCTTCAGTATAATGACCTTCACCTAAGGTAAACAGCTCTAATAATTCACGAGCAAAATTTTCGTTCGGCTTACCTTTTATGTTGGAGTCATTATCTAAGTAAATCAACATCGCAGGATCACGTGATACCGCATACAAGAGCTGTCTAAAGTTAGCTAAACCATGACGACGAAATAAAATATTTTGCTTTAATAGCAAGTTCGGTTGATTCACCTTGTTAATCGAAGAAGTGAAGTGATTATGCCAAAAAAGCATCATACGCTCTGTTAGAGGATAAGGAGTCCTTAGCATATTTTTTACGAACCATTGCTTAAGTACTTGCTTATCTCTGTTTAAACGACGACGTAAGTGTTGTCTTTGTTTTGGTGTTTGTTTAACACTCCAAGAAATCCAAGTCGCTAACTTGGGAGGAGGCAACATCCAACGGTTAGAAGAACTGTATACAGCATGATGAACACCTCTCTTTTTTGATAAATTTTGATAACGCTGAATATCATGCCAACGTGCGCCCAAGCCCGTGCGCATTAACAAATGCCGAGCCTCCTGTAAATTCATTTTCCCCATAACTGCTACCATCGCAAAAAATTAAGCCCTACTTTCTATAACTGAAATAAGTCGAAAGTTATTTATTGATAGATCCTATTTTGAAGATAGATAGACTTTAGTTTTTCTTAATTATTGCATCTAGACTAAAAAATAATCTATTTGTGTGTATTATATGCCCTAATATTTGTATTTCAATTATCAATACAATAATAGATAAACTTTTTTAATTATTATAATAATATTTAATTATTTGCAGGTGATACTTATTCTGTATTATGAATTTTTTTCCTTATAAGTTATATGGATATTGCTCTTTATACTTTATAAGACTTACGATTTATCTCTTTTTAAATTTCTAACGGAGTTTATGCGTATAAATGAGTACTTTTAACTACAAATCGGGCAAAATATAATTCAAGCTGAGTAGTTGCATTATAACGATAAAAACTAACAACAATCATCAGCATCAAACTGGCGGATACAGTGAGTCAGCTTAATGATTGTTAATATATTAGACATCAAGAACTTTTGTTAAAGATTGAAACAGAAGAATGGCGTAATCTCATAATTATCTCCATCACTAACACGAAATAACCCATGATTATCCTCTCAGAACTTTCCCTACGCCGTGGCGGTCGTGAATTACTTACTGATACCACTTTTAAAATCCATCCAGGTCAAAAAGTGGGGGTAACAGGAGCAAATGGCACGGGTAAATCAAGCTTATTTGCCTTGATTCGTGGTGAGCTACATCAAGATTCTGGTGAGTTTAGCTTACCTTCGAGTTGGGTCATCGCGCATGTTGCACAGGAGACACCTGCTACTGAGATTTCTGCTTTGGATTATGCTTTACAGGGTGATCAGGAGTATATCGCTTTAC
>Ga0256832_1001972_pt1 | contig 13963 bp, 15 predicted proteins | sample 134614metaG_FD_190534 | JGI IMG/M metagenome (GOLD analysis project Ga0256832, IMG submission 190534) | Hydrothermal vent microbial communities from Lau Basin, Pacific Ocean - 134-614 | ecosystem: Environmental > Aquatic > Marine > Hydrothermal vents | place: Pacific Ocean: Lau Basin | collected...
CTAAAGCAGATAGAAGATAAAAAGTATGAAGTTGATGTTAAAAAGAGAGGATATAGTAATATTTTAAAGATGGGTGTAGTCTTTGATGGCAAAAGAGTTTGGGTGAAGTAAAGGAGTGAACTTCTATTTTTGTGAAAATTATGCTAATTTATTGACAATTCATTAATTTTATTGAGATATAATATTATTTATTATTATAAGTAAGAAGGAAAGAAAATGAGCATAAAAGTTGTCTGTCCACACTGTGGAAAAGTAAATAAGATACCTAAAAAAGAGAGTTACTCAAAAGCTATTTGTGGACACTGTAAAGAGTCACTGCTTAATCAAAAACCATTAGAGGTAAATAAAGAAGAGTTACTACATATCTTAGTAAATAGTGATATACCTGTAATGGTTGATTTTTGGGCTCCTTGGTGTGGTCCTTGTCGTCAGATGGCACCTGCTTTTGAAGAGGCTAGTAGAGAACTTTCATTAAAAGTACAATGCTTAAAAGTGAATACTGAAGAGCATCCAGATTTAGGTGCACTTTATGGAATACGGTCTATTCCAACTCTTATTATTTTTAAAGGAACAAAAGAGGTTGAGCGTATATCTGGTGCTATGAGTGCTAGTCGCCTTGTCTCATGGGCAAAGCAGTTTCTTTAAGGAAGATTAATGGCAAAAGCAAAAATATTACTTCTTGAAGATGATGCCAATCTTAATGAGACAATTACAGAGTTTCTTGAAGATGAAGGTTATGAGGTAGTAAGTACATATGATGGATATGAGGCACAAGATAAAATCTATGAGTCAAAATTTGACCTACTTCTTTTAGATGTTAATATACCAGGTATTGATGGCTTTACTATTTTAAAAGAGGCACGAGAGAATGAGGTAGTAGCACCCTCTATTTTTATTACCTCTTTAGATGGTGTAGATGATTTAGAGAGAGGTTTTAATAGTGGTTGTGACGACTATATTCGTAAGCCTTTTGTATTAAAAGAGTTGTTGATTCGTATAGAGACTCTTCTAAGAAGAGGTTTCTTTCATGAAGTAAATGAACTAATTTCAATTGGAGATGGGATTGAGTACAATACTAAGTCAAATGAGCTAATAGTAAATGGAGTTGCAGAGACTTTAGGAAATAAGGAGTCATTACTCTTTAAGCTATTTATGCAACATCCAAATGAGGTACTCTCTCATGATAGAATCTACAAAGAGCTGTGGGATTATGACGAAGACCCAAGCGATACAGCTCTGCGTACCTATATTAAAAATATTCGTAAAATTATTGGTAAGGATAGAATTGTTAGTATCAAAAAACAGGGGTACAAGTTTACTTCGAAGTAGTGAAAAGAGTTCACTTCTTCGCTTTTTAGCACTCTATTTTATCTTAGTAACTATGATTTTATCGTTACTAGGAATCTTTTACTATCAGAGTCAAGAGAAGCTAATGTTTTCTAACCAGAGAGTTATTTTATCTGAGTATGCAAATCAGCAAGTACAAGCATTAAAGCATCTGCATAATAACTTTCCTAATCATGTTACTACATACCCTAGAAGCGATAAGTATCGTTCAGCCATCTATGATATAGAGGCAAAAAAAATCTTTTCTCTTTTAAAATATGGTGATAGTGAAGATATTAGGTTTGATAAAGAGATATATCGAGTAGGCAATACACTACACTTTCTAAAGACACTTGATGACTACTATTTAGGTACAAAATATCTTTTTATAGAGGTAGATGAAGATAAAACTTGGTACAAAGAGACTATGTCTAGTATTTTAGCATTTGGAACATTGACTTTAATTGTTTTAATTATCTTTGGGCTATTTTTTGTTAGTATATTTTTGCGTCCTATGAGAAACTCAATTATGCTTTTAGATAATTTTATAAAAGATACAACACATGAATTAAATACTCCTATTTCAGCTATCTTAGCCAATGTAGAGATGATGGATATATCTTCAATGTCAGAGAAAAATAAAAAAAGGTTGAGTAGAATTAATATTGCAGCTAAGACAGTCTCTCATCTATATCAGGATTTAACCTATTTGACTTTGTCGCACAATAGAGAGTCTAAAGATGAGTGGATAGATATGAAAAAACTTATTGAAGATAGGGTAGAGTACTTTGCTATTTTAGCTAGTGCTAAGAGGATTACTTTTAAGTTAGACTTAAAAGAGTCTGCTATATTTATAGATGGAGTTAAAATTGCCCGTGTTTTAGACAATTTAATCTCAAATGCTATTAAGTATAATAAACGAAATGGAAAGATATATATTACTTTACGTAAAAACTATCTACAGATAAAAGATACGGGAATTGGAATTAAATCGAAAAAGGTACAAGATATATTTGAGCGTTACACTCGTTTTAATACCTCTGAAGGTGGTTTTGGAATTGGGCTTAATATTGTCAAGAGCATTATAGATGAGTATAAGTTACAGATTAGTGTAGAGTCTGTTGTTGATGTAGGAACAACTATAAGAATTGATTTTACAAAAGGAACACTAGATGGTTAAAAAAATTATATTATTAGGAGTTGTTTGTAGTATTGTTTTAGGAGCAGATGAACCCAAGAATATATATGAAAAAAATTGTATTCCTTGTCATCGTTATACACCTGCCTCCTTAGATAAACTATTTATGATCTATTTAAAGACATATAGTGGTGAGTTAAGTGTTAAAGGTGCTATAAAAGCTTTTTTAAAAAATCCAACAGAGAAAGACTCTTTGATGAATAATACATTTATTAAAAACTTTTCAGTTAAAAATAAAACAGCACTAACAGATGAAGAGTTAGAAGAGGCCATAGATATCTATTGGGAACTATACGATGTAAGAAAGAAGTTAAAGTAGTGGACAAAGAAGCCTACTTAATTAACAAGTTAAACTCTAAATATATTGGAGATGATGCAGCTATAGTTGATGATAAGCTCTATAGTATGGACGCTTTTTTTGAAGATATCCACTTTAAACGAGAGTGGATGAGTATGAGACAGATAGGTCGTAAAGCGATGTTGGTTAATATCTCTGATGCTATTGCCATGAATGCCAAGCCAAAGTATGCTTTAGTGACTCTTGCTCTACCAAAAGATATTAGTACAGAAGAGATAGATGAGCTCTTAGCCTCTTTGGAAAATACAGCAAAAGAGTTTAATTGTGAGATTATAGGTGGAGATACCATTGCAGGAGATAAGCTACATATTAGCATAACTATCATATCTGAATCCAAAAATCCACTTTTACGCTCTGGGGTAAAAGAGGGCGATTTGTTGGCTTACACAGGTAGTTTAGGTGAGAGTAAAAGAGACTTAGAGGCACTCTTTAGAGGAGAGACAATTTCTGCTAAATCACGTTTCTATGAGCCAAAGTTACGTAGAGAGTTTATGACGCAGGTTAGAGAGTATTTGCACTCTGGAATGGATATTTCAGATGGTCTATTTTGCGATACAAATAAACTTTTAGCTACCCAAGGTTTTACTATGTCTCTCTTTGAAGAGATAAGCGATGAGGTAGGCAAGAGTGGAGAGGAGTATGAGTTACTTATAAGTTTTTCTTCAAAAAATTTTAATAGAGTTAAAAAGATAGCTAAGGCAATCTCTGTTCCTTTAACTGTTTTTGCAAAAGTTGTGAAAGATAAAGGGGTACTATTTAGGTGTGAAAATCATCATTTTTAATACTCTTCTTGTATAATTCAAAAAAAATAATATTTAAAGTAAAAAAGAATGCAAAAACTCCTATATCCTCTCAATGTAAAAAATAGCTTTATATTTAACCCTTCTAGTCGTGATTTTATTGTTGATGAGATTCCCCTCTATGAGTTTACAGGAGTTGGTGAACATCTCATTTTACATATTCGTAAAAAAGATATGACCACATGGGAGATGATAAAGGCAATAGCTAGGTACTGCAAGATAAAAGAGCGAGATATAGGCTACGCAGGTCTAAAAGATAAAAATGCAATGACTATGCAGTATATCTCTCTACCTGCAAAAGATAATGAAGAGAAGTTAAAAACCTTTAACCATGACAAAATCAAAATTCTTAACACCTACAGACACAACAACAAAATACGAGTAGGTCATCTAAAAGGTAACCACTTTAAAGTGCGTCTAAAAAAGGTACTAGGTATACAAAAAGATAAGCTTGACTCAACCCTAAAATGGGTCAAAGAAAATGGTGTACCAAACTACTTTGGAGTTCAACGTTTTGGAAACCAAGGAGATAACTATAAAGAGGGGAAAGCAATCTTAGAGGGAAAGCTAAAGATACGAGATAGAAAAACAAGAATTTTTCTTATTAATGCCTATCAATCATACCTCTTTAATGCTTGGTTATCAAAACGTATTGAGCTTTCACTTCTGCTTGAAGCTTTTAGTGAAGAGGAGGCAGAAAGGTTTTTTGAGTTACCAAAAGGCTCACTAAAAGGTACAAAAAAACAGCCACATTTTTTTAAACTCTTAGAGGGCGACTTGATGATGCATTACCCTTATGGACGAGTATTTGAGTTAGAGAGTTTAGAAGAGGAGGCAAAACGTTTTAAGGAGTGGGACATTGCCCCTTCTGGTCTTTTAGCAGGAAAACGTACTACAAGAACCCAAAAAGTTGCAGGGCTTATTGAAAAGAACTATGATAAACAAATAGCTGAAAATGGTACAAGACGTTATGCATGGGTAAGAGTTACCGATATTAAAAAACATTATGTAGAGGAGAAGGCACACTATGAGCTGGAGTTTACTCTTCCTAAAGGTGCTTATGCTACTAATGTGTTAGATGTTTTGAGAGGAGAGAGTTTGTAGTCATATTATACTTTTTTGCTTGTGACTAATTGCTTAATTGTACTAAAAAAGTGCTATAATCTCTTATGAAATTTTATCGTATTTATATAGAGCTTACTAATATGTGTGGGCTTAGATGCTCTTTTTGTCCCACTAAAAAACTGCCAAATAGTACTATGAGCTTACCATTTTTTGAAGAGGTTGTTAAACAAGCAAAATCCTATACTAAAGAGATAGCTTGTCATGTTGTGGGTGACCCTTTAATACTCTCTAATCTCTGTGATTACTTAGATATTATCTATAAATATAATATGAGAGCAATGCTTACAACCTCTGGTTATTTTATAAAAAAACATAGCTTTAAGACACTATTTCACCCTTCTATAAAGCAGATAAATATCTCATTAAACGCTTTTAATAAAAATGATACAAAGCTTAGTTTTGAGCAGTATATAGAGCCTATTTTAGAACTATGTTATGAGAAAGTTGCACAAAAAAAAGAGATATTTATAAACCTACGAATGTGGAATTTAGATGAAGCAATGAGTGAAGATAGCTTTAACAAAGAGGTCTTCTCTAAGTTAGAGGAGCACTTTGGAGTAGAGTTAGAGTATAGAGGTGCAAAAGAGAGCATACGTTTAGACAACAAAGTGCTACTCCATTTCGATAACTATTTTGAGTGGCCATCTTTGGAAAATAGAGAGTATGGGCATGGAACTTGTCAGGGGTTAAGTTCTCATATTGGTATCTTAGCCAATGGCGATGTAGTTCCCTGTTGTTTAGATAGTAAAGCAGTGATGAGGCTTGGAAATTTAAATGATGATACTTTATATAATATTTTGCATGGTAAACGTGCTACAGATATTAGAGATGGATTTAAAGAGGGGTATTGTAGTGAAGAGATGTGTCTAAAGTGTTCATATAAAAGTAGATTTAGATGAAAAAATTTAAAAAATATCTTTGTGGAAAAAATGCTTTAAAAATGCTTAAATATAGGCATTTTAAAAGAGTTAGAATCTTTTTTTAAAAAAAAATTGGTATAATGTCAAATAAATAGTAATTCTGAAAAATATACCATTAATCCTACATAAGGAGTCCTCCTCTTGGCTGCAAAAGACATCAATAAAAAACTTGAAGAGATATTTAAAAATTGTAAAAAAGGTGACCTACTTACCTTTGAAAACTTAGCAAAAGAGTTTGACAAACAACCAACTCTTGCTCAATCTCGTAAAATACTTAAACTATCAAAAAAACATAAGATAGATATTGTTACCTCTTCTGAATATGCGAAGTTTCTTTCGACCTCAGAGCAGAAAAAGCGTGATTTAGCACGACAAAAAAGCATAGAAGAGGGTGAAGAAGAGGGGTTTGATTTTTTAAAAGAGAAAGAGCTTTTGGAATGGAGCCGTTCTGACTCTCCTGTACGTATGTATCTACGTGAGATGGGTAAGATTCCTCTGCTTACTAAAGAGGAAGAGATTTTTCTAAGTAGAGAAATTGAAGCTGGAGAAGATATTATCTTAGATGCTATCTGTTCAGTACCTTACCTTATTGACTACATCTTAAACTATAAAGAGCCTCTTTTAAATAGAGAGCGACGAGTTAAAGAGCTTTTTAAAAGTTTTGAAGATGAGAAAGAGACAGATGAAGATAAAGATGATACCTCTGATAAGATAGAAGAAGAGCAGGAGGCAGATAAAAAAGTTAAAGGTGTAGATAAACGTGTTAAGCAGGTAGTCTCATCATTTAAGGCTTTAGATAAAGCAAAAAAAGAGTGGATGAAGGCTCGTAGTGAGCTAGATGCACTCTTAGAGAGTGGCTGTGAAGATGAGGAGAAGATTCTTCATGAGCAGATGAAAGTTGCCTTTAAAAAGCAACAGTTAAAGTTAGCACTTATTGACCTTGGACCAACATCTAAGCTTATTAATGAGCTTGTAAAAGCTATGGAGACAGCACTTAGAAGTGATGATGGTTTTGAGAAAGAGCTAAAGAGATTGGAGTATAAACTTCCACTCTTTAATGATACTCTTAGAGAGAACCATGCAAAAATTTTAGATAATATTCTTGAGATGGATAAAGATGATATTACCGATGCTGTTCCAGAGACAACTATGGTAAGTACCTATGTAGAGATTAAGAAGCTATTTGAGACACGAGAAGCTAGTAAAGATAGCTTTGACCTTGAGCCTGAAAAGTTAGCGGAGATTTTGGGGCAAATTCGCCGTGGTAAATCACGTTCAGAGGCGGCTAAGACTAGAATGGCAAAGTCTAACTTGCGTTTAGTTGTATCTATTGCTAAACGTTATACTAACCGTGGGTTACCATTCCTTGACCTTATTCAAGAGGGGAACATAGGTCTTATGAAAGCTGTAGATAAGTTTGAGTATCAAAAGGGGTATAAGTTCTCAACCTATGCTACATGGTGGATTAGACAGGCTATCTCACGAGCTATTGCTGACCAAGCACGTACTATTCGTATTCCTATTCATATGATAGAGACTATTAACCGAATCAACAAGATTATTCGTAAAGGTCTTCAAGAGGAGGGTAGAGAGCCAGATTTAGAGACTATTGCTAAAGAGGTGGGACTCTCTGTTGATAAGGTTAAAAATGTTATTAAGATTACAAAAGAGCCTGTTAGTCTTGAGACCCCTGTAGGTGATGAGGACGATGGACGATTTGGTGACTTTATTGAAGACAAAACAACATTAAGCCCTTCTGATGCAGTTCTTAATGATGACCTAAATAACCAAATTGATGAAGTTCTTGACCAACTAAATGAACGTGAAAAGGCTGTTATACGAATGCGTTTTGGTCTTCTTGAAGATGAGAGTGACCGAACACTTGAAGAGATTGGTAAAGAGCTAAGAGTAACACGTGAGCGTGTACGACAGATTGAGTCATCTGCTATTAAGAAGCTAAAGCACCCAAGAGTTGGGCGTAAGCTTAAGAACTATATTGAGGGGTAAATTGTATTTTGTGGTGTTTTTAGGATAAAACACCCTATTTTTTAAACCAACCTTTTACCTTTTCAAAGACATTTTCAAATGTTGAGGTGTGTGGTGTACTCTCTATTCCAAAACTCTCTTGAAGTTTTCTAAGCAACTCTTTTTGCTCATCATTAAGATGTTTTGGATAGATAATCTTTACTTGGGCTATAAGCTTTCCTTTACCTCCTCCATGAATATCTGCTATACCTTCTCCTTTAAATACAAACTGCTCTTTATCTTTTGTTCCTCTTTTTAGTTCAAGTTCAAGCTCTCCATCAAGAGAAGGAATAGTAATAGTCTCACCCAATACAGCTTGTGTAAAGAAGACAGGTACCTCAATATAAACATTAGAACCATCTCTTATAAAGTGTTCATCCTCTTCAACATTAAAGATTATATATAGGTCTCCACGATATCCACTTTTAGCTTGGTTACCATAACCTTGGGCTCTTAGACGGGTTCCTGTATCTACCCCAGCAGGTATGTTAAGAGTAATAGTATCTGGCTCTTCATGGTAACCTCTTCCTGAACATGCACTACATTTAGAAGAGACTCTTTGTCCCTCTCCGTGACACTTAGGACATGTTTGAGCAAAAGACATAAATCCTTGTCTCATAACAACTTGCCCCTGCCCATTACAGTAGTCACAAGTATCTAGTTTTCCATTCTCTGCTCCTGTTCCTTGACAATCGTCACATGGAACTTTATATCTAATATCTATCTTCTTTTCACAACCAAAAACAGCTTCATTAAACTTAAGAGGAAGTGTAATCTCTAAATCTAAATTATATTTTTGATTAGATTGTCGTCTCTGTCCTCTACCTCCTCCAAAGCTCCCTCCAAACATAGAGTTAAATATATCCATAATATCGTCCATATTTTGAGAGCTAAAGCCACCTCCCATACCATTACCTTCAAGACCAGCTTTTCCATATCGGTCATAGATAGCACGTTTTTGATCATCTCTTAGTACTTCATAAGCTTCAGCAAGAAGTTTAAATCTCTCTTCTGCCTCTTTATTATTAGGATTTCGGTCTGGATGGTACTTCATGGCAAGTTTACGATATGCTTTTTTTATTTCAGAACTAGTACAATTCCTGTTTACTTCTAAAATTTCATAATAGTCTATCTCTTTCATTAGTATCTCCAAATATTAATATCAATCTAAGTTCGCTGGTCGAATTCTATCATATTTTTGGTATAATCGCGAATAAATATAGTTTTTAGGAGTAATCTTATGTTAAAACATATTGTGTTGTTTAAGTTTAAAGATGAAAATAAGCAAGAGAATCTACTAAAAGCAAAAGAGTTGTTAGAGGCTTTGGTTGATAGTATTACATCGCTAAAGAGTATGGAGGTTGGATTAAATTTTTCTAAAGAGAGTAGAGCAATGGATTTGAGTATCATAGCCATATTTGATACTATAGAGGATTTAGAGATATACTCCAATCATCCTAAACATTTAGAAGTAGTTAAATTTATTAAAAGTGTTGTTTTAGAATCAAAAGTCTCAGACTATATTGTGTAATGAAAAAGTATAAAATAGAGGCATTTGAAAATTTAGTTTCTGCATTTCAAGAGTTGCCAAGTATTGGTAAAAAGTCTGCAACTCGTATGGCATATAGTATTATTATGGAAAATAGCTTTGCAGGAGTTAAACTAGCCCATGCTATAGAGGAGGCAGTCAACTCCATTAGACGTTGTAAAAAGTGCCACAATATGAGCGAAGATGAACTCTGTTTTATCTGCTCTGATGAGTTTAGAGACACCTCAACACTCTGTATTGTTCAGAGTGCTAAAGATATTCTTACTATTGAAGAGGGTGGTCAGTATAGGGGAATCTACTATATAGTAACTCAACTTAGTGATTTAGATGAATACCATCTAAAAGAGGCAGTAAAGGGGGTAGAGGAGGTTATTTTTGCTTTTCCTCCATCGTTGGCTACTGATACTATGATTTTATATATAGAGGATAAATTAAGTAACCATAACATTAAGTTTACCAAAATTGCACAAGGCGTTCCAACAGGAGTAGAGCTTGATAATATAGATGTAGTCTCTCTTACAAGAGCTATGGAGTCAAGAGTAAAAATTTAATAAAGGGTTTTTTAGTATGAAAAATATTATCTTAGTATTACAAGCAATAGTTTTAGTAATGACACTCTCAATTGTACTTTTGCCAAATATCTGGACTATTCATGTTGTAGAGGGAGCAGATGGTTTAAAGGGTATGGTATTTCCTTTTATTTGGACAATCTATGCTATTACTGTCTTTATAACCTCTGGTTTAACTTTTTCTTGGTTAGTTAAGCAGTAGATGTCTACTTAACCAACCCTGCCTCATACAAAAAAGGAGAGGGCTTGAAGTCTAGCTTTTTTACTCTGTCATGTTTAGCAAAAGAGAGATAGAGCTTCTCTTTAGCCCTTGTAACAGCTACATAAAATAGTCGTCGCTCCTCCTCTAGGCTTCCACCCTTTCCCATTAGTTTTGTATTTGGAAAACGCCCGTCCATAAGGTCAACTACATAGACCTCTGTAAACTCTAGCCCCTTACTAGCATGAATACTTAAAAGGTTGACCCCATCGCCCTCACTTAGCTCATTTCCTCCTAAGACCATAGCATTTACAAATCTTGGAATCTCTTTGTATTGACCTGCCAGGTCACTTAGTAGTCTAGCTTTTCTTGCTATTCTCTCTTTTGCTAAGCTCTTTTTGTCAGGGTCAATCTCTCCAGATTTTAGTTTACCTCTTTGATTGGCTAAAAGCTCTACTAAAAATTGATAGAGAGGAGAGCCAATAAGCTTTATAAGTAGGCTTTTGGGTTGCTTTATGTGGCTAATAGAGCCTATAAACTCATAAAACATTATAAAGAACTCTAACCCATCAGGAGTTAATTTTGGGTACTTTAATATAGGGTGAGAGCGTATCTTTTCACTCATCTCTATTTTAGAAAATCTTGTAACTGAGCCTATCTCTGTGTCATCGTCAAAGAGTCCAAGTTGCATATTTTTATTTGGATTTAGTTTGGGTAGAGTATGAACTCTTGGGTTCATAATCCCTACAAACAGATTTCCCTCTCCAAAGTGTCTAAAGCACTCAAACATCTCTTTTGCTACAGCTGAACCGATATTTTTCCCATATTCAAAAATATGAATAAACGCCATCATATCTTTTGGGTTAACAATAAGTGAGCAGACATCTAGCAGAAACTTAACCTCTTTTGCCTCAAAGAAGCTGTTTCCACCTTTACGTTTTGAGGGAATTCCAATCTCACGTAGAGTAGCCTCAATACCATCGGCAGATGCATTATTTCTAAAGATAACAGCAATATCATTAGCAGGGGTATAGCTCTGCTTTATGGTTCTAGCAATGCTCTGGTATTGCTCAAATAGTTCATTGTAGACAAGTAGTTTTGGAGGGTAGTTTTTCCCTTTTCTTGTTACTACTAACTTTTTAGGGTAGATACGCTCATTTCTCTCAATAACACGGTTAGCCAGAGCTAAAATGCTTCCTGATGACCTATAGTTTTTATCTAAGGTAAAGACATTTGCATTTGGGTAACGCTTGGCAAAGGTGGCTATGTTTTGAATATTTGCTCCATTAAAGGCGTAGATACTCTGGTCATAGTCACCCACACAAAATAGTGAAGGTGGTTTCATAGCATCTATTAAAGCACTCTGTAGGGTATTTGTATCTTGGTACTCATCTACCAAAACCTCTACAAGCTCTCTTCTGTTCTGCTCCAAATGAGCTTTCATCTTAAGTAAGAGGTCATTAAAAGAGACAAAACCGTACTGCTCTTTTGTAGCTTCAAACTCATCAATAATATCCATATATATATCTATAAGTTCTCTATGCTCTGGGTACTTCTCTAAAAACCAAACATCAAAGCCATCTAAAGATGCATTTTGATATAGTGAATACTGCTCATATAGATATGTAGCTGAAAATGGCTCTGTATCGAGATTGAGTCGTTTGAGTTGACGCTTCTCATAGACTGAACGAAATAGCGTTTTTAACTCTGTTGGCTGTTTTAGTGATAGATTTGGATTAAGCTCTTTTAGCCATCTATAGGAGACAGCATGAAAGGTACCCGATTCAATCTTATTTACAATACGTGGTGGGTAGTAGCGTCCAACTCTAGCCAACATCTCACCAGCTGCTTTATTTGTAAAGGTTAGTAGAAGAATCTTAGAGGGGTCAGCCCCTCTATCGATAAGTTGAGCAATTCGCCCAACAATAGTAGATGTCTTTCCTGTCCCAGCAGAAGCGATAATAAGATTGTTTCCCATGGGAGCAGTAGCAGCATTTAACTGCTCTTCATTAAGAGTACTAAGTGGCATAGATACCTTTAATATAATAAGTTGGTTTGTTTGCTACCTTCTCTGTTTCTATTTTATATTTTTTTGCCCAACGGTTAACAATATTTGAGAACTCCTCTTGAATCTCTTTAGAGGTATTTTCGCTACCTTTAATTTTAAATATATCTTTTGAATTTGATAGGGCAACAAATCCTTTAATGTGTGCTAATTCATCATGTAGTGATAATATATGTTTTGAGAACTTTTCAAAACCTTTAGTGTTTTCAATAGCTCTTTTAATCTGCTCTACAGATTTTTCTGTTTTATTGTATCCAAGTTGGGTTAAAAGTGCTTCTGGAGTTAACTCTAAGTGCATCAATATCCTTTAAATTTTTAGTAAATTTTAGCAGAAAATGGGTTAGTAGTTAATGAAGCTTGTGAAGCTTACTCTCACAAATCATAGATTGTAAAAGAGGATTACAAATTATATTTTGTTCAAATAACTATTGGTATTTAATTAATTAGAATAGTTAAAATATTTTTTCATAGTTATATTTATACTATTAACCTATTTTCGATAAAATTCTTAACTAATAATAAAATAAGATGGATATATAATATGGATTATTTACAAATAACAGGAGGAGCTAAGCTTTCAGGCTCTATTAAAATATCAGGTGCTAAAAATTCAGCTTTACCCATTATTGCAGCAACAATTCTTTCTGACAAACCTGTCAAGTTAACAAATTTACCAAATGTTGTAGATATTAGAACACTTCTTAAACTATTAAATATTTTAGGTAGTAGAGTAGAACATAATAATACAGTAGCAAATATAAATAATGGAACAATGAACTCTACTAAGGCTGTCTATGAGATTGTCTCTCAAATGAGAGCTTCTATTTTAGTTTTAGGTCCACTTTTGGCTCGTTTTGGAGAGTGTGAGGTGAGTCTTCCAGGGGGGTGTGCTATTGGTCAACGCCCAATTGATTTACACCTTAAAGCTATGGAGGCGATGGGAGCAACCATTGAGATAAAGGGTGGATATGTAAGAGCAGAAGCACCAAATGGTCTTCAAGGGGCGAAGATAGTATTTGACAAAATCACTGTTGGTGGAACAGAAAATACCCTTATGGCAGCAGCCTTAGCTCATGGAACAACAACTATTGTCAATGCGGCTAAAGAGCCTGAGATTGTGCAACTCTGTGAGATGTTAGCCGATGGTGGAGTTAAGATAGAGGGAATTGGAACATCAGAGATTGTTGTTGAAGGAACAGGGCAGAAGCCATTAACCTTTAAAGAGGTAGAGATTATTCCTGATCGTATTGAGGCTGGTACCTACTTATGTGCAGCAGCGATTACTAGTTCAACTATTACTCTTGAGAAGGTAAACCCAACACATATTGAAGCCTCTATTAATAAACTTGAAGAGATGGGGTGTAGTTTTAAGATAGACGAAGATAGTATTACTATTAGTGGTACAAGTAGACTAAAGCCTGTCTCATTAGTAACTTCAGAGTACCCAGGTTTTCCTACAGATATGCAGGCACAATTTATGGCAGTAGCCACAATGGCAATAGGTGAATCACTTATAGAGGAGCGACTTTTTGAGAACCGATTTATGCATGTCTCAGAGTTGAACCGTTTAGGTGCAGATATCTGGTTAAAAGGCTCAGTTGCAGCTGTTAGACCAGTAGCAAAGCTCTATGGTGCAGATGTAATGGCAACCGATTTACGTGCTAGTTCAGCTTTAGTTTTAGCTGCTCTTGTAGCAGAGGGGGTTACTAATGTTCATAGAATCTATCACCTAGATAGAGGGTATGACAATTTAGAGGGAAAACTCTCGGCTTTAGGTGCTAAAATAGAGCGTTTGAGTGAGTAGTTTGTTTAAGGAGGCTATCTATTAT
>Ga0256832_1001973_pt1 | contig 13962 bp, 14 predicted proteins | sample 134614metaG_FD_190534 | JGI IMG/M metagenome (GOLD analysis project Ga0256832, IMG submission 190534) | Hydrothermal vent microbial communities from Lau Basin, Pacific Ocean - 134-614 | ecosystem: Environmental > Aquatic > Marine > Hydrothermal vents | place: Pacific Ocean: Lau Basin | collected...
GAAATTGGCTGAATTTCCTCCCGAAATTATCGAGAGCTGAATAGCAAACTGATGCTCTATCATTTCAGCCAAAAGCGAGAGGTGGTTCATCTTTTCCTGATTGGGTTTTATGCCGCCAAAACAGGCGAAATTTGCACCAATGCCGATCAGCTCAATATTGGGAAAAGCTAAAATCTTTTCTATCATATCAAAGAGCGCTTCAGGGAGAATCCCTTCCCTTCTGTCTCCCATCTCCACCATAAGAAGGATTTTGTGCTTTTTTTGTTGTCTGATAGCCTCTTTGTTTAGGGCTTCTATCACTGAGAGCTCTGTATTAAAAGAGATATCTGCATAGCGAACTACCCGCTTGACATCTGAGAGAAATGGAGTGCGAATCAGACAAAAAGTTGCATCGATTCGGGCTTTTTTCATACGGATAATATCTTCAATACGAGAATCACCCAGCAGAGTGATACCAGCATCCAAAAGTGTCTGTGCGATATGTGGTTCCCCAAGATCAACCTTGGTAATCCCCATCACTTCGATGCCCGCATCCTCCCATCTTTTTTTGAGTCTGGATGCATTATGATAAATTTTATTTAAATCAATCTCAATGTAGGGCGTTTTCACTGCTTTTTCTTTTTCAAAAGTTCTGGGAAGCGTGCTTCAAGGACATCTATAATGCATTGGGTATCCCGCTTAAGTACATCCGTAACCACTCTTTTGTATCTTTTTTTATAATCCTCAATCGTCTTTTCGATCATCTCATCATCCATAGCTTCATGATTGATAGTGATTGCCAGTACCGGTGCACCGGTGAACAGTTCATTCAGTTTGATGGCATCTTCAAGTTTTGGCATTGAAAAATCCGGATAGTCACCCATCGATTTACGCATCGGAGCATGTTGTAAAATAATCCCGTTTGCCTGAGAACCGCGGCTAATAGCACACGAGCTCAGATAAGCAGGATGTGTCAAAGCTCCCTGCCCTTCGACGATAAAGATATCAGGTACTTTCTCTTCCCAGGCACGAAGCATCTCTCCTTCTACAACCCCAGCGGCAAAATGACCCGGTATCGCATCCATTGGGGCACCATATTCCGTACCTTGCATCAGTCCGGTCTGTCCTGTCGAAATCATGACGGCTTTGTAGCCCGCACTTTTCAAAGATTCCGTTACAATAGTGGCAGTCGTACGCTTGCCGATCGCACCGTCCGTTCCCAAAACTGCAATACGAGGTGCTGGTACTTTGAGAATCTCTCCTGTAAAAACCCGACGCAGATTTTTCCCTTCATATTTTCGGATATCCGTAACACTCACTCCATATTGTTTTGCTTTTTCCATAAAAAAGGCATCTTCGCTCAAAAAGCGGTGCATACCGCTAACGATATCCATGCCCTCTGCCATGGCCTGCTCCATCAAGGCAATCTCCCCTTCTGAAAAATCACCCGAAAGCGGCGCAATCCCGTATATAAATGTTTTCGGTTTTTTTTCAAGGAATGTAATTGCATCATCCAGACTTTTAAACACAGGAATACCGTTTGGCTTACCATCGAGTACTTCACCCGCATCCCTGCCGGCAAACTGACTGTCTATCACGCCGATAATTTCATATTTCTCGGAGTAACGTACAAGACCGTTTGCCGTTTTTCCGTCCATTTTTGTAAAAAAACCTTCACTATATACAATAGCTGTCGCTTTTTTCATTATACTCCTTCATATTGCTATCTTCTTCTTGAACCGTTATCCTCTAAGTTCTTTCTCTTTGGCTATCAATGCCACAACACCATCATGCATATCTTGGACTGCCTGCACTTCAGTGATGCCAAGTCTTCTTCGGTTGCTGATGTCATAGACTCCGCCTTCGCTCTCGCTGTGCTCTCCGTGGATACCACGGATTTGCAGATGGTACTTGTCGGTAATCGCTTTGAAAGTTTCCATATCGGCACCGAGGTTTGGCAGTTTGATATGGACACTCGCGCGCATTGCCGTACCCAGATTTGTCGGGCAACTTGTGATATAGCCTAAATGTTCGCTGTATGAAAAAGGCACTTTAGTCTCTATGCTTTTAATCGCATTGACAAGACGGGTGAAGACCTCTTTGATATCGCCGCCTTGTTGCATAGAGATAATGCGAAGCTGATCTTCTTCATTGACCCAAACCAAAAATGTTTTGTCGTTGTTGTGGTATATTCCACGACCTGCCGGCCAGTCACGATTGAGTCCTGCTGCATCGAGGAATCGATCCCCCTCTTTAAATAAAAAGTGGTCTTTAATCAGTTCGTCCTGCACCTCTTTTGTCATCCCCAGAAGTGGATAGTATGCGCCCTTTAGTTCACCCTCAAGTGTATTGAGACCGGCTACAACACTCGATTCTACCTGATCACGCTGCTCTTTTGATATAGCAGGACCAAGAGGCATATTGTCCATATTTCTTCCAACACGGATACGAGTCGACAAGATAAACTCATTATCAGGGTCAGGGTTTGGAGCATTCAGATCATCAGGATTGAGATTGCTTTTATGAGAATCGGTTTTAGAAAATCCGTGATACTCTTCAATGATAGGGTCAAAAAGTTTACCAAACACATCATAAGACTCTTTGTCACCTGCATAGACACCGATGCCGCTGTCAATATTCTTAACACCGGAGTTGATCGCCTGTTCCAGCGTGAAACCGTTAGAAGTTTTTTTATCTTTTAGTGCTTCGAATACCTCAGGTGTTAGGTATTTGCATAGTAAAGATTTACAGTTCTCAGGAAATTTCGGGTAGTTCATGTTCGTCCTTTGTTTTAAAATTAATTGTTAACCCCTCTTGAAGATTAGGAGCTCCGCTCATTTTCCATCTATTTTGGCAATAAGACGCAAAATCCTCATATTGCCCTTTATAGAGCTTCGTTTGCTCTATCACTTCCAGTGCACGGAAAAGTTTTTGCAAATCCTTCAGCTCATCTTCAATGATCGCTTCGCATTGCTTTAACAGCAGAGGCGAAGCTGTCGTTTTTAGATGCTGCAATCGTTTCATAGCTTTATCACCGTTCCAACACCTTCACTGGTGAAAACTTCCAAAAGCAGCGCATGTTCTATACGTCCGTCAATAATATGTGCTTTCATGACACCGCCATGCACTGCATGCAAACAGGCATCTACCTTGGGTATCATTCCCCCGATGATTGTTCCCTGAGCCTTAAGTATGTTTATCTGTCCCTCATTCAGCGTATGGATGATCTTTTTTTCATGATCCATTACACCGGAGGTATCTGTCATAAAAATGATCTTGCGTGCTTTAAGGCTTGTTGCTATATGCCCCGCAGCAATATCGGCATTGATATTGAAGCCCGGATGGACGCTTATCTGCCCTGTGGCGATAGGTGCAATCACAGGAATGAATTTTTCAGAAATAAGATTATTAATCACTTTTGGATCTACTTCGATAATATCACCGACATAACCATACTTTTGTATGTCTACAGGCTTGGCTTTAAGCATAGAGCCATCTTTGCCGCTTATACCTAAGGCCGGGGCACCATACTCATTCAAGAGATCAGTGATCTCTTTGTTAATACTGCCGGAAAGCACCATTTCAACCACTTCCATGACCTTTTCATCGGTAACTCTGAAACCATCAATAAAATGACTTTCGATCTGCAGACGTTCCAGCATATCACCGATTGCATAACCACCGCCATGTACAATAACGGGCTTTATCCCTACAAGATACATGAGTACGATGTCTCGTGCAAATTTCTCTTTAAGCTCCGGCGTTGTCTGTGCCGCTCCACCATACTTTATGACAAATATTTTATTATTATATTTCTTTATAAATGGAAGTGCGTCAAGTAACACCCTTACTTGTTCAATATTTTTCTTCATCACACCCCTTCGCAGACATCAATGGATACCTCTGTTGCCTGTCATGACTATATTGTATTACTAAGAAATGTAAGAGTTGTGAAATGTGTGACAATTTATTGGAAGGAAGGGAATTTCAAGATGAAGCAGGCACCCTCCTCGTTGTTGTAAGCACGAATGCTTCCTTGCATTTTCTGTTCCATGATCAACTGGGACATATATAACCCGATCCCAGTCCCACCACTTTCATATTTTGTACTGACATAAGAGTGGAAAATTTTTGAAATGATATCAGGCTTAATCCCTCCACCGTTATCGCAAAACAGGAGTACAATCATATTATTTTCTCGGGTGAGCGAGATATGAATCACTCTTTTAGCGTGCTCACTTTGGGCCAAAGCATCTTTCGCATTATTAAGGAGAGCAAGGATGACCTGGGCGAATTCATTGGCAGATCCCTTTGCACAATATTCGCCTTCCTGTTTATCCATGATTATTTCAATATGGTGGTAATTCAAGCCTGCGGAAACAATATTGATTGCCTGCTGCAATGCTGATACTACATCGAAATTCTTTTTTTCCTCCGATGGCGTAAAAAAAAGTCTAAAATCATCAATAGTTCGAGACATATACTTGATCATCTCATTACCGCAATCTATGCTTTTTTGCAAATATGCTTCATCAAGTTCACCAAAAGTATAGGCTGACTCCAGATTCATAAAAATACCCCCGATCTGAGCCAGCGGCTGACGCCATTGATGGGCGATATAACCTATCATCTCTCCCATCGAAGCAAGTCTTGACTGCTGCATCATCAAATACTCCTGCTCCCGGCGCAGTTTACTCTCCTCTGCAACCTCATCTCTAAGCTGCTGCTTGATCGCTTCATGACCAGTCACATCCTTGGCAATAAGCTTGATATACCGGCTATTGATATTCTTCGACAATGTCCCCGAAAACTCAAAATTCCGCCCTTGCATCACCACCGGAAAACTCTCGATCATACCCTCAGCTGTCAAAGATTTATACAACCCATCCCATGCCGCACCAAACAGCTCTTCGGGAGCATGTTCAAGTATCTCTTCTCCAAACTGCTCCCTTGCTTTGCGGTTGATCCAATGGATGACCTGCTGATTGGGTACATCATAAATCTCGATAATCGCATGAGGAAGTAAATCCATGATCTCTTTGGCATGACGAAGTTTGATCTCCAGCATACGTGCGACATTCCCTTTGATATGTTTAAAAATATCCCTGCTTGTTAAAACAGCGTGCACTTTGCCTTCCCCGTCATACACAAGCACCCGCCTGACACCATACTCCTTCATCCGGATAATGACTGCTGTGATCGCATCATTCACACTCGCCGACAACACAGGAGAAGACATAAGCAGTGTAACACTTTGTTGCAAGTCTTTATGCTGATAGCCAGCGGCAAGAATATCTTTTTCTGTAATGATACCCCTAACATCACCCTTATCTTCGATAAGAACTGAACCAACTTTCATGTGACGCATCAGATGCAAGGCATCATGAAGGGTTTTTTGTACAGACAACAACACAACCTGCGGCATTTCGCCTGAAAGAATATCTGCCACTTTTAGGTCTACTTTATAGACATCCTCTTCCAAGAATGCAAAAAGATCATCCTGAAGAACCATTCCGACATAGTATCCGCTGTCATCTGTCAGCACAAGACGACGAATGTTGTTTGTAACTATCAGATCGAACGCATATTCAACCGGTCTTTTGGCATTTGCCGTAATGACCGGTTGCTTGGAGAACGGCAGAACCGCTTGCGCAAAATCAATCTCCTGCTCAAGAAGGTCAAGCACCATCCCTTCAGTCAAGATTCCTACAGGAGCGTTATCCCTAAGCAAGACAACAGAGCCATTTTTATTTTGCAGCATACAGGCCATAGCCTCCGAAAGTGTCGCAGAATGCGACAGAGAAAACCCATCACGATGGGCAATGGAGGCAAGGGTATTCATCTTTTGTCCTTATAAAGCCTGTATCCGACTGCATTGATATTTTGAATGATGTCTCGATGGCTTTTTTTACGAATATTACGAATTTGTGCACGAATTGCATCTTTACTCATTGGAGCATCATCCCAAATTTCATATTGCAGTATCTCATAGGAAAGTGTTTGTCCTCTGTTTTTGACAAAAAACTCCAAAAGCTCCATCTCTTTTCGACGAAGCGGAATTTCTGTTTCATGAAAAAGGAGAATTCTTCTCTGTCTGTCATAAGAGTACCCTTCCCCAAGATCAACCAAGATACTCTTTTGGGATTCCATGAATTCATTGGCAGCTTTACCAAAAGCGTCGATCAACTCTTTCCCGGTAATTGGTTTGACCAAATAGCGCGTCAATCCAAGCTCAACAGCCCTCAATAGAAACGCTTTATCCGTATACGCCGTGGAGATAATGATACGGGTATCTTTGTCTGTTTGACGAATTTCTCGAGCAAACTCAATACCGCTTTTCCCCGGAAGATTAATATCAAGCAACATAATATCCGGTTTTTTCTCTTGATAAAGTTTCCATCCCTCTTCGGCACTGCCGGCAAGATAAAGGTGAGGTGTATATCGACCTAAAAATTCCGCAATATACTCTTGTACTTTGGAATCATCTTCAATATATAAAATAGATAAATCTTTCATTATCGAAATAAAAAAATTATGATTCATAGAAAGCCTTTATCTATAGAAGAAGGATCATTTCATAATTATAGCAGAGTATCGTTAGGCTTTTCGTTTACAATATCCCTGATTATGTTTACAGGCACTTTCAGAATTGTTGCCGTATAATCATTTCAAAAAACAAAGGCAACCTATGCGCTACCGCAGCGGCAAAATTCAGTTTCTCTTCTGGTTGGCATTCTTTTCTGTATTTGTATATCTGTGGTTGGTGGCTGTAGGGTTACAGACCTTCGTACTGCCCAAGGAAACACCGACAGAGCTGCCACAGCATGAAACCATACTCATGTTCATCCTTTTTGGTTTTTCGATTCTGATGAACCTCACCGGTACATTTGTAGCAATGATGATAGGAAACCGGTTTTACATCCGTTTTTTTGGTGCCATGACCATTGTGCTCTTTGCCTCACTCATTTTCGCAAAAAGCTATTTTGGTTAAACCCGTTCAATACGGACTTTAACCTCCTGATAACAGGCATTGTGCCCCTCTTCACTCAAAATAGCCGGCGTAAGAGAGTTGACACCGGTCGTATTATTCGTCACCACTACACAGTTGGGACGGATATCTTCATTCAAATGCACGCTGAAAGTGTGTTCGCCGTGTTCCGAAACCAAACGTACTGCTTCTCCTTCTTCAAAGCCTGCGTCCGGATGTATCTGTACCCGGTTGTCTCTGAAAAACTGTGTATTGAGTGATTTTGACGATTTGGGGGAAAGCAGCCAAAAGGTTTCATCTTTTGGCTTTGTTTTACTCTTCTTCCGGTACTTCGTAAAGCGTTTGGGATTGATGAAATCATCGTCATAATCATCAATAAACTCGAACTCATCATCACCCGATTCACCGAATCCCTCTGCATAGGGGATCTCCTCATAAGCCGGTGAGCAGAGAAAACCGTTCTTCTCTTCACACTGTAAAAGCCACGTTTCAATGTATGCTGCTTCACTCTCAAGCCCATCAAACCCAAAAGCATCAAAGAGGTACCGGGTAAAGTCATACTCACTGATACCGATGTCGTTCTCTACCACTTTGTTCATCTTCTGCACATAGTGATGCCCATAGGAAAGCCGTACATCTTCCTTCTCAAAAAAATTCTTTGCAGGAATAACAATGCGCGCCATCTGAGAGGTTTCATTTTCATATAAGCCAAAATAGACCAGATTTTCCACCCCTTCAAGTTCACGCTTCACCCGGTTTGTATCGGGCATGGAAGCAGCAGGATTGCCTCCTTGTACCAGTACAGTATCGAAGTAGGAAAAATTCGTCGTTGCCTTGGGTACGCTGGTGGTCTTGACACGGAAGGGGTTTTCAAACCCAAGTTTTGAGTCGCCAAGATAGTGTACGCCACATCCCTCTTTCCCAAAGAGCCCAAGTACTGCCGCAAGTGCATCGATCGCCTGAAGCGTATAGGAACCTGTGGAGTATTTCTGCACTCCCGCACCTACCAAAAATACTGTTTTTTGACCCCGTATCAACTCCAGAATGCTACCCATCTCTCCAAGATCCGTACCGATGTGTTCCAAAATCGCTTTGATACGGTGCTCTCTCGTATAGTCGTAAAAATCTTCGAACTCCGGTGCGAACTCTTCGAGCCATTCAAGGTCTTCACCGTCCTCCATGAAAACAAATCGCGCCAGAAGAATCGCTACGTAGTAATCCATACGCGGCTCAATCTGCATATGCAGATCAGCCTTTTTGGCAATAGGCGTTTTTACCGGGTCTATAACTACCAGTTTTTTCCCTTCCAAAAACGGCATCATATGGGCATTGGTGACCGTAACGTTACGCCCCCACACAACAACCGTCTCGGCCTTGGCGATCTGCTCGACAGGAAGGTTACGGTGCACACCGCGACCGAGCAGTATACCCGCCTCTCCGGCAGCATCACAAAGCGAGCCGTGTGTCAGTGACCCGCCTATTTTTTCCATAAAGAGGTTGGTTACCTCCTGCATCACTCCAAGGTTGCCAGAACCCCGCCAGAGCAGCGAGCGCTCCGCTTTGAACGCTTCTGCAACCGCCGCCATCGCCTCTTCCATGCTTACAACCTTTCCATCAACACGCGGCTGTGTAATGCGCCCGGCTTCATGGATAGATTTGTTGATCAGCGCACAAAGCGCCCCGTTTCCGGCAGGATGCTCCTTGTCCCCATGCATTTTTGGGAAATGGATTTCATCGGTAACAATACGGCAGGCATCATAGCAGTCCAGTCCGCATGCAGTATGTATGGGCTCACTCATTTCAATTCCACCTTCATCAATTTGGAAAAATATGCTTTAGGTGCGGAAATATAAATCTCGGCACGGTAGGAGGAGATATATTTTTCATCCGTGACATGCCATACCTTATTCACATGATATGTTGTTGCTTTACCGTTGAGAAACACATGTTTTTGTTTGATGCCAGGCAGTTCTTCAGGTTCAAGAAAAAGTATCAGCTTCGCCTGTGTCATATTATTGATACGTGCAAGCGGTGAACCCGGGGCAACATACTCCCCTTCTTTTACCAAAAGCTTGTCAAGATACCTATCATGCAGCACTATCGATTTTTTTGCAATGGTGTCTTTAAGCATATCGATCTTGTAACGCATATCGAGAATCTGCTTTTTTAGTGATACAATCTTCTCTTTTGTACCCAAATACTGTGTTTTGGCTGACGCAAAGGCACTGTAGGCATTATCTTTCTGTGTTTTGGAGGCTGTGGCAAGTTTGGAGATACGGTGGTAGTATCCCTCCTGCCGTTTGACCGTTTCGGCCAAAGAATCCGCAATCTCCTGATTGATACCAAGCATCTGTTCAAGCAAAACCAGACTCTCTTTTGTATCGTTCAGATCAATACGGTTCAGTTTATCATCAATGTGGATCACCCGACTGTTCTTTACCAGCGTACCTTCTGCATCGAGGTTAACATCGACAATCTGTCCGCTTGCTGCCGCTTTGAGCGTAATTGTCTCATACGGTTCAACTTTCGCATAATGTACCTTGGCAGCAAGCAGTGCCGGAATCAGCAGAACAATCAGCGACTTCCACATTCTTAGAGCCTTCTGTCTCTATTCACACTGTGTCACAATGGACGAGACAAGATCGATAAATACCGTACCGGTACGGTCATCAATATCTTCATCAATGACTGTCGCTTTAATCTGTTTTTCAAGTTCTTCATCCAGTCCACGTTCTTCGAGCATTCGCTCAGCAACCGCAAGACGGCGGAATACTTTTTCAAGCTCCTGCTCTACAATGTTCTGATTTGCCGTTTTGGCAATTTCAAAATAGGCAGATTGAGGCGTTCGCCCCATAAAATCCATTCCGTAATCTTCATCATCGTCTTCAAACATACCCATAATAACATCCTTTGTATCGTTTTGTAAATTTTAATTATTATAACCAAGTTACGTAAATCTATCTTAGTCTTTGCAGTTTTTTTACATTTAGGAGAATAATAGTCCTATTTATTCACAGTTGTCAATTAGTGGGAGAAAAGAGGAGCGACGATAAGCCGGGTTCTGTCGTGGGTAGTTATTTGTCTAGGCCTGCCGTTGCCGACAGGCTCAAGCGAAGCATGAGTGCCGCAAAGCGGCGTTGCAAGAGTTGTTACCATATGCTTCTTGCTGCGGACAGGGTTTACCTGGCTGCCCGTGTTACCACAGGCACCGGTGGTCTCTTACACCACCCTTTCACCCTTACCTGCACTGCACAAAGCAGTACATAGGCGGTCTACTCTCTGTTGCACTTGCCCTCAGATTACTCTGGCCATCCGTTAGATGGAGTCCTCTCTTGCATGCAGCCCGGACTTTCCTCTCGCAGCATACGCTGCCAGCAACTACCTGTCGCTCCTGTACGCGAAGTATAGCAAAAAAGGGTAAACAGAGGTTGAGAATTGAAGAAATAGGGAATTAATTAAAGATGGACGGGAAGTCCCGTCCAGGTAGAGAAGTGTTTACTTCGAAGGTCCTTTTTCAAGTGCTTCAAGTGCATACTTTTTACCAAGCTCATACGCTTTGAGGTTTGCTTCATGTACTTTTTTAGGTACTTTGGAAAGCATTGTTTCGATGAGAAGATCCTCATCAAGTGCTTTTGTCATTGTATTGGCAATAGCAAGTGCAACGACTGACTGTGTAATAACGTTTCCGACTTCCTCTTTTGCAATAGTAATGATAGGAATCTCATAAATGTTCCACTTTTGCTTGTCTTCAGCAGTTGGGTGTACCAGGTTTGGTTCAATTACCATTGTTCCACCTTCGGCAACACCGTCTTTAAAGAGCTGATAACTCTTGTCAGCAACAGAAAGCATGAAGTTAATCTGACCGTCAATTGCATACGGATACCATATCTCTTTGTCATCCAGCTGAATGTCAACCACGGTCGGTCCACCACGCACCTGAGAAGTATAGGTTGCCGTTTTAACACCGTATCCGCCGCCTCTGATCTTTGCTGCTGCGAAAATCTCTCCGGCGAGAAGAACCCCTTGTCCACCAACACCGGTAAATCTCATTACAATTCTACTCATGGCTCTTCTCCTTACAGTTTTTTCTTGAATTCATCTGGCGTAATAGGTCCTCTGAGTCCCTGATGTGCCTTCTGAACCTCTTTGTACATTTCACAATACTCAGGTGCTTCTGTATCTTGCTTCAGAATACCGGTAGGAAGATGGTTCATCTTCTCTTCTTCTGGAAGGGCATCCCACTTCTTTTTAGGAAGCGTGATAGAATCAATCCAGTCAAGGTTTGCCATAGCAGACTGCATTTTATTTTTTCTACCAAGGTTGATGTGACAGTTAGACATTGCTTCAACATAAGAGAAGCCTTTGTGCTCCATTGCCTGAAGTAGAAGTTTTTCAAGCTTCTTAGGTGCAGTTACATTTTCTCTACCAACAAAAGATGCACCAGCTGCTTCCGCAAGTTGACAACCGTCAAATGTAGGGTCAATGTTTCCTACCTTTTGCGAGACGGTCCAGAAACCTCTTGGTGTTGTTGGAGATGTCTGAGAATTGGTCAGACCATAGATAAAGTTCTGAATAATAATCAGTGTAATATCAATGTTTCTTCTACATCCGTGAATCGTATGGTTACCACCAATTGCCAGACCATCACCGTCACCGGCAACACAGACAACGTGCTTGTCAGGGTTAGCCAGTTTGATACCTGTTGCAAATGCTACAGTTCTTCCGTGTGTGGTGTGTACCGTGTTGAAATCAACGTAAGAAGAGAATCTTCCCGAACATCCGATTCCTGAAACGACACAAATGTCATCTTTTTCCCAGCCAAGTTTGTCTACTGCACGAATAAATGACTTGAGGATTACCCCGTCACCACAACCCCAACACCAGAGTGTCGGCATCTTATCCGTTCTTAAGTATTCATCATAGTTAAATGCCATATTACAGCTCCTTTACTTTTTCAATAATATCTGCAGGTGAGAATGGACGACCATTCGTTTTTGTCAGTTTTTCAATATCACGTCTTCCCATACATCTCTGTACCTCTTCAAGGTACTGTCCCTGATTCAGTTCCACAACCAGTACTTTGTCAAACTTCTGTCCGAGTTCGAACATTCTCTCTTCAGGAGATGGCCAAATTGTAATTGGTCGGAAAAGTCCGGCTTTGATTCCCTGCTCTCTAAGGACATTGACTGCCTCTTTGATTGCAAGTGATGCAGAACCGTATCCGATCAGAAGAATTTCTGCATCATCTACCATATACTCTTCATTGCTTTCAATTTCATCTCTGTGTTCATCTACTTTTCTAAAGAGTCTATCGATCAGTTTTCTACATGTCTCGATCTCTTCTGTTGGAAAGCCCATTGCATCATGGTGCAATCCTGTAAAGTGGTAACGATACCCTTCAAACATTGGGTTAAGTACCGCAGGTTCATCCTGAGCAACACCATATGGTTTATAGTCTTCAGGGTCACCTTCAAATTTCTTTCTTGGTTTGATACCCGCTTTAACCTCTTCAACAGTCGGCAATACTGCCTTTCCATGCATATGACCCAGTGTTTCATCGAGAAGAACGAAAACAGGCTGCATAAATCTGTCAGCCAGATTGAATGCTCTTACAGTTTCAGTATAACACTCTGCAAGTGTTCCGGCACACACAGTAATGGACTTGTAGTCACCATGGCTTGGGTTCTTCGCTTGAGCAATATCTCCCTGGGAAACACGTGTAGGCAGACCCGTTGATGGACCACCCCTCATAACGTTGACAACTACCAGCGGTACTTCTGCCATCTGTGCAAGTCCAAGGTTTTCCGCTTTGAGTGAAATACCAGGGCCTGAAGTCGCTGTCAAAGTACGCACACCTGCCATACCAGCACCGATCGCCGCTGCGACACCTGCGATCTCATCTTCCATTTGAATGGCAGTACCACCCACTTTTGGAAGCAGATCCGAAATGGTATGCATAACCTCACTCGACGGGGTAATAGGATACCCTCCGAAGAACATACATCCGGCATCTACCGCTGCAATTGCAGCCAAGTCGTTACCGCTTGAAATAATCTCTCTTGTTGCTGACATTAGTTCGCCTCCTTGTAATCTTCAGGTAACATATACCCGTTTTCTTTAATAATTTCTTGTCTCTTCTTTGAAGACTCTGTCAGTTTTGCAAATTTATATTCTTTCTTTTCCGCAACATAAATTGCAAAGTCAGGACAACAGAGTTCGCACTCGTTACACCCGATACAGGCATCAGGATAGACAACGCTGATCATCGCCCCCAATACTGATGTCGGTTCCAGTTTCATCGAGAGAACACCTGCCGGACAGGCATCCACACAAATGTCACATGCTTTACATCGATCCGTATTTACCCATACCGGAGTATTTTCTGGAGCTTTCATTACTGCCATGTTTTCCCCTTAATTTTGAAGTTTGTTGTTTCGTGAGATCGCCAACCTGGGTTTGACTTGAGAGTTTTAAAAGCAACTGCCAAGTCAAACCCAGGATGTCAGGGATATCCCTTATTCACTACATAAAGAATAGCTTACTTTTTGTAAGGTTGCTTTGAATAAGCCTGAATTATTGGTAGCATAAGGGGTGTTGTTACCATTCGAAGCAGCATTTTTATCCACCTTTTTGATAGGTTTTTACTTCATTTGAAAACTGCACTTCTTCCTTTTGATGTGCTGTTTCCATAGGTGTATCGTTTAGTTACTATTTGAGTATTGAGCATTCTTCTTTACAAGAAAAATGCCTGACATCCTGTCATCTCTCAACTAATGGGAAATGTTAACATTCATTGGATAATTGATGCAAAGATTCCTGTTTTTACAAGGATGATACATGTAAAAAATGTTATAAAATATTTTGTACGTGGGGGGGGTAAAAAAAACCGGGCCAATGCCCGGTGGGGAAGAGAAAGCTTATTTAGAGAGAACTTCTTTAACTGCTTTTCCAATGTCTGCCGGAGAGACAACGACTTTAACGCCTGCTGCTTCAAG
>Ga0256832_1001974_pt1 | contig 13961 bp, 14 predicted proteins | sample 134614metaG_FD_190534 | JGI IMG/M metagenome (GOLD analysis project Ga0256832, IMG submission 190534) | Hydrothermal vent microbial communities from Lau Basin, Pacific Ocean - 134-614 | ecosystem: Environmental > Aquatic > Marine > Hydrothermal vents | place: Pacific Ocean: Lau Basin | collected...
CTCAGAGAGTATCGGGTGGGGTTGGCGCCCAGTTTCTGGGTGATATAAGCCACGTGTCTGGCCATCACCATGATCCGGCGGCGGAGCTCCTCCGGTTCATCAATGGGGTCGAAGGTGCGGCTGATCCCCACCGACTGGCGGGAGGGGCGGCGGGCGATCCCTTCGCCGTCGATCCCCAGGATCCGGCGATAGAGCTGCCGCCCCGGGACCCCCCAGCTCTCGAAAAGCCGCCGCATCGGGATCAGCTCCCCCAGAGTATGCACCCCCCGCTCCTCCAGCCGCCGGCGGTAGCCCCGGCCGATGCCCGGGAACTTGTCAATGGGAATCTCCCGGATGAAAGCCTCCACATCCTCCACTTTCAGCACCCCGTAGGGTTTGGCATATTCCGTGGCCAGTTTGGCGGTCCACTTGCTCCTGGCAATGCCGATGGAGACCGGCAGGTGAAACTCCCGAAAGATCCGCCGCTGAAGCTCCCGGGCGAAACCCTCCGCCTCCCCGGGCGGGATCCAGCCATGCAGATCCCCGAAAAACTCATCGATGCTGAACTGCTCCACCGCCGGGATCTCCCGGGCCAGAAATCCGGCCAGGGCGTGGGAGAGCTGATGGTAGAAGAGCATATCGTTGGGCAGCACGATCAGCTCGGGGCAGAGGCGCAGGGCCTGGGCCAGGGGCATCCCGGTACGCACCCCCCGCGCTCTGGCCTCGTAGCTGGAGGTGGTGACGATCCCCCGGATCTTCTCCCGCCCGTCGATATGGTCGATGAAATGCTCCCGAAAGGTTTTTCGACGGTCACTGTAGAAGACCGGAGCGACGAAAGCGCCATGGTTCTCGTCCATGAGACGGATGTGAGTGCGGCGGGTGGAGAAGATCTCCAGATTGCTCCGGCCCCCCACCGCCACGGGCACGTCCCGCAGCGCCGCATCCCGGCTTCGCTCCGCCGAGACGAAAAAGCTGTCGATGTCGATATGCAGGAACATCACGCCTCCCGGAGCAGCCGGCGAAACTCCCGCACCGCATCCTCGATCCCCTGCCGATAGGGCGAGGGCTCCAGCCATCGGATCTTGCCCAGCTCCCGCTCCAGGCTCTCCTCCATCTCCATCGGGATCGCCTCGGCCTTTCGGCGGTAGTGCTCACAGAGCGCTGCCAGCCAGCTCAAAGCGGCGATCCGCCCCTTGCGATAGCGCTCATCTCCCTCGATCCGGCGGTTGAAACGGTAGTGGGTCAGTCGGTTGTGTACCTCCTCGTCGAGGCGGTCAAGCTGTCGCAGGATCTCTTTTCCCATTGTTCGCCTCCATTATGGAAGTATTATTTCATATTGACAATAAATTATTGGAAATATATTTCATATTGACATTTTATTATAGGAGATGGAAGAAGGAGTTGGCTCATTTTCAGGCCTGGAGGGCAGGAATGAATTCCCGGTTCTTTTGCTGAACGATTTCGACTGGATGCCGGCAGCACATGGAACAACCGGCAACTCTGTTTTCGACAGAAAGGTCGAGAACGAGATAAAACTCAGTTCTGAGGTGTGATCTCAGCGACGATGACGCCCCGCAGATCCCCCTCGTGGAATCCCGTCGCCATGTCATTGGGATACTTCTTGGCGATGGTCTCCCGCACTTTGGGATCGATCTTCTCCGCGGGACCATGGCACTTGAGGCAGGCCTTTTCGGCGATCAGAGGCACATAGACCCGTTTGGCCTCTCCCACTTTCACCACCATCGGCTTCTTCTTGAAGGTCCCGGCCTTCATCTCGGCCATCATCTTCTCCATCACCTTCGTATCGGTAGCATCGGGTTTGTTCTTGGGATTGCGATACTTCAGTGCGGTACGGCGTACGAGGACGTTGGGAGGGAATTTCTCGTTGACCTTTTTGGTCAGATCCTCAGCGCTTTTGGCACAGAAGTAGGCTGCCTGGAGCCCGGTGGGATCCTCCTTGAGGTGCTTGACCAGATTGCCTTTGAGCTCTTTGCCAAGCATCTTGATGTACTTGACGCCCTCCATGGCGACCGCTTTGGAATCCTGGGCAGGGACAGCCTCGGCAGCGCTCAGTGCCGTGGCCGCTGCCAGGGAGATCAGGAAAAGACTCTTTTTCATGGATAACTCCTTAGGTTGAAAGTTGAAATCGGTCTGGAGATATTATAGTCGAAAGAGTTTTACAAAAACTGATAATAATTATTAGTTCTATCTATTTGGGAACAGGACAGCAGGAGCGAATGGGACAGCGGATGCAGTCGGGATGTCGGGGACGGCAGATGGTCTGACCGAAGCTCACCAGGAGCTTGTTGAGCCCCCGGAGCTCCTCCGGCTCCAGGAGGGTTCCCAGGACCCGGTCCGTCTCTTCGGGGGTACCGGTTTCGACAGCACCCAGGAGATTGAGAATCCGGTGAACGTGGGTATCCACCGCCGCCACCGAAGCCCCGTAGGCGTTTTCCAGGACGATCTTGGCGGTTTTGGGGCCGATCCCTTTGATGGCCGTGAGCTCCTCCAGGGTTTGGGGCACCTCCCCGCCATGGCGCTCCAGAAGTACCCGGCTCACCTCGAGGACCGACGCGGCCTTTTTGCGCCAGAAGCCCACCGGATAGATCACCTCGGCGATCTGCGCTTCGCTCAGCTCCAGCATCGCCTGGGGGGTCTGCGCCAGGGCAAAAAGCCGCCGCCCCGCCTCCAGCGTCACCTCGTCCCGGGTCTGAAAGCTCAAAAGGGTGGAGATAAGGATCGTATAGGGGGTGCGGTGATAGGCGTTTTCGAAACGCTTCGCCGGGGCATCCCAGTTGGGATAGTCGGCACGAAGGAGATCGAGGCAGTGGCGGAGAGTTTCAGGGGACATCATTGATGAATTCGTCGTTTGTCGTTTGAACGGGGCTTCACCCCTCTTTGTCTTTTGAATATAAGCGTTGCAAAGCAACGCAAACCAAAATCATTCACCATTCACCACTCATCATTCACCAGAAAGTAGGCGGGAATGAATTCCCGCCTCCAAAAATCGCGTCGCAAAGCGACGCCCCACAATTCCTCATTCCTAGTTACTAGTTCCTAGTTACTCTCACTCTCAATAAACTCCTCGTAGTTCCCCCGGAAGTCGGTCAACGTTCCATCTTCGTGCAGTTTGAGGATCCGGTTGGCGAAGGCGTCGATGAGTTCCCGGTCGTGGGTGACGCAGATGACGCCCCCTTCGTATTTGTGCAGGGCTTCGCCCAGGGCGACGATCGCCTCCAGGTCCAGGTGGTTGTCGGGCTCGTCCAGGACCAGGAAGTTGGCGTCGTCCATCATCATCTTGGACATCATGATCCGGTGCTTCTCTCCACCGGAGCAGGCATCCACCTGCTTCTCCTGCTCCTCACCGCTGAAGAGCATCCGTCCCAGGCACTTGCGGATCTCGTCGATGTGCCACTTCTGGTTGTGGTTCTGGATCCACTGATAGAGCTTCTCCTCCCCCTTGACGATCTCGGTGGTGTTCTGGGGGAAATAGGTGGTATGGACCGTCTGACCCCACTTGACCCGCCCCGCATCGGGCTCCAGGTTGCCCATGAGGATCTCCAGCAGCGTGGTCTTGCCCACCCCGTTGCCGCCGATGAGGGCGATCTTGTCCCCTTTTTCCACCTTGAAGCTCAGATCTTCGAAGACCTTGTGATCCCCGTAGCTCTTGGCCAGGCGCTCCACCTCCAGGACCTCGTTGCCGATCTCCCGGTTGGGCTTGAAGAGGATCGAAGGATCCCGGCGGCTAGAGAGTTTGATCTCCTGGATATCCAGTTTCTCCAGCTGTTTCTGACGGCTGGTGGCCTGCTTGGCTTTGGAGGCGTTGGCACTGAAGCGGGCGATGAACTTCTCCAGCTCCTCCTTCTCCTTGAGCTTCTTGTTCCGCTCCATCTCCGCCTGCCTGGCCATCAGGTTGGCGGCGATGTACCAGTCGTCGTAGGTGCCGGTGAACTCCCGGATGGTCTGGAAGTCCAGATCCAGGATATTGGTCGTCACCGCATTGAGAAAGTGCCGGTCGTGGGAGATCACCACCAGTACTCCTTCATGGCGCCGTAGCTCCTCCTCCAGCCAGGCGATGGTCTCCATATCCAGGTTGTTGGTGGGCTCGTCGAGCAGCAGGATGTCAGGTTTGAGGAAGAGCACCTGGGCCAGCAGGATCTTGAACTTGTCCCCGCCGGTGAGGGAGCTCATCAGATCGTCGTGCTGTTCCACCGGAAAGCCCAGGGCCGTCAGGAGCTTTTCGATCCGCACGTCGCTCTCGTAGGTGGGATCTTCCTCGACGCAGATCATCTCCAGCTCGCCCAGGCGTTCGTTGACCTTGTCGTCATCGAAGTTCCCCTCCATGTAGAGGCGTTCCTTCTCCTTCTGGGCTTCGTAGAGGCGCTTGTTGCCGTAGAGTACCGCGTCCTTGAGGGTAAACTCCTCGAAGGCGTACTGGTTCTGCCCCAGCATCCCCAGCCTGGCGCCGGGCTGGATCTGCACCTCCCCTTCGCTGGGTTCGATCTCGCCGGCCAGGATCTTCATGAAGGTAGATTTCCCCGCCCCGTTGGCACCGATGAGGCCGTAGCGCTTGCCGGGGTCGAGGGTAAGGTTGATCTTTTCGAACAGGACGCGCTTGCCGTAGCGCTGGGTCAGATTGACGGTTGAAAGCATAGAGATGTTCCTTGGATTACGGGTGAAGTTTTCGCGTATTATACAGAAGTTGGAGGAGTTGCCTCCCCGGCAGTGGGGAAAGGGGGGTTTCAGGCCACCAGATAGCGTCGGGCCTCCCGACGGAAGCGCTGGAAGGCTTCGTGACACTCCGGACCGTAGTCCTCCAGCAGAGTGTAGGTCCCTTTCTCCAGGATCTGCTTGATCCGGTCCACCAGGCGGTAGAGTTCCATCGCTCCCAGGGTTCCCGTCAGGCCGTCCAGATCGACCATGAGACGATGAAGCTCTTCGTATTTTCCGGCCTCTACCAGTTCCCGATAGTGACGGTCGCACTCCGGATACTCCCGGAGAAACTCATCCAACAGTGCCCGGTAGAGTGTCTCGTCACTGTTGGTATGTTCGATCCCTCCCCGGATATCCAGGACCTCGGGGTTGGTCACCAGGTCGTCACGCCCCTTGTTGGCGACCATCACCCTGGCCTGCCTGGGTTGGCGGGAGCGACCGGTGAAGAGCTTGAAGGCACTGAAAAGCTTCCCCAGGACCAGAGGTTTGTCCAGGTAGCCGTTCATTCCGCTCTCCAGGATACGTTCCACTTCGTCCTTTTCCGTGGAGGCCGTAAGCGCCAGGACCGGAGTCTCCCGCAGCCGGCTGTCCTGTCGGATCCGGCGGGTACACTCCAATCCGTCCATCCCCGGCATATTGACATCCATCAGTACCAGATCGTAGCGGGCACCGGGAGCCCGGAGCTTCTCCAGCGCCTCCGCTCCGTCCGACGCAGTCTCCATCACGATCCCCGATCCCTCCATCAGCCGTTCGATCAGCTTGAGATTGAGGGGGTTGTCGTCGACGGCCAGGATCCGGCTCCCGGCGAAATCGGCGAAACTTCCCCGATCGATCCCCTCGGTCTCCGGGATCGGTTTTTCGTAGACCGGCACTCCTTCTCCGACCGCTTCCCGCCGGGGAGGCTCCGGCGCCTTTTCCGGTTTCGCCTCTTGTATCCCGGCAGGCTCCGGTTGCGGTGCTGGTGCTTCCGCCACTTCTTTCTTCGTCTCCCCCGGAGATCTCTGTGGACGCTCCGCCGAGGTCTCGCCACGGCGCATCCTCACCAGCAGATAGATCAGTATCACGATCAATACTCCACCACCGATCATCAGGTAGAGGGGCATCGACGTTGACATCATCGTCGCCTCATGACTCATCATTCTCTCCTTTTTCTCCGAATACTCCGTCCGCTTGCAATAGCACTGACGATTAAATTATAGCTATAATTCCCAAAACAACCCCCATAAAAAGCAGATTCATGAAGTCCGAATCCACCTTGTGGCGCTGGGGAAAAGAGGCCCTTCTCTTCGTTCTGATCCTCTTTGTCCTCTCGACCCTTCTGAATTTCTGGCGGGCTCCCAAGATCGATGAGACCCGTCTCCCAAAACTCTCCGGACAGACCCTGGAGGGCCAAAACATCGACACCTTGCGAAAAGAGGGGCGTCCTTTCCTCCTGCACTTCTGGGGGACCTGGTGCCCGGTCTGCCGCCAGGAGGCCGGCAATATCGAGGCGGTCGCCCGCCGCTATCCTGTCCTCACTGTCGCCGTCAACAGCGGCAGTCCCGAGGAGATCCGGACCTGGATGCGCGAACGCAGGATCAGCTACCCCGTACTCAACGACCCCTACGGCACCCTGGCCAAACGCTTCAGGATCACCACCTATCCCACCTCTTTGATCTACGATGCCGAGGGACGACTCAAATTTGTCGAGACCGGCTATACCACCACCGCGGGTCTCCTGGCGAGGATGAAACTGGCGGAGTGAGGATCCGGGATTGCAACTCCGGTCGCTTTTTGGCTATGCTGGAGGCGTTAGAATTACAGAACCCAAAAAAGATGAGAAAGGATAGAAGATGAGCGTACTGGAAGAAGTGGAGGATATCTATGTGGTCTGCGAGTGCATGGATGTCAAATACGGAGAGATCCTCAAAGCGATCAAAGAAGGCAACTGCGATCTGGAGTCCCTGATGGACGCTACCGATGCCGGCACCGCCTGCGGAAAATGCCGAAGCCGGGAGGACGATCCCGATGAAGAGCGGGCGATCCATCTGGACGAGATCCTGGTCGCCGCCAAAGGTCAGGGACTCTGCCCCGAAGAGAAATAACATCTCCTTCCGATGCTCTTTTGGAGCGTCATTACCCGCATAGCACTGCGGGATCCATCGACAAACAACTTCGATCACTTCTCGGAGGCGGGACTTCAGTCCCGCAAATGCGGGATTGAAACTCCGCCTCCAAAAGCCTGAAGGACACCTCTAATATTTTTGAGAGATAATACCCTTATGAAATCACCGAAAAAAAGAAGCAGGATCACTCCCGAGATCCTGCGGCAACTCCCCTCTCCCTGCTGGCTGCTCGAAGAGCATCTGCTGGAACAGAACCTTATGATATTAAAAGATATCAAAGACCGGGCCGGGGTGAAGATCCTCCTGGCCCTCAAGGGCTACGCCCTCTGGCACAGCTTTCCCCTGGTCCGTGAGTATCTGGACGGCTGCTGCGCCAGCGGACTCTACGAAGCGAAACTCTCCCACGAGGAGTTCGGCAGAGAGACCCACACCTACTCCCCCGCCTTCAAAGCGGAGGAGATCGACGAGATCGCCCGGATCTCCCATCATCTGGTCTTCAACTCCCCTGCCCAGCTGCAGCGTTTCGGTCCCCAGGCCCGCGCCGCCAATCCCGCACTCTCCCTGGGACTGCGGGTCAACCCCCAATACTCCGAAGCCCCCGTAGAACTCTACAATCCCTGCGGTCTCCACTCCCGTCTTGGCACCCTGGCCGAAGCCGTGGACGAAGCGACGGTGGAGGCGATCGAAGGCTTCCATTTCCACGCCCTCTGTGAGCAGGACGCTTCGGCACTGGAGGGGGTCCTGCAGGCCTTCGAGGAGAAGTTCGGCCGGTGGCTGCCACGGCTCCAATGGGTCAACTTCGGGGGCGGCCATCACATCACCCGCGAGGATTACGACCGGGAGAGGCTTATTTTAATATTAAATAATTTTAAGTCCCGCCATCCCCATCTCGAGATCTACCTGGAGCCCGGTGAAGCGGTGGGTTGGGAGACCGGCCCCCTGATCGCTACGGTACTCGATATTGTCAATAACGGCATGGAGATCGCCATCCTGGACACCTCCGCCGAGGCCCATATGCCCGACACCATCATCATGCCCTACAAAGCGCAGGTGCGGGGAGCAGCCGAACCGGGGGAAAAACCCTATACCTACCGCCTGGCAGGCAATACCTGCCTGGCAGGCGACATCATGGGGGACTACAGCTTCGATGAGGCGCTGAAAGTCGGTGACAGGATCCTCTTCGAGGATCAGATGCACTACACCATGGTCAAGGCCACCACCTTCAACGGCATCCCCCTCCCCGCCCTGGCGACCCTCCACCGGGACGGCTCTCTAAGCATCGACCGAAAATTCGATTACGGGGATTTCAAAAGAAGGCTGGGCTAACCCCCCTCAGTACTCAATACTCAACACTCAACGCTCATAATACAGCTCATGAAGCGCCCGTGGCACCCCTCCTCCGCCCGGTAGGAGAAGAAGCGTTCCCGTTCACAGGCGGTGCAGTGGGGACTGATCTCGATCGATGACTCCGGAACCCCTGCCTCCGACAGTTGCAGCAGGTTGACCCGTTTGAGATCCAGCATCGGCCGCCCCCGACTGCCGGCTTTCACTGCTCCTTTCAGATGCCGAAACCGCCCGGCGACCTCCTCTCCTACTTCGTAGCAGCACCCGCCGATAGCGGGACCGATGAAGGCCCGGAGATTCCCAGGGTCGACTCCATAGCGTTCCGAGAGTCGGATGACCGTCTTTTTCACGATCCCCAGAGCGCTGCCTTGCCACCCCGCATGGACCGCTCCGATCGCTCCGGTAAGGGGATCCGCCAGCAGGATTGGTACGCAATCCGCCGTCAGGATCGTCAGGACCACATTGGACAGGCAGGTGATCAGAGCATCGGCTTTCAGATCCTCATCGACACTTTTCCACCCCAGAGAGCGCTGCCGTTCCACGGCATAGACCCGATCTCCGTGGACCTGCAGTGCGGAGATGAAGGAGGCTTCCGGACCGAAAAAATCCGCCAGTTTTCGGCGATTCTCCCTCACTCTCTCCGGATCCTCTCCCGTGTGGAGTGCCAGAGAAAAGGCCAGAGGCTCCTCCGTACTCCTTTCGGTAATGCAGTGTTTCACCCCGGGCAGTTCACCCAGGATCCGGGAGCCTTCATACTCCATCGTCTCTCCTTGCCTCGACCCGATTTCGTTTGGATATAATAGCGCAAACTTCAACCCGGAGGAGGCAGAGGAGGCCCTGCTGCTGTCGTCTCCGGGTGCAACGAGAGAGGCCCATGGATCTGGACTGGAAAGAGGTATCCAACTACTTCAGGACCCTTCCGAAAAACTTCGACTATCTGCTCATCATCCAGATCATCCCCCTGCTGGTCATCTCCTCGATCCTCATCAAGGAGATCAACCCCGCCCTCTTCACCAAGCAGATGGTCTACTACAGCATCGGAGCCATCGCCTTTCTCGTCGCCGTCTTCATCCCCTGGGAGAAGATCCTCTGGTGGTTCGCACCGCTGAGCTATGTGGTCAACCTGCTGCTGCTCCTGGCGGTGGACGTGGCAGGCAAACGGATCCTGGGAGCGAGGCGCTGGCTCGAGATCCCGGGGACCCACGCCACGGTCCAGCCCTCGGAGTTCATCAAGATCAGCGTCATTCTGATGCTTGCCTACCTGATCTACCGCGATCCGCCCCCCAAAGAAGGGTATGGCTTCAAAACCTTTTTCAAGCTCTCCATCATCATCCTGATCCCCTTCCTTCTCATCGCCAAGGAGCCGGATCTGGGCACCGCTCTGGTCCTGATGCTCACCGGTCTGGGGATCCTCTTCCTCGTCGGGGTGCGGTGGCGGGTCTGGATCACCCTGGCCCTCGTCACCGCCCTCTCCGCCCCGGTGCTCTACAACCACCTCCACGACTACCAGAAGAAGCGCATCGCCGACTTCCTGGGCAAACCCAGCTACCATGTCCGCCAGGCCCTCATCGCCATCGGCTCCGGCGGTCTGGAGGGCAAGGCCAAGGAGGAGGCGACCCAGACCCAGCTCAAGTTCCTCCCCATCTCCTCCAGTGACTTCATCTTCGCCTACCTGGGAGAGCGTTTCGGCTACAAGGGGATGCTGACGGTCATCGGGCTCTATATCCTCCTCATCGTCCATCTGCTGGTCCTCTCCCGGATCTACGAGCAGAACTACCTCATCAAGACCGTGGCAGCCGGGATCGCTTTTCTGATCTTCATCTACATGGATGTCAACATCTACATGATCATCGGTATGGCCCCGGTGGTGGGGGTTCCGCTGCCCATGTTCAGCCACGGAGGGACCTCCTTTATCATCTTCGCGGTGCTCTTTGGGATCCTGATCAATCTCATTGCCTTCCGGCACTATTTCCAGTATAATGCCGACGCGAAAATCACCATGATGGAGAAGGGTCAGATCAAGACCCAGGTCCCCTATGTCCCCCGCCGGATCCGGGAGCGGCAGAAGCAGCACGGTGAGAAGAAGGGTCTTTAGCTCAGTTGGTTAGAGCTCCCGGCTCATAACCGGGCGGTCCCGGGTTCGAGTCCCGGAGGACCCACCACACTTCCCCTTTTCCAACGACCTGTTATCACAAATTCGCTATCCTTCCCTTGCAATAGAACCCTCTGAAAAATCATCTGACGTCATCCTGAACTCGATTCAGGATCTAGGCAACTTGAGGCATTCAAGGCCCTGGATTCCGGATCAAGTCCGGAATGACGCGTTTTTCTCAAGAGGTGCAGTCACCCTTGCATATTGATAGAGGATCAACAACAATGATCAATCGTTTAAAGAAATTTTGCAAAAATTTCATCAAAAAACTACTTACTACTCACTACCCACTACTCACTGCGGCAGCGCTGGCGCTGCCGCTCTCAGGAGCACTCATGGCAAACTCACTGCCCAAATATTTCCACAAAACCCTTGACAACGGTCTGGAGGTCTACGCCATCCCCCTGGAGAACGGTACCGGGGTCATCACCACCGACATCTTCTACAGAGTCGGCAGCCGGGACGAGATCCTGGGCAAGACCGGGATCGCCCACATGTTGGAGCATATGAACTTCAAATCCACCAAACACCTGGCCGAAGGGGAGTTCGACAAGATCGTCAAAGCACACGGCGGCGTCAACAACGCCTCCACCGGCTTCGACTACACCCACTATTTCATCAAATCCTCCAGCGCCAACATGAAGATGGCCATGGAACTCTATGCCGAGCTGATGGCCAATCTCAAGCTCACCGACGAAGAGTTCCAGAAGGAGCGCAAGGTCGTGGCGGAAGAGCGGCGCTGGCGCACCGACAACAACCCGATGGGCTACCTCTATTTCCGCCTCTTCAACACCCACTACGTGGAGCACAGCTACCACTGGACCCCCATCGGCTTCATGCACGACATCCAGCACTGGAAGATCGAGGATATCCGGGAGTTCCATGCCCGTTTCTACCGCCCCGACAACGCCATCCTCATCGTCGCCGGCGATATCAAGCCCGAGGAGGTCTTCCAAACTGCGGAGGAGACCTTCGGCAGGATCAAAGCCCCCGCGAAGCAGTGCGACTGCTCCCTCATCACCACCAACGAGCCCTACGAGCCCTCCTCCGACGGAACCAAGCGGGTGGAACTGCACAAGGAGAACAACACCGCCGAGACCATCGCCATCGCCTACCCCATCCCCGATTTTCGCCACAAAGACCAGGTGGTCCTCTCCATGATCGCCGAAATCCTCAGCAGCGGCAAGAGCAGCCGCCTCCAGGCGGAGCTGATGCAGAAGCACCCCCTGGCCACCCAGGTCTACGGCTACAACATGGAGCTGAGAGACCCGGGGATCTTCCTCTTCCTCGCCGTGGCCAACCCGGGCGTCAAGGCCGAAGAGCTGGAACAGGCGATCCTGGCCCAGATCGAGCGGATCAAGCGGGAGGGGGTCAGCGAAGCGGAACTGGAGAAGATCCGCCTCAACACCAAAGTCGATTTCATCCACGAGCTGGAGAGCTCCTCCTCCACCGCCACGCTGTTCGGTTCCTATCTGGCGAGGGGCGACCTGAAGCCCCTGCTGGAGTATGAGGAAGATTTGGATAAAATTACCCCCGAAAGGGTCAAGGAAGTGGCCCGAAAATATTTCGATCACAACCGATCGACCACCATCATTCTCAGGAGCAACCACTGATGAGTTCCATGATTTGCGGGGCGATGACCGCCCTGATCACCCCCTTCCGGGACGGGAAACTGGATGAGGCGACCTACGCCGAACTGATCCGCCGCCAGATCGCTCACGGCATGGATGCCGTGGTCCCCGTAGGCACCACCGGCGAGAGTGCCACCCTCAGCCACGACGAGCACAAGCGCTGCATCGAGATCGCCGTGGAGGTCTGCCGGGACACCGACGCCAAAGTGATCGCCGGGGCCGGCTCCAACGCCACCCACGAAGCCATCGACATCGCCCGCCACGCCGAGGCCTGCGGCGCCGACGCCCTCCTCTCGGTGGCCCCCTACTACAACAAACCCTCCCAGGAGGGGCTCTACCGCCACTACAAGGCGATCGCCGAAGCGGTGGGGATCCCCGTCATGCTCTACAACGTCCCGGGCCGTACCTCCGTAGACATCCGTCCCGAGACAGTCTTCCGCCTCTTCGACGAGGGGCCCAACATCTACGCCATCAAAGAGGCCACCGGCTCCATGGAGCGGGCGGTGGATCTGCTGGCGGCCCGCCCCGGGCTCTGCCTGGTCAGCGGGGACGATGCCATCGACTACCCTCTTCTTGCCAACGGCGCCCAGGGAATCATCTCCGTCACCGCCAACCTCCTGCCCGATCTCAAATCGAAACTGGTCCACACGGCCCTCTCGGGGGATCTGGCCGCCTCCAAGGCGATCAACGATTCGCTCTATCCCATCAACAAAGCGATGTTCGTCGAGTCCAACCCCATCCCGGTCAAGGCCGCCATGTATATCGCCGGCCTCATCCCCAGTCTGGAGTACCGCCTCCCACTCGTCCCTCCCAGTGCCGAGAATATGAAAAAGATCGAAGCGGCACTCAAAAACTACACCATTCCCGGAGTCAAATAAAATGCATGAAAGTATGAAAGGCAAAACCCTGGTCATCACCGGGGCCACCAAAGGTATCGGCAAAGCCACCGCCGAAAAGTTCGCCCGCAACGGCGTCAACGTCGCCTTCACCTACAACTCCAACAAAGAGGCCGCCGAGACCTTCGCCCGGGAGCTGGAGGAGAGCTACGGCGTCAAAGCCCGTTGTTATCCTCTGGATATCCTCGATACCGATCAGTTCAAACCCCTCTTCGAAGCCATCGACGAAGATTTCGACCGGGTCGATTTCTTCGTCTCCAACGCCATGATCTACGGCCGCTCCGTCGTAGGCGGCTATGGCAAGTTCATGAAACTCCGCCCCAAAAAGGGCCTGGCCAACATCTACATGGCCACCGTGGGCGCCTTCGTCGCCGGCAGCCAGGAAGCGGCCAAACGGATGCACAAGGTGGGAGGCGGTGCCATCGTGACACTGAGCTCCACCGGCAACCTGATCTACATCGAAAACTACGCCGGCCACGGCACCAACAAAGCCGCCGTCGAAGCGATGGCCCGCTACGCCGCCGTAGAGCTGGGCGAGTGGAACATCCGGGTCAACGCCGTAAGCGGCGGCCCCATCGAGACCGACGCCCTGCGGGCCTTCACCAACTACGAAGAGGTCAAAGCCGAGACCGTCAAACGCTCTGCCCTTAATCGCATGGGCACTCCCGAAGACCTGGCCGGCGCCGTCCTCTTCCTCTGCAGTGACGACGCGGGCTGGATCACCGGGCATACGCTGGTGGTCGACGGAGGAACGACGTTCCGCTGATCTTCGCTCAGCGGAATGGAGGATTGAGAATGGAGAATGGAGAATTGCTTGATCAAACTTTTCTGAGACAAAAATCCATAACGACATTCTCAATTCTCAATTCTCAATTCTCAATTCACGTTATACATCCGCACAGGAGTGCGGATGTATAACGTGCCCAACCTCCTCGCCTTCATCCGTCTGCTGATGGCGCCGCTGATGTACCTGCTCCTGGTGAACCGGGACTGGAGCATCTTCGCCGGGATCCACTACAGCTGGCTCGACTACGCGGCGGCCTTTCTCTTCGTCCTGGCCAGCGCCACTGACTTCTTCGACGGCTACATCGCCCGGACCTTCAACCAGATCACCACCCTGGGGGCGATCCTCGACCCCCTG
>Ga0256832_1001975_pt1 | contig 13959 bp, 13 predicted proteins | sample 134614metaG_FD_190534 | JGI IMG/M metagenome (GOLD analysis project Ga0256832, IMG submission 190534) | Hydrothermal vent microbial communities from Lau Basin, Pacific Ocean - 134-614 | ecosystem: Environmental > Aquatic > Marine > Hydrothermal vents | place: Pacific Ocean: Lau Basin | collected...
GTGGAGCGGGTGGGGCGCCCCCCCGCCCTGCGCGCCGTGCCCCTGGCGGCGGACGGCTCCGCCTTCCGGGTGGAGGAAAACGGCGAGACGCTGGCCGAGGTGCGCTGGTCCCTGGTGGGCGAGCACAACCTCGCCAACGGCATCGCCGCCCTGGCGGCGGCCCGCCACGCCGGCGTGCCCCTGGCGGTGGGGGCCGAGGCCCTGGGTACCTTCCCCGGGGTCAAGCGGCGCCTGGAGCAGGTGGGTGAGGTGCGTGGGATCCGGGTGTACGACGACTTCGCCCATCACCCCACCGCCATCGCCACCACCCTGGCGGGCCTGCGCCGGCGGGTGGGTGAACGGCCCATCGTGGCCGTCATCGAGCCCCGCTCCAACACCATGCGCATGGGCGTGCACCGGGACCGCCTGGCGCCCAGCCTGGCGGCGGCCGACCGTGTCCTGGCCCTGCAGCCGGAGGGGCAGGACTGGTCCCTGGCCGAGGCCCTCGCCCCCCTGGGCCCGAAGGCGGAGGTGTTCGATTCGGTGGCGGCCATCGTCACACGCCTGGCCGCCACCCTGGCGCCGGGCGACGAGGTGCTGATCATGTCCAACGGGGGGTTCGGGGGCATTCACCGGCGCCTCCTGGAGGCCCTGGGTGGACGCCCGTAAGGCCATCGCCGTGGCCTTCACCGGCGCCTCCGGGGCCGCCTACGGCTTGCGTCTGGTGGAATGCCTGCTGGCGGCGGGGGAGACGGTCTTCCTCATGGTCTCACCCCCGGCGCGGGTGGTGCTGGCCACCGAGACCGACCTGGACCTCCCCGGACCGCCCCAGGAGGCGGAGCGGTTTTTGAGCGAACGCTGGGACTGCGCCGGGCGCCTGCGGGTGTTCGGCAACGCCCAGTGGATGGCGCCGGTGGCCTCCGGTTCCAACGCCCCGCGGGCGATGGTGGTGTGCCCCTGCTCCATGGGCACGGTGGCGGCCATCGCCCACGGCCACAGCCGCTCCCTCCTGGAACGGGCCGCCGACGTGGCCATCAAAGAGGGGCGACGCCTGATTCTGGTCCCCCGGGAGACCCCCTTCTCCGCCATCCATCTGGAGAATCTCCTCAAGCTGGCCCGCCTCGGGGTCACCATCCTCCCCGCCAACCCCGGCTTCTACCACCGCCCGCAACGGGTGGAGGAACTGGTGGACTTCGTGGTGGCGCGCATCCTCGATCACCTGGACGTGCCCCACGAACTGGGGCGGCGCTGGGGCGAGGGCGACTAGGCGAAGGCCGCCTCCACCCCCTCGAAGCCGGTGAGGCCGCACTTGTAACCGGCCAAGCGGTTGGCCAGGTCCAGGGCCTGGGGCCAGTCCAGGCCTTGGAGGCGGGCGTGGATCAGGCCGGCGTTGAAGGTGTCGCCGGCCCCCAGGGTGTCCACCACCCGTGCCGGCGGATGGGCCGGGGCGTGCAGCAGGGTCCCCTCGGGCAACAGCGCCCAGGCCCCTGCCTCCCCCCAGGTGCATACCAACACCGCCTCCGGGGCCGTCTCGCGCACCGCGCGCAGGAAGGGCTCCGGCGCCTCGAAGCCCCGGTGGCGGGCGTACACGGGCGAGAAGACGATGAGGGGGACGAGGGGAAACAGGGCCTCGATCCCCGGGCGCGGCTTTTCCACCTCCAGGGAGCGGGGCAGGGCGGGGTGGTAGTCGTGCAGGTGACGGAGCATGCCGCCCAGCTCCTCCACCGCCCGCCCCTCGAAGTGGATCCACCGGAAGGCCCGATGGGGCAGCGCCAGGAAGGCCTCGGCGGGGTACTCGGGCAGGTCCCGGTAGTGGACGATGGTGCGGGCGCCGTTCTCCCGCGAGAGAGTCACGTAGGAGGTGGGCACCTTGCCGCCGGATACCGCCAGGGAGGGGTTCACGTCGATGCCGTGGCGGGCCAGGTCGTCGAGGATCACCCGTGCGTCCGGCTCCTCCGCCCAGGTCCCTGCCCAGGCGCAGCGGTGCCCCAGCCGGGCGAGGACCACCAGGGTGTTGGTGACGTTGCCGCCGCGTACCCGGCGCTGGGCCAGGGCGCGCACCTCCTCGTCCTCCCCGGGCGTGCGCGCCACCTCGTTGACGATGTCCAGGGTGGCGATGCCCACCCCCAGGATGCCGCTCATGGGCGGGAGTCGTCCGCCGGTTTCTCGCCCGTATCGCGCGTGCGCATGCGGGACAGGGGGATCAGCAGGCCGATGGCCTCCAGGCCGATCCAGCCGATCACCATCACCGCGGCATAGAGGGCGGCCATCTTCGGCTCGCCCATCTGGTACTCGATGTAGGCCAGATAGCCGAACAGGAGGAAGTCCCACACGAAGGCGAAATAGAGCAGGGCCAGGAGCACCGGCTGATTGCAGGAACGGCCGCCGCACTCGGGGCAGTGCAGGTCGATCCATTTGCCCGCCAGGAGCTTGTCCTTGAGACCGAAGGTGGGTTTTTCGCAGTGGGGGCAGTTGAACTTCATGGCAGGCCTCGCAGGAAAATGGGCACCGACTCGGACCGGCCGGCGCGTGACAAGTTTAACAAAATCCATCCGTGCCACCCTTCAAGGGAGGGTGCCTCCCGCCGATACCAAGCACGGGCGGGCGCGGGCCCGCAAGGCACATCAAGGAGAGACGGATGCGATCACTGATCCTGGCCACCGGCCTGGCCCTGGCGAGTACCCATGCCACGGCCACCCCCCTGTTCCAGCCCCCCGGGCCCAACCTCACCTTCGGCGACATGTCCAACCCCCAGAACGTGGTGGCCTACGCGGCCAACCCGGCCACCGCCGCCAGCCGCGGCACCACCTTCGGCGGCGGTTTCGGCTTCGGCATCTTGAGCTCGGTGGGCATGAGCGCCGAGATCGGTGACGTGCCCGACCTGGAGCAACGGGTGCAGGACGTGTCCGACAAACTGGACCAGGTCACCAACGACTTCACCGTCGCCGGCGAACTCAAGCAGGACATCGACGACCTGGTGGCCACCCTGGGTGGCCAGCCCTACCTCCTCAACGTGGGGGCGGCGGTGCAGGTGCCCCTCACGCCCCTGTACGTCATGGGCAACGGCTGGGGGGCCGTCACCGTGGACGCCAACGTCTCCGTGCAGACCCGCCTCTCCGTCCTCGACGGCCCCACCGAAGTGGTCCTGGTGGACGGCGGCTTCCAGCCCAAGACCGACAGCGCCCTCTACCTCAAGGCGGCCACCGTGGCGGAGATCTCCCTCGCCTACAGCCGCAGCCTCTTCGACCTGGGTGGTCTCGGCCACCTCTACGGCGGCGTGCGCGGCAACTACTACGGCGTCGGCCTGGCCAAGACCCTCGCCGGGGTGGCGGTGGCCGACCAGTTCGACCAGCTGGTGCAGGACGAGCTCAACAAGGACCGCGCCCTGCAGACCGGCTTCGGCGTGGACCTGGGCCTGCTGCTGGTGGGCGACAACCACCGCCTGGGCGCCACCTTCAAGAACCTCAACCAGCCCAGCTTCAAATACGACCCCATCGGTACCGACTGCGACCAGCTGAGCGGCGCCAGCCAGGACAGCTGCTACATCGCCCAGCTGCACGCCGACCGCATCGACCTGCAAGAGACCTGGGTCATGGACCCGCAGGTGAAGCTGGAGGCGGCCCTGTTCACCGACGACCGCGCCTGGCTGGTGGGGGTCACCGCCGACGCCAACCCGGTGCACGACCCCCTCGGCAACGAGATCCAGATGGTGGGGGTGTCCGCCGGCTACGCCACCCGCAGCTGGCTCCTGCCCGGCTTCCGCCTGGGCTACCACCAGAACCTGGTGGGCACCCAGCTGGGCTACGCCAGCCTCGGCCTGACCCTGTTCAAATCGGTGAACCTGGACGTGGCCTACGGCATCGACACCATGCGCTACAACGCCGACACCGAGGTGCCCCGCAAGCTGGCCCTCAACCTGGGTGTCGAACTCACCTTCTGACGGATCCGCGAGGAGCGAACCATGAACCACCTGCCCAAGAAACGACTGCCCCTGGCGATCCTGGCCGCCCTCGGCCTGCTGGGTGGCTGCACCATGACCCCCCAGGACACCGGCACCGGCGGCGAGGCCCAGGTCACCGGCAAGGCGGTGGACGGCTACCTGGCCGGCGCCGTGGTGTTCGTGGACACCAATGGCAACAACGCCCTGGACGCCTGGGAACCCAGCGCCATCACCGACGGCGACGGCTTCTACACCTTCAACCCCAACGACAACACGGACTACTGCAACCTGCCCACCGGCGACAGCAAGCGCGTCCACTGCCTGGCCGCCCCCGCCGCCCTGGGCGAGGTGCTCATCCGCGTCACCGGCGGCTACGACCGCATCACCGGCGAGCCCTTCGAGGGCACCCTCACCGTCAAGGCGGACCTGGCCCAGGTGGGCGACGGCGCCGCCGACGTGGTGGTCAACCCCCTCACCTCCCTGCTGGACGCCATGGACGCCACGGCCGCGGCGACCTGGCTCGCCAACGAAGGCCTCACCGAAGACGACGTGCGCGGCGACATCCTCGCCAGCCTTGCCGTGGCCGCCGACCGCAGCGACGAGAACGACCCGGTGAATGCCAGCGACTTACCCGCGGTGAAACTGGCTTGGCAGATCCACAAGCTGGTGGACGTGCTCGCCGCGCGCATCCAAGCGGCCCACCCCAACCAGTTCGGCGGCACCGACCAGCCCACCGACGCCAGCCACTTCGTCTACGAGGCCCTGGCGCAGGTGTACACCGAGAATCCCAGCGAGGACAGCGACACCCTCCTCACCAACGCCACGCGCCTGGAACGGGTCATCGACCTGGCCGAACAGGCCATCCAGGCGGCCGGTCTCACGGGTGGCCTGAGTGCCCAGGAGAAGCAGGACCTGGCCGCCTGGGGCGTGCAGCTGGCCGGCCTCGCCCGCGACCTCTTCGCCTCGGGGGTGAGCAACAAGGGCGACGTGGAGGCCCGCGCCCGCGCCCTGGAGGCGGTGGCCGCCCTCATGCGCGACAGCGCCATCTCCCTGGCCTCGACCCTGCCGGGCAGCATCCAGAACGCCCTCACCCTGGCCGGGGATGCCACCTATCTCACCAACCTGCGCAGCAACAAGGTGGACATGCGCGACCTGGTGGGCAAGTTCAAGGCGGGGCCGGTGGCCGCGGCGGACACCGACTACTCCGCGCGTCCCAGCCTGACGGCCAATCTGGGGATCAGCGGCGACAGCGTCGCCGGGCAGACCCTGTCCATGAACGGCAGCAGTAGCGCCGACTCGGCCGCCCTCACCTTCAACGAGGACGGCACCCTCAACGCCGAGATCCAGTTCGACGATCCGGATCTGCAGATCGCCAACGACCAGCCCATCGGCGGCACCTGGGAGCAGGTGGACGACTACACCATGGTCCTCAACCTGGAGGTGGCCGAGGGGGTGACCATGCCGGTGGTGGTGAAGACCACCGTGGACGGCAATTACAGCTTCGACCTGGGCGGCGAGCAGGTCACCTGGATCCCGCAGTAAGCGCCACGGGTCAGAAGGCCCAGTCCAGGCCCAGGGCGGTGAACGCACCCCCTGGGCCTTGTCTTTGCACCGCCCCCTCCACCGCCAGCCCCCGCCAGCGCAGCCGTGCCCCACCACCCAGGCGCGGGGCGCCATGGCCGAGGAGATCGGGGGCGAGACCGGCGCGCAGGGTGAGGTGTTCGCTGGTCGCCCAGGCCAGCCCGAGGGCCAGGCGCCGCTCGCGGCCTTTCAGCCCCCGGTGGCGGGCGGTGAGGTCCAGGTCCAGGGCCCAGGCCAGGCGCGGTCCCCGCCAGGCCAGGGCAGCGGTGGCCGAGGGGCCGTCCGCCAGCCGCCCCTGCCCGTCGGGCCAGGGGACCGCACCGGCGAACAGATCTCGCACCACCAACGCCCCACGCCAGCGGAAGGCCCAGGTCCCCAGGGCGCCCACGTCCAGGTCTAGGCGACCGTCATGGATCCGATCGAGAGGAGGGCGAGCGGGATCGGCCGTGGCGATCACCTCGCGGGCGGCACGCAGGCGCAGGCTCACCAGCTTGGCGCTCACCCCCACCCCCAGGCGCCGCCCCTGCCCGGCCCGGTCCACCCACAGGCGGGCCACGTTGGCACCGCTCTCGATGCGCCATGCCTCCCGCGTCACCAGATCAGGGCCGCTCGGGCCCTGGATGCGGGCGAAACGGGCCTGGGTGAAGGCCCCCAGGGAAACGGGCAAGTGCGGCAGGCCCAGCTCGCCGCCCAGCAGGCGCCGATCCTCCACCGGCTCGCCGTCGCCCGGCCAGGGGGTGCGCCCCCCCGGGCTCCACGCCAGGCGCAGGTGCACGTCGTCCCGGTCGCTGGCCAGGGCACCGGCGGCGGGATTGAGGCGCGGCCGATAGTCCACGTCCGCCAGGGCGGCCCCCGCCCCGGCCATGGCCAGGGCGGCCAGATCGCCCGGAGGCGGCGGCAGGGCGGCGGCGGCAAGGGGCAGGCCGAGGAGCAGGGAAGGGGGACACCAGCGCATGGGGGCGATTGTAGGGGAGGCGGGGGCGGGCGCAAACCGCGCTTGCCACAAGGGCGATTAACCGAAGCTGAACCATTCTTGACACCTGGAACGAGGGCATGGCATAAAGACGCGTCCTTGCCTTACGGCCACCGCGCCGAAGGCGCCGGGATCGCCGTTCCGACGGCGTTACTGTGCCCCCGATGGCCTGGCCATCGGAGGAAGGGGGGAAAAACAAATTCCGTTTTGGGAGGAGAGAAAGATGAAGATCAAATGGTTGGGTATCCCCGCTGCCGCGATGCTGGTGTTCGGCGCTTCCACGGCCCAGGCCACCGACATGCCGCCTCTGGCCAAGAAGAGCGGCTGCACCGCTTGCCACGCTATCGACCGCAAGGTGGTCGGCCCCTCCTGGATGGACGTGTCCAAGCGTTACCATGGTGACGGCGGCGCCCGTGCGGCCCTCATCGCCAAGGTGAAGAAGGGTGGCAAGGGCAACTGGACGGAAGTGACCAAGGGTGTGCCCATGCCTCCGTACTCTCCGCGCGTCAAGGACGCGGACATCGAACAGCTGGTCGATTTCATCCTCGGCCTGGCCAAGTAAAAGAACCGAAGGGCTACACATTGAAGCCAGCTGGCGACAGCTGGCTTTTTTAGTGCTCGCAAATGGGCTTTGAAGGGGGCTTTCAAAAGTGGTCCGGGATCGTCGATAAAATTTAATGAGAAGTATTCTCATTTTGATTGGCAATCGCTATACTCCTCGCCAGAACACATCCCCATCACGTCATGCAGGAGGAGTCACCATGGGCAACCCCCTTCGTACCGCTTTGATCGCCTTGGGCCTCATCCCCGGCCTGGCTTTGGCCGACGGTGAGGCAGAACGCATCGAACGCCTGGAGGCCCAGAACGCGGAGCTGGTCGAGCGCATCGACGCCCTGGCCGAGGCCTTGGAATCGGGGCAGGCCGGCGGGTCGGCGCTGCCACACGCGGGTACCGGCGGGGTCATGGTGGGCGGCTACGGATCCATGAAGTACGAGAACTTGGAGAGTGGGAAGCAGATGGACTTCCACCGCTTCGTGCTCTACTTCGGCAAGCAGTTCACCGATCGGATTCGCTTCGAGTCGGAAGTGGAACTGGAGCACTCCATCGCCGGTGACGGCCAGCCCGGGGCCATCGAGTTGGAGCAGGCCTACCTGGCCTTCGATCTCGGTGCCGACAGCACCCTCGCCACGGGCATGATTCTGACCCCCGTCGGCATCGTCAACGAGACCCACGAGCCCACCACCTTCTACGGGGTGTACCGCCCGGCGGTGGAGAAGTACATCATCCCCACCACCTGGTACGAGGGGGGCGCCCTGTTGAGCCGCCGCCTGGCCGGTGGCTGGCAGGTGGACGTGGCGGCCCATACCGGCCTGAGCGTGGATCCGGCGAAGAACTATGCCGTGCGCGGCGGGCGCGAGCGGGTGGCCAAGGCGCCGGCGTCCGATCTGGCCTTCACCGGGCGGGTGAAGTGGACCGGCATGCCCGGCGTGGAGCTGGCCGCCACCGTCCAGCGCCAGAGCGACATCACCCAGGGCAGCGATCCCACCGCCGGTGCCGCCACCTTCTGGACCGCCCACGCCATCGTCCAGCGCGGCCCCTTCGGGGTGCGGGCCCTGGCCGCCGAGTGGCGCCTGGACGGGGCCGGTCCCCGGGCCGTGGGTGCCGACCGGCAGCGGGGTTGGTACGTGGAGCCCGCCTTCAAGCCGCTGGAGAGCGTGGGCCTCTTCGTCCGCTACGAGACCTGGAACAACCGCGCCGGGGACAACGGCACCGACGACCTGCGCCAGGGCAACATCGGGGTAAACTACTGGCCCCATCCCGACGTGGTGTTCAAGGCGGAGTACCGGAACCGCACCGGCAGCGACGACGACGGTTTCCTCCTCGGCCTGGGCTACCGCCTCTGACCAGGGACACACGCTTCGATGCCTTGGCAACGACACGATGGACGACCCCACCGGGCGGCACTCCCCGCCCGGTGGTCGTTCCTGTGTTTGCTCGCCCTGCTCACCGCCTCCGCCTGGGGGGCGGAGCAGGTCTATCAGCGCCCCGAGGACTTCGTCCGCGAGGCCTTCGACGGCGAGCCGCCGCCGGCCAAGGTGCTGTGGCTCACTGGTGAACGCAAGAAGGCGGTCACCCGCATCCTCGGCCATCCCCCGCCGCGCCTGCGCCTGCGTTACTGGCTCCGGGGCGCGCGCAGCGTGTGGATCCTGGAGGAGATCGGCAAGGAGCGGCCCATCACCGTGGGTGTGGTGGTGGAGGATGGTCGCATCCGCCGCCTCAAGGTGCTCATCTTCCGTGAGTCCCGCGGCTACGAGGTCCGCCACGATTTCTTCACCCGCCAGTTCGAGGGCGCCACCCTGCGGGGCGACGCGCGTCTCGATCGCCGCATCGACGGCATCTCCGGCGCCACCCTGTCCGTGCGCGCGGTGACCAAGCTGGCGCGTCTGGCCCTGTGGTTGGACCAGGAAGTGCGTAGGGGCGCCCCGTGAACCCCAGGCACCGGGCCAAGTGGCGCTCGCTTTACGTCTGGCACCGCTGGCTGGGGGTGTTCGCCGCCCTGCCCCTGATGTGGGTGGCCGCCACCGGCCTGCTCCTCAATCACACCGAGGACCTGGACCTGGACGGACGGCGGGTGGAAAGCCCCTGGCTGCTGGATTGGTACGGCATCTCCGCCCCCCGGCGCTCGGTCGCCTACCCCCTCGCGGCGGACCGCTGGCTGGTGTGGATGGACGGCCGCCTGTTCCTGGCCCAGCGCCCCCTCGATACCGTCCCCGAGCCGCCCCTGGGGGCGGTGCAAACGGAGGGACTGCTGGTGGTGGCCGTTCCCGAGGCCCTCTACCTCTATACCCTGGAGGGGGAGGCGGTGGAGGTGATGCGTCCGGCCCACGGCCTGCCCGTGCCCATCGCCGCCCTGGGCAGCGACGGGTCCGGCGGCGTGGTCCTGCGCCGCACCGACGGGACGCTGTGGCTCGCCGACGGGGACCTGGTGGCCTGGCGCCCGGCGGAGGGGGCGGCGCCCGCTGTACACTGGTCCCACCCCGAAACGCCGCCCGAGGCGCTGCGCCAGGGGCTGCTGCGGGCCTGGCGCGGCGAGGGGCTGAAGCTGGAACGGGTGGTGCTGGACCTCCACAGCGGTCGCCTGTTCGGCACCCTCGGGGTGTGGGTGGTGGACGCCAGCGCCCTCCTCGTCCTGGCCCTGGCCCCCACCGGACTGGTGCTTTGGTGGCGCGCCCTGCGTCGCCGCCGGGCCTGATTCAGACCGCCAGCGCCCCGGGGGCGGAGAGCCGGTCCAGCACCCGTCCCAGTTCCTCCGGATCGCGCACCGGTCCGCCGTCGGAAGGGGCGGCGTAGCGGCGCGCCAGGCGGGCGCCATAGAAGGCCAGGGCAGCCTCGTGCAGGCAGGCGCCCCAGCTCTGGGCCTCGCGGGGGGACCATGGCCGCTCGGCCCGGTAGGTGGCGGTCAGGGTCCGGCAGCGCGCCTCGTCCAGTGTGCCGTCCTTGCGCCGGCACCAGTCGATGGCCGCCACCGCCAGATCCAACAGCAGGGGTCCGTGGCAGGCCCCGTAGAAGTCCACCACCGCCGCCAATCGCGATCCCCGGAACAGGGCGTTGTCGCGGAACAGGTCACCGTGCAGGGCCCCGGCGGGGAGGCCGTCCAGGGGTTCGCGCCGGGCCATTGCCGTGGCGAGGCGCCGCCGGTGGTGGCGGGGGAGACGGGCGAGGAGGCGGCGGTCGAGCCCCGTGGGCCCTTCCCAGGGCGGCAGGGCCGGATCCGGCAAGGCCTGCCGGTGCAGACGGGCGAGGAAGGCGCCGACGGCGCGGCACTGGTCAGGAGTGGGCGACCAGGCCACGGTCCCCGGGACCCAGGGAGTGAGCACCGCGGGACGCCCGGTCAGGGTGCCCAGCAGGGCGCCATCGCGGGTGCGGCGGGGGGGCGCCACCGGCAGCCCGGCGCGGCCCAGGTCCGCCAGCCAGCGCAGGCGCCGTTCCGCTTCATCGGCCCCCTGGGATTCCACCAGGGTGAGGACGAAGCGCCCGGCGGGGCTGTCGATGCGGAAATTGCTGTTCTCGGTGCCGGTGGCGATGGGTTCGGCGCCGTTGATGCGCCCGATGTCGAACAGCCAAGCGGCCCGCCGCAGGTCCGCCGGGCTCAGGGGGGTGAAGACGGCCATCTCACCAGCGCAGGATGACCCAGGAAGGCACCGGCATGTTGGGGTCCAGGTCGTCCTGGCGGGAGTCCAGCACCCCGTCCCCGTCGCTGTCGATGAGGTAGTAGGGCGGGCCCTTACGGGGCTGGATCTTGATCATGAACAGGCGCCCGTTGATGCGGTACTCCTCCACCATCTCCCGACTCTGGGGCTGGATGACGATGGCTTCCTCGGGTGGGGCACCGTGGCGGTCCTCCGCCGATGCCGGAACGGCCGCCCAGAGGGCGAGTCCAAGGATGAGCAGACGGGCAGGCATGGGTCGATTCTAGAGCAGTCGCGTATCCCCCGCCAGGGCCTCACAGCTCCAGCATCGCCTCCAGCTCCTCCTTGGAGGGCTCGAAGCCGCGGTCCTCGTAGTGGGCGAAGATGGCGTCCACCACCTCCTTGGGGGTGTTGAGGACCTGGATCAGATCCATGTCGGTGGGGTCGATCATCTTCTCCTCCACCAGGGTGTGGCGGAACCACTCCAGCAGCCCCTCCCAGAAGGGCGCGTGCACCAGGATGATGGGGATGCGGCGGGTCTTGCCCGTCTGCACCAGGGTGAGGATCTCCGCCAGCTCGTCCAGGGTGCCGAAGCCGCCGGGCATGACCACGTAGGCGGAGGCGTATTTGACGAACATCACCTTGCGCGAGAAGAAGTGGCGGAAAGACAGGGAGATGTCCTGGTACGGATTGCCCGACTGCTCGTGGGGCAGTTGGATGTTGAGACCGATGCTGGGAGACTTGCCCTCGTAGGCCCCCTTGTTGGCCGCCTCCATGATGCCCGGTCCGCCGCCGCTCACCACCGAAAAACCCGAATCGGAGAGGGCGCGGGCGATGTCCACGGTGAGGCGGTAGTAGGGATGGTCCTCGGGAGTGCGGGCGGAACCGAAGATGCTCACCGAGGGCTTGATCTGCGCCAGGCGCTCGAAGCCCTCCACGAACTCCGCCATGATCTGGAAGATCTTCCAAGACTCGCGCGTGAGTACGGTATCATTGACCGGCGCGAGGCTGGGGTGATTGAGCTTCTTCCTCTTTTCCATCGAACGATCCTTTCCTGACTGAAAAACGCATGCCCGAACGCAAACCACTGATCCTGGTGGACGGCTCCTCCTACCTCTACCGGGCCTTCCACGCCATGCCGCCGCTGACCAACTCCAAGGGCCAGCCCACCGGCGCCATCTACGGCGTGGTCAACATGCTGCGCAAGCTCATCAAAGACTACCAGCCCGAGTACATGGCGGTGGTCTTCGACGCCAAGGGCAAGACCTTCCGGGACGAGCTGTTCGGGGACTATAAGGCCCACCGGCCGCCCATGCCAGAAGAACTGGAAGCACAAATCGAACCGTTGCACCAGGTCATCGAGGCCATGGGCATCCCCCTGCTCATGGTGGACGGGGTGGAGGCGGACGACGTCATCGCCACCCTCGCCGAGCAGGCGGTGGCATCGGGCATGGACGTGGTCATCTCCAGCGGCGACAAGGACTTGGCGCAACTGGTGAACGACCACGTGGTGGTGGTCAACACCATGAACGACAGCGTCCTCGACCGCGCCGCGGTGGAGGCCAAGTTCGGCGTCCCCCCCGAGCGCATCGTCGATTGGCTGGCCCTGGTGGGGGACGCGGTGGACAACATCCCCGGCATCCCCGGCGTCGGTCCCAAGACTGCCGCCAAGTGGCTGCAGAAATACGGCAGCCTGGACGCCATCGTCGCCCATGCCGACGAGATCAAGGGCAAGATCGGCGACAAGCTCCGTGCCCACCTGGACCGCCTCCCCCTCTCCCGCGAGCTGGCCACCGTGCGCCGCGATGTGCCCCTGGACGTGGCCCCCCGGGACCTGCGCCTGCGCGAGCCCGACCGGGAACGCCTCATCGCCCTCTTCCGCGAACTGGAGTTCAAGACCTGGCTGGCCGAACTGCTGGACGGACAGAAGGCCGAGGGCGCCGGCGACCCGCCGCCGGTGGAGTACGAACTCATTCTCGAACGCGAGCAACTGCAACGCTGGATCGCCCGCCTCGCCGAGGCCGAGCTGGTGGCCATCGACACCGAGACCACCTCCCTGGACTACATGCGGGCGCGCCTGGTGGGCTTCTCCTTCGCCGTCGAGCCCCTGCGCGCCGCCTACCTGCCGGTGGCCCACGACTACCCCGGCGCCCCCGAGCAGATCCCCCTGGACGAGGCCCTGGCGGCCCTGCGCCCCATCCTGGAGGACCCCGACCGCCCCAAGGTGGGGCACAACCTCAAGTACGACATGAGCGTCCTCGCCCGCCACGGCGTGGCACTGGCCGGCATCGCCTACGACACCATGCTCGAATCCTACGTCCTCGACGCCGGCGCCAACCGCCACGACATGGACACCCTCGCCCTCAAATACCTGGGGCACAAGGCCATCGCCTACGAAGACGTGGCCGGCAAGGGGGCCAAGCAGATCGGCTTCCAGAAAGTGCCCCTGGAACAGGCGGGTGAGTACGCCGCCGAGGACGCCGACATCACCCTGCGCCTGCACCAGGCCCTCTGGCCGCGGCTCGGCGATCACCCGCGCCTGAAGACCCTGTTCGAAGAGATCGAGATGCCTTTGGTGCCGGTCCTCTCGCGCATGGAGCGCACCGGCGTACTGGTGGACGCCGACATGCTGCGCGCCCAGAGCCGCGAGCTGGCCGAGGAGATGGCGCGCATCGAGGCCGCCGCCCACGCCGAGGCCGGCGGCCCCTTCAACCTGGGCTCCCCCAAGCAGATCCAGGAGATCCTCTTCGAGCGCCTGGGCCTGCCGGTGATCGCCAAGACCCCCAAGGGCCAGCCCTCCACCGCCGAATCGGTGCTGCAGGAACTGGCCGAGCGCGGTTTCGAACTGCCGCGCCTGATCCTGGAATACCGGGCCCTGGCCAAGCTCAAGTCCACCTACACCGACAAACTGCCGCAGCAGATCGACCCGGATACCGGTCGCGTGCACACCTCCTACCACCAGGCGGTGGCCGCCACCGGGCGCCTCTCCTCCTCCGACCCCAACCTCCAGAACATCCCCGTGCGCACCCCCGAGGGGCGGCGTATCCGCCAGGCCTTCATCGCCCCCGAGGGCCATTGCCTGCTGGCCGCCGACTACTCCCAGATCGAGCTGCGCATCATGGCCCACCTCTCCGGCGACGAGCGCCTGCTGGCCGCCTTCGCCGCCGGCGAGGACATCCACACCGCCACCGCCGCCGAGGTCTTCGGCGTGCCCCCGGAGGCGGTGCAGCCGGAGCAGCGCCGCCACGCCAAGGCCATCAACTTCGGCCTCATTTACGGCATGTCCGCCTTCGGCC
>Ga0256832_1001976_pt1 | contig 13947 bp, 11 predicted proteins | sample 134614metaG_FD_190534 | JGI IMG/M metagenome (GOLD analysis project Ga0256832, IMG submission 190534) | Hydrothermal vent microbial communities from Lau Basin, Pacific Ocean - 134-614 | ecosystem: Environmental > Aquatic > Marine > Hydrothermal vents | place: Pacific Ocean: Lau Basin | collected...
CACACAGGTCAGCTGCTACGGCAATAATCTTTTTATCTTTGTACTTTTCCTTTAAACGACGAATTTCATCATAGACATAGCTGGACTGAACCGGACTTCCGCCGGGGCTATTGCAGCGCAAAACAATCCCTTTGGCTTTTTTATCTTGAAACGCATCCTGCAAGGCGGGAATGATATTGTCCGCACTCGCATCTGCACCCTGCATAATAATCCCGTTAACATCAACAACCGCCGTGTATTCCCTGGCACTGGTGAATTTTCCATGTTTGTCAAAACTCGATCCAATAATTACCATGATCAGCAACAGAAAAAGCAGCAGCGAGGCTAATTTAAAGAAAGTGCTCCAGCGACGCGCGCTACGCTGCTCCTGTATACCCGCCATTGCAACCTGCTTCAAGGCTTCGATGGCTTGCTGGTTTTCATTATTTATCATATCTATCGTTTTCTAAATTCTCAAAAAAATGCTGGACGGATAATCTCATTGATACCCATCCCCCCCTTTTTTTATATATTTTGGGGTAGTGGGTAGCCTGGATTAGCGTAGCGTAATCCAACAAAGTGCCACGATTTTGTCGGATTACGCTACACTCATCAACCTGCAAATACAGATTTAAGCCACTACCCCGATATTTTTAAACATTAAAACGGAAATGCACCACATCGCCTTCCTGCAAGATATAGTCTTTGCCTTCCAGACGCCATTTTCCTGCATCTTTTGCGCCTTGCTCACCCTTGTACTTTATAAAGTCATCATAGGCAATCACTTCAGCACGAATAAATCCGCGTTCAAAGTCTGTATGGATTTTGCCCGCACCATTGGGTGCTGTTGCCCCTTGATGAACCGTCCAGGCGCGCACTTCTTTTACCCCTGCGGTAAAAAAGGTTTGCAAATGCAGCAGTTGATAACCGGCATTGATGACACGGTTGAGACCTGGCTCCGAGAGCCCCATTTCATCCAGAAACATTTGCAGTTCATCTTCTTCAAGGGTTGACATTTCTGCTTCCATTTCTGCTGAAACGGCAACCACTTCGGCGTTTTCTTTTGCTGCGATTTCTTTTACCGCATCAAGATACGGATTGTTTTCAAAACCATCTTCTGCGACATTGGCAACAAACAGGATGGGCTTAATCGTAATTAATTGCAGCTCTTTAATTAAGGGTTTGTCATTGTCATCAATTTCAACAGAGCGGGCAGAATTGCCTTCCGCCAGAGCTGCCTGAATTTTGTTAAAGAGTGCCAGTTGCGCAATCGCTTCCTTATTGCCTGATTTTGCCGTACGCTCTACCCGCTTGATGGCTTTTTCGACAGTATCAAGATCAGCCAGTGCCAGCTCGGTATTAATGGTATCAATGTCTGAAACTGGGTCGATTTTGCCATCAACATGCACCACATCATCGTTGTCAAAGCAGCGCACGACCTGTGCAATCGCATCGGTTTCACGAATATGCGAGAGGAATTTATTACCCAGCCCTTCGCCTGAAGCTGCGCCTTCGACCAGTCCGGCAATATCCACAAACTCCATTGTGGTTGGCAGACAACGCTCAGGATTAACAATTTTAGCCAGTTCATCCATGCGCGGATCAGGCACAGGAACAACCCCGACATTCGGCTCAATGGTACAGAACGGATAGTTTTCAGCGGCGATACCCGCTTTGGTTAACGCATTAAAAAGTGTTGATTTTCCTACATTCGGAAGCCCAACAATGCCACACTTAAATCCCATAGTATTTTCCTGTTAGAAGAGCCTGCTGCTTTTTGCCAAGTCTGCATGGTGTAATGTATTCAGGTTTCAGTATGCAGGATATTCATTGCTTTTTGCCAATCCTTGTTTTCACCCGTAACGATCTTGTCCAGCACATCAAGCGCACGCTCAATGGCATGACGAATTTCAATCTCATCTGCCTGATTCGGGCGGGAGAGCACATAATCAACCACCTTGTTGCGGTCACCCGGATGCGCTATTCCAAAACGTAAACGCAAATAATCCTTGCTGATCTGCGCATGCAGGTCACGCAAGCCATTATGACCACCATGTCCACCGCCTTTTTTCAGGCGCACCGTGCCTGCGGGCAAATCCAGTTCATCATAGGCAACAAGCGTTTCCTGAGGATTGATCTTGTAAAATTTTGAAATCTGGTGCGCTGCCAAACCACTGCGGTTCATAAAGGTTGCTGGCTTTAGCAACCACACTGGCTGCCCGTTAATCATGGTTTTCGCCAGTTCACCTGAAAACTTGCTTTCTGTTTTAAAGCTTGCGCCATACTTTTCCGCAAGCGCGTCAAGAAACCAAAACCCGGCGTTGTGCCGGGTTTTGGAGTATTTATCGCCCGGATTACCCAGACCAATAATGAGCTTTATTGCCGCCACATCAGCTACCTGAGTGAGCAATCAAAGCAATATAAACACAGCCAGGCATTACTCAGCCTCATCTCCTGCAGTTGTATCGGCATCATCTTCTGGCGCTGCATCTGCAACATCTTCATCTTCACTTGAAGCTGCTCTTGGCGCAACAATTGTAACGATTGCATGGTCATGGTCCTCACCATGTGCCAGCTCGGTTGAAACAACACCTTCTGGCAATTTAATATCAGACAGGTGCAATGAGTCACCAATATCAAGGTCTTGCAGATCGACTTCAATGTATTCAGGCAGGTTGCCAGGAAGACAGCTGACTTCAATATCAACGGCATTACGAATAACCTGACCACCGCCCATTTTTACACCCTTGGCAGTTTCTTCATTGATGTAATGAAGTGGCAATACAACCGTCATTTCAACATCATCTCTGACGCGCTGCAAGTCAACGTGCAATACGAACGGTTTTGCAGGGTGACGTTGCAAATCACGCAAAAACACCTTCTGTGTTTTGCCTTCGAGTGTCAAATCAATAATCGCTGCATAGAAAGCTTCATCTTGCAGATTGCGCATTAACTGGTTTTCAGGCAGTGTCAGTGACCATGCCGGACGACCCGCACCATAAAGTACCGCAGGGATTTTATGCTCACGACGCAGGCGGCGGCTCGCACCTTTCCCCGTATCGCTACGCATCTCTGCGTCTAGTTTGTATGTAGTTGACATAATTGTCTCCAGATAAAAAGGGCTAAACCCTATAAACAAAAATGCAAAACCCGCGACCAGGTTTTGCAGTTAATACACTGTTGTTACAATAAAAGCATCATAACAACCGCGTTAATTTTTTAGCTATCATTCACTTTTATTAGTGCCATTCCCGAACTAATCATCCAGAACATGTGCAAACAAATGACTCACCGATTCTTCCCGGTTGATACGATAAATGGTATCCGCAAGAATATCGGCGACAGAAAGCTGGCGGATTTTAGCACATTTTTTCGCATTGTCACTCAAAGGGATTGAATTAGTAATAACCACTTCATCCAGCATTGAGTTTTCAATATTATCAATCGCTGGTCCTGAAAAAACAGGATGCGTTGCATAGGCAATCACACGCTTTGCACCATGCTCTTTCAAAGCTTCTGCGGCATGACACAGGGTACCCGCTGTATCCACCAGATCATCAATAAGCACGCAGGTTTTGCCTTCAACATCACCAATAATGTGCATCACAGCCGAAACATTTGGCTCCGGGCGGCGTTTATCAATAATCGCCAGACCAGTATCACCACCAATGCTTTTTGTCATGGCGCGCGCTCTCACCACGCCACCAACATCTGGCGAGACAATCACAAGGTCTTTGTAGTTCTTTTCGTTAATATCCCTGTACAGAACGGCAGAGGCATAAATATTATCGACCGGAAGATCAAAAAAGCCCTGAATCTGATCAGAATGCAAATCAATTGTTAAAATTCTGTCAACACGGCTGGTTGATAACATATCAGCAACCAGCTTCGCCGAGATAGGAACACGCCGCGAACGCACCCGACGATCCTGGCGGGCATAACCATAATAGGGGATAACAGCCGTAATTCGCCCGGCAGAGGCTCGATACAGCGCATCAACCATAATCAGCAATTCCATCAGATTATCATTGGTTGGCGCACAGGTAGGCTGGATCACAAAAACATCACGACCGCGCACATTTTCCAGAATTTCGATATGTGCTTCACCATCACTGAAGCGTGAAACGGTGCATTTCCCAAGGGTAATATCCAGTAACTCAGAAACTTCCCGGGAAAGATCCGGATTCGCGTTACCGCTGAAAATCATCATCCTGTTGTCAAGGTCTGACATGATCAATCTCTTAGATAGACCAGAATCCGCATTAGTCTCACGAACTCAGGATAGAGTAATAAAAAAATTGGCACGATATCACAAGATAATCGTGCCAACATAGAATATGGCTGGGGCGGTAGGACTCGAACCTACGCATGCTGAGATCAAAACCCAGAGCCTTACCACTTGGCGACGCCCCAATAATTTCAAGAGTCTCTCCGACTCAACCCCAGAGACTCTAATAACGGCTAAAAAACGCCTGCAAGGGCGATACATTAACTCCCTTTGCAACAAAGCCCTGCCACTGCCTGTTTTCTGGCAACTGGCTCAAGACCTGTCTGGCGCTTGCTTCACTCTCAAAAGAAGCAAACAGGCAACTACCTGTTCCTGTTAAGCGTGCCGCAGAGAAATTCGACAACCAGTCCAGCGCATCGGCGATTTCCTGATACCTGTTTCTCACCACTGCTTCAAAAACATTGGACACCTGTTGCAAATTTTTCTCGACATCAGAGCCTTCAAGAAAGCGCGCTATTTTGATAGGTTCGCAGTCGCGTGTCAATCCCTGATCAGCAAAAATTTCAGCCGTTGAGACAAAAACTTCAGGATGAAGCACCAAAAACCACTTTTCAGGCAACTCAATCGGGGTCAATTGCTCACCGACCCCCTCAGCCCAGGCTGAAAAACCATGAATAAAAACGGGAACATCAGCCCCCAAACTTAAACCGATCTCCGCAAGTGCCTGCGTATCAAGCCCGCAATCCCACAATTTATTCAAACCCGTTAAAACCGTAGCCGCATCGGAACTACCACCGCCGATTCCACCGCCAACAGGGAGTATTTTTTGAATCGACAAATCAACCCCCAAAGAAGTTTGAGTTTCTGCCTGCAAGCGCCGCGCAGCCCTTACACACAAATCCGATTCTGCTGGAATATGCTCCAGACCTTTAATGCGCTGAATTTTTCCATCATGCCGCCGCCTCAAAGTGATTTTATCCGAATAATCCAGAAACTGGAAGATCGTTTGCAGCAGATGATAGCCATCCTCACGCCGCCCGGTAATACGCAGAAACAAATTAAGCTTGGCAGGGGCTGGAAGTGTTAGCTGGTTCAAATCTTGTCCTCGCCACTACTGGCAATTATTTTCAGGTAATCACCTTTATTATTACCCATCCCCCCTGTTTTTTATATATTTTTTGCGTAGGGTTGGTGCAGCCATGCGCAACTAACCGAATCTGGTTGGTTGCGTAGACTCCACCAACCCTACAACTACATGCTCTGTCTTCTGTCTTCTGTCCTCTGTCTTCTGTCCTCTGTCCTCTGTCCTCTGTCTTCTGTCCTCTGTCTTCTGTCCTCTGTCCTCTGTCCTCTGTCTTCTGCCACCCATCCCCCCTGTTTTTATATATTTTTGGGTAGTGTAGCCGTGTACTAAAAAACAAAATACGGAAGCAATGGTTAGCAATGCGCCACCTCGTGTTTCGCATACTCAATGCAGGGCGTTACAAACGGGACGCTGGAGCGTCCGGGCTGCGTTCCCACGTGGAACATGGGAACGAGAAAAAATTTCGTTTCCTGTTTTTTGATATTCAAGGCATTACGACGGGAGCATAAGAGCCTGTCTGAAAATATGAGTCGTAGCGAGGGAAAGCTGGTTTGAGCTAGATTTTTTATCAATTTGAGGCGAATAGTTGTTCTATTTGACGAAAATTGAGGGAAAATCTAGCCAAATTCAGCTTTTCCGCAGTAGATTCACTATTCTCAAACAGGCTCCTAACTACAATACTTTTGCAAGACATCAATTAGTGCATTCTTTTTTATGGGTTTGGCTAAATAATCATCCATGCCTGAATCGAGGCATTTCTTTTTATCTTCTGGCAGAACATTTGCCGTGAGAGCAATGACAGGTATGCGGGAGCTTGCATTTGTTTTCCAGTAATCCTGTAGTTGCCGGCTTGCAGCATAGCCGTCTAGCACTGGCATTTGGCAATCCATAAAGATTAAGTCGTAATTATGTTGAGCCTTTTCCTTTATCGTATCAACAAGTAGTTGACCATTATTTTTCAGGGTGACATCGCAGTTTAACTGTATCAGCATTTGCTCAATAACGACCTGGTTAACAATATTATCTTCTGCTACCAGTATTTTCTTTTTGGTTTGCTCTTGTGTCTTTTCTGTTTGTACCCGGAGCTTGCCTGAAATATCAACAAGATTTTGCTTCCTGACTTTTTGCTTGTCTTTAGCTGGCTCAAGCAAAAGAGTGAAAGAAAATACACTGCCTTTGCCTACTTCAGAATCAACTTTCAGTGTTCCTCCCATTGCATGCACAAATCGCTGACTTAAAGCCAAACCCAGCCCTGTACCGCCAAATTTACGCGTGGTTGAGGCATCTGCCTGGGTAAAATACTGGAAAATATTCTGTCTTGCCTCAGCAGAAATACCAATGCCTGTATCGGTGATTTTGCATGTAAACTGGATGCTGTGATCTTGTTTTTGTAGCTCAATATCTACTTTAACTCCACCTTTTTGTGTGAATTTAATCGCATTTCCCAGCAGGTTAATGATTGTTTGACGTATTTTTGTGGGATCACCTCTAAAGATATCTCCTGCATTACTGCGATAGCTTAAATCAAGTGAAATATTTTTTTCATTGGCATTTTGTTTTAATAAACTCACTACTTCGGTTATCAAGTCTTTTAAATTAAAATCAATTGACTCAAAAGTGATTTTTCCTGCCTCTATTTTAGATAAATCAAGAATATCATTTAATAAAACCAGTAAAGAGTCGGCAGAATTTTTAGCGATTCTCAGACGTTTTTGCTGTGGTTTTGGCAAAGACTCTGAATCATTAAGGGCGAGTTCCAGCATTCCCAGAATACCGTTCATGGGGGTGCGGATTTCATGACTCATATTTGCCAGAAATTCACTTTTTGTTTTAGCTGACAATTTTGCAGCCTCTACCGCATAGGTTAAACGCTTTAGTAACAGATTTATGTAGAAAGACAGCACAAGAATGGAACAGTAAACAATGATGATATTGATAAAATGATCTGCCCAGTAATTTTCAACGCTACAGGCGATACTAAAACCTGTGAGACTGGCGACAAGTGCAAATTGCATATATTGAGAGCCATAACGGAGACCGTTGCCGATAATGATTATCAGGTAAAGCCAGCTCATACCAAGCACCCACTCAAATCCAAAAGACATAAAGATACTGAGCGAGATAACATCAAGTGCTATCCCCAATAAAATACGAATACTGCTAGGTTTGGGGTATAGTTTTATGGATACAAATAACAATAAAGTCAACACAGGATAGATAACAGCAATCATAATGCTTAAATCCTGCTGACTTAATTGCCTTGGCAGAAGCCAGAAAATAATATAAATACTGCTAATAAAGATAACAAACAGCCGCATGATTGACTGTTCCACTTCACTACCGAGCTTATCGGATAGATCATCTATCTTTTTGTTAAGTATGCTTTCCATAAAAAGTGCAACTACTGGTTGTTATTGTGCTGCAGATCTCTTTAGCTGGATGGGTTCAGAATGATGAGATAAAGTAGTATTGACTGTATTTACAGAACCTCTCTTTTCTTGTCGCCTGGTTAAAACTGCCATCATCCGCAACTGCTTTTGCGTCAATTTCATGGCAGCATCTACCCAAAGATCTATACTGTATTCAAGACTTTCATAGCTTATTTTTTGATTATATTGCTTGATTAAACGTAACGCCCGATGAGGATTTTGGTTTTTTTCCTTGTTGGCGATAAGTTTTTTAACTTCTTCAGTACCTTGCCCCTTTTCGACCAGCGAGTAAATCCCACCCATGAGTTTAAGCTCTTGTGCCGTATATCGCTTTGCCGTAGTGAACGCTCTTTCTGCTTCAAGTGCGCCTGAATAGCGTTCTAAAAGTTCATATCCGCCCATTCCCGGAAAGAAACCAAACAGTGACTCAGGAAAGGAAAAAGTAGACTGTTTTTCAGCAATAATATAATGACAAGCAAGTGCAGACTCAAAACCACCACCTAAAGCATCACCAGCAATATTGGCTATGGTTGTGATTTGCCGTTTTCCACCCGTTAATACCCAGTAGATTAAATCAATACAAACAATACCGTATTCTCTTAGTTTTTCTGCATCCTGTTGCTCAACCAGTTGTGAAAAATATTCAAGATCACCACCCAAATTATAAATTTCAGGGTGAGCCGACTCCAGAACAAGGTAACGTATACTATCCAGCCTGGCAGGATCAGTAGACCCATATTCATTAAGCCTGTGCATTAGATCATGCAACTCCATTAACATGGATAATGTGTAACATTGCCTGCCAAAAGGCTTCATTTCAACCCATATAGTGGCTGTTTCGGTATCACACTTTATATTTAGTTCTTTGTAATTTGGTGTAGACATATCACCCTCCAGTTTTCAGGTTAGATCTCAAATGAGCTGCAACGCATCGTGCAAGTAAAGCAAATCGTTTTCATTCGGTATATTCTCTCCTGTTGCCGCTGTTGCTTCAATTCTGCTTGCCAAATCAGCCAGCTCATTCAGACCAAGATTGAGTAATGCCCCTTTTAAACTGTGTGCTGTCTCAACTATTGCGGTTAAATTTTTTGCTTCACAGGCTTTATTAACAGCTTCCAAAGTTGTTTTTAGTGGCACAGAAAGTGTTTTAAGGAAACCCTGAACCTGTTCATCATCCAGTCCCAACTCTGCTTTTAAATAAGCCAGTGCCTGTTTTCGAACTTTTTCTGAGTTTGCCCCGCTGTGTGTTATATAATCAGATTTATTATTTTTCATAATGTTAGTTTTTTGTTAATAAAATTATTATGTTGAGAAATGCCCGAATCGTGCAGCTTATACTGTTCTGAATCTCGCGGATTCAGATCAAAACTTAACAATTATTATTTGCCCATTTTGAAACAAGTTGCTGTAATTCTTTTTGCTTTATTGGCTTTGAAAGATAATCATCCATTCCCGCGCTTAAACATTTTTCCTTGTCACCAACAAGTGCATTGGCTGTCAATGCAATAACCGGAATTGCGGTACGCCCTGTAGTTGCTTCCCACTGGCGAATTTTTCGGGTTGCCTTGTAACCATCCATGACAGGCATGTGCATATCCATCAAGACTAATTTAAAGTGATTATTTTTTATCTCATTAATTGCTTGTTGTCCATTTGTGACGTGTTTAACGCTAAGCCCAATCTGTTCCACCATTGCTATAGCCAATAATGCATTGACAGAATTATCCTCTGCTAACAAAATATCTGTGCAAGCAGAAGTGGGGCTTTCATCGGGCTGTTCATCCTTGTTTTTAATGCTTAAACAAGCTTTTAATATTTCTTTTAAATGCACATCACGTATTGGCTTAACCAGACAAAATTCAATATTTGCAATTTCGCGTTCCTGTTCAGCCAGGTTGTAAGAACTAAGTGTAATTTTTGAAACAGACTGAAAATCCGGATGCGTATTTAACATTTCGTTTAACTCAAAGCACTCTATTCCGGGCATATAATAATCAATCATTATTACATCAAAAGCCCTGAGCTGGTGTATGCCCTGGTAAAGCTTTTCAATTGCATCACCGCAGTTATCTGTAAATTCATACTCAATACCCCACATCGAAAAATAATGATCAAGCAGAGCATGAGTTGTTCTTTGTTGCTCTATAACCAGAACCTTCAGTTTTGACAAGTCAGTGTCATTTGAGTTTTTTTCCTGGTATTTAATATCAACCGATTTAAAGGGAACATCTATCCAAAAATGCGTCCCCTTGCCTTCAACACTTTCAAGATTAATATTGCCACCCATTAACTGAACCAGCTCTTTACTAATAGAGAGCCCCAAACCAATAACTTCAAACTGCTCTATGAGTGAGGCATTGGGGTTTCTAAATGCGGATAATATTTTTTCAACTTTCGATGCAGGGATTCCGATTCCGCTGTCCGTGATTTCAAAGCGTAATATTGTTTCCTGCCCGTTCTGCTTTAGAAGCTGTGCCTGTAATGTAATTTTTCCTTCATGGGTGAACTTTATCGCTTTATTCGCCAAATTCATTATGATCTGACGAAGCTTTGCAGAATCACCTCTTATACGTTCGGGTATATTGTCAGACACTTGCGTTGTTAGCATTAGCCCTTTATCTGCCGAGATCGCAGCGACCACATGATTAATATCCGCCAATAATTCCCTGATATTAAAACTTGTTTCTTCGAGTTTAAGCCTGCCTGCATTAATTCGGGAAAAATCTAAAATATTATTAGCAATATCAAGTAAATGCCCACCTGACATTAAGGCTGCATTGATGAACATTTGTTCTTGTTGAGCAAGATTTTTACTATCTTTTATAAGCTCCAGTGAACCCAGAACGCTATGAATTGAAGTGCGAATTTCATGACTCATATACTCTATGAAATACGATTTCAATTTTGACTTTTTAACTATTTCTGCTTCGTCAGGCTTATCATCAAGACGGATGGTTTTCTCTGGCGACGCACTACTAATATAGGTGTTATTGACAGCAGCAAGAAAAGTTTGCCACTGTTTTTTATCCTGTGGCAAATGGTCTTCACTCAAACCATTCTGTTTTAATTGCTTATTTAAGTCTGTATCAAGCATCCTTTTTCCTGCTATCTGTTTTTTAAGGGTATTAATACTCTTTACGTTTAAAAACACCTCGCCAGGGCACATCATTTTATAAATAGCTACGTTGTAACACTTGAGGCATTCTCAGGCGTAAAGAGTGTATAATTAATTTGGAATCAAGATGGATTCAAAAATTCTTAAACCTGAATCCCGTCTTGTTTGCATAGATTTGCCTAAACTTGAGGTTTGATACTAACAAAAAATATGCTATTGATCAATAATTAACCATACAGATCTATTTATAGCAGTATAAATCAGTAAGATTTAGCCTATCATAATCCTGTTTTATGGTTTTGTTATAATAATTTTTATATTTGTTTTTGAGCAACTGCATTTTAAACGCAAAGTTCCTCCAGTGACCAGCGTGGTCTGGGTTGAATTATCGCCTCTTCCTTTTCACCTGCCTGCAAGCGTATAGCACCCGCATAAGCGATCATCGCGCCATTGTCAGTGCAAAACTTTAAGCGTGGAAAAAACACATCCGCATCCAGTTCAGCAAGCCTTTCTCTCAGACGTTTATTCGCACCAACACCACCGGCAACCACCAGACGAGTCGCCCCAAGTGCTTTTAAAGCACGACGGCATTTTATAAAAAGAGTATCAACCACTGCCTCCTGAAAAGCGTAAGCAATATTTGCCTTGCTTTGTTCACTTTTATCCGAGTTATTCCAGCTTGTAAGTGCAAAGGTTTTAAGTCCACTATAGCTAAAATCAAGCCCCGCATGACGCACCATCGGACGGGGAAAGTCATACACATCTGGCTCACCTTTTTCTGCCAGTTTTGCCAAAACAGCTCCGCCAGGGTAGCCCAAACCAAGCATTTTTGCCGTTTTATCAAATGCTTCACCCACCGCATCATCCAGCGACTCACCCAAAATCGTATAATCACCAATGCCTTTGACATGCACCAGCAGGGTATGTCCGCCTGACACCAGAAGTGCTACAAAAGGAAATTCAGGCGCAGGCTCTTCAAGCATGGGAGCGAGTAAATGCCCTTCCATGTGATGCACCGCAACAGCAGGAATATTTAACCCCCATGCCAGGGAACGCCCCACCGATGCACCAACCATGAGTGCGCCAATCAGACCAGGACCTGCGGTATAAGCAATGCCATGCAAATCTGAAAGTTCCAGATTAGCCTCTGCCAGTGCCTCACGAATTAATGGCACAGTTTTACGAATATGATCACGCGATGCCAGTTCTGGCACAACCCCCCCATATTCAGCATGAAGTGCCACTTGCGAATAAAGCTGATCAGCAAGCAATAGCCCTTTTTTGCTGTCATAAATAGCGACTCCCGTTTCATCACAGGATGACTCAATGCCCAATACTTTCATAAGCTGGTTACTCTAATCTTTCTACTGAAACAGGAATCAGGTATTCTACCGCCATGCAAGCAAAACAATCAAAATCATTTTTCACATCACTGACTTTTCGCACAATCTTAATTGGACTGTTGATGCTGATCATGCTGATACCACTCCTTATGGTCAGCAATATTGTTAATGAACGGGGGCTTTATTACAACACCGTTGTGCGTGATATTTCCAGAGGCTGGGGGCAGGATCAGTTCATTATCGCCCCCGCGCTTGCTGTTCCCTATGTAGAACATCAAACCAGTGTAGAAACAATCACCGACAATAATGGCAAAACCCGAACCGTCAGCAAAGACATCTTTAAAAATAATACCATGATCCTGCTGCCCGAAGTGTTGAATATTGATGTCAAGCTGAAAGAAGCGCACCGCAAGCGCGGCATCTATGACTCACTGGTCTACAAGGCAGAAATTAAACTCAGTGGACATTTTGACCTGAGCCCCCTGCCCCAGGAAAGTAGCAAGTATTCGATTCGCTGGAAAAAGGCCTGGCTCGCCGTTGGCGTGAGTGATACCCGTGCAATTAACAGCACGTCACCTCTTAACTGGGATGGCAGTCGCGCCAAGTTTGAGCCAGGAACACGCATGACAGATATTATCCGCAATGGTTTTCATGCAAATATGGCAAATACGGTGACAGCAACATCAAAAGGCGGTATGCGCCCGGAATTTAAAATCAAACTATCCGTCAATGGCAGTAGAGGTTTTCGCTTTGCACCACTGGGAGAGACCACCTTTGCAAAAATTTCATCAGGCTGGCCACATCCCAGCTTTCAGGGAGACATACTGCCAAAATCAAAAATCATCTCCAGTGCTGGCTTTAACGCAGAGTGGGTGATTCCACATCTGGCACGCAATTATCCACAGTCCTGGCTTATGCATAAAGAAAAATACAGTTTGTATGAACTCAATGCGGGAGTTGATCTGTTTAGACCGGTATCGCTCTATTCAAAAGTCGGACGTGCCGTAAAATATGGTGCTTTATTCATCGGTCTGACCTTTCTTACCTTCCTGATTTTTGAAGTAACCGTAAAAGCAAGATTACATATCATCCAGTATGCCATTATCGGGCTGGCACTCAGTCTGTTCTATTTGTTACTGATTTCACTCTCGGAACAAATTCCGTTTATGCTGGCATATATTTATGCCGCCAGTACCATCGTCGGCATTATCACACTGTATACTTTCGCCGTCCTCAGAAGTTTTGGCAAAGGCTTGTTTATCCTGATTCTGCTTGGCAGTTTATATAGCGCACTGTATTTTATTCTGCAAATGGAAGACTACGCACTGCTGGCAGGCTCTGGCGTGATGCTCTTTGTACTGATAATACTCATGATATCAACGCGCAATATACGGCATGACAGCTAATCTCTGATATAAATTTATAATACCCATCCCCCTGTTTTTTATATATTTTTTGCGCAGGATTGGTAGTGTTAATGGCTATACAACCGCGCCATCAAGCGTTTCGCATACTCAACGCAGACTACATGCTCTGCCTGTCCTCTGTCCTCTGTCCTCTGATACCCATCCCCCCTGTTTTTTATATATTTTTCAATGGGTTTCTTTAAGCAGTGTGATGCATCAAACACAGGTTTATTGCGGCAGATTGTTTCTGATTTTGAGCAGGGTTTCGCAGCCTGATACTTTTGTGTTTTTATTAACTGTTTGCACATGGCTGCGAGATACTTTTCTGTCAACAGCTACAGAAAAGTATCCAAAAGAAAGCCG
>Ga0256832_1001977_pt1 | contig 13946 bp, 11 predicted proteins | sample 134614metaG_FD_190534 | JGI IMG/M metagenome (GOLD analysis project Ga0256832, IMG submission 190534) | Hydrothermal vent microbial communities from Lau Basin, Pacific Ocean - 134-614 | ecosystem: Environmental > Aquatic > Marine > Hydrothermal vents | place: Pacific Ocean: Lau Basin | collected...
GTAAGGAATATCCTTCCTGGGCGGTCTTATTGTGAGGATGCCCCGTAGGGGCGCAGCAGCACTGCGTCTCTACGGGGTTTTTCTTATTCATGAGCGGCCACGGCATTTTGTAGGGGGGGGGGTATGCCGTGCCCATACGGTTTTTTGCCCTTCATGCAGGGCCGGTCTTGGGTAGGGGCGACCGGCCGCCCCTAAAAGGTATTTCCCGTTTTTTTCGACGATGGCCGATACCCCCCCCTCACTCATCCCAGCTCAGGCTGCCGGTTTTATATTCGGTGACGCGGGTTTCGAAGAAGTTTTTCTCTTTTCGGAGGTCCATCGATTCGCTGAGCCACTCGAAGGGGTTTTCGTCGCCGTATTGTTTGGGCAGGCCGATGCGCTGGAGGCGGCGGTCGGCGATGTAGCGGACGTATTGGGCCACCAGCGTTTTGTTGATGCCCAGGATGCCGCGGGGCAGGCAGTCGTCGGCGTAGGCGATTTCGAGTTCGACGCCCCGTTTGATGTTGTCGATGATTTTTTGCCGAAAGGCCGGCGTCCAGATCTCAGGATTTTCCTGCACGATGGTGTTGATCAGGTCGGAGCCGAAGGCCAGATGGACGCTTTCGTCGCGGAGGATAAACTGAAATTGCTCGCCGATGCCGGGCATGATGTTGCGGTTCATCAGCCACAGCATCATGGCAAAGCCGGCATAGAAGAAGATGCCTTCCATGATGACGTAAAAGCCCACCAGGTCGTGCACGAAGCGCTGGATGTTTTCCACCGAGTCGGTGCTGAAGTGCGGGTCGAGCACGCTGGTGGTCATGCCCACCACAAACTCGTCCTTTTCCCGAATAGAGGGGATTTTGTGATACATGTTGTAGATCTGGTCGGGGTCGAGGCCGAGGGTGTCGCAGCAATAGATGAAGGTGTCGGTATGGACGGCTTCTTCGTAGGCTTGCCGGAGCAGATATTGGCGGCATTCGGGATTGGTCACGTGGTTATAGACCGCCAGGACGATGTTGTTGGCGGTGAGGCTCTCGGCGGTGGAGAAGAAGCCGAGGTTGTAAAGGATCATGCGGCGGGTGTCGGCGTCCAGCACGTTCGGCGCCTTCCATTGCTCGACGTCTTTTTGCATGTTCACTTCTTCGGGCACCCAGTTGTTGGCTACGCCCTGCTTGTAATATTCCCGCGCCCACTTGTATTTGATGGGCAGGATTTTGTTCGGGTCGGTGACTTTGCAGTTGATGATGCGTTTTTCTTCCATGGCGTTTTTTTATTGACACGATTCGCAGGTGGGGTCATCAAGATAACATGCCGACGAAGCGGCGGCACCGGCCGACTGTGCGGGCTGCTGCTGCCGCAGGATGTCCACGGTGGCCTTTTCGATGGCCGAAGCGCCGAGGGTGCGCAGGTAGTAGGTGGTCTTCAGGCCCATGCGCCAGGCGGTGGTGTAGATGTCGGTGAGCACCTTGCCGGAAGTGGTGGCCGTGAAGATGTTGATGGATTGGCTCTGGTCGATCCACTTGGTGCGGCGGGCGGCATGTTTGACCAACCACAGCGCGTCGATGTCGAAAGCCGTCTTATAGAGGTTACGCATGGCCACGGGCAGGTGTCCCATGCCCTGAATGTTGCCGTCGTGATACTTGATCAGCTCGCGCAGCTCATCATCCCACAGGCCGGCGGCTTTGAGGTCTTCAATCAAATATTCGTTAATGACCACAAACTCGCCGCTCGCATTGGACTTCACATACATGTTTTTGTAAATGGGCTCGATGGACGGAAAGACGCCGGAGATGTTGGAGATGGTGGCCGTGGGTGCGATGGCCGTGGTGTTGGAATTGCGCAGGCCCTGCTGTTGGATTTTACGGCGCAGGGCGTCCCAATCCATCCACGAGGTGCGCGGCACCGCCACGGGCACGCCGCGTTCTTTTTCCAGCAGTTCGAGCGTGTCGAGCGGCATCAGGCCGCGGTCCCACTTCGACCCCTTAAACGACGGATAAGCCCCGCGTTCGGCGGCCAGGTTCGACGAGGCTTCCAGCGCATGATAGGCGATAAATTCCGTGAGCCGGTCCGACAGATCCACGGCCTCGGGCGAATCGAACGGCATCCGCAGGCGAAACAGCAAATCCTGAAAACCCATCATGCCCAGCCCGATGGGCCGATGGCGCATATTGGCGTTGCGGGCTTCGGGAATGGGATAAAAGTTCAGGTCGATGACGTTGTCGAGCATGCGGATGGCGGTGCGCACCGTCGCCCGGACCCGCTGCCAATCGACCTCGCCGCGGGCGGTGTCCACGTGGCGGGCCAGGTTCACCGAGCCGAGGTTACACACGGCCACTTCCTCGGCGGAAGTGTTCAGCGTAATCTCGGTGCAGAGGTTGGAACTGTGGATCACGCCGGCATGGTCTTGCGGCGAGCGGACGTTGCACGGGTCTTTGAAGGTCAGCCACGGATGGCCCGTCTCGTAAAGCATCGTGAGCATCTTGCGCCACAGCTTCCGGGCGGGCACGCGCTTGAAGATGCGGATGCGCCCCTCATCCACGAGCTGCTCATAGTGGCGATAGCGCTCTTCGAAGGCGCTGCCGTAGATGTGATGCAGGTCGGGCACTTCCTCGGGCGAGAAGAGCGTCCAGGTGGCGTCGGCTTCCACGCGCTTCATAAAGAGGTCGGGGATCCACACGGCCGTGTTGGTGTCGTGGGTGCGGCGGCGTTCGTCGCCGGTGTTTTTCCGCAGCTCGAGGAAGTCTTCGATGTCGTAGTGCCACACTTCCAGATAGGCGGCAGTGGCCCCGCGGCGCTTGCCGCTGCGGTTGATGGCCGCCGTGGTGGCATCCAGAATTTTCAGGAACGGCACCACGCCCTGACTGTTGACGTTGGTGCTGCGAATGTGCGAGCCCGTGGCCCGAACGTCGGTCCAGTCGATGCCGATGCCGCCCGACCACTTCGCCAATTGGGCCACATCACCGTAAGACTTGAAGATGTGTTGCAGGTCGTCTTCCACGGTGAGTATATAACACGAGCTGAGCTGCGAATGCGGCGTGCCGGCGTGAAAGAGCGTGGGCGTGGACGGCACGTAACGGAGCGTGGACATCAGCGCATAAAATTCCAGCGCCCGCTCGGTGCGGTCTTCGGGCTGCTCGGCCAGCGCCAGCCCCATTGCCACCCGCATCCAGAAGTGTTGCGGCGCTTCCATGCGGCGCTGCTCATAGTCCCGCATCAGATAACGGTCGGCCAGCGTTTGCAAGCCCAGATACTTAAACAAATGGTCCCGCTGCGGTTCCAGCGCATCCGCAATGCGGTCGAGGTCAAAGTCCCGCAGCCGCTCGTCATAGCGTTTGATCTCGATACCATGCAAGAGGTTTTCTACGAACCGCTGCCGGTAAAGAATGCCGAAATCTTCCGCAAAGGCATATTCGCCGACGATTTCCCGATATAAAAGGTTGAGCAACACCCGCGCCGCCGCCTTGTTATAGGCCGGGTCACGCTCGATGCGACTCCGCAACACCAACATGACCGCCTGACCGATTTCCGCCGTCCCGATGCCGTCATACATACTTGCTTTCACCCGCTGCATCAACGCCCCCACATCAATTGCATCCGCCGTATCGCCCAGCACCCGCCGAATCCACGTCTCTAAAATCCGCGCATCAAACGCCGACACGCTGCCGTCGGCATGCCGCACCTGCAAGGCCCCTTTCTGAATCGACGTCAGCAAGGCCTTTTCCGACTGCCGCCGCTTCTGCTCTTGCGCCGTCCGATACAGAATATACGCCTTCGCCACCTCGAAAAATCCCGCATCCGCAATGGCCCGTTCCACCACATCCTGCACGTTTTCCACCGTCGGAATGTGCTCTTCGCCATATTGCTTTTCAAGTTCACGCACCACCTGCTGCACAATGTCGGGGATATACAAAATGCCGTTGGCTTCGTTGACGGCCTCAAAAGCCTTCGTAATCGCCCGCTCAATGCGGCGCGGGTCAAAATCGACGACACGCCCGTCTCGCTTTTTAACGACTCGAATTGTCATATGCAGCTATGCTTTTTTTAGGATTTATCAGACTCGCGGAGAAATTGTCTGGAAAGGGTAAGATTACAAAACTCCCCCGAGAAGGTGTGAATAATTTGTGAATTTTGGGCGTGTCCCTTCGGCGGCTACGCCGCCTTCGGGTCGGGCCCCTGCGGGCTCGCTGTTCGCTCGGCCCGCCCGTCATCCCACTCCACACCCTGCGCCACCCGCGTGGCTTCGACTCCGCTCAGCCAGCGGGTGTTTCCCATGGGCGGCGGTCCCTGAGCTTGTCGAAGGGCGGGCCGCCTCGCTCCCGCTCGGCGCCCTACGGGCCCCTCACGCACACCCCACCCGCATTGACACACCCGCCCATTCCCTTTCCGATACATTTGCGGCACGCAAGGCCCGCCCATCGCAAAGGCCGCAAACACTAATCACATGGAATAATGACATATTCAACCGACGCCCTGTTCCGCTCAGCATATCAAACCGCCAAACATCACATCATCCCCTTTATTGAAAAGGTCAAACCCATCCGCCCCGGCATGCACATCCTCGACATCGGATGCGGCGAAGGCGGTGTGTTAAAAGCCTTCGCAGAAAAAGAATGCAACGGCATCGGCATCGACCTGATGGAAAAACGCATCAAAGACGCCCGTCAAATCCTCAAAGACGAACCCCGCCTTCACTTCAAAGCCGTCAACGTCTATGACTTCACGCCGGAAGAAAAATTCGACATCATCATCTTAAAAGACGCCATCGAACATATCCCCGAGAAAACACGGCTGCTGCGAAGATTAAAAGATTTGCTGCAGCCCGACGGCATCATATGGCTGGGTTTCCCGCCGTTTCCCATGCCCCTTGGCGGACATCAGCAAATCATCCCCAACAACAAGCTGTTGCGGTTCCTGCCCTATTACCACCTGCTGCCCACCGCCATATATCGCAAAGTCCTCGAAATGGGCGGGGTGTCGCCCCGTATCATCGAACTGCTTTTAGAGATTAAAGAATTGGGCCTTTCGATTGAGGACTTTCACCGGTTCGCCCGGCAGGCAGGCTATCGAATTGCCGCCGCACAACATTTCTTTCTCAACCCTTCTTACCAATATCGCTTCGGACTGCCCACCCTTCGCTCCTTTTTCCCGTTCAACAAAATCCCCTATCTCCGTAATTTCTACACGATGGGCGTGTATTATATCATTCAACCGAAGTCCTGAATGGGCCGCCGGGTTTTGCCGCCCACGGGATGGGCGCCGTTGCTCATCGGCGCCGTCGGTGCCGGACTGCTTGCGGCCCTTTTCCTGTCGTTCCCGCCGGGCATCACACCCGATTCCGTTCACTATCTCTATGCGGCGCAAAGCCTGGTGCGGGAAGGCACGCTCTTTCGTTACGGGCATACGCTGTTCCTTTCCTGGCCGCCGCTCTATCCGGCTTTGCTGGCGGTTCCTCTTGCGGCGGGCCTGACGCCCTTCACCGCAGCGAAGGTCATCAACCTGTTGGCTTACGTGCTGCTGGGCGTGTGGACCTGGCCGTTGACGCGCCGCCTTGTTCGCTCCCATCATATGCGTCTGATGGCCTATGCCTTCATCATGTGGGGCTTTCCGGTGTTCTGGGTTCACCTGCATGCTTGGAGCGAACCCTTCTTCCTGGTCTTCACGACGGCCTTCATTACGTTGGCGCTGCGTTACATCGCTCACGGTGGAAAGGGCTACCTGATGGGCGTGGTCATCGCGCTGGCGCTGGCCGCCTTGCAACGATACATCGGCGTGGTCTGGATCGGCGTCTGGGTATGGTGGGTGTGGCAATGGAAGCGCGCCCCCCGACGGCAGCGGCTTCTGACGGCCGCCGGCACCGCCGCCCTTGCCCTGCTTCCACTATCCGTATGGTTGCTGCGCAACTACGGCCTTTCCCACACCCTGACAGGCCCCCGCCCTGCACCGGATATTTCTCTGATAACATGGTTCCGGGATGCCCTCTGGACCATCGGCGAATGGGTGTTGCCACTGACGGCCCGCTATCCCCTGTGGAGCCTCGTTCTGACAGTGACGGTGGCGGTGTTCCTTGTCCGGTGGCGGCGCGTTCTGGGCCACTTTTCCACCACCGAGAAGATGTTATGGGGAGCAGCAGGAGCCTATCTCGCCTTTCTGGCGCTCGGCAGCATGACCGCCGCCGTCGATGCCCCCAGGCAGCGCCTCCTCAGCCCCATCTATCCCGTATTTGTGCTGCTGCTGACAGCCCGCCTCGAACAGGTGCCGCGCCCGTGGAAAAACGCTGCTGTGGCTATACTTTTCCTGACTGCCTCTTTTCACATTGTCCACCTGGCGCGAGAAGCATGGCGCAACGACGGATTTACATTCACCCACCGATGGTGGCGGCAACACCCCACCGTAACCTGGGTGCAACAGCATGCCGATGACCATACCCTGCTGCTCAGCAACTATCCCGAGGTTTTCTTTGTCGCCGACGGCATGCACAGCGACCCCGTCCGTCCCTTATGGAACGTGTCGGTGCCGCTGGATTCCGTGCGGCCGCCCCGCTCGAAAACGGTGTTTTTAATCTGGTTTCATACCCGGCCCCGCCCGTGGTTGCATCCACTGGATTCGCTGCGTCGCCGTTTCCCTATGCGGCGGGTGCAGCGGTATGAAAGGGCGGATATATGGGAGATCATCCCTGATTACTCTCCATCCAGTAACTGACGGCAACGTTGAAAGACGGCGATCCAGTCGTCCCACCGCAGACGGCCGGTCTGGGTGTTCTGGCGGGATGGATGATAGGAAGTAATTACCCGACGGCCGTTTTCCAGCGGATGTTCCCGCAGGTGGCCGAAGGGCATCGGCGGCAGTTGCCACACTTTCCGCAGAGCGTCGAAGGCGATGCGGCCCAGACACAGATACACCTGCACCCGCCCGGCGATCCGCAGGGTATCGGCCAGATAAGGGCGACAATGGTCGAGGTGTGTTCGGGTAGGTTTGTTTTTCGGCGGCGCACAATGAATGGCCGCCGTGATGAAACAGTCATGAAGGGTCATCCCGTCATCAAGGGCCGAGGATTCCGGCTGGCTGGCAAAGCCGGTTTCATAGAGCGCGCGGTAAAGCCATCGGCCCGAGTCGTCGCCTGTGAACATGCGGCCCGTGCGGTTGGCGCCGTGCGCACCGGGCGCCAGCCCGATAATGGCCAGCCGCCCCTGCGGATCGCCGAAGTTGGGCACGGGACGCGCCCAATACTGCCAGTCCCGAAAACGACGCACCTTCCGACGGCCCACGTCCTGGATATATTCAATCAGATCCGGGCATTGCCGACAGTTGACAATCCGTCGGTTCAGCTCATTCCACCGCTCATCGCTCATCCGCCCGGCATGTCAATTTGAAGGCCGTCGTAAGCAAGATGCATGTGCGCGGGCAGTTCGGCCTCCACCTCGGCATGGCGGCCCAACAAATGAGAGATATGCGTAAAATAGGCTTCCCGCGGGCCAATCTTTTCAACCAAAGCCACCGCCTCATCCAGCGTCAGGTGGGCAATGTGCGGTTTTTTCCGCAACACACTTAGCACCAGCACTTCCACGCCCTCCAGCAACGCCAGTTGGTCATCCGCAATGGTTTTGATGTCGGTGAGATAGGCAAATCGGCCGATGCGAAAACCGGTTACCGGAATCTTATAGTGAAAAGCCTCGATAGGCAGCCATTGAAGGCCGCCCAGTTCGAAAGGCTCTCCCGGCGTGATGATTCGGGGCTCGACCTTCGGAATGCCCGGATAGTCATTTCCTGAAAAAATATAGGAATACTGCTGCTTCAACTCACCGAGCACCCGCTCGGTCAGATACAGCGGCATCCGGTATTGATGCACGAAGTTGAAGGGGCGGATTTCGTCCAGCCCGGCCGTGTGGTCTTTGTGTTCGTGGGTAAAGACGATGGCGTCCAGAAAGGTTACGCCGTGGTGAAGCATTTGTTGCCGGAAGTCGGGCCCGCAGTCGATGACCACCGTGGCTTGCTCGGTTTCCACCAACAGGCTGGAACGCAACCGCCGGTCCCGCGGGTCGTCGGAAGTGCATACCCGACAATCACAGCACAACATGGGCACGCCGGTGGAAGTGCCCGTACCCAGAAACGTAAAACGAACCGCGCCGGCTCCCATGCGTTATGCCGAATTTAACGTCCGAAGTTGCGCCAACAGCTCGGGAAACGGCCGGGCCGTTGAGTAGCGCCGATCGTGCATCGGTTTCACTGTCAGCCGCAATCGGCCGGGCAGGTTGTGATGATAGGTCAGTTCCAGCATCACCGAGCCATACCGCTGGTCCAGCGGATAGTCTCCCTGCCGCATCTGGCGCAACACCGCGGGTCGCAGCGCCACGCGTTCGACCATCCGGATGCCGGCGTCGTCCCGATAGTAGCGCCGGTCGGCATGGGTGATCTGGTAGCCCAGGTCGGGAAGCCGGTGTTTGAGCCATTCGAAGACCGACAGCAAAAACGCCGGCGGCAACACCTCGCCGGCCCCCAGAATAAAGCCCGATACCGTGGGCCCCTGCAACACAAACAGGGGCATTCCTTCATCATATTCCTTCTGGGGCTGCTGTGCCTCGGCCGCCACCCATCGCCACAACACATCGAGGCTTTCAGGGTCGGCCTCGGGATGCCGGCGCGTGTGGGGCAACAGCTCGGCCACATAGGGGTCGTTGACGCCCCGGGAACGTTTGCGGAACCAGCCCTGAATCCGTTCCAGAATACTCATGAAATCACGCCCAGTTCCCGCCCCACTTTCGTAAAGGCCTCAACGGCTCGGTCGAGATGTTTTTTTTCGTGGGCCGCCGACAGCTGCACGCGAATACGGGCCTCCCCTTTGGGGACCACCGGATAAAAGAACCCGATGACGTAGATACCTTCGTCAAGGAGCCGGTCGGCCATTTTTTGTGACAGCACGGCATCATACAACATGATGGGCACGATGGGATGGTCGCCCGGCTTGATGTCAAAGCCGGCCGCCGTCATTTGCCGGCGGAAATAGCGGGTGTTTTCTTCCAGCTTATCCCGCAGGGCGGTGGTTTCGCTCAGGAAGCCGAGCACTTCCAGCGCGGCGCCCACGATGGCCGGCATCAGCGAGTTGGAGAAGAGATAGGGACGGGAGCGCTGGCGCAGCATTTCCACGATTTCGGCATGGGCTGCGGTAAAGCCGCCCATGGCCCCGCCAAGGGCTTTGCCGAGGGTGCTGGTGATGATGTCCACGCGCCCCATCACGCCGTGATATTCATGCGTGCCCCGCCCGGTCTTGCCCACAAAGCCGGTGGCATGGCTGTCATCCACGAGCACCAGCGCGTTGTATTTTTCCGCAAGGTCGCAAATGTCTTTCAGCGGGGCGACGTCCCCGTCCATCGAAAAGACACCGTCGGTGACGATCATCCGATGGCGGGCATCCTGAGCTTCTTTCAGCCGCGTTTCGAGGTCGTTCATATCGGCGTGCTGATAGACGTAACGCCGCGCTTTGGTCAGGCGGATGCCGTCGATGAGCGAAGCGTGATTAAGGCGGTCGGAGATCACCGCATCCTCAGGGCCCAGCAACGGTTCAAACACGCCGCCGTTGGCATCAAAAGCGGCCGCGTAAAGAATGGCGTCTTCCATACCCAGGAACTCGGCGATCTTTGCTTCCAGCGCTTTGTGGATGTCTTGTGTGCCGCAGATAAATCGTACCGACGACATCCCATAACCGCGGCGGTCAATCGTGGCCTTTGCGGCATCGAGCACCCGCGGATGCGAAGAAAGCCCCAGATAGTTGTTGGCACAAAAGTTCAGCACCTTCCGCCCGTCGGCCAGGGTGATTTCCGCACCCTGCGGACTGGTAATAACGCGTTCGCGCTTGAAAAGGCCCGCCGCTTCTATCGATTGCAGTTCTTGCCGTAAAAACTCCCGGAAATGACCATACATAAGAGAAAAACGGTTTTAGCCTTCAAAATTGGCGAAAACAGGAGGAACCAATGTGCGGATTTGGAAATAGGGAAATAGTGAGCCGTTCCCCCCCTAATACATGACGGGGAGCAGCAATGAACAACACCCCCGCCGGCTGGCGGAGGAGAGGATATGCAGGGGATGGCCTTGTTTACGGCCTGATGCGGCAAAACCATTGTAGGGGCGCAGCGACGCTGTGCCCTTGCCATGTACCTGTCCCCAAAATATCCGGTCGCTGTAATAGAATAGGCGGAAAACCATGTAGGGGCACGGCATGCCGTGCCCCTACATATTTCCATCGGCAGAAATCCGCAGGGGTGCAGGGGCGTAGGGGCACATCGCCCCTGCACCCGCCCCCTATCCCATGTTTGGCCCCCGTCAATGCATGCGCCGCCTTAACGAGTCGTTGGCGCATCCATCTGCGCCGTGTGGGCTTTAAGGGCTTGAACTTCGGCTTGTAATTGCTGAATGATGGCCTGCTGTTCCTGCACAGCTTTCACCAGCGGCACCACAAATTGGGCGTAAGAAAGGGAATACAACCCCTTTCCGTCGGGAGGAACGGTCACCCCGCTGAAATCATACCCCGCTTCCCGGGCCGCCCCGGCCACCTCCTGCGCAATGAAACCGCTGATGCGAATCTTTTCGATGTCGTATTTCTCCGGATAGTCCGACGAATCGACCACCCCCATCAGGCCGTCCTGAACGTCTTTGTCGATGACATAGGTCACCGGCCGCAAGCGGGTGATAAAGTCCAGCCCCGCCACATCTTCCATGACCTGTTTTTTCATCCGCCCGTCGGAGTAGGTGCTCCACGTCACCTGCCCGCCTATCCAGGTGACGGAACTGTTGCCGATGTGCACCCGATTGGAGGCCGAAGGGTCGGCGTTGTATCCCACGCCGGTGGTGTTATTACATGTGGTGCAGATGGAATGGGCGGAATATCCGACGGCCGTATTATATCCACCCGTCGTATTCGAATAAAGCGCGTTCCGACCACTGGCCGTATTATACCCACCCGTCGTATTCGAATAAAGCGCATAAGCACCGCCGGCCGTGTTGGCCCCGCCTGTCGTATTCCAATAAAGCGCCCGATAACCACCGGCCGTGTTGGAGCCGCCCGTCGTGTTCGAACGAAGCGCCTGGTAACCAACGGCAGTGTTGGAATAGCCCGTCGTGTTCGAATAAAGCGCATTGACACCACCGGCCGTGTTGGAGCCGCCCGTCGTGTTCGAATATAGCGCCTGGTAACCAACGGCAGTGTTGGAATAGCCCGTCGTGTTCGAATAAAGCCCTTTTGACCCCACCGCCGTATTATACCGGGCATCCGTGCTGGAAAAAGCGCCGACGCCGTTGTGATATAATGCCGAATCGCCCACGGCCACCAGATTAGACCGGTCAGTGTTGGAATAGAGCGCGCCCACACCCATCGCCACGTTGGAATAGCCCGTCGTATTCGAATAAAGCGCGTTCCGGCCGCTGGCTGTGTTATACGAACCCGTCGTGTTCGAATAAAGCGCACTCCGACCAACTGCGGTGTTGGAACCGCCCGTCGTGTTCGAACGAAGCGCCCGATAACCACCGGCCGTGTTGCCCGATCCCGTCGTGTTTGAATAAAGCGCATAAGCACCGCCGGCCGTGTTCCTCAAACCCGCCGTGTTTGAATAAAGTGCATAAGCACCGCCGGCCGTGTTCCTCAAACCCGTCGTGTTCGAATAAAGCGCCCGATAACCACCGGCCGTGTTATACCAACCCGTCGTGTTCGAATAAAGCGCATCATAACCACCGGCCGTGTTGGAGCCGCCCGTCGTGTTCGAATAAAGTGCACCATAACCACCGGCCGTGTTATAGTAACCCGTCGTGTTCGAATAAAGCGCCCGATAACCACCGGCCGTGTTCCCCAACCCCGTCGTGTTCGAATAAAGCGCACCATAACCACCGGCCGTGTTCCACGAACCCGTCGTATTCGAAGAAAGCGCCTTTGAGCCCACCGCCGTATTATATTGGGCCTGCCACGACAAGGTAACCCCTGTACCGTTGTGATACAAGGCCGAGTCGCCCACGGCCACCAGATTAGACCGGTCAGTATTGGAATAGAGCGCGCCCACACCCATCGCCACGTTGGAATAGCCCGTCGTATTCGAATAAAGCGCGTTCCGGCCGCCGGCCGTGTTCCACGAACCCGTCGTGTTCGAACGAAGCGCATTGACACCACCGGCCGTGTTCCACGAACCCGTCGTGTTCGAACGAAGCGCATTGACACCACCGGCCGTGTTCCACGAACCCGTCGTGTTCAAATATAGCGCACCATAACCACTGGCCGTGTTATACGAACCCGTCGTGTTCGAAGAAAGCGCATTGACACCACCGGCCGTGTTGGACGAGCCGGTGGTGTTCGAATAAAGTGCCTGATAACCGCTGGCCGTGTTGCCCCCGCCGGTTGTGTTCGAACGAAGCGCCTGATAACCACTGGCCGTGTTATACCAACCCGTCGTGTTCGAATAAAGTGCCTGATAACCGCCGGCCGTGTTACGCTGACCTGTGGTGTTCGAATGAAGCGCCTGGTAACCACCGGCCGTGTTGGACGAGCCGGTGGTGTTCGAATATAGCGCCTGGTAACCACCGGCCGTGTTGGCCCCGCCGGTGGTGTTCGAACGAAGCGCCTGATAACCACTGGCCGTGTTGGTCCCGCCGGTTGTGTTCGAATAAAGCGCCTGGTAACCACCGGCCGTGTTGGACGAGCCGGTGGTGTTCGAATATAGCGCCTGATAACCACTGGCCGTGTTGGTCCCGCCGGTTGTGTTCGAATAAAGCGCCTGGTAACCACCGGCCGTGTTGGACGAGCCGGTGGTGTTCGAATATAGCGCCTGGTAACCACCGGCCGTGTTGGACGAGCCGGTGGTGTTCGAACGAAGCGCCTGATAACCACTGGCCGTGTTGGTCCCGCCGGTTGTGTTCGAATAAAGCGCCTGGTAACCACCGGCCGTGTTGGACGAGCCGGTGGTGTTCGAACGAAGCGCCTGATAACCACTGGCCGTGTTATACCAACCCGTCGTGTTCGAATAAAGCGCGCCATAACCATCGGCCGTGTTGGCCCCGCCGGTTGTGTTCGAACGAAGCGCCTGATAACCACTGGCCGTGTTATAGTAACCCGTCGTGTTCGAATAAAGTGCTCGATAACCACTGGCCGTGTTGGCCCCGCCGGTTGTGTTCGAATAAAGTGCCTGAAAACCACCGGCCGTGTTGGACACGCCGGTGGTGGTGTTGTAGCCTGCCTGGTAGCCGACCATCACATTCCGGTTGTTGCTTAAGTCGTCATTGGCGCCGGCCCCTTCTCCGAGGAACACAGACTGTCCCGTGTTGGTTTGCCATATCCGTCCGGCCACATCCAGTTGTTCGCCCGGAGCGGCGGTCCCGACGCCGACGTTGCCGTTGTTCTTCACGATCATGTAGGTATTGGTGCCGTGCAAGACCCTAAACAAGTCGCCGGTGTAAGCGGCCGGGGCCTGAATATCCAGCCGGGCGGCCGGCGTGATGGTGCCGATGCCCACTTCCTGTGCACACAAGGGGGCGGCCACCGCCCCAAAGGCCCCAACAACGAAGTTCCAAATAACGCGTCGCCTTTGCTTTGCTTTCATCATGTATGTAATTTAAGTGATGGTTTAGCGCACAAATGTAAAAAGCTCAAAATAACGATAGATGTGCTATAAAATAATTATTGGCATCAACCATAAAGCTTGCATTTATCGATCAAACCTTAACCGTAAACTTGATTAAATAGGCCATCGGTTTTGTCAAGACATGCGATGTTATGACCGATGCGTTGCCTCAAACGCGTGAGGGGCCCGGAGGGCGCCAGGCGCAAGCGAGGCGGCCCGCCGCCTGCGGGATGGGGATTGTAGGGGCGATGCGTGCATCGCCTCTGTGGGCGGCCGCGGGGTGGGTTGCGTAGGGGCACGGCATGCCGTACCCCCTACAAAATATTTTATATCTCCCCTCCCCGCAAACGGGGAGGGGCCGGGGTGGGGTAG
>Ga0256832_1001978_pt1 | contig 13939 bp, 9 predicted proteins | sample 134614metaG_FD_190534 | JGI IMG/M metagenome (GOLD analysis project Ga0256832, IMG submission 190534) | Hydrothermal vent microbial communities from Lau Basin, Pacific Ocean - 134-614 | ecosystem: Environmental > Aquatic > Marine > Hydrothermal vents | place: Pacific Ocean: Lau Basin | collected...
ACCCCAGCCCACATTGCCGACGCAGTGGTCCACCACTTTCAACCCGACGGGCTTCACCGGATAAACGCTCTTACGCGGTTCAAAGCCCGGCAGGAATACGCCTTCGTACTCGTTGCGCTCTACAAAGGTGTGGATGGTGTCTCCGTAAGTTTTGATGGCAGCCAGCTTCACTTTGCCATGCTCATCGCTGCGCTCCACGGGCTCAAAGGCCGATTCTGCGCCGCGGGCAAGGGCCGTGCGATAAGCCTTTTCGGCATCATCCACCCAAAAGGCAATGGACTTCACGCCATCGCCATGACGATGCACGTGCCCGGCGATTTCGTGATCGGAGCGCATGGCTGCCGTCAGCACCAGGCGTATTTTGCCCTGCTGTAAGACATAAGAGACCTTCTCGCGATCGCCCGTTTCGGGGCCGCGATAGGCTACGAGTTCATAGCCCCAGGCAGCCTGATAGTAATGGGCAGCCTGCTTGGCATTGCCTACGTAAAATTCGATGTGGTCGGTGCCCTTGATGGGGAATACCCCGGGCTCATAGATGGTTTGTTTTTCTGTGGTCGTTTGCATGGTACTTTCTTTTTGATGTCGTTTTTTTAACTTTTTCGGGTTTCAGAATGGCCTGTCTTTACGCTCATTCCAACCAGCTCAAATAGTAGTCTTCGTCTTCCATACCAATGGCATCTTCGGTCAGTTGCAGGGGCTTGAAGGTGTCAACCATGACGGCCAGCTCGCGGGTTTCCTTTTGCCCTACGCTGCGCTCCATGGCACCCGGATGTGGCCCGTGCGGGATGCCCGCAGGGTGCAGGGTAATCATGCCCGCTTCCACGTCATTGCGGCTCATGAACTCACCTTCCACGTAGTACAGCACCTCATCGGAGTCTATGTTGCTGTGGTTGTAAGGAGCAGGGATGGCCTGCGGGTGATAGTCGTACAAGCGGGGTACGAAAGAACAAACCACAAAGCCCGGCGCCTGAAACGTCTGATGAATGGGCGGCGGCTGATGAATGCGCCCCGTCAGAGGCTCAAAGTCGTAAATGGAGAAGGCATAGGGATAGAGGTAGCCGTCCCAGCCCACGACATCAAAGGGGTGGTCCAAGTAATCGTAGGGATACAGCATGTCCTGTTTCTTGATGTAAACCCTGAATTTCCCCTGCTCGTCATGGGTCTCCAGTTCCATGGGTTTGCGGATGTCTCGCTCGTAGAAGGGCGAGTGCTCCAACAACTGGCCGAACTCATTGCGATAGCGCCGCGGCGTGCGGATGGGGCCGTGGCTCTCCACAATCAGCAGGCGGTTGTTGTTGTCTTCGAAGCTCAGTTGATAGGGCGTGCCGCGCGGGATGATGAGATAATCGCCTTTGCCGAAAGGCAAAAGGCCGTACATGCTCGTCAAAACGCCTTTGCCTTCATGCACGAAAATCATCTCATCGGCATCGGCATTTTTGAAGAAGTAATCGTCCATGCTGTTGCGGGGAGCAGCAACACTAATTTGGCAGTCGGTGTTCACCAGGAGAGGGCGGCGGCTTTTGAGGTAATCGTCTGCAGGCGTAGCCTTGAAGGTTCTCATACGGCGCGGCTTGAGCTGCTTGTCGTACTTCACCTTCGGAGCTACGGACACGGGCTCGCCCACCTGCACAATGCGCGTGGGCGGATTGATGTGGTACAAAATCGAATAAATATCGCTGAAGCCCTCGGTCGAAAAAACCTCTTCCTGATAGAGGCTGCCGTCGGGCTTGCGAAACTGGATGTGCCGCTTGGGCGGCAGTTTTCCAAGGCGATGGTAATGCATGGTAGTTATGTTTTGAGATTTTCCTGGATGCGTTGCATAAACTCCGTCAGCGTCTTGCGCTCATTTGCCGAAAGGCCCTTAAAAGCGCTTTCGCGAAACGCACGAATGAGCGGATATACCTGCTCGTATTTCCTGCGACCCGCACGGGTCAAAAAAATGCGGAAACGGCGGCGGTCGCGGGCATCAGCCCTGCGCTCCAAGAGCTTTTTTTCGCACAACAGATCAATGATGCGCGTAACCGTCGGAGGGTCTTTCATGGTGCGCTCCGCCAGCGCGTACTGGCTCAGTCCGTTTTCATGTGCCAGCTCCTGCAAAATCACCCACTGGTCCACCGTAACGCCCGCATCGGCCTGCTTCAAGACCCGCTGCGCCTGCTTCTTCATCAGCTTGCTGGTGCGCTCCAGCAAAAAGCCCGTTAATGGCGGAGGTGGATTTTTCATGCTTGCCGGCACATTTAGTTCGTGTACTAATTATTCGCAAAGATATGATTTTATTTTTATTCGGGAAGCGTTTTTTGAAAACTAAATTTATACCTTTGCCACAAAGGCCCTCCGAGACCTGCAAGACACTTTAAAACACCAACACATGGAAAAGACACTGAAATATCTGGACGAACACTCCGAGCGCTTCCTGCAGGAGTTGTTCGACTTGCTGCGCATTCCTTCCGTCAGCGCAGATCCGGCTCATGCCGGAGATGTACAGCGCGCTGCCGAATGGATTGCCGACAACATGCGAAGCATTGGCGTAGATGGCGTCGAAGTCATCCCCACCGACGGGCACCCCATCGTCTATGGAGAGAAAATTACAGACCCTGCCGCCCCCACCATTTTGGTTTATGGCCACTACGATGTGCAGCCACCCGATCCGCTCGACTTGTGGGATTCGCCCCCTTTTGAGCCGGTGATCAGGAAGACCGACATCCATCCCGACGGGGCCATTTTTGCGCGGGGCGCCTGCGACGACAAAGGGCAGATGTTTCTGCACCTCAAGGCTTTTGAGGCCATGTCGAAAAGCGGCGAGCTGCCCTGCAACGTCAAATTCATGATCGAAGGCGAAGAGGAAGTCGGCTCCGACCACCTCGGCCTGTTCTGTGAGCAAAATCGCGAAAAGCTGAAATGCGATGTGGTACTCATTTCCGATACCTCCATTTTCTCCAACGAGGTACCCACCATCACTACGGGCCTGCGCGGCCTGAGCTATGTGGAAGTGGAGCTTACAGGCCCCAACAGAGACCTGCACTCCGGAGTTTACGGCGGCGCCGTGGCCAATCCCGTCAATGTGCTGGCGCGCATGATCGCCTCTCTGCACGATGAGAAACACCGCATCACCATTCCCGGCTTCTACGACAAGGTAGAGATCGTCTCCGAGGAAGAACGCAAGCTGCTCAACAGCGTGCCCTTCGACATAGAAGCCTATAAAAAAGACCTGGACGTAGATGCCCTCGAAGGCGAAGAGGGCTACACGCCCATTGAGCAGACGGCCATCCGCCCGACCTTAGACGTGAACGGCATCTGGGGCGGCTACACCGGCGAAGGTGCCAAGACAGTTTTGCCCTCCAAGGCTTTCGCCAAAATCAGCATGCGCCTCGTGCCTCACCAGACTTCCGACGAAATCACGGAACTCTTCAAAAATCACTTTGAGCGCATCGCGCCGCCTTCGGTCAAGGTCGTAGTCAAGCCGCATCACGGCGGTGAGCCGGCCGTAACGCCCATTGACACCCCCGAGTACAAGGCCGGCGAACAGGCCATGGAAAAGACCTTCGGCAAAAAGCCCCTGCCCCTGCGATCGGGAGGCAGCATCCCCATCGTTGCCCTGTTCGAAAAAGTGCTGGGCGCCAAAAGCATCCTGCTGGGCTTCGGCTTAGACAGCGACGCCATCCACTCGCCCAACGAGCACTTCGGCCTCTTCAACTTCAAAATCGGCCTCAAAACGATACCCTGGTATCACCACTTCTACCGCGAATTGAAAAAATGACTTATTTTGTGCCCTGCGGCTTGACTGCAGGGCACAAAAACCATAAGTCATGGAGCAATTTCTACACTTCTTTGAAACCATGCCCCTCTGGATGAAAATGGGCTGGTTGGCCTTTTGCATAGGCTTTTTCTGGCTTATCGAGGGCGTATATACCTTCCGGAAAACGCCTTATCCCAAAGGGAAGCACGCCCGTACCAATTTCATCCTCCTCTTTTTCGTCTTGCTGATCAATGTGCTTTTCGGCATCCTGCTGGCCCTGGTTTTCAAGTGGTTAGACCAATCCGGCTTCGGCCTGCTGCCACACATAGACGCTCCGGTATGGGTGGAGCTCATCCTCGCCCTGCTGGCTTTGGATTTGATCGCGCAGTATTTCGTGCATTTTCTCCTGCACAAAGTCAAATGGATGTGGCGTCTCCACATGACACACCACACCGACAAAAACGTGGACGTTACCACCGGAACGCGCCACCACCCCATAGATTTCATCATCCGCGAGACCTTCGCGCTCATCGCCGTCATACTCATGGGCATGCCCCTCTCTTTCTATTTCTTCTACCGCATTTTGACCATCCCATTCACCTATTTCAACCACGCCAACATCTCCCTCCCCCTTCGCTTAGACAAAGCCCTCAGCCTGCTCATCGTCTCCCCACACATGCACAAATTCCACCACCACCGCGAACGCCCCTGGACCGACAGCAACTACGGCAATGTGCTCTCCATCTGGGACCGCCTCTTCGGCACCTTCGTCTATGACGACCCCACTAAAGTCGTCTATGGCTTAGACATAGCCGATCACATACCCGATATGGATGTGGGGAAGCAATTGAGTCTGCCGTTTGATGAGACGGTGAAGGCGGGAGTTTAGTGTTTAGTGTTTAGCGTTTAGCGTTGGTTTATTGTTTAGTTGGGTATTTAGTTGGGCGGGCTTTAGCCCGTCAATTAGTACAGCGGGCTTTAGCCCGCAAAGTGCAGTCAACGCTAAACACTAAACGCTCAACGCTCAACGCTCAACACTAAACACCACAAAAAAAGCCCGTCTTGCAAACTGCAAAACGGGCCACTCACACTATGTAATTACTCAAAATTACCAAATTTAACGTTCAAACAGCCTCAAATCCTCACAGCACGTTTGTGGAAGCAACAGTCAGGCAGAAAATGACGTATGGCAGATTGCCACAGAAGCCTCACCAACTGCTTCACAAAAGCAAGACGATCATCACCTTATCATAGTAGAAGAAAAAGAAACTGCAGGCAGTGCGTGAAAGGGAATAGAAAAGGGGGCCTGCTTCGCTGGTGTCTGAAGTATTTCAAACGCGTTTCTACAATCGGTTTTGGGATGATCGCTGAGCAAACTAAAGAGCCAAGCCATCGCTCACGCCCGCTTATCGCTCATGTCTCGCTGCAAAGATAAGCTACATAGTTCAAAAAAGCAAAATATTTCTGCTTTTTTTTGAAAAGCGCTCCCGCAGACAGAAAACGGCAGCTTTGCTCAAGGCTACGGGTAAAACAATTTTTCCTGTACTTTTGACGCGCTTTTGCCGTACTTTTGCGGCACAAAAAGAAACGCACATGCCTACGGCCACACAAACCGCCATCAACTACCGTCGCGGCCGCCTCAGCGATGCCACGCTTTTGATGCTCTATAAGCGCATGCTCCTGCCCCGCATGATCGAAGAAAAAATGCTCATCCTGCTGCGGCAGGGCAAGATCAGCAAGTGGTTTTCGGGCATCGGCCAGGAGGCCATTGCCGCCGGCGCTACGGCAGCCATGGAACCCGACGAAATGATCTTCCCCATGCATCGCAACCTCGGGGTCTTCACGGGGCGCGACATCCCGCTCTTTCGCCTCTTTTCACAGTGGCAGGGCAAGGCTGCGGGCTTCACCAAAGGACGCGACCGCTCTTTTCACTTCGGAGCGCCCGAGTACCACATCGCAGGCATGATCTCCCACCTCGGCCCCCAGCTCTCTCTGGCTGATGGCACAGCCCTGGCCCACAAGCTCAAAGGCGAGCAAAAAGCAGCCCTCGCTTTCACCGGCGAAGGCGGCACCAGCGAAGGCGAGTTTCACGAAGCCCTGAACGTGGCCGCCGTCTGGGACCTGCCCGTCATCTTCCTCATCGAAAACAACGGCTACGGCCTCTCCACCCCCACCCGCGAGCAGTACCGCTGCGAAAAACTCGCAGACCGCGCCCGTGGCTACGGCATCAAAGGCGTGCAAATAGACGGCAACAACATACTCGAAGTCTATACCCGCCTGCGCAAAATCAGCGCCGAAATCCGCAAAAACCCGCAGCCCGTACTCGTCGAAGCCCTTACCTTCCGCATGAGAGGACACGAAGAAGCCTCCGGCACCAAATACGTGCCCAAAGAACTCATGCAACACTGGGCCCAAAAAGACCCCATCGCCAATTACGAAAAATACCTGCTCTCCATAGGCCTGCTCGATGAAGACCAAATCGCCTCCATCCGCAAAGCCTTCAAGGAGGAAATCAACCGCAGTTGGAAACAGGCAGATGCCGAGCCGCCGGTCAGCTCCACTCCCGAAGCCGAAGAAGCCGACCTCTTCGCGCCCTCTCCGGTGGACGTCAACGACCGGCCCTCCCTGCGCATGAAGGCAACGACAAGCGGCAACGGCTCCTCCTCAGGCAATAAAGACCTTCGCCTCGTAGATGCCATCTCCCAAGCCCTCGGGCAAGCCATGGAAAAACACCCCGAGCTGGTGCTCATGGGCCAGGACATCGCCGATTACGGGGGCGTCTTCAAAATTACGGAAGGCTTTGTGAAGCGCTTTGGCAAAGAGCGGGTGCGCAACACGCCCATTTGCGAAAGCGCCATCGTAGGTGCAGCTTTAGGCCTTAGCTTTCGCCAAATGAAATCCATGGTGGAGATGCAGTTCTCCGACTTCGTCAGCGTGGCTTTCAACCAAATCGTCAACAACCTCGCCAAACTGCACTACCGCTGGGGGCACGCGCCCGATGTGGTTATACGCATGCCGACAGGCGGTGGCGTAGCTGCCGGCCCTTTCCACTCCCAAAGTACGGAAGCCTGGTTTTTCCACACGCCCGGGCTGAAGCTCCTCTACCCCTCTACGCCCTATGACGCCAAAGGCCTGCTGTTGGCCGCCTTTGAAGACCCCAATCCGGTGCTCTTTTTCGAACACAAGGCCCTGTACCGCTCCGTCAGCGGCCCCGTGCCGGAGGAATACTACACCCTCCCCATCGGCCTGGCCCGCCAGGTGCGCCAGGGCGGGCAAGTCAGCATCCTCACCTACGGCATGGGCGTGCGCGAAGCCGTCAAAACCTGCGACGAGCTCGGCATCTCTGCCGACATCATAGACCTGCGCAGCCTCGCTCCCCTCGACTGGGAAACCATCGAGCAAAGCGTGCGCAAAACCAATCGCGTGCTGCTGCTGCACGAAGACACCCTCACCGGCGGCATAGGAGCCGAGCTGGCAGCCCGCATCTCCGAACGCCTCTTCGACCAACTCGACGCCCCCCTCATGCGGGCCGCGTCTTTAGATACTCCGGTGCCTTTCGCGCCCGTTCTTGAAGAGCAATTCATGCCCTTCAAACAACGCCTGCCCGAAGCCCTGAAAAAACTGATAGCTTATTGAAGCTGAAAACGCAAAAAACAAACGAGCAATGAACATCAAAGACCTGGTCTCCATCAGTGGCATGTCCGGCCTGTACAAACTGGTCGGCACCCGCAAAAACGGCATCATCGTAGAAGACTTCGACAACGGCAAACGCCGCTTCGTCCCCATGCGCAAACACCAGTTTATGCCGCTCGAAGGCATCGCCATCTATACCTACACCGATTCCGTGCCACTTAAAGAAGTGCTGGAAAAAATGCTCGCCCTCGGCGAAGACGGCATGCCCGAAGCCAAAGCCGATGCCCAAACACTCCGGAACTACTTCAACACCGTCTTGCCCGAGCACGACCCCGACCGCGTGCGCACCGGCGACATCACCAAAATCATTAAGTGGTATCACTTCCTCAAAGCGCAAAACCTGCTCACCGCTGCCGATGAAGAAGAGTAAAAAACGCAGCTTCCCAAACCCAACCCGCTTTTAAAATGGAAGAACAAAAGCAGAAAAAAAATTGGCGAGAGCGACTCAAACACACCTACCGCCTCGTCATCATGAACGAGGAAACCTTTGAAGACGTAGCCTCCTACCGCCTCTCCCTGCTCAACGTCTATGTGCTCCTCAGCAGCATCATCGTGCTCGTCACCATAGGCGTCGTGCTCTTCATCGTGCTGACGCCCGCCAAACGCCTCATCCCCGGCTATGGCGAAGCCAATGCCCTGCCGGAACTCGTGGAAATGAACCGCGAACTCGACTCCCTCGAAGCAGCCCTGCAGGCTCAACGAATCTACACAGACCACTTCCGGCGCATGCTCGCAGGAGAAGTCGAAACCGTCCAGGACATCCAAAACGAACCGGTAGAATTCCCCGACAGCGCCCTCGACATCCAACGCATTCCCGAAGACGAAGAAATACGCAGAGAAGTAAGCCTGGCAGAGCTGCAAACAACACCCGTCAACAACGAACTCATCTCCCGATCTGCCGATCTGCCCTTAGAGCAAATGTACTTCACAGCCCCCATCAGGGGTGAAATCAGCAGCCGCTTTGACCTCGACAAAAAACACTTTGGGATAGATGTTCTGGCGCCCAAAGACAGCCCCATCAAAGCAGCACTACCCGGGCGAGTCATCTCCGCCAGCTGGAATTCTGACACGGGCTTCACCATCATCATTCAACACGCCAACAACGTAGTTACAGAATACAAACACAACTCGGCTCTGCTCAAAGAAACAGGCGATTTCGTCAAAGCCGGCGAGGCCGTGGCCATCATCGGCAATACGGGCGAACAAACCAACGGAACGCATCTGCACTTCGAGCTCTGGCACAACGGCCAGGCGGTAAACCCCGAAAAATACATCAGCTTTCATTAAAAACACACTCGGCACTTTTTCCTTCACGGCAAGAACCTCTCAAATATGAAATACGGCATCGTAGTCTTCCCCGGCTCCAATTGCGACGACGACATGGTACACGCCGCCGGCAAGGTGCTCGGGCATACGACCTATAAACTCTGGCACAAGGACGAAGACCTGCGCGATTTAGACCTGCAGCAAGACTGCATCGTCTTGCCCGGCGGATTTTCCTATGGAGATTACCTGCGCGCCGGAGCCATTGCGCGCTTCTCCCCCATCATGCAGTCTGTGGCGGCTTTCGCCAAACGGGGGGGACGTGTACTGGGCATTTGCAACGGCTTTCAAATCCTCTGCGAGGCGGGCCTGCTGCCGGGCGTGCTGCTGCGCAACAAAAACCAACAGTTCATCTGCCGCAACCTCTTCATTCGCACCGAAAGCCGGGCTTCCTTCCTTACCTCCCATTTGCCGAAAGGCAAAGTCCTCAACATCCCCATCGCCCATGCCGAAGGCCGTTACTATGCCGATGAAACCACCCTCCGGCAACTGCGCGACAACGACCAAATCCTCTTTCGCTACTGCACCGCAAAAGGCGAAGTAAACGAAGCCGCCAACCCCAATGGCTCCATAGACCACATTGCCGGCATCTGCAATGAAGAGGGCAACGTAGTCGGCATGATGCCCCATCCCGAACGCGCCGTGGAAGAACTGCTCGGAAGCACAGACGGCAAAACCCTACTGCAATGGGCCTGAAATGCAGGGTGCATAAATTCGGCGGCGCCTCCGTGCGCCATGCAGAGGCCATCCGGCAGGTAGCCGGGATTATGCAACAAACTGCCGGTAAGGAAAAAGGGCAAGTGCTCGTCATTTCCGCCATGGCCAAAACCACCAATGCCTTAGAAGAAGTAACCCGCCGCTTTTTCAAAGGCGAAGAACACCAAATGCAGGACATCCGCACATGGCACTTGGCCGTGGTGGAAGAACTCTTCGCGGAAAAAGCCAGCGAGAAAAAAGCCCTGCTCGAACACCTCAACGACCTCTTCGTAGAAGCCGAGTGGATACTCGAAGAGGAGCCGCCCGAAGATTTCAACTTCCTCTACGACCAACTCGTCTCCCTCGGCGAGCTGCTCTCCACGCGCATCGTGGCAGCCTGGCTCCAAAGCGAAGGCCTGCCCGTAGTCTGGAAAGACGCCCGCGATTTCATCCGCACGGACGAGAGCTTCCGCGAGGGCCGCATCCTCTGGCCGCAAACCACAGAAGCCGTGCGCCGCGAACTGCTGCCGGAAATAGAAAAAGGCCTCTGGCCTCTCACCCAGGGCTTCATCGGCAGCACCGACGACAACTACACCACCACCCTCGGACGCGAAGGCTCTGACTATACCGCCGCCATCCTCGGCCATTGCCTCGATGCCGAGGGCGTAACCATCTGGAAAGACGTCCCCGGCGTACTCACCGCCGACCCCCGCATCTTCGAAAACCCGCTGCGCTTAGACAAACTCTCCTATCGCGAAGCCATCGAAATGACTTACTACGGCGCTCAGGTGCTACACCCCAAAACCATCAAACCCCTGCAAAACAAAAACATCCCGCTGGAAGTGCGCTCCTTTCTGCAACCCACACAAACCGGCAGCCTCATCACCGCCGAGGCCGAAGAAGTCTATCCCCCCATCATCTCCATCGAACGCCAACAGGCCCTGCTCCAAATCTCTACCCGCGACTTCTCCTTCGTGGCCGAACACCACATCAGCTACCTCTTCGACCGCATCGCCCGCCAACGCCTGCGCGTCAACCTCATGCAAAACTCCGCCATCAGCTTCTCCCTCTGCCTCACCGATGTCAATGGAAAAACAGACCGCTTCATCGAAGAAATTAAAGACCTCTTCAATGTCCAAATCCAACGCGACCTGGAACTCATCAACCTCCGCCACGCCCGCCCCGAAACCAAAGAAGAACTGCTCAAAAACCGCCTCGTCCTCTTAGAACAACGCCTCGGAAATACCGTGCAAATGGTCGTCCGAAAATTGCCCCCGGTGAAATATAGAGAATGGAGAATGGAAAATGGAAAATGGAAAATGGAAAATTAAAAATGGATTTCTCCGTGTACACTCCGTGAGCGCCGTGAACTCCGTGGTAAAAAAAAAGGAAGACCCCCAAGCCCGCCTCATAAAACGGACCATCGTGTTAAACGGGTCTAAAAATCTGTCAGATTGAGCCTGCCTGCCGGTGAGAGAGCGGAGTCGAACTCCGCGGCAGCAGGCAGGCCCCCCGATCCTTGAGTTTCACCAACAGACAACAGACAACAGACAACAGACAACAGACAACATTTTCCCGATTTCACCGATTAGGCCGATTTCACCGATTTCACCAACCCACCCCCCCAACACTAAACACTAAACACTAAACGCTAAACACTAAACCGTAAACTGTAAACTGTAAACTGTAAACCAACAAAAAACTCACCTCAACAAAGTAACATCCCCCTTCAGCACATGCACTTCGCCATCTCCGAGGTCGTACTCTATGTAATAGACATACACATCCGAGGGTGCCGGTTGGCCGTTTTGCATTCCATCCCAGACGGGGAGGCCGGTATCGGCGGCATCATAGACCAATTGGCCCCAGCGGTTATAGACCCGGAAGGCGAGTACATCCACGCCCTCGCTGGTGTAGAGGTGGAAATTGTCGTTTAGCCCATCTCCATTCGGTGTGAAGAGGGAGGGGATGGCCACAGCCGTGGGAATCACATAGACCAAGACCGAAGTGGTATCGGTACAGCCATAAATGTCGTCTATGGCGATGGCCGTATAGCTCACATAGCCCTCTTCCTCCACCACCGGCGCTTCCACGATGATTTGCTGGCCCTGGCCTACGGGATTGCCCTCGCTCTCCCATTGGAAGCTGCCGCCCGTGATGAGCGGATCGGTCAGCATGCTTAGGGCGACCTCCTGACCGATATACACGGTATCGGGCTCGGCCTCGGCTGTGAGCACAAAGCCGGTAGAGACATCCACAAAAAGGGTGTCCGAAATGGTGAAGCAACCTCCGGCATCCGTGAAGGAAACCACATAGCTGGTGGGCAGCGTTGGCGAAACCACGATCTCAGAACCGCTTTCGCCGCCGGGCTCCCAGACGTAATCGCCGGATACGCCCCCATTTGCCGAAAGGCTGATGGAATTGCCAAGACAAATCGCCGCATCTCCACTGGTGGTGAGCTGCGGCTGCGCAACCACCTCAACCAACACGGAATCTACAACAGGGTCGCAGTCGAGGTTTTGGATGCTGAGGTAGTAATATTGCGTCTCTGCCGGTTGTACTTCGGGCTGGGCCTCGGTTGAAATGAGCTGCCCGGAGGCATCGCTCCAGCTATAGGTGTAGTCGGGATTGGCTTGCGCCAAATTGAGCACAATGCTCTCACCCTCGCAAATCACGGCCGGATCGGGAAACTCGTACTCGGGCTGAGAGATTACAGTTATTTGCACTGATGCTTCTACCGGACACTCCCCATCGGCCTCTGCCGAGACCATGTAAATGACAGAAGTCGTGGGAAAAGCTATGGGATCGGGGCAATCGGCACAACTCAGGCTGCCGGCCGGCTCCCACTCGTAACTTTGACCGCCTTCCACAAAGGCCGTGAGCTGAACACTGTCGCCCGGGCAGATCGTGGCCTGTTGAGGCGTAACTTCCAGGGCAGAAGCTTCAATGACGTTGATGGTAACCTCCTCTGCATCCGTACACTCGCCGTTTTGCGTAAGACGCACATAGGTGATGGTATCGTTCGGCTGAACGAGCAGGTTGTACAGCGAATCGCCGGTGAGCATACCCTCCTCGGGCGTCCACTGGAAAGTGATGTTGGGGAAGTGTGCCGGCTCGTAAATGGGCGATTGCAACAAGACCAGCTCGCCCTGACAAATGGTGGTGTCGGAGGGGAAAACGCTCAGGTCGGCAGGCAGCGAATCCACTGCCACGTAAAAGCTGTCGGAGCGCACGCAGCCTCCGGTGGAGACCTCTGCGATGTAGAGGGTCGTATTCAGAGGCGCGGCCGTCGTCTGGGGCGAAGAAGGCGATGCCAGGGAGCCGTCATCCGGCATCCAGGTGAAATTCAAATCTGCGGGTTGCACATTGGCCTGTAAGTCAATGACTTCGCCCTGGCAGATTGCCAGACTGTCTTCAGCCGGCGCCTGGATGGCCACGCTGATGTTGACCACCTGCACATCTACGGTATCGTAAGCAAAACAGCCGTCGCGCGAAGCAGCGAGGATAAATTGTGTATCCCCTGAGGGAAAGGCTGTGGGATTGGCCGAAGCCGGATCGTCTATCTCTCCGGCCGGGCTCCAGGCGTACATTACCCCCGCCTCCTCCTCGGTATAGCCAAGCAGGATGGAATCCCCTTCGCAAATGGTGGTGTCGGATTGCACATTCAGTACCGGAGGCAAATTGACCTCCACCAACACGCTGTCCTGCGAAGGCATGGGGCAGCCGGAAAGGGTGTTTTGAATTTCGAGATAGTAAACCGTGGTTTCCGAAGGCGTTACCGTGGGATTGGCCTCCGTAGAAGCAAAGCCCGGAGGTTCGGAACTCCAGGAATAGGTCATGCCGGGCACGGCATCGCCACCAATGCTGACCGTATCGCCCACGCAGATCTGCAGATCGTCCGAAATGTTGTATTGAGCTGCCTCCTGCGGGAGCACAGTCAGCGTCATCTGGTCGCTGAGGGTGCATTCCGGCCCCAGCAGCGTAACGGTATAGGTGAAGTTGCCCGCCTGGGTAGCCGTTACCACCGGATCGGGGCAATCGGTACAGCTCAGCGTGCCTGCGACGCCACTCCAGACATAAGTGGCATTGGGGTAGTCGCTGCCCGCCACAATTTGAATGTCTTCGCCCAGGCAAACAGTGAGGTCGGGCCCGGCATCTACATCAAAAACATATACCGTAACGGCAATGGTGTCGTCATAGCAAACGCCATTGACTTTGGCGAAGTAAGTCGTGGTCTCCGCAGGCGTAGCTATGGGATGGGGGCAGGCCGTACAGCTCAGCGTGGGGTCGTCTTCCCAAAAGATGTTGTCGCTGGCGCCGATGATGCCCAACTCAACAGCCTGACCGGCACAGATGGCCGTATCGCCTCCTTCCACCTGGAAATCATTGGGTGCCTGCAAAACGGCAGGATCGGAAGGCGACCAATCTATCTGGATGTTGCCGCTCTGAATGGCATTGCCCCAGTCGTTGATCAGCACGGCATAGACCTCG